>Ga0209581_1001175_pt1 | contig 33736 bp, 26 predicted proteins | sample Coa_R2_FD_187160 | JGI IMG/M metagenome (GOLD analysis project Ga0209581, IMG submission 187160) | Surface soil microbial communities from Centralia Pennsylvania, which are recovering from an underground coalmine fire - Coalmine... | ecosystem: Environmental > Terrestrial > Soil > Unclassified ...
CCTGTCGCCGCCAGCGTGTTCAGCAGGTTTATTCCGCGCGACTCCTCTTCATCGGCCAGCTGATCTAACGACTCCGCGGGCCGCCTTTGCACACGCCGCCAGTGGTCGTAGACCGTGTTGGAAGCAATGCGCAGCAGCCAGGCGCGAAAGGAGGAACCCCGGTGGAAAGAGGCAATGCCGCGAAAAGCGGCGATAAAGGTGTCCTGCGTCACGTCGGCGGCCACGTCCGGGTTGCCGAGCATACGCAGGATGAAGCTGTAGGTCGTTTGCTGGTAGCATAGCACTAGCTGGTTAAAGGCATGAACATCCCCATGCTGGCTGCGGGCGATCAGTTCTTCCTCATCGTCTCGCATAGACTTTGCCATCTGGCTGCCTCGTTTCTCATAGTCCTGGCTTTGCATGACGCAAGTGTAGCATATTTTTGCTATCCCGGCTATATCAAATTACGCTATCTCATCCCTGGATTCGCGCATGTAGCTCATCCTCATTCAGTAATACTACCGAAATACTACCGTTACCTGTTACCTCATATCTTCCAGCACCGTTTCTGTTGAGTGTCTGGCAACAGTGACAGATTTTTCTCTGTTTACTGCAAGGCTTAGCAGCGGTATGTGGACACACGGTGAAAAAATATGGATCAGATTTCTTGAGAAAGTGGAGTAATGGAGAAACAGACAATTCACAGGTGGAAACCGGTACAGTGGGTGCGAGACCGGGACGTGTGGGGCTGGCTGACACGCGAACTGGAGGAGAACAAGCCGCGAGGAACGATAGCAGTGTTGGATGGAGTGCGCGCTGTCGCCATCATTCTGGTTATTGTCTATCATGTCAATCGTATGACGGGTGATCGGCTCTGGGATAAGTTTACCTACCCGTTTGCCTCTGCGCTTTCAACCTTCGGCTCGGCAGGCGTGATCCTCTTCTTTGTGCTTTCGGGCTTTCTGCTCTTTATGCCATTTGCGAAAGCTCTCCTGTTTGAAAGTAACTGGCCCTCGGTGCGCCTGTTTTACATGCGCCGCGTGCTGCGCATCCTGCCCGGCTATTATCTTTCCCTCTTCGTCATCATTCTGCTCTTCCAGCCGCAATATCTCCAGCCCGATCACTGGAATCAGCTGCTGCTCTTCCTCACCTTCTTCATGGATTCGTCGCCCGTGACCTTCCGCCAGTTGAACGGCCCTTACTGGACGCTTGGCATTGAGTGGTGGTTCTACATGCTGCTGCCGTTCATCACCATCGGCATTTATGCCATTGTGCGCCGCGTGCCGCGCCAGCGCCGTTTGCTCGCCGTCGCTGCCTGCCTCTTTGGCCTGATTGTGCTGGGGCTTTTCGTGCGCCTCTGCGGCTTTTACCTGAGCGCGCATCCCACGCAAACGTTTCTGGTGCCGCGTCCCGCTCTCGATGCCGTCCTCTTTTTCTGCTTCGGCGTGACCGGCAAATACCTGGAAGTGTTTGCACTCGGCATGCTTGTCAGCCTCTGTTACATTTACGCCTCACAGGCAGCGCAGGAGAATCGCCTGAAGTTGCTCGCCCGGCGCGCCAGCCCCTGGTTTTTCGGCGTCGGCCTGTTGCTGCTCTACTTCGCGGCCATGTGGCACTTTATGCACGACTACCACTACTATGGCTGGCATTTTATCAACAGGCTGGCTCCCTACTACAACGAGTTCTGCGATTTCACCTACGCTCTCGGCTTCGCTGCCTGTGTGGCCGCCATCCTGTTTGGCCCACTCGCCTTGCAGCGCCCCTTTGCCTGGACGCCGTTGCGCTGGATTGGCCTCATCTCCTACGGCCTCTACATCTGGCATCTGCAACTCTTCATCGTGCTGATGAACGATATTCTGCCGCGTATCCCCGGCCTGAATTACTATGTCGGTTACAGCCTCTACTGGGTCTGGGCCATCCTCATCGTCATTCCTTTTGCTCTGCTCTTCTACGTCGTCATCGAAAAACGCTGGATGAAGCTCGGCAACAACCTGCGCCGCAAGTGGGAACCCGCCAGGGCCGCGCCCGCATCTGCACCCGCTGCCGGGGCCGCGCCCCTACCCACCCGCGAGCCGGAACATGAACCTGCAGCCGCAGGAGCGCGACGATGAAATTTACAATAACCTTCTGATATCCCGCTGCATCTCTTCAAAGCTCTGGTAGCGCATATCGGGCGCTTCCTGTAAAGCGCGGTTGAGGATGGCTTCCAGCGCGAGCGAGACTGATGGGTTGAGCAAGTGTACGGGCAGGGGAGGAGCAGAGGCCGGGTAGGGTTCGGGCGCGCAGGCAGTCAGGGCCTGATGCATGCTGGCTGCCAGCATGTAGATGCAGGTGCGCCGGTCGTAGGGGGCATCTCTGGGCGGAAGATAGGGCGAAGTCACCAGTTTGCGCGTGACATTGGACGGTAGCGGTATCTGAAAGCCGGTTAGATAGGCCCGTTCGCGTCCGCGAGCGCCTGCGATGATGATGTTGGCGGGCGAGATGTCGAAGTGGCGCAGGGGCGGACGTTGCTGCTCCAGGGCGATCAGGATGTTCAGCAGGTTGTTCATATAGCCAACCACGTCGCGCTCCGGCAGGGGGCGCAGTAGTTTCTGCAGTCGCTCTTCCAGGCTTTCGCCATTGATGTATTCAAAGACCATATAGTAATATTTGCCCTCGGCGAAACGATCTAGCACGCGCGGGATCAGGGGGTGGTGCAGGTGTGCCAGAGCTTCGGTGGCGCGCTCGTAATGGGCAAAATCTCTGGCGCGGCGCTGAAGCGGGGATTCTGTGCATTCCCAGCGTTTCAAAATCACGCGCCGGTTGTTGTCGCGGCTATCCTCTGCGATGGCGACCGTTACTTTCGAGCCGCCGACGCGCTGCAATGTGCGCCTCTCTGCTACTGACGGCTCCCCGGCTTTTTGCAGCACCTGCTTGATGATATAGCGTCCCTGCTGTACGGCGACCTCTGCCAGCGGGCTGTGTTGCACCATGTTGGGCGGGAAGACCAGCCGCCCACAGGTGGAGCAGCAGCGTTGCCCGAAGCGCGCCGCCGCGCCGCAGAAGGGGCAGCGTCGCTCATCATACTGCGCGCCGCAGCCACTGCACCGTTGCGCGCCCGTGCGGTTCTGCGTGCCGCAACGCTGGCAAACGTAGCGTGCCTGCGCCTCACGCACCGCGCGCGCATAATCCCCGGCAAATTCGAGAATCGTGCGATATCGCTGGTGATGATCTTTTGCCAGCGCGCGTTGCAGGACAGACGCGACCTCGACGGGGATGCGCAGGTTCCATCTCTGCGGCGAAGGCGGAGGCTCGTTGATATGCGCGTTCCACATCTCCTCGATGCGCCGGTAGAGGAAGGGGGCGCGACCGGCCAGCAATTCATATATGCAGATCGCCAGCGCGTACTGATCCGATTCGCGCCTGGGGGTGCCGCGCCACTGTTCCGGCGGCATGTAGACTGCCGTTCCCGTCGCTTCGTCCAGCGAGGCATGCGTCTGCTGCCCCAGATAGAAGGCGGTGCCAAAGTCCGAGAGCAAAATCTGACCGTTGCGCCCGATGAGCAGGTTGCTCGGTTTGACATCCTGGTGGATCAGCCCATGTTCGTGTAGATAGTTCAGCGCCGACGCGGTTTGTTCGATGTAGGGCGTCAGTTCCTCAGCCAGCGCCAGCCGCTTTGTGCCATCAGCGCGGCGAAAGAGGTCATTGATGGTGCGCGGGGCATACTCCATCACCAGGTATGGGCGGCCATCTTCTAGCTGTCCAAAGTTGAAGACGGGCAAGATGTTCGGGTGTTGCAGATTGGCGATGCGCCGCGCCTCATCAAAAAAGCTGCCCAGCGTCTTCTCATTAAACTGGTCGATGCGCAGCACTTTGAGCGCGAGGATACGTCCCAGCGGCGCTGGCTCTCGCACTTTATACACATTGCCATAGCTGCCGGTGCCGATAAACGATATCACCTCATAGTGTCCAATGCGCGCTCCCTCTACCAGGAAGCCGCAGCGTTGGCAGCTCACCACAGAATTCAGGTTTTCATGTCCACCATGTGGATTTAAACAACGTGCCACGTATCCTTCTTATCCTGCCTTAGATTGTGATTTAAGTGATTTTTGCATAATGAACATTCTCTACTCCATTTACGTTCAGCAACAATGCTGGTTGCGCAACGCAAGCAGGTAGCCTGATTGTACACAATATATCATAGAAAGGACAAGGGGGGCCTGTCGAGAGGGCGGAAGATTCCGCTCGTAATGATCTACTGGAGCAGGGCAAGAAATCTCTAATCGCTTGCTGATGCGTTTACAGAAAACAAATCTTCTTCATGCACACTGACTTTCGCGGCCTGGTCTTTTGACTTTTTCTTACGTGGAGCAGTATTTCTTTTCTTTTTGAGTGGCTGATACATAAATTCTTTGCTCCCCAGGCCCGGAAGTTGTGGGCTTGCGTACTCCTGGCTACGAATATATGCTTTTATCTTTTGCGATGAGCTTTTAGCCAGCCCATCTATCTGTTCGATGTCACTCAATGAAGTGAATTCCATCGACTCTCGCACCTTCAGTACCTTTTTAGCCTCTCGCGGACTCAGTTGGACCTCCTGGCACAGGCTCTCCTGAGAGAGGGCCAATTCGCTGAAGTGTTTCCAGATGTTTTTCTCATTATCTTCATCATACTGATACTCTATATCGCCATCAGCTATATAGATAGAGACCTCTATATCCAGTTGGCTAAGATATTTAGCCATTAAGGGGCCAACTTCGTCCCATGAGAGTTTTCCATTCTCTGTTCCAAGCTTTGGGAAAGCGATACTTGTAATTCCGGCTTTTTTGTAGTTAGCAATGAGGTATTCCAATCCTTTTTCCAGGTATGCTGGCTTCGAAGGGAAGCGCCAGTGATCTTTCGTAGGGAAATTGAGTATCCAGGGAGTGCTTGCTTTGTACAGAGTGGGTCTACCAATATGTAACTTTCCCGTTCTGCACTCTTCTTGATAGACGCGAAACATATCGGGGTATCTCTCCTTAAAGCTGAGAGCTAACCCTTTACCCATGACTCCCTGGCAATTGACCGTATTAACGATTACCTGAGCCTTTGAGTCGAATATATCGCCTTTTTGGTACTGTATGCGTCCCATTTGCTTTCCCTCGATATTGTTTTCTCCGCCAGGTTAGTAAATTTGTTCCCAATTGTATCACTTTTCTATGAGAAATACAAACTTAATGAGAAATCAGGGCTATTGTTTGAGAAAAATCCGTATGGATGAGCCTTTATTTGCTATACTGTATTGTGTTATCCATATCAAGTACAGACTGATATGGACATAAACGGGAAAGAAAGGGTTTCAGGGTATGTTAAGTACAGATTATTTAGCAGGTTCTATCTATCATATGGTCCATTTTGCCAATCTAAGGCAGGTTTTTCAACGCGGAGCCATTCTCTCGAAGGAGAAAGTGGCTCAGGAAGGGATCAGTTATCAATCTATTGCATATAAAAGTGTACAGAATTTAAGAGACCGCATCTATGTATACGATTTCTCTGAAGGTCGATATCGACCTTTACATAGTTATGTTCCGTTCTACTTTGCTATCCGTACTCCTATGCTCTATGTGCAATATACAAAGGGTCTCCAGGATGAGATCGTGATTTTTGAGATCAGTCGCTCAGTTCTAAAGGAACAAGGGGTAATATTTACGGATGGAAATGCCAGTAATCAACAACTTGGCAGGTCCACAGAAGAGATCGCTATGATCGTACCGGCTACTGTTTCACAGGATATCTGTAGACGTTCTTATCGACCAGATGGGCGACCTGGCGGGTCAAATCCAGATCGTTCTGATTTCTATGCTGACGTTGCATTTCTCGATAGGCTGAACTGGAATATTATAAATGGCAGGAATTTTCTAGAAGAAGAGGAGAAACGGATTAAGCACGCTGAAGTGCTGATTCCAGATCTTTTGCCTCTGGGAAAAGTACAGGGTTTGTATGTGTGTACACCAGAGAAGGAACAGGCAGTAAATACTCTCATAAGAGAGATTGGACTTGATGGACGTATTCCTTTTGCTCAGACTAAACCTGAACTGTTTTTTTAACAAAAACAGGAGATAGCTAAGAACGAAGACCTTAGCTATCAGGTGGTATACTCCTATGATTCGCTTCCCATTACAAGGAGTTGATGGGAAAATGTCGTGGCTTGCTGCCCTCATTTTTGTTAAATAGCAAAGAGCAGGAGTCCCGATTTCGTGGCTCCTGCTTTTTGCTTGCTATTGATACGATACGTTGGTTTAGCCGACGCTGCCCGACATCTCCAGCTGGATGAGGCGGTTCAGTTCGACGGCGTACTCCATCGGCAGTTCTTTGGTGATTGGCTCGATGAAGCCGTTGACGATCAGCGAATAGGCTTCGGACTCGTCGAGGCCGCGACTCATCAGGTAGAAGAGCTGGTCTTCGCCGACCTTGGAGACGGTGGCCTCGTGGCCGATCTCGGTGCGGTTCTCCTCGACGCGGATGGTCGGGTAGGTGTCCGTGCGGGCCTCTTCATCGAGCAGCAGCGCGTCACAGCGCACGCTGGATTTGGTGTGATGGGCGCCCGGATTGACACGAACCAGCCCACGATAGGAGGCGCGACCTGTACCCTTCGAGACCGACTTCGAGAGAATCTGCGAGGTCGTGTAGGGAGCGAGGTGGGTGATCTTGGCCCCGGCATCCTGGTGTTGCCCATCGCCGGCGAAGGCAACCGAAAGCACGTCGCCGCGCGCGCCCGGCTCCATCAACAGGACGGCAGGGTACTTCATAGTCACCTTGGATCCCAGATTCCCATCGACCCATTCCATCGTGGCGTCGCCATACGCTGCGGCGCGTTTCGTCACCAGGTTGTAGACGTTCTTCGACCAGTTCTGGATCGTCGTGTAGCGCACGCGCGCGCCGCGCATCACCTTGATCTCGACGACGGCGCTATGCAGGCTGTCGCTGGTGTACGTTGGTGCCGTGCAGTTGTGAGAGACAACTCCTTCGGCAACATAGGACTCGTCTTCCTCAACAGAGAAGTTGTAGACGGTGGTATCCATCTCCTCAATTTCAATGGAGCGAATTGGCACGTAGAGGTACTGCTCATCCAGAGCAAAAGGTGAACCTTCCTTCTTCCCTGCCGGTGCAGGATATCCTACAAGCCTGCCAAATTGCTCGTTCCAGGGTGAAGCTACGACAACCACGTACATTGGCCGACGCGGCTCCTCACGATTCTGGAGATTGATCGAGGCGGCAATGCCCAGCCTCAGCAGCGCGTCGCGGAAGGCGTATGCCAGCTCTCCCGAAACAGTATTGAAACGGAACATATTCTTGCGAGCATCGTAGCTGCCGTCGCCACACCAGATGCCGCGAACCCACTGCGCTAGATGCTCACGAGGGGCATTGCGGATAAAATCCGGTACCTGCTTCTCAAAAACTGTCGCGCCAAAGGTACGGGCGAAAGCTCTGGCGACCTCAGTGGAGCAGAGAACAAGCGTTTGACCATTCTGTCGTGGCTTGTTCTTGACTGGTGTTTTGTCGAAGAATCGCTCGAGCAGATCCTGAGTATCTTCCAGGAACGCTGTCTCTTCGGCGTGGAATGAGAAGGTGAGGTAATGTTCGTTATCTACATGTCCTTCGGCGTGATAATAGCCGACAAGGCGGAAGAAATCAGGATCGAGCGGGAAGGTCACCGTCTTCTCGCTCGCCTCGTGACGCCCACGACCTACCGGCACCGCTACAGTCAGATCATCCTCTGTCTCCTGCTCAACCTGTGGCACCGGGATGACCAGGTAATCACCCGGCTTCACTTCGGATGCCTGAAGCCACTCAGGGCGGTACGTCTCGTTGCGGTACTCAGCCTTTTTCCTGCGTACAACGAGTAGCGGATGTTCCTCGGTGATGTGCAGCGCACGCCAGCTATCGCCAAAGAATTTGATGTGATAGATCGTTCCCTGATAGGGACGCTGCATCGTGTGATAGACGCGGCGATAGCGACCCTGATGGGTGAAGACCTCGTCTCCTTCCTCAATCTCTTCAATGGGTTTTTCCCCATCTCGTGTTCGCACCAGCGCCCCTGCCAGGAAGCAGCCCTCGACATAATGTACATAGGAACCGGGAGCGGCAATAATCAATGTACGCTCGAACTGGCCCATGTTCCTGGTGTTGATGCGGAAGTAGGCTTGCAGCGGAATCTCAACATGCACGCCTTCCGGCACGTAGACGAAGCTGCCGCCGCTCCAGACCGCGCTGTTGAGCGAGGCGAACTTGTTGTCGGAGGGCGGGACAACTGTGCCGAAGTGTTCCCTGACGATATCGGGATAGAGGCGCAGGGCGGTATCCATATCGGTGAAGATGACGCCCAGTTTCTCCAGGTCTTCGCGCACCTTATGATAGACGGCCTCACTCTCGTACTGTGCCGTTACGCCGGCCAGGTATTTGCGCTCGGCCTGTGGAATGCCCAGGCGATCAAACGTTTCCTTGATCTCAGCGGGAACCTCTTCCCAGGTCTTGCCCTGCTCCTGCATCGGCTTGACATAGTAGTAGATATCGTCGAAGTTGATGCCGGACAGGTCGGCGCCCCAGGTGGGCATCGGGCGTTTCTCGAAGAGGTCGAAGCTCTTGAGGCGGAACTTGCGCATCCAATCCGGCTCGCCCTTCATTTCAGAGATCTGCTCGACAATCTTGCGATTCAGGCCCTTCTCAGACTTGAATACATAATTTTCAGGAACATGAAATCCAGGACTGTACTCCTGCTGTTCCAGATCGAATGCCTGACTCATACCATTCACTCCATTTGCTGGCTTGATTCGTAAACGGAAAATTCCTGCCAGAAAGCCCCTGCTTCCTGAACGCTCATAATCCTTACTACTCTACTCGGATTTATTTGTATTATAGGCCCTCGGCCCCTCGCTGTCAAGGTTAGCGGAAAATTTGAACCAGGAAGGGCGACAAAAATACTTGACAGAACGCAACAGGGCTTGCTATCATGGTGGCACCAGAAACGTCGGTGTAGCTCAGTGGATAGAGCAAGGACCTTCTAAGTCCTGGGTCGCAGGTTCGAGTCCTGTCACCGACGCTTAAAATTCATAATCTTTTGCCCACCTTTTTTTGAGAATTTGCCAGGGGTGCAATCGTGATCCTCCCGAAAGACCGCGACCCTCGCTTCATCACCATCCGCCGTGGGGGGACGCTCACCGACTCCGACCATCGGCTGCTCGCCCTGTGGGCCGCGATGTGTGCGGAACACGTCCTGTACCTGTTCGAGTTGGCGCAACCTTCAGATCCACGGCCTCGCCAGGCGATCGCGCAGGTTCGGGCATGGGCGCGAGGTGAGATCAGGATGTCTGAATCCCGCGCGGCGGGTGGTCATGCCATGGCTGCGGCAAGAGCCTTGAGTGGCGCTGCCCGGTTCGCTGCCTATGCTGCCGGTCAGGCGGCGGTGGTGGCGCATGTCGCCGCGCACGAACTTGGTGCGGCGGCCTACGCCATCAAGGCGGCTCGTGCAGCCGCGCCTTCAGGCGAGAGTGAGAGTTCCGGGCGGCTTGAGTGCCGATGGCAACGCGACCAGCTCCCTGATGCGATCCGCGAACTGGTGCTGGATGATCAACGCTTGCGAAACGACATCTGCTGGTCGGTGTTCGACTGTTGATCACCTTTCAAGAAGTATCAGGCGCGGAGCCTTTTTCTACCTCAACAATTGCATGCACACGCGCAACAGGCAGCATACTGGCAGTGCCAGGTGCGCATTTTTTTGCGCGCAATCGAGAGCGAGGTGCGATGGCTGCGCTGCCCTTTCTCATCTGCGGGAAACGTTGCTCCCTCGATGTCGGCTCCCTGCTGCTGAAGAAGCTCGATGAAGGGGAACAGGTCGACGATGTGCTTTTTCAGCGAGTAGAGCATGGCTTGCTGCTGCACTGTCGGCAGATTAAGCACGCCTTCGGCCATCCATTCCATGCAATCGTTGAAACTCTCCTCCTGGGTCAGCAGCGAGGCGGGGTCTTGCTCTTCCTGGGGCAGCGCAAACAGCGGCTGGCCCTGATAGCATTCTCCCTCTTCGTTTAGCGGTAGCGCAACCGTTGGTTGCTGCTCACGCAGCATATCCACCGAAGTGGTGGCGGCAATCTGGCGGATATAGGCCTGGACCGCTGCGATATCCTGCTTCAGCGAAATGAGCCAGAGCTTGATGCGAATACGCTGCGCTAATTCGTCAATGTCATCCATCACGCTCTCCGGGGAAGTCCGCTGGCGTGGGACTTTTTTTCGCGCTAAGCTGACAATATACTCGTCGTTTTCGACCAGCAACTGTTCTTCCCGGCTTCTCGCTGCTGCCGACAGTGTTTCCCGTTTCCCATCTGCATCGTTGTGCATAACTGCCCGCTCCTTTCATAATGGAAGGGGTATTGCATGTATCGTTTTCCATGCAATTTCAATGGTACTCTCAGCCTATTCGATTTGTTTACGATGTAGACAAAACACGAACTTCATACTATACTCTCATCAGGGAGATTTTTCTTTACTCATGAGTGTACCAGCAAGAGCAGGAAAACAGGTGCGAATACTCGTACATTTGTTTGCAGTAACTGTGCAACAAGAGATAATGTATACATCGGTATGATTGCTGTATACAGAAGATCATTTATTGTACGGGTAAAACCCTGCTATGTACCGACCCGCTGTATGACCTGTACGTTCTGTACAAAAGTGTATGAATCTGATGGGCGTTGTACGCGCGATATATGCTAACCTGTTACAGGTTAGGAAAGGAACAGGAAGAGGAAAACCATGCCTTCTTCAGCCAGCTTTCCTGAAAACTTAAGGATGTACCGAAGGAATCACGGGTTGACCCAGACGGCTCTGGCGCAACGGTTACATTTTTCGCCGGAGACGATCTCGGCGTGGGAGCGTGGTGTACGCAGGCCACACATGCAACAGATACCGCACCTGGCTCGTCTAATGGGGATCGAAGCTGAAAAGCTTTTGCAGTCCATTGGTGTCGAACTGGACGAGGCTCGAGAGAGTCGGCCACAGCCCAGGGTAGCGGGTTCGCATGATCCCGTTGTGCGGTTTGAGAGCCAGCGAGCGTGTGAAGATGCGATTCGGGAAGCAGCCGGTATGACAGAGAGAGCGAAAATTTTGACCATCAGAGGAGAAAAATACTTTATGGGGTCGCGCAGCCTGTTGTACAACCTGTGTGTTCCCAGGCGCAGCGGCCCTGTTGTCAGCGTCAAAGTGCTGGTTCTCTCGCCCGATTCCATGCATATTTCGCCAGAACTGGCCGCTCGTCTGGATCATGAGTCGCCGGAAGAGATTCGCGATAAGATGCGTCATTCGTTGGACAATCTTCGCTACCATGCCCGGCGTAATAAAGATTTTCTCGTTCGCTGCTATCAGGAGTCACCTAACTTTAAGCTGCTGTTGTTCGATGATACGCTCTTCGTCAGTTCCTTTGTGGGTGGAGGGCCGAAGCACGATCACAGTACGCCGGTGTTCCAGATGATGCGCGAAGGCAACCCACTTTTTCCAGGCTTTGAACGCTATTTTGACGATTTATGGGAGCGCAGCGCGTCTCCCGAATGAGGCTCTGGTAGGGGTGCGCTATGTCCGAAAGACCTGGTAAGAAGACACTGGTGGGCGTAGATGAGCTACTGGCTTATCTGCGAGAGCAAAAACGATTTTCTCAGCCCGAACTGGCTCTGCTCGAAGAAGCCTGCCTGTTTGCGCAGCTTCACTATACCCCGCTCACTCACCCTACCGGCAACTCCTACCTCTCCTACGCTTGCGGCGTTGCCAGGATGCTGGCTGTCCTGGAGGCCGAACCTCTTACCATCGTTGCCGCTCTGCTTTGTCCGCCGCCTCTACTAGAGCGAACAACTGTTGGTGAATTGAAAAGCCACTTTCAGCGTTACCCTGCCCTGCTCGACCTTATCGATGAGCTATTGTACCTGGGTCAACTCGAATGGGATATCTGGGCTGTGGAGCAAGATCGCTGCACCTCTCATGCGTGCAGGGAACGCAGAAAGATTGTTCGTAACATGTATCTGCTCACCATTGATGAGAGGCCGGGTACTGACGATATTCAGAGTGAGGCTGTGCATTTTCAGAAACGAGAAAAGCAAATAGCGCATCTCATGGATATGTTTTTCGTGGCCGTGAGCGATTTTCGCCCGCTCCTGATAAAGCTGGCCGACCGCCTGCTACTCATGCGACTACTGAAAGATACTGATACTGCTGTCAAGGAGAGATTGGACTATATTGCGCTGGCGAAGATCACTTTAGCTGTCTACGCGCCCATTGCCGACCGATTGGGCATCTGGCGCCTCAAATCCGAGCTTGAGGATATGGCTTTTCGCCTGCTTAATCCTGCCCTCTATAAGGAGATAGGCAGGGGATTAGAGGCCAGTAAGCAGCAGCGCGAACAGGCAATTGCGCTGGAAATTATTCCCGCCATAAAGGATATGCTGGACAAATTTGGCGTAGAGGCCTTCGTTTCCGGGCGCGCGAAACATATTTATGGTGTGTATCAAAAGATGGCTGCCAGGCAACTTCGCCGGGAGCAGTTGAATGATCTGCTCGGAATTCGTATTCTGGTAGCGACGATTGAGCAGTGTTATGAGGCGCTGAATATTATTCATGCTTTCTGGGAGCCGAGAATGGATTTCTATGATGGGCAGCCGGGCAGGGACTGGATCGCGACTCCCAAAGAGAACCTGTACCAGTCACTGCATACAACGATCATGATGGGCCAGAAGATCGTCGAAGTGCAGATTCGCACGTATGCCATGCACGAAATAGCCGAATACGGCGTGACATCCGCGACTTACGCGGCCCACTGGCGCTATAAAGAGAGCAAAGCGTACAGAAAAGGGAAGCTTCCCAGAGAAATTGTCAATCAAGAGAGAGGTTTGATGCTTGTTGAATTGAACAAAACGCTGGAGAGCCTCTCGCAAGAGCCGGGACCCGTTCAGCGCGATCTGGTGCCATTACAGAAAGAGCGTCTCAAAGGTCAAATATTTGTGATTACGCCGAAGGGGCATGTACTCGATTTTCCTGCGAATGCTACCCCACTCGATTTCGCCTATCGCATTCACAGCGATCTGGGCAATAACTTTGCCGGCGCGAAGGTAGACGGTCATATTGTGCGTATGGATTATAAGCTGAAAAACGGCCAGATTGTTGAACTGATCACCTCTCGTATGGGCCGAGGCCCCAGCCCCGACTGGCTGATGATTAGCCGCAATGAAGAGGGAGAGAGCGGCTATGTATTTATACGCACGCGCCAGGCACGTCATAAGATTTTGAGCGAGTTGAATAAACAGAGGAAGCAGGGCGAGGTACATAGCAACAATAAGAAACAGAAGACAGTCTCTTCCAGAGAACATAGCAGGACTTCCTGACGAAGGACATGGCACAGAGGCCGAGCTGTTCAGGAGTGCCGCGTAGCTGTTGCAGGGTCCTGCCCTTCCATTGTGGCTGCCCCAGGGGATAAGGGCAGGGTGATGGTGAAGGTGCTGCCGCTGCCGGGGCTGCTCTGTACGTGGATGGTACCACCGTGACTCTCGACGATCTTATGAGAGATGTAGAGGCCCAGGCCTAAGCCGACGCGGGAGCCGGTCTGCGGCTCGATGCCGGGGACGCGGTAGAAACGCTCGAAGAGATGGGGAAGCACTTGCGGAGGGATGCCAACTCCTCTATCGCTTACGGAGATTTTGCACACAGTGCCGTCGCGCTCCAGTTTTAAGGTGATGGGCGCGCCTTCCGGCGAGTATTTCTGTGCATTGGCAAGCAGGTTGAGGATCACCTGGCTGATGCGCTCCACGTCGATTTCAACCTCAACCGGCTCATCTGGTGTTTCAAGTTTGACGGTGGGTGTGGGGAGTGTGCCTGCTACAAATTCTTCGATCAGGCGCTGGCAGAGCGTGAGCAGATCGCAGCGCGTGGGGTGCAGGACAAACATGCCGGTGGTAATCAGCGAGGTGTTCAGCAGATCGTTGACCAGCAGTTCCATGCGGCGAATGGAACGCTCGATACTGGCAAGGGACGAGGCTTCGTCGGAGCCAGCGCGTTCCAGCCTGCGGCGCAGCAGTTGTACCATGCCCTTCAGGCTCGCGAGCGGCGTTTTGAGTTCGTGCGAGGCCATGCTGAGAAATTCGTCTTTGGCGGCGTTGGCCTCGATCAGTGCGCGCGTGCGTTCCTGAACGGTCTGTTCGAGCGAGCGAGCGTGTTGTTCCAGCATCTGCTGCTGCGCCAGCACCTGTCGACGCAGGTTGTGCGTCTGCACGGCACGCAGCAGGGCGGCGACGAAGTAGTCGCGGTCAATCGGCTTCTGGATGAAATCATACGCGCCGCCGCGCAGGGCCTGGATGGCCAGGTTGTGTTCGCCGTGTCCGGTGATGAGCAGCGTAGGTGTCTCCGGGCGCAGGGCCTTGATCTGCGCCAGCAGGGCCAGACCGTCCATGCCGGGCATCTTGATGTCGCTGACAATGGCGTCGTAATCGTTCTGCTCGATCAGGGAAAAGGCTTTCGGCGCGGAGTCAGAGGTATCGATCTGGATACCTTTGACGCGCAGGCGCAGAGCCTGGGGCAGCGCCTGGAGCAGGGCGGTATCGTCATCGACAATCAGGATATATGGTGCCTGAATCTCACTCATCTCCCTTTCTCCATTCATCCTTGCTGTAAGGGGAGCTGGATCAGGAACACTGCTCCCTCACCGGGGTGATTTTCCACGCTGATTGCCCCCTGGTGGTCTTTGATAATACCATAGGTGATCGAGAGGCCCAGACCTGTCCCCGTGCCGACTTCTTTTGTCGTAAAGAAGGGGTCAAAGATACGCTGCTCAAGCCCGACCGGAATGCCGGGGCCGCTATCGCGGAAACTGATTTCCAGCAGATTGTTTTGCTGCGTGCAGGTAATGGTGATAGCTTTGCGCGCCACTTCGGCCACAGCATCGCGGGCATTGGTCAGTAGATTGATGAAGACCTGTTCCAGTTGAATGGCGTTGCCTATTACCACCAGCTCTTCTGGCGGGAGATGCAACTGCACGTCGATTTCGCGCAGGCGCAACTGCTCCTGCATCAGCGACAGCGCGCTCTGGATGACCTGCGCGATGCTCACAGGTTCGTAGCTGACCGAGGCGGCACGCCCGAAGGTGCGCAGGTGTGAAATAATCTCCGTCGCCTTGCGTACCTGCTGCATCGCGTTCTGCAATTCGTGCAGAACGCGCTCAGGGTCACTTTCAGTGATATTGAGTTCGATCAGGTCGATGGCATTGCCGATAAAGAGGCCGATATTGTTCAGAGGGTTGTTCAGTTCGTGGGCGACGCCGGTGGTAAGTTCGCCCAGCGTTGCCAGTTTACCGGCCTGAACCAGTTGCTCCTGCTTCTCGCGCAGCTCCTGCTCGCGTCGTTTGACCTCTTCGGTCGTCTCCTTGAGGTCGCTCATGATGTGAATCATGGCTTTGCGGCTGTTTTCCAGACGGATGTTGGACTGGTGGGAGTCCTGCAAGATGTGCAGCAGGGCGCGCCGCGAATTGTCGAGCCGCTCGGTCTGGCGCGCCAGACGGCGGCGATCCTGCTCGTAGTCGGCCAGAATATGGATCATCGCCTTGCGCTGCTCGGCCAGCTTGCGATTGACATTGTTCAGGTCGGCCAGAATGTGCATGAGGGCGCGCCGCCGCTCCTTGCCCTTGCGCACCCCTATTGCCAGCGCGTTCTTCTGATCCAGCAGGTTGCTATATGCCTCGCGCAGTTCTTCCAGCTCCTGCTCCAGCTCTCTGGCAGAGCGCGTCGGTTCCGCCGCTATGGTATCTACCGTCATATCCGCAACCACTTCGGGAGCTACGTCCATCGGCTCTGCCCCCGGCTCTGTTTTTCCAGTTCCTTCTTGAGGTTCTCGATCTCTTTTTCCAGCGCGATCATTTTGAGTTCGCGCCCCACCACAACCTCTTCAAATTTCTCAAGGTCCAGGATTTTCTCCTGCAACTCCGCCTTCGACTCCTGCAGGTCACGCACGACAGCCTCATAGGCGCGCATGTCGCGCAGGATGCCGATAGCGCCGATGACCTTGCCATCGGTGTCGCGCAGGGCCGAGGCGTTGAGGGTGGTGGGGATGACCTCACCGGAGGCGCTGCGCGGGTTCAAGCGCGCGTTGCGGGTCACGCCGCGTTCAATGACTTCGCGCAGGGCGGCCAGGAACTCGCGCGTCTCTTCCGGGCTGATGAAGCGTGAGAGCGATTGTTCCAGCACTTCGTCCGGGCGGAAGCCCAGCAACTCATACACAGCGTCGTTGGCCTGTAAAATTTTGCCTTCCAGATCGGAGACAAACACCGGGTCGGGCGCGTTCTTAATCAAACTATCCGAATATGCCAGGGCTTTATCCAGTTCGCGCATGTCGCGCAGGATGCCGATAGCGCCGATGACCTTGCCGTCGGCGTCGCGCAGGGCCGAGGCGTTGAGGCTGGTGGGAATGATCTCACCGGAGGCGCTGCGCGGGTTCAGGCGCGTATTGCGAATCACGCCGCGCTCGATGACTTCTCGGAGGGCAGCGGTAAACTCGCGCGTCTCCTCCGGGCTGATGAAGCGGGAAAGGGATTGCTCCAGCACTTCGTCGGTGCGGAAGCCAAGCAACTCGTAAACGGCGTCGTTGGCCGAGAGAATCTTGCCTTCCAGGTCAGAGACAAACACCGGGTCGGGCGCGTTCTTAATCAGGCTGTCGGCGTAGGCGCGGGCCTTGTCCAGTTCGCGCATGTCGCGCAGGATGCCGATAGCGCCGATGACCTTGCCGTCGGCGTCGCGCAGGGCCGAGGCGTTGAGGCTGGTGGGAATGACCTCACCGGAGGCGCTGCGCGGGTTCAAGCGGGCATTGCGGGTCGCGCCGCGCTCAATCACCTCGCGCAGGGCGGCGGTAAACTCGCGCGTCTCCTCCGGGCTGATGAAGCGAGAAAGGGATTGCTCCAGCACTTCGTCGGTGCGGAAGCCGAGCAACTCGTAAACGGCGTCGTTGGCCGAGAGAATCTTGCCTTCCAGGTCGGAGACAAACACCGGGTCGGGCGCGTTTTTGATGATGATATCAGCATCCAGTGCGCCGCGTGTGCGACCGCTCTGCATATGTTCCTGTGGGGATGCTGTCGAAATTGTTCCTGCATGATCGGCCATGTAAACCTCCAACCAGATGGTAGATTACCTGAAATAGGACAGAAGAGCAAACTCATTAGTTAAAAGTATAACAAAGCACTCTTTGAAAGTGCAAGGGTAGAGCGCAAAGAGAGGCCCAAAAGTAATTGTTTATGGATGTGCTTATAGAAAATAGAGAGAGGTGCAATAGATGGCAGAAAAGGGGTTGCAAAATTGACATGCGCCCTGGCAACTGCTATGCTAATGAGCAGAGAAACTCTCTGGCAGCAATGTCCAGAAGACGCGAGTAAGAGACCCGGCTCGTGTAGAGGCGTTACGAGCAAAAGGAGCATGGTATGGCAACACCGGCAGACTCGACGGGTGATGGCAATAGCTATTTTATTGATACGGAGAGCGCGGCGGAAATGGCGCGCCTGCTGAATCAGGATCGGATTATCACGAAGGCGATGGGCGGTCTACTCGCGGAACAGCCGCCTGAAAAGATCGCCGCGTTTGCCCGGGTGCTGGATGTCGGCTGCGGCCCCGGCGGCTGGGTGCAGGAGATGGCATTTGCCTATCCAGACAAAGAGATAGTGGGCATCGATATCAGCCAGCAGATGATTGGTTACGCGCGGGCGCAGGCGAAAGTGCAGGGGCTGGAGAACGCGCGCTTTCTCGTCATGGACGCCACACAGCCGCTGGATTTCCCCGACGGCTCCTTCGACCTCGTCAATGCGCGCACGCTGGCGTTTCTGCCCCCGCGCGTCTGGCCAGCGTTGATGCGAGAGTATTTTCGTGTCCTGCGGCCCGGCGGCGTCATCCGGCTGACCGAGAGCGAGTGGGGCTTCACCAACAGCCCGGCCTACGAACGCTTGAACGGCTGGTTCTGTCATGCCATGATGCTGGCCGGGCAAAGTTTCTCGCCTGATGGGCGTATCAGCGGCATTACCCCCATGCTGGGCGGCTTCCTGCGCGAAGTTGGCTGCGTGAACATTCGACAGGTGGCTTCCGTCGTTGATTTCTCCTTTGGCGCAGAGGCCCATGAAAGCGAATTTCACAATAAGCGCATCCTTTTCAAGCTCATCCAGCCCTTCCTGCATAAATGGGAAGGCATCCCTTTTGAAGAACTCGACCGCCTGCTTGAGCAGATGATGGTGGAGATGCGGCTCGAAAGCTTCCGCGCCATTCAGTTTATGCTGACCGCCTGTGGAGAGAAGCCCGCTGAGGGGCAACAGGCGTAGAGGCGTAATGTTGGCAATCATGTCATGCTGAGGGAAGCGAAGCGGCAGGACATGGTTGCCAGCTTTCATTTATTGCTTTTGAAAGCCGTATTTGAACAGGTGGGAAGGCTATGCGCAAACAACTCTGGCACAAAGGAACGCTGGTGATTCTGGCAGGGATACTGGTGGCCGCTGCCCTGGTGCTGGCCGGTGGGGCGCTGCTTTCCAACAGCGCGCCTGTGGCCGTCTCCAATCCCGTACAGTATGTCAACCCGTTCCTCGGCACGGCCCCCTCGGCGGCGGGCAACTACGCGGAGCAAGCATAAAACAGTGGCAATGTCTTCCCCGGCGCGATCTACCCGCATGGCATGCTGCAATGGAGTCCAGATACCACCAGTGCGCCGGGCGGCTATCGCTATCTCCAGCATACCATCTACGGCTTCAGCCTGACCCACTTTAGCGGTCGTGGGTGCAGCGCCTATCAGGATATTCCCTTCATGCCCACCCTCGGCCCGCTTTCCGTCTCGCCTGCGAAGAGCAGCGCCTATGCCTCGTCGTATTCACATAGCCGCGAATCGGCTTCGCCCGGTTATTACAGCGTCCACCTCGACTCAACGAACATTCAGGTAGCCCTCACCGTCACGCCACGTACCGGCTTCGGCCAGTTCACCTATCCGTCATCAACTGCTGCCACCATGCTTATCAATACGGGCGGCAGCGCCACCGGGGATGCCGGTCAGGGGACAGGGGTGCGCATTCTGGGCAACAATCAGGTGGTTGGCTCTGCCACGAGCGGCAACTTCTGTGGCGGCGGGAACACCTATACCGTCTACTTTGCCGCCATTTTCGATCATTCCTTCACCGGCTTCGGCACCTGGAATGGCGCGCTGCTGCAGCCCGGTGCGCGCAGCAGCAGCGGCAGTCACTCCGGGGCCTACCTGACCTTTGATACCACTCACACGGCGGTGGTGCAGGTGCGCGTCGCCATCTCATTCGTCAGCATTGCCAATGCCTGGCTCAATCTCGCCGCCGAGAATCCGGGCTGGAATTTCGACGCGATACGTTCTCGCGCCAGCGCCGCCTGGGAGCAGCAGCTCAGCCGAATCACCATTGCGGGCGGCACGTATGATGAACAGGTCAGCTTCTATACCGCCCTCTATCACACGCTCATCCACCCCAACATCTTCAGCGATGTCAACGGGCAATATGTCGGCTTCGATAAGCGTATCCATGTCGCGCAGGGCTACACGCAGTATGAGAACTTTCCCGGCTGGGATATGTACCGCTCCCTCATCGCCCTGCTGGCGATTGTGGAGCCGCGAGAGACCGGTGATATGCTGCAATCCCTGGTCGCGGATGCCCGGCAGGGAGGTGGGGGCCTGCCGCGCTGGGAAGTCGCCAACGATAATTCCGGCGGCATGGTCGGCGACTCCATCGATGTGGTGATCGCCACCGCCTACGCCTTCGGGGTCAGGAACTTCGATACGCAGGCTGCGCTGGCCGCGATGGTTGAGGGGGCGACCCTGCCAGGCACGCATTCCGGGAAACACGTGGTGCGCGAGGCGCTGGGCGAATATCTCGCTCATGGCTACGTCTCTACCGGCACGCCCGGCTCCGCCTCCATCACGCTCGAATATGCCGTTGACGACTTCGCCATCGCGCAATTTGCCCGCGCGCTCGGCCAGTCTGCCACGTACCATACCTTCCTGCGGCGTGCGCTCAACTGGCAAACGCTGTTCAATGCCGCCAGTGGCTATATTGAGCCGCGCAACCCCGACGGCACGTTTCTCGCCTCCTTCAGTCCAACGAGGGAAAGCGGCTTTGTGGAAGGAGACAGCGCGCAATATACCTGGATGGTCCAGGACGACCTGCCCGATCTTTTCCATGCAATGGGCGGCAACACGACGGTCGTGAAACGACTGGACTACCACTTTCAGCAGTTAGATAACGGCCCCATCAGCCCCTATGCCTTCATGGGCAACGAGCCAGAGTTTGAGATTCCCTGGGAATATGATGCCGCAGGCGCGCCGTCACATACGCAGCAAGTGGTGCGCCGTATCCAGACGCAGCTCTTTCTGGATAGCCCCGCCGGTCTGCCTGGCAACGACGATGGAGGCGCGATGTCCTCCTGGTACATCTTTTCCGCCCTCGGTCTCTATCCCGAAATCCCCGGCGTCTCCGGTTTCTTTGTCGGCAGCCCGCTTTTCCCGCAGATCACCATTCATCTCGAAAACGGCGATGCCTTCCAGATCACCGCAGCCGGAACGCCAGCTGTCCTCGATGGCACTCCCTACGTGCAGGGCCTGACGCTCAACGGCGCGGCATATGACAATCCCTGGTTGCCATTTGCTACAATACAGACAAATATCGGCGTGCAGTTCCAGTTGAGCGACCAGCCCAACCCAACCTGGGGCAACGCCATTCACGGTCTGCCCGCACTTCACTGACCTGACTTCTGTCATACAGAGCGAAGCATGACACGTCCGAGAGCAAACAGAATACGAGGTAGCTATGGCATCAACATCATCGCAGGCGGCGGCCAACCCTTTGCGCGTCGCCATCATCGGCTATGGCCTGGCCGGCGCGGTCTTTCACGCACCGCTTATCTCGGCGACGCCCGGCATGCGCGTTGCCGCCATTGTCACCAATAGCCAGCAGCGCGCGGCGCAGGCACGACGCAATTTTCCCGATGTCTCTATTCTTTCCTCAACCGAGGAGATCTGGCGCGAGCCGACCCGCTATGATCTGGTGGTGGTCGCCACACCCAACCGCGCGCACGTTCCGCTCGGCATGGCCGCGCTCAACGCCGGCCTGCCCGTTGTCATCGACAAACCTCTTGCCACCTCCGTCGCCGATGCCAAAAAGTTGATTGAAGAGAGCAAGCGCACGGGGAAGTTGCTCACCGTCTTCCAGAACCGGCGCTGGGATAACGATTTCCTCACCGCGCGCAAGGTGATCGAATCAGGCCTGCTTGGCCCGCTCACGCGCTTCGAGTCGCGCTATGATCGTTATCGTGCGGAGCCGCGTCCGGGAGCGTGGCGCGAATATGCCGAACCCGAAGAGGGCGGCGGCCTGCTCTACGACCTCGGCAGCCACCTGATCGACCAGGCCTTACTGCTCTTCGGCAAGCCCACGCGCGTCTACGCCGAGATGGATCAACGTCGCCCAGGCGCGCTCGTGGACGACGACACCTTTGTCGCGCTCCAGTTTCCCGGCGGCGTGCGCGCCCATCTCTGGATGAGCGTGGTTGCCCGCATCCCCGGCCCGCGCCTGCGCCTGCTCGGTCTGCGCGGCACCTATGAAAAATGGGGCCTTGACCCGCAGGAAGACGCCCTGCGCGCAGGCTCGCGCCCCGGCAGTGCGATGTGGGGCCTTGAGCCACGCGACCGTTGGGGCCACCTCTCCACCGACCTCAACGGCCTCCACTTCGACGGCCCCATCGAGACTCTCCCCGGCTCCTACGAACAATTCTACACTCTGTTACGCAACGCCCTCCTCTCCGGTAGCCCACCCCCCGTCAACCCGCAGGACGCGCTTGAAACGCTGCGCGTGATTGAGGCGGCGCGGGAGAGCGCAAGAACGAGCAGCGTGATGGAGTTATGAACTTGCCCTCATTGCCTGACCGTGTATACTGTAAGGCAAATATGCATAGTCGAGGCGGCCAGAATGGCCGCTCCCTGCAACATATGCGAAAAGCTCTGGAAAGGAATCAGGAAAACGTGTCTACAAAAGAACAGGATGTGATGGCGAACCCTGAGTTTACGCGCAGCGATGCACATATTCAGGCATTACTGGAACGCATGCAGGCAATTTCTGATCTCGGCGCGCTGGCGGCGCTGGCGGAGTGGGATCAGCAGACGGCTCTGCCGGAGGGCGCGGGCGAGGTGCGCGGCCACCAGCTGGCGACGATTCTGGGGGTGCTGCACGACCGCTGGACCGATGCGCAACTGGGCCACCTGCTGGACGAACTGGAGCAGGTGGTCGAGCAATCCTCATATACCGATGCCGACCGGGGGCTGGTGCGCGTGGCCCGGCGTGAGTATACACAGGCGACGAAATTGCCGCGCTCTCTGGTGGAAGAGATGGCGCGCGTGGCGGCAGGCAGCTTTGAGGCGTGGCGGCGCGCCCGCGAGCAGAACGATTTCGCCTCCTTTGCCCCCTGGCTCAGCCGCACCATCGCCCTGCAGCGCGAGGTCGCCGATCTCTATGGCTACAGCGAGAACCGCTACGATGCCCTGCTCGACATCTACGAGCCGGGTCTGACGACGAGCAAGGTTGACCGCCTCTTTGCGCCCGTGCGTGAGGTCAGCAAGAGGCTGCTCCAGCGCATCCAGCGTAGCGGGAACGACATTGATGCTCAGGTGCTGATCGGCAACTTCCCGGCGGAGCCGCAGATGGCGCTCTCCGCGAAAATCCTGCGCGCCATCGGCTACGATTTCACCTGTGGCGGCCTTGCTCGCTCGCCTCACCCCTTCACGACCAGTTTTGGCGCGCCCTTCGATGTGCGCCTGACTGTCAATCCCGACGTGCGTTTCATTCAGGCTGCCGTGATGGCGGCCATCCATGAGGGCGGCCATGGCCTCTATGAACAGGGTAGCGCGCCGACGCTGGTGCGCACTCCGCTGGCCGGTGGGGCCTCGATGGGCGCGCACGAATCGCAGTCGCGGCTGTGGGAGAACGCCATTGGCCGCTCGCTGCCCTTCTGGCGCGGCCAGTACGCGGCTGTTCAGGAAGCGTTCCCGCAGCACTTCAGGGATGTCGACGTGGCAGCGTTTGCTCGCGCCCTCAACAAGGTGGAACCCGGCCTGATCCGCATCGAGGCCGACGAAGTGACCTATAATCTGCACATCATCATCCGCTACGAACTGGAGCGCGAGATGGTCAACGGCAACGTGGCGGTCGAGTCGTTGCCGGGCATGTGGAACGCGAAGTATGCCGAGTATCTGGGCGTCGAGCCGCCGACCGATTCCGAGGGCATCCTGCAGGATGTTCACTGGACCAACGGCTTTGGCTACTTCCCCACCTACACGCTGGGCAACCTCTACGCCGCGCAGATCTATGCCACCCTGCGCAAGGTCTTCCCGGACTTCGATGAGCGCCTGGCGACCGGCGATACGCTCTTTATCCTCAACTGGCTGCGCGAAAAGATGTATGTCTACGGCTCGATCTACCTGCCTGAAGACCTCATCCGCCGCGTGACCGGCGAAGCGCCCGATCCGCAATACTTTGTGCGCTACCTCACCACCAGATTCGAGAATCTCTACTCCCTGCTGCCTGAGTGATGAACCGACAGGCAGAATGGATACAGGCGAGCATGTGCGCCCCTGCATATGCTCGCCCACCCTTCCCTTTGTATTCTCTCTATCCCTACGTTAAACTCTGTCCGTAGATATTACATACAGAAAGCTCGTTTCGCTGATATAATCACATACAGGGAACAGGAATTGCAACTTTTTCTGGCGGAGATTGATTTGTTTTTATGACGACCGGTATCTGAAAATATGTCAGAAGTATCATGTATGGCGACCAGGTTGCTGCTTCAATGGTTTTCAGGTGAAGAGCGTGGCATAAGGAGTAAAGTACCATGCAGAATCCTAATGTGCTGGCGACTGCGCGGGATCGGATGAGAAGTGCAATACGGCAATATCGCCAGTATGGCAAAGGCGTGATGGAGATGATGAAGGAGAAAAGCCTGCATCACCATATGCTTGCCGAGTTGCTCTACGAGTTTGCTTATCAAGATGGCAATGAGGACCCTGCCAGAGTCATCTTTCTGTATACACAGGGGCAGGAATCGATGCCGGTTCCCCTGTACTGTTTAACGCCACCGCTAAAGGTCTCGCAGCCGGTCTATAACGAAAGGCCGTTGCGCGTGGGCCTGTTGAGCATGCGCCATCTCTCCCTCGATCATATTGTGGATGTGAACTGGCTGGTCAACCGCGAACTGCCGCAGGACGAAGTGTACTTGCGAAAGGATAAGCATTGCTACGAATTGACGCAGCAGCAATTGCGACTTCTTGCGGCAAAAAAGCAGGTGCGGCGCATTCACCTGTATCAGACGGGCTATCATGCCGCCGTCATCGGCTTTTATCGCGCCCTCATCGAATACCTGCGCGATGTGCGAGCAGGCAAGCTTCCTGAGCTTGAGGTGACGCCATACTACTTTGACTCTAACCGCAGGTGCTACTGGGAGGGTCAGACATGGCGCTAGCGTTCACGACCGATCTCACGCAGCCGCTGCTCGAACTGGCCGACCGCTTCTCCTGTACGATAGAGATGACGACCTACCTGACCATGCTGCTGGTGGGCGGCCCGAAACGCTTCTTCCTCTGGTATTGCAATCACTCCTGGCAGGTCACGGGTGGCGAGACGATTCCATCAAAGTTTCGCTCCTCGTTCTCGCTGTGCAACGATGATCTGGAACTGGCCTTGCTGCTGGCCCGTGTCTGGTTCCAGTCCGGCTCGACCGATCAGGATCGTGAGCGTTGGGCGCGTAACTGGCAGATCAATGCTAAAGAACTCATCAATTCCGTTGAGCGCCAGCGCGACCAGATGCTCAAAGACCTTTTCTTCAAGAAGAGTGACGACGAATACGTGCGCCCGGTCGATTTGCGCCTGCTGCCGAAGGTGCGCCTGCTGATAGCGCATCACCTGGTCTCGCTTGAGCGGCAGGGCGCGGCTCAGGGAAGCGATCAGGCGCTCAAGGGAGGCATTTGCAGCGCGACAGGGCGGCAGGCGGTCCCTATTCATCAAGATTCGGTCTGCCACGGGCGCACGAAGCAAACCTTCCTCTACTTTTTTGCCGACTCGCTGACCGATCAGCCGCAGGGGCGTGGGGCGCGGCAGGCGTTGCAGGTTATCGATATTCCGCCGACCTGGCTCAACTGGCTGCGGCAGGAGGAACGTGACTGCTACGATCTCGCGTCCTTTATTGCCAGGGAGACACGCTACGAAGACAGGATCGAAGTGCGTGTCGACGCGGAACGCAAAGGGACATTTCTGGATCAGGACCTTGCCTCGCTCTTTAAGCCGTTTGCTGCCCTTGACCGGCAAAACAGGCGGCGCGAGGAAGTGAGGCTTGCCCCCTACTACGGGCCGGGGGGTATCTGCGGCATCGATGCACCTGCCGACGATACCTTTCACTATGAAGTAGGCCAGATATACGAAGGGGTCGTCAATCGCATCTTTCCGCCCCCGCTCAACTACGCGCTTATCCATTTCGAAGGCGGCCTGCACGGGGATTTGCATCTGGCCGACATCTGGGGGTGGCAGCGGATGAAGGAAAAGGATATACGTCAGGAGGAGAGCGTGCGTGAAGGCAAGACGATTCGCGTGCGTATCAAGCAGCTCGACAGGAAAAAGAAGCATGCCGATCTGAGCGCGCGCCTGCCGGAAACTAACCCCCTGCGCCGCTTCAGGCGCGGCGGCTACTATCCGGCCACAGTCGTGCAGGTCGGGCCGAAGTATATCCTGCTGGATATTCACCCGAAGGTGCCGTATGTCAGGCCCAGAGTCTACGACTTTCGTATAGAGAACATGCACCGTTACTTCAAAGTTGGCGACCGGGTCGTCGCGCATGTCATCGAGGTCGATCCTGATAGAGAATATATCGAGGTCGGCGTGGGGGCAAAGGATTAGGGAAAGCCGGGCAGGCCATGTTCAGGGATTTTTCTGAGCTAACTATGCCCGGAAAAATTTTACTGGTACATGCTTTTCCGCTTCTTCTCTGTAAAAGCGGGTTGTGAAGCAAAAATGGAGAAGCGCAAGAGGCAGCCAGGTTTAGAATATGCTTAGACAAGCATTGCTGACTTGTATTATCTACGCACTTCTGATTATTGTATAAATAGCAAAGATAGATGTGGCTTGCTGTTATAGAGAGCATAGATGAGTATTGTTTGTGTACTGTTGAGCATATATACTGTTCTGGCTTTGCTCCCGGTACACGGTTCAAGTTGTCAGGGATAGAAAGAAACGGAAAAGATGTTCGGTCAAGAGAAGCAAGTAGTTTTGACAACTCCGGCGCCGTTGCCGGAGGCAGCGTATTCGCCATACCTGGAGTATCGGGATTGTATTGCGAGCGCCCTGGCCGACCGTCGAGCGATACTGGATGCCGCGCTCTTGCAGTTGATGGGGCGGGTTGATGGGTTGGCGGAGGCTGCGGCGCGGCTCGTTGAGACATTACAGAGAGGACATAAGGTGTTGATCGCGGGAAACGGGGGGAGCGCGGCGGAGGCGCAGCACTTTGCCGCCGAACTGGTTGGCCGCTTCAAGCGCGAGCGCGTTCCCTACGCCGTACTTTCTCTGACCAGCGACACCTCGATCCTGACCGCCGTTGCCAATGATTACGGCTATCATGATGTCTTTGCTCGTCAGGTCTCTGCCCTGGGCCAGGCCGGTGATCTGTTTATCGCCTTCAGCACCAGCGGCGAATCTGAAAATCTTGTACGCGCGCTGGCCGCCGGGCGGCGGTGTTTGCTGACGACGGTAGCGATCACGGGCGACCGACCGAACCGCATGGCGCGTCTGGCCGACGTGGCGGTGCGCGTGCCGGCGGTGGCAAGCGATATTGTGCAGGAATTACACCTCGCCGTTTTACATATTCTCTGCGACCTTGCCGAGAGCAAGCTGGCGGATTGCCCCCGGCTGGCATGGGAAGGGAATGGGGAGCAATGAAGCGGCGCGCCGTCTTTCTCGACAGAGATGGCACGCTGGTCTACCCGCGCCACTATCCATCTCACCCGGAGGAACTCTGCCTCTATGAACATATCGGGCCTGGGCTGAGAAGGCTGCAAAAGGCAGGTTTCCGGCTGGTCATTATCACGAACCAGGCGGGGATTGCGCGTGGCTACTTTACGGAAGATGACCTGCGCCTCATGCACGAGTATCTTTCCTCAGAACTGACGCGGCTGGGCGTGCGGCTCGATGGCATCTATTACTGCCCGCATCACCCGGATGGTGTGGTGCCAGAGCTGGCGTTTCGCTGCCGGTGTCGCAAGCCCGCGCCCGGCATGTTGCTTGCCGCCGCAGCCGATCTGGATATCGACCTTGCTCGTTCCTGGCTGGTGGGTGACATCCTCGATGACGTTGAGGCCGGAAAACGCGCGGGATGTCGTAGCGTTCTGGTCGATCTGGGTACGGAGGCGCGCCCCACGCGCCGCCTGCGCCGCCCCGATTTCGTGGCTCGCGACACGGCACACGCCCTGCGCATCATCGGCACGGTTGAGCATCTCGGGCTGGCCGCCGATCTGACCTATCGTCCGCCCGCGTGGGGGGCTGTGCGGGCGCATGACGTTTCCGCTCTGGCCCTTTCCGGCGGAAGTAGGGATGGAGGAAGCATATGACGACCGCCGTTGATCTGGTGCGGCGCTTTCGCCGGTTGCGCGCGCTGGTGATCGGTGATGCCATGCTCGACACCTACCTGGAAGGCTCGGCGGCTCGCCTGTGCAGCGAGGGACCGGTGCCGGTGGTGCGCAAAACCTCGGAGCTGCGCAACCCCGGCGGCGCGGCCAACACCGCTGCCAACCTGGCCGCGCTGGAGGCCGATGTCATCTTCTTAAGCATCATCGGGCGCGATTTCGCCGGTTCGCTGTTGCGCTTTGCCCTGCGCGAGCGAGGCGTGAGCGACGAGTGGCTGGTCGAGGATGAGCAGGCCAGCACGCTGCATAAGATGCGCATTCTGGCCGACGGGCAGTATGTTGTGCGTTTCGATGACGAGGAAAGCCACGCCTTTACCGCCGAAAGCCGCAAACTGCTGCTGGCCCGTCTTGAAGCTGCCCTGCCTTCCTGCGATGTTGTGGTGATCTCCGATTATTGCTATGGCGTGCTGACCGACGAACTGCTGTCGCGGCTCAAAGCCCTGCGCGCCGCTCATCCCTGCCCGCTGCTGGTCGACTCGAAAGACCTGTATCGTTTCCGCGAGGCGGGCGCGACGGTTATCACCCCCAATCATCTGGAAGCGCGCCTGCTCTGTCCGGGTCATCTCGTAAGTCGCCCGTCAGGCGTGAAGGCCAGTGAGACACGGCCAGACCTGGCGGAGATGGAGCATATCGGTCGGCAGTTGCTCTCCCTTATTGATACTGAGTATGCAGCCATTACGATGGCCGGGGATGGTGTGCTGCTGCTTGGTCGTCGGCAGGACGCGCTGCACCTGCCCGCGCACCCGGTGCAGCATCCCAACGATATCGGCGCGGGCGATTCGTTTGCCGCCGCAATGGCTCTCACGCTGGGGGCCGGGGCCTCTATCGAGGATGCCGCCCGTATCGGCATCGATGCGGCCAGCATCGCCATCGCCAGGCGCGGCACCGCCGTTGTGCATTACCAGGAGCTGCTCCAGCGCGTCAGCCTGCACGACCACGCCCTCAACTCGCGCGGCCAGTTTCCCGCTACCGAAATAGAATCCTTGCTGGCGCTCTCGCAACTGAACGATCGGCTTGAGCAGGAGCGTGCGGCTGGCAAGACCATCGTCTTTACCAACGGCGTCTTCGATATCCTGCATGCCGGTCACGTGCAGTTTCTCAAGGCGGCGAAGCAACTGGGCGATGTGCTGGTCGTGGCCGTCAACAGCGATAGCAGCACGCGGAGGCTCAAGGGCAAGAATCGTCCGATCAACAGCGAGCGCGACCGGCTTGCCCTCGTCGCGGCCCTCGACCCGGTGGACTACGTGCTGCTCTTCGACGATGACACGCCCGGCGCGCTGATTCGCGCCCTGCGCCCGCATATCCACGTCAAGGGCGGCGACTATGCCGACGAGTCGCTGCCGGAGGAGGAGGCCGTCCGCGAGGTCGGCGGTCGCCTTGTCATCCTGCCCCTGGCCGGTAACTTCAGCACCAGCCGCATGATCGACCGTATCGTCGCGCTGGCCGCACGTAACGAGGAGGCTGCTCCATCATGATTGACGCTCTCTGGTCTCGCGCTGGCCGCATTCTGGCTATCCGGCTCGACAACCTCGGTGATGTGCTGGTCACAACCCCGGCGCTGCATGCCATCAAACAATCGCTGCCGCAGGCAACGCTGTCCCTGCTCGCCAGCCCGGTGGGGGCGCAGGTGGCTCGCCTCAATCCCGACCTCGATGAGGTGATCGTTTATCAGGCCCCCTGGATGGACCCCTGGCATACATTGCCGCAGGACAGTCGGCGCGAGCAACAGATGATCGAAACGCTGCGGGCGCGCCACTTTGACGCGGCCATCATCTTCACTTCGTTTCGCCAGAGCGCGCTGCCTGCTGCCTACCTCTGCTACCTGGCGGACATTCCCCTGCGCGCCGCCGCCTCTATCGACGGCCCCGGCTCTCTGCTGACCACACGCCACAAACACCCTGAGCGCATGATGCACGAGGTGGAGCGCGGGCTTGACCTCACCGCCGCTCTGGGCATTGACACGGAAGAACGCGACCTCGTTCTCAAGGTGCCGCCAGAGGCCAGGCGCGCCACTGCTGACCTGCTGGCGACGTACCGCGTCAGGGCCGGTCAGCCTCTGGTGGTCGTCCATCCCGGTTGCAGCATGCCTGCGCGCACCTATCCCTGGGAGATGTATGTTGATGTGTGCGATCTGCTGGTGCAGCGGCTGGGCGCGAAGGTGTTTCTGACCGGCGCGGAGGATGAACGTGATCTGGTGGGGCGCATCGTCGATCGACTTGCCCCTGAACGTCGCTCTCAGGTGTTGCCGCTGGCCGGAATGCTGCCCTTCCCTGAGTTCTGCGCGCTCGTCGAGGCCGCCGACCTGACAATTACCAACAACACGGGGCCGATGCACATTGCGGCAGCCGTCAAGACGCCGGTGGTGGCCCTCTTTGCCCTTACCAACCCGCCGGAACAGTGGGGACCCTGGCGCGTGCCGCATCGTCAGCTCTACCATGATGTTGCCTGCCGCCTCTGCTACAGCCGTGTCTGCCCCTATGGCCACGAATGCTTGCGCCTCGTCACGCCGCAGATGGTAGTGGATGCCGCACGCGATTTGCTGCGCGAGGTGAATACGATTCCAGCAAGCAATCCGTGTTATATGGGGAAGCAAATGAAAAAGGAGAGTGGAAGATGAATGAGTGGCTTGCGGCGCGCAACATCCTGGCGGTGCGTATGGACAATATCGGGGATGTGCTGATGCTTGGCCCGGCCCTGCGCGCTATCAAGGAGAGCAGCCCGACCGCACGGCTGACGCTGCTGGCCAGTCCCGTCGGCGCGACAGCCGCGCCTCTGCTGCCCTGGATTGACGATGTGATTGCCTGGCGTCCCATCTGGCAGGACGTGGGCGGGCGCATGCCCTTTGACCCGGCGCGCGAGCAAGCTCTGATTGCTCTGCTGGCCGAACGCGCCTTTGACGCCGCCATCATCTTCACTTCGTTTAGCCAGACGCCGCACACGCCTGGCTACGTCTGTTATCTGGCGGGCATTCCTCTGCGCGCGGGGGAATCGAAAGAATTTGGCGGTAGCACGCTGACAACAGAACTGCGCGGGACGCCGGAGGAGATGCACCAGGTGGAACGTAACCTGCGCCTGGTCGAAAATCTCGGTTTTCGCGCGCGCGACCGCCGTCTGACCATCGCCATCCCCGCTGCCGCGCGCGAACGGGTGCCGGAATTGCTTCGCCAGGCGGGCATAGACGAGCAGGAGCCGTTTATCCTGCTTCATCCCGGCGCGAGCGCGCAGGCCCGCCGCTATCCTGCGCGCCATTTCGGCACCGTTGCCCGCATGCTTGCGCGGCGCGGCTGGCAGGTTCTCATTACCGGCGTCGAGCGCGAGGCCGCGCTGGTGGAGGAAGTGCTGCTACCTGAGGAAAGCAGGCATGCTCTTGTCGGTCAGACCACGCTGGCCGAGTACGCCGCCATCGTGGAACGCGCTGCTCTGGCAATCTGCAATGATACGCTGCTCATGCATCTCGCCGATGCTGTGAGAACGCCCGAAGTGGTTCTTTTCTCCGGCACTGACTACGAAGAACAATGGCAGCCGCGCACAACGCAGGCCCGGCTCCTGCGCCGCCCGACCTCATGCAGCCCCTGCTACCTCTTCGAATGTCCCATCGGTCTGTCCTGCCTCGACATCTCGCCTGAGGACGTGGTCGCGGCTGCCGAGACAATGCTGGCTGGTCTGGATGTGAAGCGGAGGGAGGCAAGCTATGATTGACCGCGAACGCGCCTTCGCGCTGCGCAAGCTGGCGCCGCAAGGCGAGCCGGTGAAGGTGAGGCCCTGGCAGCGGCCCTCTTTCCCGGTGCGCCGCATCGCCGTTTTTCGCGCGCTCTATCTGGGCGATCTCTTGCTGGCGGTTCCGGCGCTGCGCGCGCTTCGGGCCGGTTTTCCCGATGCCGAGATCACATTGATCGGCCTGCCCTGGGCAGCATCGTTTGCGCAGCGGTTCCGCCACTATATTGATCGCTTCGTGGAGTTTGTCGGCTATCCCGGCATTCAGGAAGTGACCTTTGTGCCGGAGCAGACGCTGCGTTTCCTGGTGGAGCAGCGTGCCTATCGCTATGATCTGGTGATTCAGATGCACGGTAGCGGCAGAACCAGCGATGCGCTGGCGATTGCGCTGGGCGGGCGTGTGACCGTTGGCTACTACGAGGACAGGCAACCGGCAGGTCTGACCCTTGGTCAGCCGTACCCGGATGGCTGGCCGGAGGTGTTCCGCAATCTGGGGCTGGTCTCCCTGCTCGGCTGTCCCAACGGCTATCCCGCGCTGGAATTTCCTCTGTCTGCGGAAGACCGACATGAGGCCGCCATGTTACTGCGCGGCCTGCCGCGTGCGGATCGCCCGTGGATCGGGCTGCATAGCGGGGCACGCGCTCCTGCCCGGCGCTGGCCAGCCGAATACTTCGCCGCCGTTGCCGATACACTCGCCCGGCGTTTCAACGCTCAAATTATCTTGACCGGTAGTAATGATGAGCTTATGACCGTGCAGGAAGTAGAGAGGCACATGACCACGCAGGCGGTGAACGTGGTCGGCGAAACGTCGCTGGGCGGGCTGGCCGCGCTCATCAGCAAGCTTGATCTCTTCATCACCAACGATACCGGCCCGGCCCATATCGCTAATGCCGTCGATACGCCCAGCATTACGCTGTTTGGCCCCGTTGACCCTGTGCGCTGGGCTTCACGAGACCGCGCGCGCCATCCTATCCTGCGGCAGCCGGTCAGTTGCAGCCCCTGTGCGTACCGCGAATGCCCCATTGACCATCGCTGCCTGCGCTGGATCACCCCTGATCGGGTCATTGCGCAGGCTGAGGCTCTGCTCCTGAAAGGAACTGTCACGTGCGACGCTTAAATATTCTGATCTGGCATATTCATGGTAGCTACCTTAACGCGCTGGCGCGCATTGAACACAACTGGTTTCTGCCCACGAAACCTGGCAAGCCGGAGGGCTACGGTGGGCGCGGCCCTACCTTCGACCTGCCTGACTACGTGCGCGAGATTCCTGCCGGGGAGGTGCGCGACCTGCAACTCGATCTCATCATCTATCAAACGCCGAAAAACTACTTTGAAGATCAATACGAGATTCTCAGTCCGCAGCAGCGCCGCCTGCCGAAAATCTACCTGGAACACAACACGCCGAAGCCGAACGCGGTGGATACGCGCCATCCCGTCGCCGAGGCCCATGATGCCGACCTGCTGCTGGTGCATGTGACTCATTACAACCGTCTGATGTGGGATAACGGCGATACGCCCACCACCGTCATCGAACACAGCGTCGCCATTGACCCGGAGGCTCGCTACACGGGACGGCTTGAACGCGGCATCACCGTCATCAATGGTATGCAGAAACGCCCGCGCATCGCCGGTTATGATCTCTTCTTGCAGGCGCGGCAGGAAGTGCCGTTAGAGGCAGTCGGCATGCAGACGGAGGAGTTTGGCGGCCTGGGCGATGTTCCCTATCGCGACCTGCACCGCCTGGTCGCCGAGTATCGCTTCCTGTTCAGTCCCATCCGCTATACCAGCCTGCCGCTGGCGGTAATCGAGGGCATGACGCTGGGCATGCCGGTCGTCGCGCTTGCTACAACCGAACTGCCCAGCGTCATCGAGAACGGTGTCACCGGCTACATCTCCTGCAACCTCGATGAGCTGATCGTTGCCATGCGCGAACTGCTGGCCGACCCGCGAAAAGCGCGTCGCATAGGAACCCGCGCGCGCGCCGTTGCTCGTGAGCGTTTCAGCCTGCAACGCTTCGCCCGCGACTGGAACGCCGCCTTCAGCCTTGTCACTGGCAAGCAGGCGGTCGGGATATGACCATAAATACACAACATATATGAGCGTGATGGAACATGCTCATACGCCGATGTGGCTCGTGCAATGCCGGGCCGCGTATAGTAGGGCCACCCCTTGCGGGTGGCCTGGGGAGGGTCGTGTGGCCTGGGGAGGGTCGTGTGGCCTGGGGAAGGTCGTGTGGCCTGGGGAGGGTCGTGTGGCCTGGGGAGGGTGTGTGGCCTGGGGGTGGTGGGGGGACAATGCCATACCTGTAGAACAATCGGGC
>Ga0209581_1001177_pt1 | contig 33702 bp, 25 predicted proteins | sample Coa_R2_FD_187160 | JGI IMG/M metagenome (GOLD analysis project Ga0209581, IMG submission 187160) | Surface soil microbial communities from Centralia Pennsylvania, which are recovering from an underground coalmine fire - Coalmine... | ecosystem: Environmental > Terrestrial > Soil > Unclassified ...
AGAACTGCCCCCTTCCCCTCACCGGATATCTTGCAGAACGGTCCTCGCCGGCAAGGGTCCGCTGCGCCGCGCAAAAACCGCGCGCCCTTGCCTGCTCCGGGCCGTTCCGCAGAACCTGGCTGATATGAGGGGAAGGGGGCAGAATGCGAAGTTTTGGGGTGGGGATTTTTCAACCGGCGAAGTGGGGAAATTTCAACCGGCGTTGACACAGCGGACAAATTGCCAGTCTTGCGATGGTCCCCAGTGCAGCGTCGGGCAAGCTCTCGGGTAAGTTGGCGCTACTTGATGACAACGGAGAGGTATGGGTTGCGCCCAAGTAACGACGAGATTGCCTCTGACATTCTCGCGGAACCCGCTCTCGGACCAGTAGTGTGCCTAAGTAAGGTCTGGTGTTGATCTGAAGAGTCCGCGCCGTCGGCGCTGACGACGAATAGTCTCACTGAGACGCTGCAATGGAACGCGTTTCTAGGGCTGACGCAGGAAACGGGACCGAACGGCGATACGACGGCGCTGCTGTATGACGCGTATGCGCGGCTGGCGCAGACGACGTCGCCGACGGGCGCAACGACCACTTATGCGTACGTGACCACACCGGGGACGACCACGGCCACCACGAACAATCACTGGAGCAAGAAGACGCTGGACGGTTTGGGGCGGGTGATCAAGGTGGAGGCGGGATATGGGTCGACGAGCGTGTCACAGACCGACACGGAGTATGATTCCTGTGGCTGTTCGCCGATGGGCAAAATGAAGTGGGTCTCAATGCCGCATGCGCCCAATGCGAGTGTCTATTGGACCACGTACAATTATGACGGGCTGGGACGGACGGTGAGCATTGTGTCAGCCGACGGCGCGAGTACGAAGACCTACGCCTAGTCGGGGAATACCGTGACAGTGAGCGACGAGGCGGGCAAGTGGAAGAAGTACACGATGGACGCCATGGGCAACGTTGGATCCGCAAATGACGAAAGGGACCGCGCCTTCGGATAGTGGACCGGCGAGGGAGCCGCCTCGACGTTGACGCTTTCTTTGCACGCCCCCAATCTGGAGTGCGATGTCACTGCGCACGCGCGCTGTGCGATCGACGCGGATCCAGGTCACCTGAAACGCGGTGACGTATGGTGCTGTTCGCGCTCCTCAGGCGTCGCGCGGACGCACGTACCAATCGAGCGCTTCTTCCGATGTCAGACCGCGCGGCTCATTGGGGGCATCGGGATGCGTCGCGCGGAAGCGCTCCAGCATTACACGTTCAAGTTGTTCGACAACATCCGGATGTTGCTTCGCAACGTTATGAAATTCACCGGAATCGGCTTTGAGGTCGAAGAGAACTTTGTATCGCCCGGGCGTGGGATCGATAACCACATACCCATCTCGTCGCGCCCGTCTGCCGGAGCAGTAAATGAATTTCCAGCGCTCCGTTCGGATGTAGGCCTCTTCGTTTTCAAGATATTCACTGAAGATCTGCTCGCGTGGCTCGATCCTGCGGCGTTCGAGATAGGGCCGCAAACTGCGCCCGTGCTCTACGGGAAGCGGATCGAGTTCCATCATGTCGCAAATCGTCGAGCTCAGGTCGACGTGCTCTGTCATGGCCTGGACGATGCCAGGCTGTACGCGGCCCGGATACCGTATGATCAACGGCACGCGAAGCGCGGGGTCGTAGCCGCAGTGCTTTTCGAAACGGCCATGCTGGCCCAGGTCATACCCGTGGTCGGCCGTGTACACGACGAACGTATTGTCCTCGAGGTTCAATTCGCGCAGTTTTCGAAGCACCAGCCCTATATTGCGATCGAGAAACTCAACCGAGGTGTAATAGGCCGCAATGATGCCTCTCTTATCAGCTGCGGCGAGATCCCGGAAGATCAGAGGGATCTGCCAGTCGTCTTCCGGGCCAACTTCCGGAACACGAAATTCCGACGGGGAATATTTGTCGCGATATTCGATCGGGAAATCGTATGGCGAGTGCGGCTCAAGAAAGCTCACCCAGAGCGCGAAAGGTTTGTCCCTGTGAGTTTCGAGAAAATTGTCCACCAGCCGCACCTGGAAGCTGGCGCGCATATCGGCGTCATAGCGCGGGTACGGCAGCTTGTCGGCGTTCAACCAGACGCGCGCCGGATCTTTGAGCGGTTTCCAAGGCGGTTTGGTTCGGATCTCGGGCGGTATCGGACGGGGCTTCACCTGTTGCTGCCACTCTCGCGTGAGCACGTCTTCAGTGCACGCGATTTCCAGCCCGTGCATTCCTGGCACGCCACGCCGGATGAAGTGCATCTTGCCGAACACCGCGGTCTTGTAACCCGCTTTGAGAAACTGTTTCGCGAGGGTTGGCTTATCCTGGGCCAGCGGCGTTGGGAGTCGTGTCACGCCGGCAGCATGCGGGAGTTGTCCCGTAAAGAGGCTCTGGCGCGAAGGAGTGCACACCGGAGAGTTACAGTAATGCTGCGAAAACCGAACGCCCTGGCTTGCGAGAACATCAATATTCGGCGTACGCGCCAAGGGATTTCCATCGCAGCCGAGCACGTAGCCAGCGTGATCGTCGGCGATCAGGAACAGAAAGTTCGGCTTCCGGCGCTGTGCGCGTAAGATTGCAGGTAACGCCACTGCGCTGCTAACTACAGCCCTGCGGGAGATCATTCTGAACCTATTCTATGGCTCGATGGGGTTGCGCGATCCTGACAATCCAGGCCGCGGCGGCCAGTTTGCGAAACTCGTCGACCGCGGTCCCCTCCGGCTTAAGCCCGAACCGGAGTTCCCGTTCGTCAAGGGCGGCCAAGCGGGGTTTTTCCCAAATACGACTGGCAGGTAAAGCCGGGCAGCTCAATCACAATCTGTCCAACTGCGGCGATGCGTAAGTTTAATTTATTGATTTTATTATTCCATGTCGGGGCAGGAGGTCGCTTCGAGGTTGCATACGAGTCTCGGGTGGATTTTCGATCAGGAACACGTTTTGCGGGTTGAGCGCTGGTTTCCACAGAAAAAAGAGTGAACAAACTCGGCTTGAAAAGAATATTGGAAATATGAGCCGAAGCCCATGCCCGCCACGACTGTGCGGGGCTGTTTTCGGAAGCCTTGCCCTGCTGATCAGCACGCACGCGCAAGGGTTGACTGGCGAGATCCGGCTTGAGGTCAAGGATCCCTCCGGCGCCGCCATGCGGGCTTCCGGGACGCTTGAGAATCTTCAGACCGGCGCTGCGCGTACATTCGTGACTGACGAGAACGGCGTGTACACATTCGAAAATCTCAGCTACGGGCGGTACCGATTGGAGATATCCAGCGGCGGGTTCGCCACCCAATCGCTGTCCGTGGAGGTCCAGTCTAACAGGCCCATTACACGATCGGTGACAATGGTCCTGCGTGCACAGGCTCTCGCTGTGGATGTGGTTGCGACGACGCCGCTCGCCGGGACGGACTACGCCATTGAAGAGATACCGGCTCCAGTGCAGGCGGCCAGCCAGCGGGAGATCGGACAAAGCGGAGCCGTGGACTTGTCTGACTTTTTGAACCGCCGGCTCGACAGCGTGTACGTGAACGAAGTACAGGGCAACCCGTTCCAGCCCGACCTGAACTACCGCGGCTATACGGCGTCGCCGCTGCTTGGGACCCCGCAGGGAGTTTCCGTTTATATGGATGGCGTCCGTCTCAACCAGCCTTTCGGCGATGTGGTGAGTTGGGACCTGATCCCCCGGATCGCCATTTCGGAGGTTGCGCTGCTGCCCGGATCCAATCCGCTGTTCGGTCTGAATACTTTAGGCGGCGCACTGTCTCTGCAAACGAAGGACGGACGAAGCGATCCAGGCACGACCGTAGAAGCTTACGGCGGCAGCTACGGACGCCGCGCGGTGGAGTTCGACCACGGCGGCGTCAACAACAAAGGGCTGAACTGGTATGTGAGCGGCAATTTGTTTCATGATGACGGATGGCGCGCGGATTCGCCATCGGACGTGCGCCAGTCCTTCGCCAAGATCGGCTGGCAGCAAAGCAAAACGTTTCTGAGCGTGACGGGCGCTTATGCCGATAACGAACTGCGGGGCAATGGTCTTCAGGAGCAGCGCTTTTTAAGCCGCGATTACGCGAGCATCTATACGAAGCCAGATATTACGAACAACCGGTCGCCATTGCTAATTTTCAATGCGCGGCGCAACGCCAGCAGCTCGCTCCTGTTGTCTGGCAACGCGTACTTCAGGTACATACGCACGGACACGTTCAACGCCGATCTCAACGACGATTCGCTGGATCAATCCGTCTACCAGCCAAGCGCCGCCGAGATACAGGCGCTGACGCGGGCCGGCTATACGGGATTCCCCACGAGCGGAGCGAATGCGTCGAACACGCCCTTTCCGTTCTGGCGCTGCATCGCTCAAGCGCTGCTTCAAGATGAACCGAGCGAGAAATGCAACGGGCTTCTCCGACATACCTACACGAAGCAGCACAACTGGGGAGGAGCAGGGCAGATGTCCTGGAGCGCTTCACCGCTGGGGCGGCGCAATCAATTCATTGCCGGGGTGGGCGTCGACTACAGCAGCGCAACGTTCCAGCAGTCCGGCCAGTTTGGCTACCTCAATCCGGACCGCAGTATAACCCCCGTCAACGCGTTTTTAGACGGGTCGACCAATGCGGACGGTCAACCGGTGGACGCACGAGTGAACCTGCACGGCCTCATTCATACCGGGAGCTTCTACGCAATGGACTCCATTTCCTTAGGCAGGGGCGTGAGTCTCGTGGTTGCGGGCCGGTACAATCGTACAACGATCGTGAACCGGGACCGCATCAACCCTGGCGGCGGCTCCCGCTCGCTCGACGGCCACTACGTATATGGCCGATTCAATCCGGCTGTGGGCATGACCTATAGCCCATGGCGTTGGATCAGCGCCTATGTAAGCTACAGCGAAAGCAGCCGCGCCCCCACATCCATCGAACTCGGCTGCGCGGACCCCGCGAATCCATGCAATCTGCCGAACGCGCTGGTCAGTGATCCGCCGCTCAAGCAAGTGGCGACCCGGACGTGGGAAGCAGGTCTGCGGAGCGGCGGCGAATCCAGGCTTCGCTGGACTGCGGGCTGGTTTCGCGGGGTGAATCACAATGACATTTTGTTTGTAGCCTCGGAACAGACCGGAAACGGTTATTTTAAAAATTTTGGTGAAACCCTGCGGCAAGGCGTGGAGGTGAATGTCGCCAGCCGCATCGGACGGATCACTCTCGGCGGAGGGTACACGTTTCTCGATGCAACGTATCAGACGGCTGAGTTCATTGGCGGTTCAAGCAACAGCGCCAACGACGCAGCGCTCGCAGGGAGGAAGGGAGTTGACGGCAATATTCATATAACCCCTGGCGATCAGATTCCGCTGGTTCCGCATCACATGTTGAAAGCGTTCAGTGACGCGCAAGTCACAGCGAAGTTCGCGCTGGACATCGATTTTATCGCCGTATCGCGCTCCTATGCGCGCGGCAATGAGAATAATTTAAGCCAGCCCGACGGAGTTTATTATCTTGGACCAGGAACATCGCCTGGCTATGGAGTAGTCAATCTTGGCGGCAGGTATCAAGCGCATCGAAAAGTTCAACTGTTCGCGCAGATTGATAATCTGCTTAACCACCGCTACTACACCGCGGCGCAGCTGGCGCCAACCGGTTTCGGCGACAGTGGAAGCTTTATTGCGCGCCCGCTGCCAGCGGTGAACGGCGAATTTCCAGTCGTGCACGCGACGTTTTACGCCCCGGGGGCGCCGCTGCGGGCCTCGGGCGGGGTGCGGCTCAGTTTCTGACGGTATAGCCGATAATAATGTCCATGGCCGAGCAGCCGCCAGAAGCAGCGTTGAAGCTTCCGTTGTCCGAAGCCAAGGCAGCCGAGCGCCCATTGCATTGCTGCCCCGCGGCAGAAGAGGTTGTGAGCCTGTTCGACCACTTGCGGGACCGGCTGCTTCGCTATGTCATCAGCTTCGGTCTGCCCGTCGAAGACGCTGAAGACGTTATCCAGGAAGTCTTCCTGTCCTTATACCGCCACCTGGAGCGGGGACGATCTCGCAGCAATCTTCGCGCCTGGGTTTTCCGGGTGGCGCACAACCTGGCGTTGAAACAGAGGAATCAATTGCGCTCGGCGAGCCAAGAATCACAGGATGAGAGAGCGAGTCTGCTCGACTGGCTGCCGGACCCGGGGCCCAACCCAGAAGACCGGATGGTGAGCAGCCAAAGACGCGAGCGTATGTTGGCGACGGTCAACGCACTAGCAGAGCAGGACCGTCGTTGTCTGATTTTGAGAGCGGAGGGTCTTCGATACCGGGAAATCGCCCAGATTCTCGATATCTCCCTCGGCTCGGTCGCGCTATCGCTCGAACGAAGTCTGACGCGTTTAGCACGCGCTGCCCAATGGTGACGTATGCGGTTTCTGGACACACATCCTACTGATCAGGAACTCACTCTTGCTGCGGACGGGGAGCTGTCTGCGCGCCGCGCCAGCCGGCTCCAGCGGCATCTTTCCGGTTGCTGGGAATGCAGAGTCCGAGCGCAAGAGCTCGAGGGCGCTATCAAGGAGTTCGTTCACGTTTATCGGAGCAGCCTAGACCCGCTTCTGCCGCCGGGTTCTGGCAGACGCGCGCTGCTCAAGACCCAACTCGAACAGATTGCTTCGGCTGAGCCTCCGTCCTGGAAACACTTGCTGGCCTGGCGGCGCCGGTTGCTTCCGATTGCCGGCGCCGCTCTGGTTGTTGCGTTGGCGAGTCTGATTGTGGCGCGCCGCTGGAACGCGGGGCGACAGCCTGCCATGTACGCCAGTTTCGTGCCCATTTCGTTTCCCGCCACTGAACTGACTCCAGGCGTGGCTCGAGCGACAAAACGGGAACAGGTGTGTGGCTCAGATGCCGGGAAAAACCGTAATGTTCCAGCTGCGATAAGTCGAAAAGTCTTCGAGCGGTATGGCATGCCGGACGCCGATCCGAGGGCGTACGAAGTGGATTACTTGATCACGCCGGCGCTGGGCGGGGCGGATGACCTGGGTAATCTGTGGCCACAATCCTATTCGGCCACTCAATGGAACGCCCGTGTCAAGGACGCTTTAGAAGACCGCCTTCACGAGTTGGTTTGCAGCGGAAGTCTCGATCTGGCTACTGCGCAGCGGGAGATCGCCACCGACTGGATTGCGGCGTATAAGAAGTACTTCCATACTGACCAGCCGCAGAACTGAAGAACTGACGTCCGGTTTTGGTTCTGTCGCGTTGTTCAGCAGGAGCAGGCATCGGAAGTCAGCGGCTCTACGCTTCAAGCTGGGTCGGACAGGGCGTATGGCGAGGGTAAGATAGTTTGCGTGCGGTTTGAGTTTTATGGATTGCGATTTCATCTTCTGGCGCGGAGCGCAATTCAGTTCCCGGCGGGCAAGCCGGGCGATATATTGCGCGGGGCGTTCGGAACGATATTCCGGGGAATTACCTGCGGTTCGCAGTGCACAGATGCGCGCACGTGCGGAATGCGGAATTCCTGCCCGTATGCGCGGACTTTCGAGCCGACGGCGATGGGCGCGGGGCCGAGCGGGCTTGCCGACTTGCCGCGGCCTTTCGTGTTTCGCGCTAAGCACCTGGACGGACGCACGGCGCAAGCAGGAACGCGATTTCATTTCGACGTCAATTTGTTTCAGGTCCGCGACCCGCCGATTCCCTATTTTGTACTAGCGTTTGCGCAACTAGCGCGGGAAGGGCTGGGGCCGGGCCGGGGGCGCGCCGTGCTCGAGCGAGTCGAACAATTGCATGTGGACGGCGGACCGCCCACCGAAATTTTTGACGGCCGAAGACTGCAAGACGCCGTTCGTCCGTCGGTGTTGAGTCTCGCTCCGGCGGATGAGCCGATCTCCGGCGTGCGGGTGCGTTTTTTGACGCCCACCGAATTGAAGTCGGAACAGGAACTTGCGAGGCAGCCGGAATTCGGAGCGCTGATGGCGCGAATTCGAGACCGCCTGAGTACGCTGTCGGCGTTATACGGGGCGGGCGCCTTAAAGATGGACTTTGCATCGTTTGGCCGGCGCGCGGCGGCAGTGCGGCTGGTCCATTGTGATCTCGAACTGGTGGAGGCTCAGCGGCTGAGTCGCCGGACGGGGCGACGGCATCCGCTGGGTGGATTCGTAGGCGTGGCGGCGTATGAGGGGGAGTTGAGGGAGTTCGTACCGTTCTTACAAGCAGCGCGGTTCAGTGGAGTCGGGCGGCAGACGACGTGGGGGAAGGGTGAGTTGGACATACAGGTCCGGAAAGGAGGATTGACGGAAAACCCGGCCAAGGCTCAGGCGTATGGATAACGACAGCGCGCGAGCCGTAGGCTTTTGTCTGAGATGTTACGGCTCGCGCAGGCCCGTTCTACTTCTTTATAAATTCCACCCGCCGGTTTTCAGCTCGTCCCTCCGCCGTATCATTGGAGGCGATCGGAGACGCAGCTCCTTTCCCCTCCGCAGTCAAGCGCGCCGAGTCGACGCCGAACTGAGAAACAAGGACGCTTCGAACGGCCTCGGCGCGGCGTTTCGAAAGATCCAGATTATGGTCAGCGCTTCCTGTACTGTCGGTGTAGCCGTCGATTTCGAGTTTCAGAGCGGGATTTTTCTCCAGAGCGCGCGCGACGGTTTTGATAACAGGCGCAGACTCGGGTTTGAGGCGGTCGCTGTCGGTATCGAAGAGAATTCCATGAGTGATATAGCGTCCCTGGGATGAGATCGCGGCCGAAAAATCGGGAGCGGACTCGGCGACGCGGATACTGCGCAGCCCGATCCATCCCTCATTGGCATAGTCGCAGCGCTCCCGCAGCGTCCAATGATTGGCAGGTTTGGAGTTCGCGGGAACAAACATCTGATTTACATCTCCCACGCGTTTTCCATTGACGTAGCCGCGCACCCGACCGTCCTGGACCCACAGAGCCGCCTTTATGGATTGGTTGACAGCAGGAGGATGCAAACTCATCGATCCGATTTTGTCTTCTTTCGGGCCAAAGAAGTTTACTTCACTCGGGGTGATTTCGATTTTCCAGGTCGGGGCTTCACAGCAATCCACATCCTTCGGCCAAGCCAGGAATGTCATTGACGGGCCTTCGGCGGCAAACGCAGCTTCAATTTCGACGGTGAAATTCTTTGGAAAGGTGAAGCCAGCTGAACTCAGGCTGGGCTTGGCCGGGCACACAGCCGTGAGCTGGCGAATCGCGTCGCCGGTGCGTAGTTCCACAGCTCCATCGCGCAGCTTCCAGTGGGGTGGCGGCTCGTCCCCCGCCATATCGCTGAAATCATCGAAAAAGACGGTCTTTTCCCCGGGAATGAATTCGATTGTGCTAGCCTTGAGGTCCGGCTGTTGATCCGGAGCAGCGGCTTGGGCGACGGACGAAGGGGCGGGCGCAACGCCGGAGTTTGTGGCGGGCGGCTGCAAGCGGGAGGAGGCGGCCGGCGCGGCTGGAGCGGCCGCATTGGGCGCGAGACTGGCGAGATCCGGGCCGCTGTGCGATTTCACGGATAGGCCGATGCGCGATCCAGCCGCCAGTTCGACCTTCGGCCCCTGGGCGGCGACTTCAATGAGCAGCACCGACGCTGCAGCGCCGGCGGCGCTCCCGATTGCCGCTCCCTTCCATCCACGCGTCAGTCCGCCAATCAGCGCCCCGGCGCCGGTTCCAGCGGCAAGTTTGCTCATGTTGCTCGAATGACGCAGCAGGCGGCCTTCTTCGTCCACGTTGGCCTGACCTTTGGAATTCGAGATGGAAGCGATCGAGGCTTCGACCGCGATATCCTGACCCCCATGTTGTAGCGTGTCGAAGCTGAAGTTCAGCGCCGCTTCGCCATGCAGTTTATTGCCTTGCCGCGACTCAGTTACATGGCCCAGCAAGGCATCGCCGGCAAACGCAGGCGGGCTGATCACTCGGGCGGCTACAGCATCGCCTTTGTGATTGCTGGACGTGCTAAGCGGCGTGGTGAGTTCCACACTAAATGGCATATCGGCCGCCCTCAGCAGGGCGGCGGCGTCTAACAGCGCGATAACAGCAAATGATTTCAGGATGGCATGGGCGTCCATGTTGTTCCCTCATGGAATAGCGCCGCAAAGACGGGCAAAAGGGATCATCGGATAATGAAAAAGAGTGATGGCGGCGGGCGACGTTCAAGCAGCCTTGGCCTCGCTGGAACGCGGGGACAAGCGAGCGCTGGATGCTATGATTCCGGCCCTGTACACGGAGTTGCGACGGTTGGCGGCGTCTTATCTGGCGCGCGAAGCGCCGGACCACACGCTCGAACCGACGGCATTGGTCCATGAAGCATATCTGCGCCTGGTTGGCCAGCGACAGGTGGACTGGTCGTCCCGAGCCCAGATTGTGGGGCTGGCGGCTACCATGATGCGCCGGATTCTGGTGAATCACGCGGCCGCGAAAAGCGCGCAGAAACGGGATTGGGGCGCCCGCGTCCCGCTGACCGACACGTTGCAGTTCACGCACAATGGCCAGCTCGATGTGGAACAGTTGGATCGAGCGCTGACCAGACTGGAGGAATTTGATCCGCGGCAGGCTCGCATCGTCGAGCTGCGCTTCTTCAGCGGATTGACCCTGGAAGAGACAGCGAGCGTCTTGAACATTTCCTCCGCCACGGTGAAGCGGGAGTGGAAGATGGCTCGCATGTGGCTGCTCCGCGAAATGGAGGGCAACGCCGCATGAGCCCGGAACGTTGGGAACGAATAAAGCAGGTGCTGGATGTAGTGGAAGGCTTGGATGGCGGAGCCCGTCAGGCCGCGCTGGCTGCCGAGTGCGGCGCCGATGTTGAGTTGCGGAATGAAGTCGTTTCCTTGCTGGCGCAGGAACACCGGATCGACGTTTTTGAACGCACTCCGGCGAGCGCGCCGGCGCAGATAGGACCATACCGCATCCGGCAACTCCTGGGGTCCGGCGGAATGGGTATGGTGTATCTGGCCGAGCGCTGCGATGATCAGTACCGGAAGCTGGTTGCAATCAAGTTCATTCAGGTCTCGGGCCGGCCGGATCTGGAACGGCGATTCCGGAAGGAACGGCAGATCCTGGCGGGGCTGGAGCACCCCTTTATCGCCCGTCTGCTCGATGGGGGAACACTGAAGGATGGCCGTCCCTATCTGGTGATGGAGTATGTGGAGGGCCAGCGAATCGACGCCTACGTAGACGAACGGAAGCTCCCGGCGGCGGACACGCTGCGCCTGTTTTTAAAGGTCTGTTCGGCAGTCCAGTTTGCTCATCAGAACTTAATCGTTCATCGGGATCTCAAAGCCGGCAATATTCTAGTGACCGCAGGCGGGGAACCGCGACTGCTGGATTTTGGCATAGCGCGGGCGCTGGCCGACAATGGCGCCGAGAGTGAACAGACTCGGCCGTTCGAACGGCTGCTGACGCCTGCTTCGGCGAGCCCCGAACAGGTGAGCGGCGGCGTTGTGACCACGGCTAGCGACGTTTACTCGCTGGGCGTACTCTTGTATCGCCTTCTGACGGGAGTTTCACCCTATGCCGGCGCGCCTGATCTGCAAACCAACCCGAGGCGCGTGATCGAGGCGTATGATCCGCCCCCTGCCAGCAGAGCGCCGGGAATCGCGCCCGGCGCGCAGCGGATGCTCCGGGGCGATTTGGATTGCGTACTGGCCAAAGCGCTCGAGAAAGATCCTGCGCGGCGGTACCCGACGGTAGAAGCGTTCGCCGCCGACATTCGCCGCTACCTGGCAGGACATCCCGTCAAGGCGCGCAGGGCGACCTGGTTTTACCTGGCGAAGAAGTTTGTGCTGCGCCGCCGGACGCCGCTAGGCATTGCAGCGCTGTTATTTGTTGTGATCACCACGGGCGTCAGCGGAACCTTGATTTATGCACGGCGGGCTTGGACGGCCGAACGACGGGCTGATCAGCGCTTGCAAAGCTTGCGGCGCATGAGCGAATCGCTGCTGTTTGAGTTTTATGACGCGATTCATGATCTGCCGGGATCGGCGAGCGCTCGCGCGCTGGTGGCCCGTCGCGCGCTCGAGTATCTGGACCAAATGGTCGCCGAGGATCATCAAGACCGCGCAGCGCAGCGGGATCTGGCGGCCGCATACCTGCGGCTGGGGGGCGTTCTGGTGGGCGAGCGTGGACCGCATCTGGGGGCTGATGAAACAGGATTTCACAAGGTTCTTGCGACCTACGAGAAGGCCCTGAATATTCGACGCTCGCTGTTTCGCGCAAACCCGAACGACGCCAGCGCGCGACAAGACCTGGCCGCCGCACTCTGGACTGTTGCGGGCGCCGAACAAACGCAGGGCCGCTATGAGGCCGCGCAACATTACCTCGACGAGCGCCTTCAGCTGCTCCAAGAAGAGTCCAGCCCGCAGTTTCAATACATGCTTGCAACGACCTACGCCGCTTATGCGGATCTGTACAGGGCTTCCGGGAAGCGGGACGCAGCGCTCCGCTTTGCAGAGCAGAGTCTTGCGGTGCGGCAGCGGCTCCTGGCGACTGATCCCGACAGGGACCGGGCGGAGCGTCTGGTAGGCCTTTCTCACGAGAGCGTCGGCTACGCGCTAGCGGCGCTCGAGCGATATCGGGAAGCTGCCAAAGAGCATTCCACGGCCCTGCAAATTTTCAGACGTCTGGCAAGCCGTTCGCCAATCAGCGTCGATCTCAGAAGAAATGTCATAGTTGCGGAAGAAAACCTGTGCGAGGTTTTGGCGCGTTCCGCCGAGCCGGGCCGCGCAGTCCCTTACTGCCGGCAAGCCGCCGCCGAGGCGGAGGCCCTGTATGCGGCAGACCGCAGCAATTTGCAAAGTGTCGAGGACCGGGCGTCTGCCTGGGCGACCCTGGGCGCTGCATTACATTTCGCGCGGCGTAATAATGACGCCCTCCGCTGGGAGCAGGACGCAGTGAACGAGTACCGGCGGCTGATCGAAGCGGATGCTTATTCCTCTGCCGTGGCGGATTCGTATGCCGAAGCGCTGTTGGAGCTGGCGGCCATTCAGCGGGCTCTTGGCCTCTCGGCTGCGTGCAGGAACCTGCTCCGCGCCCGCGACGTCGCGGCGGACTTGGTCCGTCGAGCTCCCGCTAATGTCACCTTTCAGTCCCGGTTGAGACAGGCGCAAGCGTTTCAAGGTTGTTCTTAAACGCTGCGCCGGCGGCAAACACGGGCGGGCGAGCGCTGTTTTTAAAGGGCGGTCAGCGTCATCGCGGGGCTGGCAGGCAGACGGATTCGGACTGGGACCGATTCGCAACGAAGACTGAAGAGGCCGCGATGTTCCAGCCGTCACAGCCGGGCGGGTCTTAGTTGATAAGCTGTTTGCTGCGCTGCTGCCGCGCCACGGGCAGCTGTCGGACTGCGGCGCGGCTTTGTCTTTCACCATGAACTTGAGTTATCACCGGTGGACTCTCCTTGCGCTTCTAGCCTGGCGCGCCGCGCTCGCGGCCGCGGACGGCTATGTTGGCAGCAATGTCTGCAAGACGTGTCACCCGGATATTTGGTCGACTTTTTATAAAAATCCGCATTTTACATCGATCGCATCGGGGAAAGAACCGCCCGAGCGCACTGGCTGCGAAAGCTGTCATGGTCCGGGCAAGGCGCATGTCGAGGCCCGGGGCGGCCAAGCGACGATCGTTGCGTTTTCAGAGCTGCCGCCCGAACGGGCTCTTGACGTGTGCCTGAAGTGTCACAGCCAGACCATCTCGCGCGCGAACATCCGCCGATCTCAACACACCATCAGCGGCGTGGCGTGCGTCAGTTGCCATTCGATTCACCGGGCGCAATCCCCGCGCGCGCTGCTTGCAAAAAATCAGGCTGATCTCTGCTACGGATGTCACGCCGAAGTACGCGCGCAGTTCTCCATGCCGTTCAAGCACCGAGTCAACGAGGGGTTCATGACGTGTACGGATTGCCACAACCCTCACGGAGCGTTTCCACCGACCTGGCGCATGGCGGCCCGGCCGCGCATGGTCGATCCGGCGATGGGCAATGAAGAGCCCTGTCTCAAATGCCATTCCGAAAAGCGCGGACCGTTTGTGTTTGAGCATGCCGTTGTGCGCGTAGAAGGCTGCGAGCAGTGCCACTACCCGCACGGATCCACGAACTCGCGCCTGTTGCGGCGGCCTGTGGTCTTTACGCTGTGCCTGGAATGCCACAACGGAACCGGGAACGGCCGCCAAGCCAACGGAGTTTTCACGCAATCTGGCTCCCACAACATGGCGGATCCACGTTACCAGAACTGCACCGCTTGCCACGTTCGCATCCATGGGTCAAATGCCGATGCCTTTTTCCTGCGCTGAGAACCAAATGATGCGAAGCCTGATCTTCCTGCTGCTGGCGGCTGGCGTCGCATCGGGGCAGCAGCCGGTTGCGCCTACGCCGGAGCAAGCCGGGCCCGGGCGCGGTGATTCGTGGTCAGACTATAACATCGTCAATTCATTCGAAGCCGGTTATCGCTTTGCGACCATCGGCGGTAATTTCGACCAGTACCGCAGCGCGGTCAATTACGGCTCCGGCGTCCGCCTGCTCGGAAGCTTCTTCAGCATGAATTCGAAGGATGGCCACGGACGTTTTTTCGACGAGGTAACAGCGACTACGCAGGGCTTGGGCAACGATCCGTACCAATCGGCCGCCTTGCGCATAAGAAAGAATCGCATGTATCGCTACGACCTTTCCTGGCGGCTCAACAACTATCTGAATCCGGGCCTGACCACAAACGGCGGCGGCGGGCAGCATCTGCTTAACACGCAATACCGGCTGCAGGATCACGATTTCACGCTGCTGCCGGAATCGAACGTCAAATTCTTTGTTGGATACACCCGAGGGATTCAGGAAGGTCCGGCGCTGTCATCGACTCAGTTATTCGATTCGCGCGGCGCCATTTTCCCCCTATTTGCCAGTGTCCGCCGGGAGCGGAACGAATATCGCGCCGGCAACGAATTCCGTATCGCCGGCATTCGCGTGAACTGGATGCACGGCTGGGACGATTTCAAGGAGGATACGCCGCTGTTTCTCTCAGGGGCGGTCCCGGCTCAGCCGGCGGGCGCAACCCTGGATTCCTTCCAGCGCCTTGAGCCGTATCACGGAACGAACCCCTCCTGGCGCGTTTTTCTGATTACCGACCGGAAATACTTCAACCTGAACGGTCGCTTCACCTACACTTCGGGACGGCGCGCCTTCGTTCTGGATGAAAGCGCGTCCGGGCCGGGAAGGTTTGGCGCGCAACAGAACCGGCAGGTCGTCACATCCGGCGACGCGGAGCGGCCGGTTGCGACTGGAAATCTCAATCTGTCCGTCACGCCCTCGGCGCAACTCAGCCTCGTGAACAGCACCTCGGTGTACAATGTCCGCACCAGCGGCAGCTCGGTTTTCACGCAGTTCGACAATGCCACGCAAAGCGCAGCCGTTCTCAACTTCGACTACCTGGGCATTCGAACCCTGACCAACGAAACGCAGGTGAACTATCAGTTTTCGCCCCGGGTGGGCGCCTTCGGCGGGTACGGGTATTCTGACCGGCGCATCGCGTCCATCGAGCAGGCGGCGATTGCCGGCATCCTTTCGTCGGTTCCGGCGCGTCAGACGAATATTCTTCACACCGGCGCCCTGGGCGTCAGGCTGCGGCCGGCAAAACCGCTCAGCATTATGTTGTCCGCCGAGATCGGGCGAAGTAACAACCCATTTACGCCTGTTTCAGACAAGAACTACCATGCGCTGAACGGGCGGGCTCAGTACCGGACTCGATCGCTGCTGCTGTCGGCCGGCGCGGAGAGCAATTACAACGTCAACTCGGTCTCATTGTCGTCGTACAGTGCACAAACGCGAAAGTACTTCGCCAACGGCTCATGGACGGCGAAGAGCTGGCTGACGCTGGACGCCTCCTTCTCGCGCCTGCATCTGTACACCATCGGCGGCATCGATTATTTCGCCAATGCGCAGTTCATATTCGGCGAGCGTTCGATCTATTTGAGCAACATCAATTCGATTGTCGCGGGCGCGCGGTTCACCATCCACAATCGCGCGGACCTGTACGTGGGCTACAGCGGGGTCCAGGATGTCGGCGATGGGCGGTCGACGTCCGCCGGGGCGGGCGTCGGGTCGGCGCTTCCGATCTTTGAAGCCGCGCAGACGTTTCCGATGACCTTCGAATCGCCGCTTGCGCGATTGTCCATCCGGATTCTCGAGCGGCTGCGGTGGAATTTCGGCTATCAATATTACGGCTACCGCGAGAAGTTTTACGCGGATCGGAATTACCGGGCCAACACCGGTTATTCGAGTCTGTCCTTCTCGTTTTGATCGGCGCGGCTCAGAATGATTAGCGAGGCGTGATCAGCCCGCCCAGCTTGTCCTGCTCGGAGGCTGCGAGGCGCGGAAATCGCGTCGAGTACGCCTCGAGATACTTCAATCCTGAGCCGGTGTTGTAGAGAACAATGCGCTCGCCAGTTTTCAGGAAGCCGCGGGCCAGCAGTTTGCGTAAGCCCGCGATGCATGCTGCGCCCTCGGGCGCCGCAAAAATGCCTTCCGCCGCGCCGAGTTCCGCGGCGGCGTCGAGCATTTCTTCATCACTGACCGCCACCGCCGCGCCGCCGCTGTTTCGAATGGCCTGGAGCATGAGAAAGTCGCCGAGCGGCTTGGGCACGCGCAAGCCCGCGGCTACGGTGTGGGCGTTGTTCCAGAACTCCGACCGGTCCGCGCCCTGCTCAAAAGCGCGGACCACGGGCGCGCAGCCGGCTGCCTGAACAGCGACCATTTTCGGCCGCCTGGATGAGATCCAGCCGAGCTGCTCCATCTCGTCGAAGGCTTTCCACATGCCAATCAGCCCCACGCCGCCGCCGGCAGGGTAGAAGATGGCGTCAGGCAGCGTCCAACGAAGCTGTTCCGCGACCTCGTAGCCCATCGTCTTCTTGCCTTCAATGCGATACGGCTCTTTCAAAGTCGTGACGTCAAACCAGCCCTCGACCCTGCTGCGCTCGGCCACGATGCGGCCGCAGTCGCTGATGAGGCCGTCAACCAGCGTTACGTTTGCGCCGAAGGCTTTGCACTCGATGTAGTTCGATTGAGGGGCGTCGCGCGGCATGAAGATGTGCGCCTCAAGGCCGGCAGTGGCGGCGTATGCGGCCAGCGCGCTGGCCGCATTCCCGGCTGAAGGGATGGCCACCTTTTTGATGCCGAGCTCAACGCACATTGAAATGGCGCACGATAATCCGCGGGCCTTGAAGGATCCGGTGGGATTGACGCCTTCATCCTTCACCCACAAGTCTTCCAGGCCCAGCGCGCGTCCGAGTCGGCGCGCGTGAATCAGGGGCGTCATGCCCTCGCCGAGCGAAACCACCGCCGTGGGCTTGCTGACTGGCAGCACCGGAGCGTACCGCCACATGCTGGACGGCCCGTTTGGAATCCATTCGCGGCTCCAGCTTTGCCGAGCCTTTGCCAGATCGTAGCGGACCAGCAGCGGGCCGCCGCACTCGCACAGATTATAAACCTTGCCCGCGGGATGAACCTTTCCGCACAGGCTGCACTCCAAGTGCGTAATGGTAGTCATTACTGTCGCCCAGGGGGCGGCCTCAGCGCATGAATGCATCTTGAAGGCCGCCGTCGACCGCAAGCACCTGTCCCGTGGTCTTCGACGATCGCTCCGAAACAAGGTGAAAAACCGCTTCGGCCTGATCCTCCGGCGTGATGGCGGCTTTCGTCAGGGTGCGCTGAGCGTAGAAATCGGCAAGTTTCGCGCGAAGTTGCTCCGTCGTTTCGGATTCGCTGAAGGGGATGTTGTACTTGGTCAGCGACGCGATAACGCGTTCGCGGGGAAACATGGTCGAGCCGGCGATGACGGTGGCTGGAGCGACGGCGTTTACGCGCACCAGCGGGGCGAGCTCAACCGCCAGCCCGCGGACCAGGTGATTCGCGGCGGCTTTTGAGGCGTCGTAGGCGAGCGATCCTTTTTTGGACACGACGGCGTTTACGCTGGTAGTCAGCACCAGGCTGCCGCGAAGGCCCTGCCGGGCCCAGATCGCGCGAGCCTCATCGGCGACGAGATAACTGCCCATGACATTCACGTCGAAGGTGAACCGCCACTGCTCATCCGTGATATGACCGTCGCGGTCTGGCGGAACGAACACGCCCGCTGTGACAACGATGTTGTCGATGCCGCCATACGCCAGAACGGCCTGCTCCAGCATCCTGCGGACGCTGGCGCGGTCGGTGATGTCGACTTGCACGGCAATCGCCGGACCGCAGGCGGAGATGCCCGTACCCGCGACGCCAATGCCGAGGCCGTAGATGTCGGTCAGCTCCTTGGCGGCGGCTTCGGCGGCGTCGCGGTTGACATCCGCGCAGACCACGTGAGCGCCTTCCCGGGCGAGCCGATGCGCGGCCGCGCGTCCGATGCCGCTTCCAGCGCCTACAACCACAACCACGTTACGCGCCAGCTCTTTCTCGGGAGGCATGCGCTTCAGCTTGGCTTCCTCGAGCTGCCAGTATTCGATATCGAAGGCTTCCTGCTGCGGAAGCGCGATATATTCATCGATTGCTTCGGCCCCGCGCATCACTTCAACTGCGCAGTTATAAAACTCGGCCGTCACGCGCGATTCGCTCTTGTCCTTGCCCCAGCCAATCATGCCGATGCCGGGTATCAGGATCACTGTCGGGTTGGGATCGCGCATGGGAGGCGAGTCCGGACGCTTGCACGCCTCGTAGTATGCGGCGTAATCCTTGCGGTATTGCTCTAATCCGGCCGCGAGTTTCTGCTTCAGCGCCGCAATGTCGCGCGACGCAGGATCCCAATCGACATACAGAGGCTTGATCTTGGTGCGGAGGAAGTGATCCGGACACGACGTGCCGAGCTCAGCCAGACGCGGCGCGTCTTTGCTGTTGACGAACTGGAGAATCGCGGGGCCGCCCTGGAAGGTCGCAATCATTCGCTTTCTCGCGGAGAGCTGGCCGCGAAGCCAGGGCAGCAGATCGAACAGGATCGCGTCCCGCTCGGCGTCGGGAATCGCCTCGTATCGGACGCCGCCGAACGTCTTTGCCCCTTTGTCTTTCGACTCGATGAACTCGGCCGCCTGCTCAATCAAGCGGAGCGTCAGGTCATAGCACTCTTTGTCGCTGTCGGCCCAATTGATGAGGCCGTGCTGGCCGAGGACAATTCCTTTCAGCCGGGGATTTTCTTTCGCGCGGCGCTGGAGCTCCAGTCCGAGCTCGAAGCCGGGGCGCAGCCAGGGCGTCCAGCCGACCTCGTCGCCAAACACCTCGGCGGTCAATTCCTGGGAGCGGCGAGAGGCAGCTATCGCGATCACGGAATTGGGGTGCATGTGATCCACATGTTTGGCCGGAATGAATGAATGAAGCGGCGTATCGATCGATGACGCGCGCGGATTCAGGTTGAAGGTGCAGTGTGGATAGTACGATACCATCCGGTCCTCGGCTTCGGTCTTGGGTCCGCGGGGGCTCATCTTCGCATATAAAGTCTGCAATGACAGCAGTTTCTGCTGATACAGCGATGCGAAGTTGGACAGCGTGCTGGTGCGGAGATCGCCGCCGGAGCCTTTGACCCAGAGAACCTCAACCTGCTCACCGGTGAGCGGATCGGTTTCCATGATCTTGGCGGATGTGTTGCCTCCGCCCGTGTTGGTGATCCGCTGGTCTGAGCCGAGCAGATTGGAGCGGTAGACCAGGCGTTCGGCAGGCGAGAGTTTCCGCGCCTTTTCGTCTTCCCAAAGGTAGTGAACGTGCTTTGCGGCGGTTGGAACTGACATCGGTCCAATCTTACCGCGCTGGATGCGTCCGGGAGGTGGAACGGGTAGACTTGATCTGTGCCCGAGGGAGCGGCTGATTCAGAATGAAAACGCAGCAAACCGAGACCATAGCGAATGCGCTCAATGCCTTGCGCATTGAGATTCCGTCTTGGGGGTTTGCAAATACGGGCACTCGCTTTGGGAAGTTCATTCAACCTGCGGCCGCGACAACCCTTGAGGAGAAATTCAGCGACGCCGGCCAGGTGCATCGCTATACCGGATTGTGCCCGACCATAGCTCTCCATGTGCTCTGGGATCTGCCGCGCGGATGCGACAGCGTCGCCGAGGTGCGGAGTTTTGAGCGGAAGTACGGAGTGCGCGCCGGCTCCATCAACCCCAACGTGTTTCAGGATCAGGAATACAAGTTCGGTTCGCTGGGGAATCCGGACCGACGCGTGCGCGAGCGGGCGCTCCATCATATTCTGGAGAGCATCGAAATCGGCAAGAATCTCGGCAGCCGCGACATCTCGCTGTGGTTCGCCGACGGCTCGAACTATCCCGGAACGCAGAACATCCGGCATCGGAGGCGCTGGTTCGCGGAAGGACTGGCAGCCGCTCATGCGCAGCTTGGCCCGGATCAGCGCATGCTGGTAGAGTACAAGCCGTTCGAACCGGCGTTCTATCACACCGACATTGGCGATTGGGGTATGGCGCTGCTGTTCGCCCGGGATGCCGGACCGAAGGCCAAGGTCCTGGTGGACACAGGCCACCACTATCCGTCGCAGAACATCGAGCAGATTGTCGCCTGGCTGCTCGATTTGGATATGCTGGGCGGCTTCCATTTCAACGATCGCCGCTACGCCGACGACGATCTCACGCTGGGATCAATCGATCCGTATCAGGTCTTCCGGATTTTCCATGAGATTTTGCACTTTGAATGGGAGGCGGGCAGGAAGGCCGACATTGCTTATATGATCGACCAGAGCCACAATCTCAAGGGCAAAATCGAGGCAATGATCCAGACCGTGTTGACGGCGCGCGAGTTGTACGCCAAGGCGGCGCTGGTGGATCATGAGCGGCTGGCGGAATACCAGGCGCGGTGCGCGCTGGTGGACGCCGAGAATTGCCTCAAAGACGCGTTTGCCACGGACGTGCGCCCGGCGATCCGGGAATGGGCGGAATCCAAGGGACTGCCAGCCGATCCGCTGGCGGCGTTTCGCCAGAGCGGCTATCTGGAGCGCATCACTGCCGAGCGTCGGGCCAGGAACATGGCGGCCGAATTCAGCTACGCCTAGACGACCGTGCCCCGATACGCCTTCAAGCTGCGCCTCAAAGCGGACGCCATCGAGGAGTATGAGCGCGAGCACCAGCGCGTGTGGCCGGAATTGCTCGCCAAGTTGAAACAGGTAGGAATTTCGGACTATTCGATCTTCCGGCGCGGACAGGATCTGTTTCTCTGCTTGAAGGTCGACGACTTCGACCGCGCCTGGGATGAACTCGATCGCGATCCCGTCAACCAGCGATGGCAGCAGTTTATGTCGCGGCTGTTCGAGCCCGTTCCGGACCGCCAGCCTGGCGAGCGGTTCGCGATGATGAAGGAAGTTTTCTATCTGGAGTAGGGGGCATGATTCGTTCGATTGCGATTCCGCTATGCATGCTAGGATTGTGCGGCGCGGCCGCGGGTCAGTCACAGGCGCCCATACAGCTTGAGAAATCCAACAATAAGACGATCCTGCTGTTCACGCCTCATCCGGACGATGACACCTTCTGCTGCGCCGGGACGCTGGCCCTTCTGGCGCGGCAAAACAACCGCATTCACATCATCCTGTACACGAACGATGACAAGGGCTCCTACGATCCGGAAATGACCAGCCAGCGGTTGGCGCAGATCCGCAGCGCCGAAGAGGAACAAGCGTGCCGCGTTATCGGCATCCCTAAGGAGAATCTTCACTGGCTGCAGTTTCACGACGGCATGCTCGAGTATGCAAACCCGCTGGACCTGGTGGAGCAGGTTACCAAGATTATCCGTACCTTCCGACCGGACATCGTCATGTCCATCGATCCGGGCTCGGAATACGTGCGCTGGCACAAGACGGACCACCGCATGTCAGCGAACAACACTATTGATGCGATCCGCGCGGCTGAGTGGCATCTATATTTTCCGAACCAGCTTCTGCACGATCATTTGCAGCCGTGGCGGGTTCCCGTTGAAGCCTATTTCTACGTGACGCCGCAGGACGCCAACTACTGGGTCAACATCGACTCTGTGGTGGATCTGAAGCTTCAGGCGGCCACAGCGCATGTCAGCCAGTTCGAGCCAGCGATCCGGAAATACCGGCCGGACTGGGACCCGAAAGATCTAGAAAGGGTCAAGAGCAGGCTGCTGGGGCGAGCCGTGAAGCGGGACGGGCATATCGTCGAGGCCTACCGAATTTCGGGCTCTTTCAACCAGGAGTAACTGTATCCGGCCGCCTGGAAGCGGCGCTGAGAATTGCCCGCGTAGAATGAAATCAATCGATATGGGAAGGATTTCCGCGGGAGCTCTCGTGGCGGGGCTCCTGGCCTCAGGCATGATTTGCGCGCCTGCGCCGGCGCAGACAGCTTCGAATCTGGTGGAGCTGGGACAGGACCTGTTTCAGAAACACTGCGCCGCATGCCACGGTCCCGAGGCTGAAGGCGCGGAGCAAGGTCCCCGGCTGGCCGGCAGCCGTCGGCTTCGTTCACGGTCGGCGCAGCAGATCAGGAGTTTCATCGAGCACGGATCGATCACCAACGGCATGCCCGCCTTTCCGTTGCCTGCGCCGGAGCTCGACGCGCTCGCGGCATTCACGCGATCGCTGAATTCTCCGGCTGCGGAGAGCCGCGTTCCCGGCGACCCGCGCGCCGGCGAGCAATACTTTTTCGGCAAAGGGCAATGCGCCGGCTGCCATATGATCCAGGGCCGCGGCAGAGCGCTCGGTCCGGACCTGTCCAACACGGGCCGGGAACTAACGCTGGCCGAAATCCGGCAGGCGCTGTTGCATCCCGGCGCGCGGATCAGCCCCGGCTACGACCTGGTGTCGGTGGAGCTTCGCGGCGGCAAGAAGCTGCGCGGCTTTGCGCGCGGGCGCACCAACTTCGATCTGCAACTCGAGGGGCTCGATGGCCGCTTTTACCTGCTCCAGGAGCGGGCGATCGCAGCCATTCGCGATGAAAAGGGGTCGCTCATGAAACCCGTCCACGCCACTGCCGCGGAGCTGCGCGATCTCATCGCGTACCTCGCAACCCGCGAAGGCGTGCGCCCCGGAGCGATCACGCCGTCAGATGACATCCCGGCGGCTTCCGATGTGCCGTTCAGCCGCATCCTCAATCCGCGTCCTGGCGATTGGATCACCTATAACGGCAATCTCAATGGAAACCGTTACAGTCCCCTGCGGCAGATCGACACGACCAACGTCGGCGCTCTCGCCGTAAAGTGGATTTTTCCTATCGACCATTTCGGCCTGGAAGCGACTCCGATCGTCGTCGATGGCGTTATGTATGTCACTGGTCCGAATCAGGCGTATGCCATCGACGCGGTCACGGGCCGCAAAATCTGGAGCTATTCCCGTCCGCGCACGCCGGGTCTGATCGGCGACGCCTCGCTGGGCACCAATCGCGGCCTCGCCATTCTCGGCGACAAGGTCTTCATGGTGACCGACAATGCCCATCTGATCGCCCTCAACCGCATCACCGGAGCGCTGGTTTGGGACGCCTACATGCCCGAAGAGCCAATGCATTACGGCTCAACGGTTGCGCCGTTGATTGTCAAGAATACAGTAATTTCAGGGGTCTCGGGCGGCGATCGCGGCATCCGGGGTTTTCTCATCTGCTATGACGCGAACACTGGCGAGCGATTGTGGCGCCACTGGACGATTCCCTTGCACGGAGAGCCCGGCGCAGACACCTGGCGGGGAAAAGAGCCGGTAACCGGCGGAGGCGCCACATGGCTCACCGGCGCCTACGACCCTGAGACCGACACGCTCTACTGGCCGACCGGCAATCCATACCCGGACTCCGACGACCGCGAACGCGGCGGCGACAACTTGTACACGAACTGCATCCTGGCGCTGGATCCCGCCACCGGCCGGCTCAAGTGGCATTATCAATTCACGCCGCATGATGTGCACGATTGGGACGCAACGGAACCCCCTCTTCTCGTGGACACGAATTATCAGGGCAAGCCCCGGAAATTGCTGCTGCATGCGGACCGCAACGGCTTCTTTTATGTTCTGGATCGAACCAACGGTGAACTGCTGCTGGCCAGGCCGTTTGTGCAGCGGCTGACCTGGACCAAGGGCATCGGCCCGGATGGCCGTCCGCTGCCGCCCCCAGACGACTCGTCGCCGTTCGATTGTCCGACTGACGCGGCAAATTGGAACTCGGCCGCCTACAGCCCCACGACTCGGCTGATGTACGTCTTGACGCACGAAGAGTGCCGTGCGCGCCGCGGCGCGCGGCGCGACGCCGCCCCAGAGCCTGGGCAAAAACTAGTGCGCGCCATCGACATCGATACCGGCAAAATCGCCTGGGAGATTCCATTGATCGGAACGGTAGTCCCGAAAACGTGGCCGGGGCTGCTGGCGACGGCCGGCGGTCTGGTGTTCTACGGAGACCCGAATGGCGCCTTTGCGGCAGCCGATCAGCGCACCGGAAAAACACTCTGGCATTTTCCTACGAACGTGCTGATGAAGGCTTCGCCGATGACCTTCATGGTCGACGGCAAGCAATATGTCGCTACGGTGGCCGGCCCGAATATCGTTTGCTTCGGGCTGCCGTAGCGGCTATTCGGGCATCTTCTTTTTGAGCTCCTGCGCCAGCACGTCAACGGACGTGTCTTCGGCGAGTTGCTTGACCTCGGCCTGCTGCGATTCGCTCTCGAGCCCCATGCGGTCGCAAATCGCGCGCAGCATCTGAAGCATTTTGGTCGCTTCGCGCTCGGCCAGCAGGTCAATTTGGAGGTTGAGCTGGTTGCGGATTTCCGAGCGTTTGCTCATGCGGTTTTGCTTCATCAATACAAACGTCGTCAGCAGCACGCCTTCGAGCGACACGGACATACTCAGAAACAGGAAGGGATACGGGTCGAACGCCGGGACGCCCGGAATCAGGCGAAGATTAATAACGATCCAGACGGCGAACCAGAGAGCGTGCAGAAACACGAACTGCATCGTTCCGACGAATCCGCCGATGGCGTCGCCAATCCGCTCCAGCACAGTTCTTTCTTCGAGGCATTCCTGCTCGAATTTCGCGATCGTCTCGATGTTTTCCAGCGCCGTAGGTAGTGGCCGTTGCCGCACGAAGAATCCTTTCCGGACTGCCGGCCTGCGGCCCGGACCGGATCTCAGAGCTGAGTGCGCTTTCCGGAACGCGGCGCAGGCAGCCCCCGTTTCATTGTACGGACGCCGCGATATTGTATGAAAGTGCGAGCGCAAAAATCACTGCGAATTTCCCATGTCGGTTTGCGCGGCGTAGTGGGCAGGGGGATGACGGCCGCCCACGTGCTCGATTTTGCAGCGGCGTTCGGAACGTTCCTCGAAGGGCGCGGCCCGGTGATCATCGGCCGCGATCCTCGCGCCAGCGGCGTGATGATCCGGGAAGGCGTTGCGGCTGGCCTGATGGCGTGCGGGCGCGATGTGGTTGATTTGGGCGTCGTCTCGACGCCAGTGATTCAACACGCCATCAACCGGCTGGACGCGGCCGGCGGCGTATCGATCGGCGCCAGCCACAACCCCGCCGAGTGGAATGCGCTGAAGTTTTTCGGGCGGCGCGGCAGTTATCTTTCCACTGCCGAAGCGAGCGAGCTTCTGGACATCTACCATCTGCGCAGCTTCACGTTTTCGGACTGGAAAAACGTCGGAACGTACCGGTTGGACGGCGACGCCACCAGTTATTACATCGAAGAACTCGCGGAGGCCTTCGATTTCGAGGCTCTGCGCCGCTTTAAAGTCGTGGTGGATTGCTGCAACGGAACGTCGTCGCTGATTCTGCGCCGCCTCAACCAAGAGCACGGCTTCAACTTCATCCTGATCAACGAACATATCGAAGGCGTTTCTTTTGCGCACGAGCCGAATACGTCCCGCCGGACTGTAGGGCTGCAGCTGGCTCCGCTGATTCGCCCTTTGGGCGCGGATGCGGGGTTTCTGTTCGATGTGGATTCGGATCGCGTCGCCTTCGCCACCGAAACCGGCGAGCCCGTATCGGAAGAGATGGTGTTGCCGCTGCTTGCGGATTATCTGCTGCCACGCAGCTCCGGCAAGCTGATCATTACGAATCTGTCCACCACGGCGCTGCTTGAGGACATCGCGCGCAAGCATGGCGGACGGGTGGTCCGCGCGCCGGTAGGCCGGCAGTCGGCAATCGACGCCTTGTCGGCGTATCGGCCGGAGCAAGTGGCGATCGCGGGCGAAGGCACGGGCGCCGTCATGATGCCGCGCTTCCGCTTCGTGTACGACGGCATCGCCTCCATGCTGGCCGTCTTGACGATGATGCACGTCGAGGATCGAACGCTTTCGGAAATCGTGGGGAGCTATCCTAAGTACTCCATTTTGAAAGGCCAGGCGCCGCTGCTGACGCAGAGAATCCCGGCCTTGCTGACCGACCTTCAGAAGCGATATTCCGATGGCCGGCCCAACGTGACCGACGGCCTGCGCGTGGATTGGCCCGACCGCTGGTTCCATGTTCGCGTCAGCCAGACGGAGCCGGTGGTGCGGGTTATTTGCGAGCAGCGCGGCGAGCCCCCGACGGCCCTTTTTGAATCGCTGATGGATCAGGTCCGCGCCTATGCCTCGTGAGCATCAACTGAAAATCGGCGTTTCCGGTATCCGCGGCGTGGTCGGCAATTTTCTGACGCCTTCGCTTGCGCGCGCGTTCGCTCAGGCGTTCGGCACCTATGTCGGCGCGGGTCGCGTTGTGGTCGGCCGTGATACGCGCTCCAGCGGGCCGATGTTGCAGCGCGCTGTGCATTGCGGCCTGCTTGCTGCCGGATGCGAGGTTATCGATGTCGGCGTGCTGCCGACTCCCACCATCCAGATCTACACCGGCGCGACGCGCGCGCGGGGCGGATTGGCCATCACCGCGTCCCATAATCCGCCGGAATACAATGCGTTAAAACTTTTTAACAGCCAGGGCCTATTCTTCAATAACTATGAACGCGGCGAACTGCTGGATATCTATCACCAGAGCGATTTCCGGCAGGCTGAAAACGATGAAATGCGGCCGCTCACGTGTGAACGGCAGGCGCCGATCAAGCTCCACATTGAGCGGGCCGTCCGCCATGTCAACCTGGATCGCATCCGGGCGCGCCGGTTCCGGGTGGCGCTGGATGCGGTCAACGGCGCCGGATCCGTGATGACGCCGGACTTTCTGACCGAGACGCTCGGCTGCGAGCTGCACGCGATCTTTGTGGACGGAGCGAAACCCTTCCCGCGGGTCGCCGAGCCGCGCCCGGATACGCTTGGAGAGCTCGCCGAGCTGGTCCGCTCCGGCCGGTGTGATATCGGGTTCGCGCAAGATCCCGACGGCGACCGGCTGGCCGTCGCCGACGAGCACGGCCGGGTCCTCGATAACGACGATGTGCTCGCGCTGGTCGTGCAAGCCGCGCTGGAGCGCAGGCCGGGCGATGTGGTCGTCAACCTGACGACGTCGTCGGTGATCGACGACGTTGTGGCCGCACATGGCGGGCGCGTGTATCGGACGCCTGTCGGAGAAGCTAACGTGGTCGAAATGATGCAGGCCGTAAACGCGGTGATCGGCGGCGAGGGATCGAACGGCGGAATCATCTATCCCGCGGTCCACCTGTGCCGCGACAGCTACACCGGGATGGCGTTCCTGCTCGACCGCATGGCTGAAACCGGTTGCACTGTCTCCGAGCTGGCAGCCCAGCTTCCGCGCTATTACCGCCGTTACGGCAAAACGGAATTCGAGCATGGCAGGCTGGGTCCGCTGATGCAGGCGCTCGAAGAACGTTATCCGGATGCGGTGCTCGACCGCTCCGACGGCCTGAAGCTGGTCTTTGAGGATGCCTGGATTCACGTGCGCGCGTCGAATACAGAGCCCGTTCTCCGCCTGGCGGCCGAGGCGCGATCGGAAGAGCGGCTGGAGAGCATCTACTCGGATGCGCTCTCTCTGTTGAAGGGCCGCTGACGCGCGATGTTGAACCAAACTTAATCGCCCGGGCGGTACCTTTCCCTGCGCTGCGAACCGTCGCACCAGTGGAGGGTATGGGGATGCGACGGTTTCTCACGGCGGCGGCGATCGGTCTGGCATTTACGCTCATGGCGAGCGCGCAGGGATACGGCGGACCCCGCGGCGACTACGGCCGTGGTTGGGGCGGATACGGCGAAGACGTCATCGGCCGAACCCTGACCGATCTCAGCCGAGTCTCGGCATACGACCGGCGGGATTGGAAGCGCATCGATCACGCTCAGCGCGAGCTCAGCAAATTTCAGGGGAAATGGGCTCGCGGAGAATTCGATACCCACGCGTTGGACGAGACGATCGACGAACTGAAGCGTCTGACATATTCCGGCCGTCTCAACCCGCGCGACCGTGAAATCCTGGCGCGGGATATCGAGCCGCTGCGCGAGTTCAGAGCCAGGCGGGGTTACTTTAACGGATATCCGGGCGGCAGGTACGATCGCGGGTATTTTCCACCGGACCGCCGCTGGTAATCGGATCGAGAACAGCGTCAGTGGGCGGGAAGCGGCACCTCCGCCCAACACCGGCTCAAACCCCCGCGCGGCTGCTAGACTGGCGGTAGGAGCGTGAGGAGCACAATTCCAAATACACAAGAAGAGGCGATCGACGAGCTTACGCTTGTCAACCGCTCTCGCGACGGGGACGCCAGCGCCTTCAATGATTTGGTGCGTCGGTACGAGCGCAAAATCTATCGCCTGGCGATGAATATTACGCAAAACGCTGAGGATGCCGAGGACGTTCTTCAAGAAACCTTTCTCAAGGCATACGAACACCTCGGGGACTTTCAGGGCAACTCAAAGTTTTACACGTGGTTGGTGAGGATTGCTGTGAACGAGGCGCTCATGAGGCTTCGCAAGCGTAAATCCGATCGGACCGTTCCACTGGACGAGCCTGTAGAGACGGGCGAAGAGACGGTTGTTCGGGAGATCGCGGTCTGGGATCAGGATCCGGAGACCAGGTACTCCCAGGAGGAACTCTCCGGCATTCTGAAGGAGGCTATCGAAAGCCTTCGCCCAGCTTTCCGCACCGTTTTCGTCCTTCGCGACATCGAAGAATTGAGTACGGAAGAGACCGCGCAGGCGTTGGGGATATCAGTTCCAGCTGTCAAGAGCAGGCTGCTGAGGGCAAGGTTGCAGCTCCGCGAGAAACTTACGCGGTTCTTCAAGCGTAAGGGAGACGACGTATTTGCTTACCTGTAAGGAATTCCTCCAGGAACTGAATGACTACTTGGACGATACCGTCGACATGGCGCTGCGCGCACGGCTGGAAGCTCATATCACCGCATGTCCGAACTGCTTCGTGATTTTTGACACGACAAAGAAGACCATCCGCGTATTCAAGGGGATGGAGCCGCAGGTGATCCCCCAGGATGTTCACGACCGGCTGATGCGCGCGCTGGAAAAGAAATGCGCAGCCAAGCGGTCGTCCGGGACCATTGCGGGTCAGCAGAGCGGTTCTTGAGATTTGGGCCGTTAGCGAAGCGTTGTCAACATGTTTGCGGTTTCTATGCGGCACTCACCCAGTCCTGCGGCCGATAACAGCATGCCGACTTCTGCCAATTCGGACTCATAGGCGGGAAACTCGACAATAGTCGACGGGTTTCCATGCTGGATTTCAGGGTTGACAGGAAAGGATGCGCGGGCCAGCGCGTCGAGCAAATCTTCCAGCGCACGCCAGTCCACGGCAACGCGGACTAACACCAATTCACCATGGTCGCTTCGCAGGGCAGGAGCAGCAGCCGCTGAATCACCGGAATACAGACTCACCAATCCTCCTGCGGTCCCGAACAAGGGACCTATCGGCGATCGGCAAGCCGGCGCAATAAAAAAACCCTTGAGCGGCTGGCGCACAAGGGTTTGAATCTCGTGAAGACCGACTCGCCTTTAGCACTTGTTTTAGCGTGGTTGCAATTAGCCGGATCCTAGGATCCTAAATCAATCCACGTTCAATTTGAGAGTAGCACGAACAACGCCGGCTTTCAATAAAAAATGTAAGGGGGACTAATAGAAAATTCCACACGGAGTACAGGATTCACCCTACCTCAGGGGTCAGTGAGGAACCGGTTCCGCGGCAATTGTTAGTTAACGGCGTAAATTTTATTTACGATAATCCCATCGCATGCACGCCTTGCGCGATCTGTATGATCAAATCATTAGACGGAACGAGCGATGAACTTGCGCACCATCTATCAGGTTCTGGAGGAAACAACCGCGCGCGAAGGAGCCAAGCCGGCGCTTCATCAGCCGACGCCGAAAGGTGACGGCAGGTATGTGATTTACACCTGGACTGACTTCCGTGACATAGCGCGGGAGATTGCGCTGGGATTGCGATCACTGGGCGTCCAGAAGGGCGATATCGTCGCCATCTATTCCGAGACTAGGGCGGAATTCTACCTGGTGGATATCGGCGTAATGGCGAATGGGTCCGTATCCGCCGCGCTTTACACGAGTTATCCCGCGCCGGAACAGGTCCGAAATCTGCGCGTGGCTTCGCCCGTGGCGATTGTGGCCGAAAATCCCAGATCCATGTCGGCTCTCCGGGAGGCAATGCGCGACCAGCCGCTTGAAGCCTGGTGGATTCTGATGACGGGAGCAGCCGACGGCGCCATCACGCTCGACGATCTGCGCGAGCGTGGACGGCGGCTGGCCGCCGAGCAGCCCGGCATTTTTGATCGCATCCAGACCGAGTATACGGCCAATGACTTCGCTATTTTGTATCTCACCTCCGGCGCCACGGGCGAGCCGAAGATGGGCCTGGTCACGCACGCAGCCATCGTTGCCAACATCGACATGGCGCCCGAGGTTTTGCCCGTATCATCCAGGGACCGGACCATCGTGTTCCTGCCATCGGCGCACATTGCGCAGCGGATTGTGCTGGAGATGGTGCCGGTCCGAATGGGTACGCCGGTCTGGTTTTCAGAAAGCCTGGCGAAGCTGCCGAACGAATTCCGGAATATTCAACCGACGTTCTTTTTGGCCCCGCCGCGGGTTTGGGAGCGGGTCTATGCGAGCATCTGCACGGAAATCCGGAAGCGTCCCGGACCGGTCCAGAAACTGTTCTATGCGGCAATCGGCATGGGGGCGGCCGCGGCGCGCTTGAAGAGCGAAGGGCGTCCGATTCCCTTGTGGATGAAGGGCCCGCTGAAGTTTTTCGATCATGCAGTGTACTCGAAGATTCGCAAACGCCTGGGGGGCAGGATGCGCATTGCGGCTTCCGGCGCCGCCCCGCTCAGCAAGGAGCTGGGCGAGTTCTACGCCGCGATCGGGATGCCGCTCATCGAGGGTTACGGCTTGACGGAGGGCGGCGTGGTAGCGCTCAATCCACTGGACCGCCCGAGGCCCGGGAGTATTGGCAAGCTGCTGCCTGGAGTGGAGGCGCGCATTGCCGAAGACGGCGAGCTGCTGATCAAGAGCCCGTGCCTTTTTTCAGGCTATTTCAAGGACCCGGAAACGACGGCCGCGGTTCTCAAAGACGGCTGGCTGTACACCGGCGATATTGCCGAAGTGGACAGCGAAGGCTACTGGTACATCACCGGCCGCAAAAAGGAACTGATTGTTTCTTCCAACGGGAAGAAGATCTATCCGGGGCGCATCGAGACGCTGTTCAAGTCCGAGCCGCTGATCAACCACGTAGTGCTGATTGGAGATAAGATGCCCTACGTCACAGCGCTGGTAACGATCGACGCCAAGGCTGCCGAGCGCCTGCCGGGCATGGAATCCGAACAGGGCAAGAGCCCCGAGGAGCTGGCGGCGGCGCCTCCTGTGCTAGAGGAAGTGCGGAAGGCGGTTTCGCGCGTGAACAAGAAGCTGGCTTCTTTCGAGCAGATCCGGAAGTTTAAGGTGCTTGAGCGCGATTTTACGATCGAAAGCGGCGAGATGACGCCCACGATGAAAGTCCGCAGGAGCAAAGTTTTGGAAAATCATCGCGAAGTTGTGAGCCAGCTGTATCTGGGAAAGGATATCGATCAGACCTAGTGGTCTGCGTGGTTTTGCGGCCTTTCCGGCGATTCGAGCGCGAGCAGGCGTTTCTTTCGGTGGGCCCCCCATTTGTAGCCGCCGAGGCCGCCGCGCGCCGGCGTTACGCGGTGGCACGGGATCGCGACCGCGGCGCGATTCGATGCGCATGCATGAGCCACCGCTCGCACTGAGTTCGGGGCGCCGATGCCGCGTGCAACTTCCGAATACGAGCGCGTCTCGCCATACGGAATTTGCTGAAGGTACTTCCAAACCCGCCACTGAAATGCAGTGGCGCGGATGTCCAGCGGAAGATCCAGTCGGACATTTTCGCCGCGCAGATAGGCCCGTAGCGGCTGGATCCAGGGTTCCAGCAGCAGCTCATCGCGGTGGATCTGGGCTTTCGGATATTCCGCCTCGAGCGCCCGGATCAGTGCTGGCTCTGAATCGCCGAATTGAATGGAGCAGACGCCGGCGCTGGTCGCCGCCACGAGCATGAGGCCGATCGGAGAAGACTCGATCACATAACGGATCTGAACCGAGCTGGCGCCGCTGCGATATTCGCCTGGCGTCATGCCGAGCCGGGCGGCAGCCGTCTCGTAGACGCGGCTGCTTGATCCGTAGCCGGCGCCGTAAATGGCGCTAGCGACGCGTTCGCCGTTTTTCATCTCCGCTTTGAGCCGCTCCCAGCGGCGGGCGTTGGCGTATTCGCGCGGCGTCACGCCCAACGCCGCTTTGAACTTGCGTTGGAGGTGAAACGGACTCAGCCCGGCGGTCTGCGCCAGCTCCACGAGGCTGACCTTTCGCGCCAGGTTGCGGTCGAGGTACCGGCATGCGGCGCAAATGACGTCTGGGGCGGCCTCCAGCGGGCGGCAACGCCGGCACGGCCGGAATCCGGCCTGCTGCGCCTCTTCGGCGCTGGAGAAAAAAAGAACCTGGCTGCGCGCCGGGCGGCGGCTGGGACACGTGGGGCGGCAGAAAACCCCGGTGGACCGCACGGCGTAGAAGAACTCGCCGTCCATGGCTGGATCGCGCCGCAGCACGGCCTGCCAATAGAGTTCATCGCGCGCGAGACTGGCTTGTGGCATCCTGAGCCGAGAATAACAGCCGGAGCGACTGGATTCTATCCGCCGCTTGCGCTCAAACTGAATGTATGCAGCTTTTTGTCGCCCGCCGGCCCCTGGCGGTCGCTGTCCTCGCCGCGCTCCCGCTGTTTCCAGCCCGCGACGAGGCGGAGATCACGCCCGCGATGCAGGCCGCGCTGGACCACATTTCGGCTGCTTCTCTCCGAGGGCACGTTTCCTTTCTCGCCTCCGACGCCCTGGAAGGGCGCGCGACGCCTTCTCCGGGTCTGAATATCGCGGCGGAATATATTGCAGCGCAGTTCCGGCGCGCGGGGCTGGAGGAAGCCGGAGACGACGGATATTTTCAGTCTGCAAGGTTCGTTTTGTTCGAACCGGACCTGGAAGGCTTCCGTCTGGAGATTAAAGACGCCGGAAAGTCGCTCATCATCCCGCCGAGCGAGACGCGCATACAGCTTGGCGCGCCGCTCAACCTGGCGGATGCTCCGGCTTTCAAAATCGCAACTGACGATCCAGCGTCGCTCGCCGCGTTGAAACCGGATGAGACGGCAGGCAGCGCATTTTTGCTGCTGGCGCCGGATCTGCGCCGCGATTCGGTGCGCCGCGCGAGCTTGGAGCGCACCATGACGGCCGTTCGGCGCTTAAGGCCGGCGGTAATTCTCGCCGCCGGGCCGGGTGCAGACCGCGTCGCCAGCCGCGCCAGGCTGGCGCCGGCCGATGAACCGCGCGACGTGACTCCCGCGATCGCCATCCATAACGATGAGTTCGTATCGCTGATTTCGCCGTTGCCGTCCGGGGCG
>Ga0209581_1001178_pt1 | contig 33676 bp, 20 predicted proteins | sample Coa_R2_FD_187160 | JGI IMG/M metagenome (GOLD analysis project Ga0209581, IMG submission 187160) | Surface soil microbial communities from Centralia Pennsylvania, which are recovering from an underground coalmine fire - Coalmine... | ecosystem: Environmental > Terrestrial > Soil > Unclassified ...
CAAGGCCAAAGTCACCATGAGAAGATCGTACGGCTTCCGTACCTTCCGCATCCTAGAACTCGCGCTCTACCACTCACTTGGCAAACTGCCCGAGCCGCAGCTTACCCATGAATTCTTCTGACGAGTCGGATTTCTAAGAACTCCGCGTAGTTCGTCAGGCGCGCAAGCTGTTTCGCCTCGATGTAGCGCAACGCATAGGCCAGCGCCATGTCCGCGTGGCGGCGGTGATGTCCGTAAGTCTCTCCGTCGGTGGCGATGTGGACCAGTTGCGGCCTGTCGCGCACGTCGGAAAAGGCTCCCGCTAAGCGGTTTGCGAGATTCTCGCCGCGCTCCAGAAGGTCTTCAAAGGCCACCGCCCGTGAAATGGGGCCATCATAGAAGAACAGGTTCATCGTGCGTCCCGATCGTAAACGATGCAGGTACGCCGCGGACGGATCAATCTTCCCTCCCTTGACATCGCGCCACACCCGGCTCGACTGTGACTTGATGCGGCTCGCCTGGTAGGGGCTCAGCACGGTGAATCGAATGCCTGCCGCCGCCACGACCTCCAGCGTCTCCAAATCCACCGCAGTTTCCGGCAGCCATAGGCCTTCGGGCGCTCTGCTGAAGCGCGATTCGAAATCGCGGATTCCCCACAACACTTGCGTGCGCTTGTCCCGTCTATTCGCCAATGGCATGATCATGTGGTTGTAGGCCTGCGCCAGGGCAGAACCGTGCCCGGAGAACTTCTTCCGGCTCTCCTGGTCCGCTTCTATGACGGACCGGTAGACTGGCGTTGCGTGCTCCGCCATCCAAGCCAGCAGCGTCGGCCCAAAGTTGAAGCTGATCCGCGAGTAATTGCTGACGATCTGCTCGATCTGATTGTCGCTGTCGAGGATCCTGGACGCGGAATTCGGTGCGTAGCATTCGGCCGTGATCCTTTCATTCCAGTCGTGATAGGGATATGCCGAGTCCTGAAGCTCAATCGCTTCCAGCCACGGATTCTCCCTCGGCGGCTGGTAAAAGTGGCCGTGAATGCAGATGTGGCGGTCCAAACCTACACCTCCGATTCCTTCCTGTAAACTACCACCGAGCTCGGATTCAGTTCCAGAATCGCATCGTCACCGCCGATCTCAACCGGAGTGCACCCTCCAGGGCCCGACCATTCAACATTGCTGGAATCCATCACTTTGCGCCAGTCGCCTGCTGGTACTTGGGGCTGGAGACTCACCACAACAGGCGAGAAGCACAAAAACACCAGCACTTCGTCGCTGCCGTGCCACCTGCGCAGGCACAAAACGCGCTGTTCCGTAAACTCGACAACGTCCATATGTTCCGGGCTGAGCGAGGCCAGCGACGGAATCGAGCGCCTCAAGTCGAGCAACTCCCGGTAGTAGTCGAACAGCTCTCGATTCCGTGGTATCTGTCTGAGTTCATGGTGAAGCTTTGACCGCTCAAAGGTCTGCTCATCCTGTGGATCAGGTGGCTCTCCCTGCCAGGCAAAGGATGCGAATTCGCGTCCTCGGCCGGAACGAACCGCCTCAATCAGGCCAGCGTCGGAGTGACTGACGAAGTATAGGAAAGGCGCCGTCTCGCCATATTCTTCGCCCATAAACAGAAGCGGAATGAACGGTGAAAGAATAACCGCTCCGGCAGCAAGCTTGAGACCTTCGTAAGACACGAGTTGGGCGGGACGTTCGCCAAGCATCCGATTGCCAACCTGGTCGTGATTCTGGGAGAAGACCACGAACTGACGGCCTGGCAAGCCCCTGGACGAGTTGCCGTGCCTCCGGCGCCGGAAAGCAGAATGCTGCCCCGAATACACAAACCCTTCACGATAGGCCTTGGCGAGGTGCGCGAGTTCGCCAAAATCCTGATAGTATCCGGCACGGTCACCCGTGAGCAGAGCTCGGAGAGAGTGGTGAAAGTCGTCATTCCATAGTGCGTCGAGCCCCATGCCTTGAACGCTGCGTGGGCGAATTACCCGCGTGTCGTTCAACGCGCTTTCCGGGATTACGTACACGCGGCGGTTCAACCGTTGCCCTTCCAGGTGGGCGGCTTCGCCAAGCTCGGCGAGAAACGAAGACGCCGATTCGTCGTGAATCGCATGAATCGCGTCGAGACGCAAGGCGTCCACGTGGCACTCGGAGATCCAGTACTGCGCGTTCTCGACAAAAAAGCCGCGGACCGGGTCGCTGTCCGCATCGTCGAAATTGATGGCTGGTCCCCATGGAGTCTTGTATTTCTGCGTGAAGTACGGGCCAAACGCCGAGAGGTAGTTGCCCTCCGGCCCCAAGTGGTTATATACGACATCCAGAACCACCGCCAGGCCTTGCTCATGGCATGCACTAACAAGTCGTTTGAGGCCAAATGGGCCGCCATACGAGTTTTGAGTCGCAAACGGGAAGACGCCGTCGTATCCCCAGTTCCTGCTGCCGGGGAACTGCGCCACGGGCATCAGCTCAAGCGCCGTCACCCCGAGGTCTCGTAGGCATGAAAGATGCGGGATTACGGCATCGAAGGTGCCTTCCCGGGTATACGTTCCGACATGCAATTCATACAGAACGAAGCTGTCGAGAGGCAGTCCCTCCCACGTCCCGTCGTTCCACGCGAAGTTGCCAGCGACAAGCTGCGACGGGCCATGTACGCCCTCGGGCTGGAAGCGCGAAGCTGGGTCCGGCAGATCCTTGTGGTCCCAAGCTTGCGCTTGCCCGTCCACACGAAGGAAATAGCGCGTGTTGGGAGCCAGATCGTCCACGACGCCTTCGTAGTAGCCATTACCGGCGGCTTTCAGGCGCTCGAACCGGCCGGCGGAGCCCAAGAGTCGCACGCTCACGCCGATGGCGTACGGAGCCCACACTCGGAAGCACCAGGCACGGGGCCCCACTTGGGTGGCTCCGTGTTTCCAACTCACCGACGCTGCTTGCATCTGTACCTCTATGAAAGCCTAACTGACGCAGCCGCCTCCTGCCCACCCCCAAAGAACTGGGTGACACCCTTGTCAAGCAGCTGAAGGCGCATGGTTCCGCAGCACACTTGGCTTTGCGGCGAGGTTTGCCGAGATACGGAAACGTAGGTGAACGCAGTCGCGCCACATGCAGCTATGACACTATAAGCAACTTCACGCTCATCTGGATTTCTTCCACGTGGCGTCGGCGCTCGCGAAGGTGTTCAAGGATCTGGCGGTGCAGCGTGGCACAAACGAGTGATAAGATCGCGTGCAGATGCGGATCACCAACTTGTTACTGACTATCGGCGCGATTGCCGGGCTCGCGGCCGCCCAGGATTCGATGACGGATGCGGGCGCCGGATGGGCGGCGGAGTTCAAGATGGCCGGGCGGCAGATTATCACGCTGGCGGAGGCGATTCCGGCGGAGAAGTACGGGTGGCGTCCGGGCCCGGGCGTGCGCAGCGTGAGCGAGGTTCTGATGCATACGGCGTCGGGGAATTACTTTTTTCTGCGATCGATGGGTGTGAAGGCCGGCGAGGATCTGCCGAAGAACCCGGAGAAGAGTGTGATCGCGAAGGCGGACGTGGTGCGATGGCTCAAGGCGTCGTTTGAAGCAGTGCAGGAGAATTATCCTAAGATCGATAAGCAGAAGGCGGTGAAGTTCCTGGGCCACGACGCGACGTGCGAAGGGGTGCTCCTGCGGGCGCTGGCGCATGCGAATGAGCACTTGGGGCAGATGATCGCGTATGCACGGGTGAATGGGATCGTGCCGCCGTGGTCGAAGTGAGGAGATTATTCCTCCTGGAGAACGCAGCCGCGCCGAGATTGCAGCTTCTGGGCGGACGATCCGCCAACCGGAACTTGAGCTATTTGTGTGGCCAGGTTGACGCAGAACACGCTTCCGTGAAAACGGCCCGCCGATGACTCCGCAGTGTTCCGGAATCCGCACGGACCTCGGTCTTCGGGAGGGCTCGAACTACGTCAGCATACCTCCGAAGCGGTGTACTTAGTAGGTTGAGGACGCCGCCAGTCAACCCACGCGGTAGCGCGCCAGCTTGGCGTCGTCCAACTCCACGCCCAGGCCCGGCTTGTCCGGGGCTTTGACGGCGCCGTCGCGGACTTCGAGCGGCTCGGTTAACAGCGAGTCTTCGTAGGCCAGCGGCCCCAGGATGTCGCAGGGGAACTCCTCGGCGCCGATGCCCGGGGTGGCCGTGGCCAGGTGCGCCATGGCCGCGCTGGCCACGCCCAGCTCCAGGTTGCTGCCCACCGTGCAGGTGAGCCCGGCGGCTTCGGCCACCGCCGCGATCTTGCGCGCCGCGCCGATGCCGCCGCCCTTGCCCACGTACACCGAGAGGATATCCGCCGCGCCGGCGCGCACCAGCGCCATGGCGTCCTGGATCGTGTAGCAGCTTTCATCCGCCATCACCGGCACGGGCACGTGCCGCCGCACGTCCGCCATCCACTGCACGTCCAGCGGAGCCACGGGCTGCTCGGCGAAGTAGATATTGCATTCGTCCACCAGGCGGCGGATGGTTTGGATGGCCACGCGCGGGCTCCAGCCGCCGTTGGCGTCCGCGCCCAGGCGCACCTTCGGGCCGATGGCCGAGCGCACGGCCTTGGCGCGCGCCACGTCGGCTTCCGGCTCGATCCCCACCTTCACCTTCAGCGCCTTCAAGCCCTGCCGCATGGCCCAATCCGCCAGGTATGCCGCGCGCTCCGGTTCGGCGCCCGAAACCGACATCTTGATGGGCACGGTCTCACGCACCGGGCCGCCCAGCAAGCGGTACACCGGCAGGCCCGCCACCTTGCCCAGGATGTCCCACATGGCCATCTCCAGGGCGGATTTCGTGAACGGGTTGCCGGCCACGGCGCGCCGCATGGTCGCGGGCAGCCGCTCGATGGCCAGCGGATCCTGGCCCACCAGCGCCGGTTCCAGAAAGTTGTGGATCAGGTGCGCCGCCGTCACCTGGTCCTCGCCGCTCCACAAGGGCGTGCACGAGACCTCGCCCACGCCGCTCACGCCTTCGTCGGTATGCACGCGCAGCATCAGGAAGGGAGACTCGGCGTGGAACCCGAGGCTGCCGCGGATCTGAAATTCCGGGCAAATGGGTACCCGGACAGGAAAAGTTTCAATACGTGTGATCTTCATGAAGTTGTTTTATAATAGTCGCAAATTTGAACAGGATCGGGATGCTGCGTTATTGCTTTGCTGTCGGAGCCCTGTGGGCCGCGAGTGCCTGGGGGCAAGAAGCGCCGAATCTGTACCGGGACAAAATCCAGCCCATTCTCCAGAAGAACTGCCTGCCCTGCCACAACTCGAAGCTGAAGCAGAGCGAGCTGGATCTCTCCTCGCGCGAGTCGCTGCTGAAGGGCAGCGAGCACGGCCCCGTGATCGTCATCGGGAAGCCGGAGGATTCGCAACTCTACAAGGCGGTGGCGCACCTCAGCGAGCCCGGCATGCCCTTTCAGGGCAAGAAACTGCCGGATGACGCTATCGCCGCCATCGCCGAGTGGATCAAGGCCGGCGTGCCGTACGCCGGGGGCGTGCCCAACCCGGACGGCCTGGATCTCACCCAGGTGCGCAAGCATTGGGCCTTCCGCCAGCCGGTGCGGCCGGAGGCGCCTAAGGTCCGCAACCAGGCCTGGGTGCGCAATCCCATCGACGCGTTCGTGGCCGCCGAGCAGGAAAAGCGCGGGCTCCAGCCGTTGCCGGAAGCCGACCGGCGCACTCTCATCCGCCGCGTCTACCTGGACCTGGTGGGTCTGCCGCCCACGCCCGCCGAGACGGAAGCCTTCCTGGCCGACCGGTCGCCCGATGCCTACGAGAAGATCGTGGACCGGCTGCTGGCCAGCCCGCGCTACGGCGAGCGCTGGGGCCGCCACTGGCTGGACATCTGGCGGTACTCGGACTGGTACGGCGTGCGCTCGAGCGGCCAGGTGCGCTATTCCCAGCGGCACATCTGGCGCTGGCGCGACTGGACCATCGAATCGCTCAACGCCAACAAGCCTTACGACCGCATGATTCTGGAGATGCTGGCCGGCGACGAGGTCGCGCCCGGCGATCCGAAAGTGGTGCGCGCCACCGGCTATCTGGCCCGCAACTGGTACATGTTCAACCGCAACGTTTGGCTCCAGGACACCGTGGAGTTCACCTCCATGGGGTTTCTGGGTCTCACGCTGAAGTGCGCGCGCTGCCATTCGCACAAGTACGATCCCATCCCGCAGACCGATTACTACAAGTTCCGCGCTTTCTTCGAACCGCACGACGTGCGCATCGACCGCGTGCCCGGCGAGGCTGACACGGTGAAGGACGGCCTGGCGCGCGTGTATGACGCGGACGCGAGCCGTCCCACATACCGCTTTATTCGCGGTAACGAAAACAACCCCGATACCTCGGCCGTATTGCAGCCCGCCGTTCCCGAGCTGTTCGGCAACGTGAACCTGCACATCCAGCCGGTGACGCTGCCGGTGGATGCGTATTTCCCGGACGGCCGCGCCTTCGTGCCCGGCGACCTGCTCACGCAGGCGCGCGGGGAGATCGAAAAGGCGGAGACCGCTCTGAAGAAGGCCCGCGAGAAGCCCGAGCCCGGCCCGGTGATCGCGGCCGCCGAAAAGCGCCTGGAAGCCGCCAAGGCCGCTTTGCCCGCGCTCGAAGCCCGCATTAAAGCCGAACAGGCCTCCATGGCCACGCCGGTGCCGGACAACGCCGAGCAGCTTGCCGAGGAGGCGCGCAAGCTGGAGAAGGCCGCCAACCTGCTCTCCGCCGACGCCGATCTCATCCTGGCGCACTATGATTTCGACCAGGCCAAGGGCGATTCCTCCAAAGCCGGCCAGAAGAAACTCGCCGCCGCCACCAAGCAGCTCGAGGACGCGCTGAAGGCCATCAAGGAGCCCGCGGAAGGCTACACGCCCATTGGCCCGCGCTACCCCACTACCAGCACCGGCCGGCGGCTGGCGCTGGCCCGCTGGATCGGCTCGAAAGACAACCCATTGACCGCGCGCGTGGCCATCAATCACATGTGGCTGCGGCATTTTGGCAAGGCGCTGGTGCCCACGGTCTTCAATTTCGGCCGCAGCGGCAAGCCGCCCACGCATCCCGAACTGCTGGACTGGCTGGCCACCGAGTTCATGAACCGCGACTGGGACATGAAGGCCATGCATCGCCTGATGGTGACCTCGAGCGCATACCGCATGCGCTCTTCCGGCTACGGTTCGGACGCGCCGCAGCTCAAGATCGACCCGGACAACACCTGGCTCTGGCACATGAACACGCGCCGCATGGAGGCCGAATCCGTGCGCGATTCCATCCTGTCCATCGCCGGCAAGCTGGATACGAAGATGTATGGGCCGGACATCGATCCCGCCAAAGGCGAGGAAATCTATCGCCGCAGCATCTATTTCCGGCATGCGCCCGACGTGCAGATGGACATGCTGCACGTGTTTGACCTGGCCAGCCCCAACGAGTGCTACCAGCGCTCGGAAAGCGTGGTGCCGCAGCAGGCGCTGGCGCTCTCCAATAGCCAGCTCAGCCTGGAAATGTCGCGCCTGATCGCCTCCGACCTTGCCCCCGCGCTGGCCGAAGCGCCCGCCGCGCCTTCCCCGCTCGCCGGCAACCGGTTCGTTGCCGAGCAGCACGTCTCGCCCGAAGAAGAGTTCGTCACCGCGGCGTTTGAGCGTATTCTGGGCCGCCCGCCTTCGGCGAAAGAACGGAAGACCTCTCTGGAGTACCTGGCCTCGCAGGCAGATTTATACCGCGATCCTTCGCGCCTGACGCATTTCGCATCCGGTCCGCAGGCGCGCGTGAAGCCGTCCTCCGATCCGGCGCAGCGCGCCCGCGAGAGCCTGGTGCACGTGTTGTTCAACCATAGTGAATTCGTGACCATTCGATAAGGAGAAGCCCGAAGATGCCCCGAACTGGCCTTTGTTGTGACCGCCGCTCCCGGCGCGTGTTTCTGGCGGACACCTGCATGGGAATGACCGGCCTGGTGCTGGGCACCCTGCTGCCGCGCCGCGCCCTAGCCGAGCAGGCCTGGGCGCCGCCCGACGGCAATCCGCACTTCCAGCCCAAGGCCAAGCGGGTCATCTGGCTGTTCATGCTGGGGGGCGTCAGCCACGTCGAGTCCTTCGATCCCAAGCCGGCGCTCAACAAGTACGCCGGCAAGCAGCTCACCGAGACGCCTCTCAAAGGCGTGCTCGACAGCCCCTTCACCAAGGAGAACCTCAAGGCCTTCGTCCCCGGGCAGCACGGCATCAAACTGACGCTCTACCCCATGCAGAGCGGCTACCGCGAGCGCGGCAAGAACGGCGTGCTCATCAGCGACTGGTTCCCGAACATCGGCGAGATGATGCACGAGATCGCGCTGATCCGCTCCACCTGGACCACGGACAACGACCACGGGGCGATTTTGCAGTTCCACACCGGACACCACATCTTCGACGGCTATCTGCCCACCATCGGCTCCTGGGTGCACTACGGCTTGGGCACGCTCAACGAGAACCTGCCCGAGTTCGTGGTGCTGGGACAGCCTCCCGGGGATTGCTGCGGCGGCGTGGGCACGCACGGGTCCGGGTATCTGGGTCCGGAGCACGCCGGCGTGCAGCTCGAGGTGAATCCCGAAAGGCCGCTGCCCTTCGTGGCGCCCGCCTGCGACGTTTACCGCGAGGAGCAGCGCCGGGAATTTGATCTGCTGGGCAAGCTCGACAACCTGACTGCCATCGAGTACCCGGATGACTCCGCGCTGCGCGCGCGCATCAAGTCCTACGAGCTGGCGTTCCGCATGCAGATGGCGGTTCCGGAGACCATCAACTTCAAAGAAGAGAGCGAGGAGACCAAGCGCCTCTACGGCCTGGATCACGAGATCACGCGGCCCTTCGGCGAAGTGTGCCTGGCGGCCCGCCGCCTTTCCGAGCGCGGCGTGCGCTTCGTCCAGGTGTATCACGGCGGCGCGGGCAACGCCTGGGACGCGCACCACGATCTGAAGCAGAACCACAGCGACCTGGCGGCCAAGGTGGACAAGCCCATCGGCGGGCTGCTCCAGGACTTGCGGCGGCGCGGCCTGCTGGACGAGACCATCGTGGTGTGGGCCACCGAGTTCGGGCGCACGCCGGGGGCGGAAAACTCCAACGGCCGCGACCATCATCCGTTCGGCTTCTCCACCTGGATGGCGGGCGGCGGCATCCAGGGCGGCATCGTGCACGGGCGCACCGACGAGATCGGTTTCCACGCCGTGGAGAACCGCCATTACGTCACCGACATTCACGCCACCATCCTGCACCAGCTTGGCCTGGAGCCGCGCCGCCTGGATGTGCCGGGGCGCAAGCGCCTGGATATCGATTACGGCAAGCCCATCCAGGAAATTCTGGCGTGACGCTGAAACTCTCCGTGCTGGCGGCTGCGGCGGCCCTGCTGGCCCACGCCGAGCCGTGGACCGTGGATGCGCTGATGCGCATTCCCAACTTGGCCGACCCGCAGATCCGCCCCGACGGGCAGGCCTGCGCGTACGTCCTGCGCACGGTGGAAGGCCGCGCCTGGCGTGCCAAGGTGTACCTGAAGCCCATCCCGTCCGGCGGCGCGCAACTGGTGGCTGCCGGCTCGCAGCCGCGCTGGTCGCCGGATTCGGAATTGCTGGCCTACCTGGACGGCCAGGTGCAGGTCTTCGATCCCGCCGGCCGCCGCTCCCGCACGCTGACGCACGCGCCGTCGGCGGTCAGCGCGTATGCCTGGACCCCGGACGGCCGCGGCATTGCGTATGTCTCCGTGGACCCCGGGCCGCCGCCCGATCCGATCGTGGCCGACCACGACTACCGCTATGCCCGCCTGTACCTGCAACCCCTGGAGGGCGGCGCGGCGCGCCGTCTCACCACCGCGGACCGGCACGTGGTCTCCTTCGCGCTTTCGCCCGACGGCACGCGCGCGGTCTACGCCGCGCAACCCACCCCACTGAACCGCAACACCTTCGACGTGGATCTGTTCGAGCTGGATCTGCGCACGCTCGCGGACAAGCCGCTGGTCGTGCAGCCCGGGCGCGACGCCGATCCCGCGTATTCGCCCGACGGGCGCTGGATCGCCTTCCACTCGCAGGGCGGCACGCTGAATTATTTCGCCGCCCGGCAGGTGGCGCTGGTGCCTTCCGGCGGCGGCGCCATCCGCTATCTGGCCGAGCACCAGGACACCTCCTACGACGTGTTTCGCGGCGGCAATTCCTTCGCCTGGTCGCGCGACGGCCGCTGGATCTACTACAACGCCGGCCACAGCGTGCGCGATTACCTGGTGCGCCAGGACCTGAATTCCGGACGCATCGAGCGCGTCACGGAGCGGATTGCCTCGGCGGCCAGCTTTACTCCGGACCTGGCGCGCGCGGTCTTCCTGAAGTCCTCCACCTCGCGTCCGCCGGAAATCTGCCTGCGCGAGGGCTCGCGGGAGACGCCGGTCACGGCCATCCACGACAACCTGGCCGCCTACCCCGAGGTCCGCACGCGGGTGGTTTCCTGGAAATCGCGCGATGGCCTTCCGGTGGAAGGCATCCTCTATCTGCCGTTCGACTACCGCGAGGGGCGCAAGGTCCCCATGCTGGTGGAACTGCACGGCGGGCCCACCGGCGTGGCCCTGGACGCGTTTCCGGTGCCGCGCACGTATCCCACGCAGGTGTTTCTCCAAAGGGGCATCGCGGTGTTTGCGCCGAATTTCCGCGGCTCGGTGAACTACGGCGCGGCGTTCCGGCTCAAGAACATCGACTCCCAGGGATTCGGCGACTTTGACGACGTGATGACCGGCATCGATCAGCTTGTGAAGGAGGGCTTCGCCGATCCCGGCCGCCTGGGCGTGATGGGCTGGAGCTACGGCGGCTACCTCACCGCCTGGGTCATCGGCCACACGGACCGCTTCAAGGCCGCCTCGGTGGGCGCTCCGGCCACGGACTGGATCACTTACTATGCCCAATCGGACGGGCCCAAGAGCACGCTGATCACATACTTCGGCGGCACGCCGTGGAACAATCCGGCCGCCTACAACCGGCACTCGCCGCGGACCGGCGAAGCCAATATCCACACGCCCACCATGCTCCAGGTGGGCGCCGAGGACATCAACCACAACAACGAGATCTACTGGTCGCTGCACGACCGCCACATCCCGGTCGAGTACGTGGTGTATCCGCGCGAGGGCCACGGTTTCGTGGAACCCGCGCACCAGCGGGACCTCATGGAGCGCAATCTCCGCTGGTTCACCCAGTGGCTCAAGTAAGTAAGGGCGGGTTAGCGCCGCTGCGCCGCCAGCGCCGAGCGGGCAAACAGGAAGCCGCAGGCCGCGGCCAGCGCCCCGGCGGCCGCGGCGGCGGCGAACTTTCCGCCCACCAGGCTGAAGAAGGCGTAGGTCAGACTGCCGTAGAACAGCACCCCCCAGGCGCAGGCCGCCAGGTTTGTGCGCGTCTCGATGTGCAGCAGGCCGGCCTCCTCCGGGCTGAGCGCCCGCCGCACCGGTCCCCACCAGCCGATGGGCCGCACGGTCAGGTAGAACTTCTTCAGGACCTCGGGCGACTCCGGGCGGGTGAGCAGTGTGCCCGCCAGGATGAAGACCCAGCCCAACCCGAACAGGATGCTGAAGCCCATCCAGAAGGGGTATTGATCCAGGTTGCTGAAGGCCGGGATCAGGTTATCCAGGTTCCAGCCCCAGGAGGCGCGGACCCAGGCGCGCAGCGCTTGCGGCAGCACGCTGTCGGACCCGAACCAGACCAGGTAGCCGGCGGGAAACGCGCCCAGGATCCCCAGCATGTCGCCCACCACGTTGGTGCGCCACCAGAACCACTTGAGCCAGGCGAGCGGCAGGGGGAAGACCGCCAGCGCGGAGTTGATGAACAGCACCCAGCGCTCCAGTTGCTTCGGACTGATGGTGGCGCCCCAGATGAAGGCCCAAATCAGGAGGACCGCCGAAATGATGCGGCTTACGCGGATCAGTTCTTTTTCGCCGGCGTGGGGGCGCAGCGTATTGCGGTAGAGATCGTTGATCAGATAGCTGGCGGCCCAATTCCCGACCGAAGAGACCGACGCCATGTATCCCGCCAGGCTGCACACCAGCAGCAGCCCGAACAGCCCCGGCGGGGCGTACTCGCGCACCAGGTCAGACCACAGCGATGCCGGGGCGGGGACCTGCGACGGGGCATACAGCGCGGCCGCGGCCAGGCCCATCACCAGGAACGGGATCAGGCGGACGACCAGCGCCAGCACGCCGTTGAGCATCTGCCCCACGACGGCGTGCAGTTCGGTGCGCGCGGCCATGTAGCGCTGCGCGGTCCAGCCTTCGCCTGCGAAGGGAGAGCCGGCGAAAAACAGGCCCTGCACGCACAACGCCAGCAGGGAAACGCCGCCCAGGGTTCCGCCCAGCGGGAGGGTCTCGAGGAGGCGGCTCCCACGCAGCGCCTCGACTTTGTGCAGAGTGGCCGCGTATCCCCCGGTCCTGGAGAGCAGAATCCAGGCGAAGACGCCGTTGCCGGCCATCAGCACCACGAACTGAAACAGGTCGTTGTAGGCGACGGCGAACAGACCGGAGAGCAGGCAGTAAATGATGGTCACGCCGCCGAAGACGAACAGCACTTTGCCGGAAGACCAGCCCAGCACCGGCCCGGTGGCGGCGGCCATCCAGGCGGCGACATAGGCCAGCGTGGTGAGGCCCCAGAAGATGCAGGCGTACACGCCGTAGACGTTGCGGTAGATGGCCGCTCGCCGCCCGCCGTAGCGCCGCTCGATGAACTCGCCGGTGGTCACCACGCCCAGGCGCCGCCACATGGGCGCCCACAGCACCGCCACCAGCGGCATCCAGATGGCCCAGGTGACCCAGGCCATCAGCCACAAACCGGCGAAGCCCGAGACGAAGAACATCATCACGAAGGCCTGCCCGCCGCCGGTGTAGCTGGCCACGTCGGCAAAGCCGATCACCCACCAGGGCAGGTCGCGGCCGGCCACGAAGAAATCCTCGACCCCGCGGCTGGCGCGGGCGCGGAAATACAGGCCCACGCCCAGGATGGCGGCGCAGTAGGCGACCAGGATGGTCCAGTCGAGGAGGTTCATCGAGAGAGCGTAGCACGCCGCGGCTTGCGCGAGGTCTCGCTGGAGATCAGCCGGACGGCTATTGACCGCCGTTCCCGCCGCAGCCCTTCAGGATGAGGTCGGCGATTCGGTCCAGCTTGCGATCGAGCTCGGCCGTGCGCTCGTCGTGATACCTCATGGCGAGCGTGTGATCTTCCTTCCATTGGGTGTGCTCTTTCAGCAGCCGCGCCTGGTGGGCCTGGATCCCGGACATGACGATGACCGTTTCCTGGAGTTCCTTGATGGCGGATTCCATGTCCTTACGTTCTCCTATTATCGCCCAGGAGAGAGCGGCGCACGCCCCAATTTCGGCTTGTATTAGCACCGCCTGCGATGCTACTTTGAACCAACCGCGTGCCGCGGTATCGAGGGGGTGCGGGATGCGAAATCCGCTACGGCTGACCTTCGTGTTTCTGGCGCTGGCGGTGGCCGCCCATGCGCAATCCATTACCGGCTCGGTAGTCGGCAGCGTCACGGATGCTTCCGGCGCGCGTGTCGGCAACTGCACCGTGACACTCACCGACCTGAGGACTTCCCAGGACCAGACGCTGAGGAGTCCCGACGGCGAGTTCCTGTTTCCGCTGCTCAAGCCCGGCCGGTACCGCCTGAGCGCGGACGCCCCCGGCTTCCGGCGCAGCGCGCGGGAGTTCACGCTGGAGGTGGACCAGCGCGCGCGCCTGGACCTGGTGCTGGAGGTCGGCGCGGTGCAGGAGACCGTCACGGTGACGGCGGGCGCGGTGGTGCTGGAATCGGAGACGTCGTCCCTGGGCCAGGTGATCAGCAACCGCCAGGTGGTGGATCTGCCGCTGAACGGCCGCAATCCCTTCGCGCTGGCCGCCCTGGCGCCAGGCGTGCAGCCCCTGCAAACCTTCGGCGGCGGACTCACGGCGGGACGCGGCGCGGCCATCGCCGCGGCCTCTAACAATTTCACGGCCAACGGCGGGGTCACGGGCGGCAACGAGATTCTGCTGGACGGCATCCCCATCACGGTGTGCTGCCAGGGCCAGCCCGCCGTGGTCCCCAACGTGGACGTCACCCAGGAATTCAAGGTGCAGACCAACGTCTCGCAAGCCGAGTTCGGGCGCACCAGCGGCGCCATTTTCAACTTCGTCAGCAAATCCGGCAGCAACGATTTCCACGGCAGCGCCTTCGAGTTTCTGCGCAACGAGCAGTTGGACGCCACCAACTTCTTCGCCAATCGCGCGGGCCGGCCGCCCATTCCCGGGCGCACGGATTTCCGTCCACCGCTGCGATACAACCAGTTCGGCTTCACCATCGGCGGGCCGGTGCTGGTGCCCTATGTCTACAACGGCCGCAACAAGACCTTCTTCTTCGGCGGGTACGAAGGCGTGCGCCTGCGGCGCAGCCTGTTTTCTACCTTCAGCGTGCCCACCGCGGCCATGCGCCAGGGCGATTTCAGCGCCTCGCCGGCGGACCTGTTCGATCCGCTTTCGGCCCAGCCCAACCCGGGCGGCGGCTTTACCCGCACGCCCTTCCCGGGCCGGCAAATTCCCTCGCAGCGCTTCAACAACGTGGCGCTGAACATGCTGAAGCTCTACCCATTGCCCATCCGCTCCGGCATTGTGAACAATTACGACGCGGTGGCCTCCAGCCAGGACAACGACGACCAGGGCAACGTGCGCCTGGACCATTACTTCAGCGACCGGCTGCGCACCTTCGCCCGCTTCAGCATGGTGAACAACTTCGACGCGCAGCCGAACTACTGGAACTCCATCGCCACGCCGGGCGCCTTCACGCAGGCCATCACCGGCAAGGTGTTCGGCTGGGACACGGTCTACAACCTGTCGGCGAACAAGCTGCTGGACCTGCGCTACGGCTTCGCCTGGCAGACCAATTATCGCGAGCCGCTGGGCGTCCATGTGGACCTGGTGGGGCTGGGCCTGCCGGCCACGCTGGTAAGCCAGATGCAAGCCCGCTACCTGCCGGTGCTCAACATCACCGGCTTCAACGGCCCGGACCAGAATACCAACCAGGCGTGGTCGCGCTACACGCACATCCTGGCGGCCAGCATGACGTGGCTGGCGGGCGGGCACACAGTCAAGTTCGGCTGGGACGGGCGCATGTTCCGCGACCACAACGCCGCGGTGCAGAACACCTCGGGCAGCTACACGTTCTCCGGCAGCTTCCTGAACGGGCCGAACCCCAACGCGGCGCTGCCGGCGGGCGCCGCGCCGTACCTGGCCTTCGGCTCGTTCCTGATGGGCCTTCCCAGCGACGGCAGCATCGGGCTTCGCGACGCCACGTCGATCCAGCAGTTCTATCACGCCTTCTATTTGCAGGACGACTGGAAGGTCACGCCGCGGCTGACGCTGAACCTGGGCCTGCGCTTGGATTTCGAGACCGGCGTCACGGAGCGCTTCAACCGCCTGAGCGTGATCGATCCGAGCGCACCCAATCCCCTGGCGCAGCAGACCGGGCTGAACTTCACCGGCGCGGTGCGCTTCGTGGGGCAGGGCGGCCTGCCGCGCTCCGCCTGGAAGACCAACTACACCTGGAATCCGCGCGTGGGCATGGCCTTCCAGGTGGATGCGAAGACCGTGCTGCGCGGCGGCTACGGCATCTTCGTGGTGCCCACGCTCACGCGCATGTTCCTGACCGGGTTCCCCGGCTTCAGCACCAGCACGACATTGCTGGCCACGGTGGACGGCATCAACCCGGTGGCCAGCCTCTCGAATCCGTTTCCGAGCGGCCTGGTGCCGCTCCAGGGGGCCTCGCAGGGTCCGCTCACCGCGGTGGGCTCGAGCGTGAGCGGCTCGATCTATAACAACCCGGCATCCTACGTGCAGCAGTTCAACTTCGACGTGCAGCGCCAGTTGCCCGGGAGCCTGTATGTGGATATCGCCTATGCGGGCAGTTCGGGCGTGGATATTCCTCTGAATCTGCCGTACAACGATCTGAACCCAGCGTACTTCGGCAAGCCGGGAGACGCCGCCACCGTGAGCTACCTGCAACAGCTTGTGCCCAACCCGTTCTTCGGCAGGATCTCGACCGGCCCCTTGAGCACGGCGCAGGTGCAGCGCCAGCTCCTGCTGCGGCAGTACCCGCAGTTCACCGCGTTCACGGCCAACGCGCTTTCGGCGGGCCACACCAGCTACCACTCGCTGCAAGCCCGCGCGCAGTGGCGGCCCAGGAGCAGCGTGACCCTGCTGGCGTCCTACACCTGGTCGAAGAGCCTGGGCAACGTGAATCAACTGGTGACGAACTACCTGGACCCGGCGGTGGCGAACTATCAGGACAACTTCAACCTGCGGCTGGAAAAATCGCTGATGCCCACGGACATCCCGCAGCGGCTGGTGCTGAGCGGCGTGTGGGATCTGCCATTCGGGAAAGGCAAGGCGGTGGGGCGGGACGCCGGGCGCTTCGTGAATGCGTTCATCGGTGGCTGGCAGGTGAACGGCGTGCTCACGGCGCAATCGGGGTTTCCGCTGGTGCTGGGGGTGGCGGGAGCGCCGCCGTTTGCCGGGAACCGGCCCAGCCGCGTGGCCGGCCAGCAGGCCGCCACCAGCGGCGGCATCCTGGACCGCCTGGGACCGCCCTCCAGCACCCAGCGCTATCTGAACAACGCCGCCTTCGTGGTGCCGCAGTCCTTCCAGTTCGGCGACGTGCCGCGCGCGCTCAGCGATGCGCGCCGCCAGGGACTGTTCAACCTGGACTTTTCCGCCTTCAAGAACTGGAGCATGGGCGAGCGGTGGAGCCTGCAATTCCGCGCGGAAGCGTTCAACCTGACCAACACCGTGCAGTTCGGCGCGCCCGGCCAGACCTTCAACACGCCGGGCTTCGGCGTCATCGGGTCGCAGTACAACTTCCCCCGGCAGGTGCAGTTGGGGATGAAGATCCTCTGGTAGGAGGCCCTATCGAAAAATGGCGCAGAGCGCGGCTCAATCGTTTTCGTCTACATCATCCAGGTTGACGTGACCTGCCCACGCGGGGATGTTGGCGTTAGCGCCTGCCAAAGGAAATCCTGTGACTACCTCGCCACTCTTCGTCAGTCCACCGAGCACGTAAACGTATCCGTCAACTTTGGCGTTTCCCACCCACTTCAGGCCCCTTTTTTTTGCAATTCCATTCAGACGAGTCCCATCCTTGCGGTCGGCGTTCAAGTTCCAGTACTCCACGGCGGCACGAATCGCCTCCAGCACCTTCTTATCCCCCCAGCCGTTTGGAAACATCGTGCTCCACTTCAACGGCGTATCCTTTCCGTCGTAATAGTTCCATCCGGCCAGATAGAATTCGGAGCCGCCCAAGTCAAGTTTTCTGTGGATCACCGGCTTGAGAGAGCACTTCCCAAGCCTTGCGGTGCTGTGAAAACCGCTCAGCGACTTTTTGTTTTTGTCGCCAGTGCCGAAGACGTGATTCCCCAGAACAGACTCGTTAATCGGTAAAGCTGGCATCCGTAATCCTCCGCGACTTTCCCTCACGCTATCGCACCAGGGGCTGGTGGTCAAGCGGCGGATTTTCGCCCGGGATGCTCTGGTACGAGAACCTACCGCGCCGGCGTCCAGTGGAGCCAGCGGTCGAGAAAGGGGAAAGTCTCCGCGCCGTCCACCATGTGCGGGCCGTGGAAGGCGGCGACGCCGGCGCGCTCGGGGATGCCCAGGCGGCGGTAGAGGTCCAGCACGCGCTGGATTTCCAGGTCCACGAAGCGGCGCGGGCGCATGACCACGCCGTCCTGGTCTCCGATTTCCACCATGAAAGGCCGGGGCGCCACCAGGGTCGCGAGGTCCGAGTGGTTGAAGGCGCGCAGAAGATCGAAATTGAACTGATCGAAGGATTCTTTGTAGAAGAGGAACGAGGTGCCTTCGGTGAGGTCAGTGGTCTTCAGGTCCCAGTCGTTGAAGTGGCCGCTACAAATGATCACCCGGAAGCGCGGCTCGGCGGGACCGGTCCACAGCGCCGTGTAGCCGCCGTAGGAGAGGCCGTAGAAGGCGAAACGGTTGGGGTCGATGAAAGGCAGCGTCGAGAGGTAGTCCAGCACGCGGCCGAACTTCTTGACTTCGAGGCCCAGAGGAATCTCGCCCAGCAGATGGGCGTGCCGCGCCAGTTGCATGCGGCCGGGGCCGCTCTGGGTGAAGATCATTGGCGCGAAGACCACGTAGCCGCGCTCGGCCAGGCGCGCGCCGAAACGAGAATAGATGCGTGCGCCGGGTGTATCGGCCATGCCCAGGGCTTCTTCCGGGTTGCTGCTGAAGCCGTGCTGCGTGAACACGCAGGGGCGGCGTTCGCCCGGGCGAATGCCTTTGGGGACCAGCAGGATGCCGTAGGCGTGCACGCCGTCATAGACGCGCACGGAGAGGCGGTAGCCGGTGAAGGCGGGCTGGTCGTAGACCTGGACGCTGCGCGCCTCGAGCGGGCCGGAGGGCGCAGGGTAGCGGCCGATCATGTCCAGATACGCCTCGAGCTTGGGCTGCACGGAACGGCGGTAGGCTTCGATGGAGGTGGTATCGAGCGGCCAGCGGGCGTCGCGGCCGGCGTAGGCTTCCATCGCCAGGTTGCGGTAGCGGGCCTGCCACGCGCTGAACTGCGCGTTGGCGATGGCGGCCACGTCATCGGCGTCCATGCGAACCGGGGAGGCGGGCGCGGAGGACGCGGCGGGCGGCCGAAGCACGCCGGCGAGCCAGGCCAGCGCGGCTTCGTGAATTCCCTGGCCGGAGAGCAGACGCGCGCTGGAGGACTGGATGCGCGCGAACTCGTCGCGCACGCGCGGGCCGCCGCCCGAGACGGCCAGGGGGCGGGGCGCCGCCATGCGGGCGATTTCGGCGTCGCCGAAGCGCACCAGGAGGCTCCAGACGGTGCGGTCCTCGGGCTCGTCGAAGGCGCGGCTGCGGTTGTCGAAGTAATCGGCCACCAGCGCGGCGGCCAGGCGCGTATCGAGCGCCGCGGCGTAGAGCGCCGTGAGCCCGCCCTGCCCGGCGCCGGCCACGGCGATACGCGCGGGGTCCACTTCGGGTAGGGTCGCCAGGAAGTCGCGGGCGGCGGAGACCTGCCGGACCTCGCTGCCTACCAGGTGGTGGCCCACCTGGTAGGCGAGGCGGAAGAGCCAGGCGCGGTCGTCGGTCCAGGGCTCGCTGAAGGCGCGGCGCTGGGTGAAAAAGGGCGCGAAGACCACGTAGCCGGCCAGCGCGAGGCGGCGCGCGGACTGGTCCACGGCGGGCAGGCGGGCGGTCGATCCGGCGAGGTCCGCGGCGGAGTGGGTGGCATCGGGCACGGCGATGACCGCGGGGCGGCGGACGGCGGGCTTGGGCAGCAGCAGGAGGCCATACTCGCGCACCAGCGCGCCGGAAGAGCCCGAGGTGGAGCCTTCGTTGCCCAGCCGCAGCAGCGGCCAACTGACCAAGGAAACCGTGTAGGCTCCGGCGTCGCCGAGCAGGCGGCGCTCCGGCTGGGGCGGCAGGAAGGTATCCATCGCGCCGATGAGGCGGCGGAACTCCGCGCGGTTGCGCTCGATCGCCTCGGCGCCGGCAGGCTCCCAGAACGTGTGGCGGCGCGCGGCGGCTTCGGCGATCTGCCGCTCGTAGAACCCGATCATCTCGCGGTATTGCTCGGCCACAATGTCCTGGGGGAAGTTCCAGGGCGTCGTGCCGGGAAGGATCTCGAAGGCCAGCAGGGCCGCGCTGAAGATTCCGATCATGGGAGTTCCAGTATACTCGTGGACATCCCATGAGACGACTGTTTGGATTTGCTTTGCTCGCGATGACGGCCTGTGCCGCGGATCTGCGGATCGGGATTATCGGCACGGATATCTCGCATGTGCCGATCTTCACGAGGATTTTGAACGACGATACGGCGCCGGATCACATTCCCGGGGGCCGCGTAGTGGCGGCCTACAAGGGCGGCAGCCCGGACATCGTTTCCAGCCGCACGCGCGTGGACGGGTTCGCCGAGGAGTTGCGCGCGAAGTGGCACGTGGAGTTCGTTCCGGACATCCCCACGCTGTGCACGAAGGTGGATGCGGTGCTGCTCGAAAGCGGGGACGGGCGCATCCATCTCGAACAGGTAAAGCCGGTGATCGCGGCGCACAAGCCGGTGTTTATCGATAAGCCGCTGGCTTCGACGCTGGAAGACGCGCGCGAGATCGCGCGCCTGGCCAGGGAAGCGGGCGTGCCGTGGTTCAGTTCCTCGGGGCTGCGGTTCGGCCAGATCGCCACCACGATGAAGTATGCCGACGCGACGGGCGTCACCGTGTGGGGACCGGGGCCGATGGAGGAGCACCATTACCTGGATCTTTCCTGGTACGCCATCCACCCGGTGGAGATGCTGTTCACGCTGATGGGCACGGGGGTGGAGGAAGTGACGCGCATTGCCGGCGGGGACCGCACGAGCGGCAGCGACGTGGTGGTGGGCCGGTGGAAGGACGGGCGCATCGGCACGGTGCGCGTGCTGCGGCCTTCGGGGCCTTACGGCGCCGTGGTGTACCGCGGCAAGGAGATTGTGCAGAGCCCGCCCAACGTGCCCTACAGCTACGTGCCGCTGCTGAAACAGATCATGGCGTTTTTCCAGACGGGCAAGCCGCCGGTTTCGCCGGAAGAGACGCTGGAGATTTTCGCGTTTATGGATGCGGCGCAGCGGAGCAAGGAGCAGGGCGGGAAGCCGGTGAAGCTGAGGTAAAGAGACACCACGGCTGAGGGAGCGGAAAGGCACCGCTCCCTGACGGCCGCGGCTCGGTAGCGGGGTGCTTGGGTTCGGAGTATTGGCTACCTTCGGTTCTTAGAAAGAACTGAAAAATCGTCGCTGGGTTTGCCTGCGATGAGGGATCACCGGCGCATCCATTGGCGAATGAATGCCACGGTTCCTTTAGCGTGAATCATGTGGGGGCCGTTGAAGTACTCGATGGCGGTGCGGTCGGGCAGGCCCATTTCATCGTAGAAGCGCTTCACCTTGGCGTACTCGTAGGTGACCCATTCATCGACTCCCACGCCGTCGCGGTGGCCGCGCTCGACCATGAAGGGGCGGGGCGCCATGATCTTGGCCATTTCGGCGTGATTGGCGACGCTGGCGAGATCGAACTCGTCCATCTCCCATTCGCCGGTGAACATGTAGCTGTAAGGCGCCTCCACGCTGGTGAGTTTGCGGACCCATTCGTTGAAATCTCCGGAGCAGACCGAGAGGGCATAGCGCGAGAGCAGCGTGGGCACGCGCACGGCGGTCTTCCCTCCGTAGGAGAGGCCGTAGAAAGCGATGCGCTGAGGGTCCACCTGGGGCAGGGAGGTGAGCCAGTCGAGCATGCGGTCGTGCTGGCTGAGGATGAAAGAGAACAGGGAGAGGCCCAGGGGGTTGGCCATCCGATTGATGCGGCGGAAGCGGTCGCCGCCGATGTAGGGGTTCTGGGGCAGGTAGACGACGTAGCCCAGGTCGGCGAATTTCGAGCCGATGTTCTGGTAGTAGTGGAAATTCGTGTAGGTATTGTTCTGGTCGCGGTCCTGCTCGGGGAGTCCGAACAGGTCCTGGGGGCGGCCTTCCAGGCCATGCTGGCCGACCAGCACGGGGCGGCGCTCGCCCGGGGGAATGTTCTTGGGCATGAGCAGGACGCCGTAAGCGAAGACGCCGGGGAAGACGTCGAGGGTGACTTCATAGCCATCCCAGTTGGCGCCGCTATAGGATTTCCGTGTGCGCGGGTGGAGGGGTTCGGTGGGGGCGGGCAAACGGCCCAGCACTTCGTTCCAGAAGGAATCGACCATGGGCCCGCGGGTGGCGAGCCAGCGCTCGGGCGTGGAAGCGTCCGCCTTGGACCAGAAGGCGTCGCGGACATTTTCGGAGTTTTCAACCAGCTTCCAGGTGTAGTCTAGAAGCTCGCGCAACTGGCGCTGCTGGCGGGCGGAGGCGTCGCGCAGGGGGATTTCGGCGGGGCGGGCGGACGGGCGCGGTTCCGCGCCGAGCGCGCGCAGGAAGCGCGGCACGCCGTCCGGCTCGAGGTAGAGCCGGCCGTGAGGCGAGAGCTTGCGGGCGCGGGCGAACTCCTGGCGGACGGAATCCGCGGGAGGGGAGACCAGGCGGCCGGGCGCGGCGCCGTGGCGTTTGGCATCCGGCGCGGGCGGGCCGCTCACTTCGGGGCCGGGGGTGGTATCGATCACCAGGGTGCGCGCCGCGAGCATGGCAGCCAGTTCGGCGTCGCCGAAGTCTTTGAGCAGGCCCCACACGTTGCGGTAGATGGGCTCCTGCCAGAGATCCTGGCGCGACTGGAAGTAACCCGAGACGCCCACGGCGTCAATGCGGGAATCGAGCGCGGCGGCGTAGAGCGCCAGGCCGCCGCCTTCGCCGTAGCCCCACACGCCGATGGGTGCGCGGCGGGGCGCCCGGGCGAACCAATCCACCGCGGCGAGGACCTTCTGCACTTCATAGCCCAGGATGTGGCGGCCCACCGGGAAGGCCATGCGGTAGACGAATTCGCGGTGCGGCTGGTTGGTCATCCGAAAGCGCGGGTTGCCGGAGAAGGTATCGTCGCGGCTGAGGAGCACGGGCACCAGCACCTGGCAGCCGGCGGCGGCCAGGCGCTGGGCCACGGCCATCTTTTCGGGTTCCTGGCCGGCATCGGGGATAGCCACGATGCGCGCCACGGGCGCCTGCGCGGGCTCAAGCAGCAGGCCTTCGGCGGTGACCCGCTCGAGCACGGGCCAGCGCACGGCCAGGATGCGATAGGATCCGGCATCGGCCAGGAGCGCGGGCGTGCTGGTGGTGGCCATGAGCTCCGGCGCGTCGAAGGGAACGCGCCGATCCACCACGCCGAGGATCTTACGCAGCCGCTCAGGCGTAGGATGCCGGCGGCTCACCGACGCATCCGTAAGCCGCTGCAGGTAGGCGCAGATGCCTTCGACCATCTGCGCGGCCGGGTCGCCGGTGAGGGTGAGAGGCTCGGTATCGGGCAGCGATTGGGCCGCCGCGAGGGAGGCCGCCAGCAGAAGGGACACCACAGTCCGCATGGCCGGGAAGTATATCGGATGTGCGCGGGCGGGTGCCAGTGCCCGCGCGGTGATAAACTGCAAAACCATGGACCGTAGAGCGTTCTTCATCGGCACGGCCGCGGCGGCGGGCAGAATCCTGGGAGCCAACCAGCGCATCCGGGTGGGGATTATCGGCAGCGGAGGCCGCGGCCGGTACCTGACCGGGGAGTTCAAGGAGATCGGCGCGGAGATGGCCGCCGTGTGCGACGTCTACCAGCCCAACCTGGAAGCAGGTCTGAAGGTGGCCTCCACGGGCGCGAAGCCCTACGACCATTACAAGAAGCTGCTGGAAGACAAGTCGATTGACGCGGTGATCGTGGCGACGCCGGATCACTGGCACGCGCAGATGGTGATCGACGCGGTGGACGCCGGCAAGGACGTGTACGTGGAGAAGCCCATGGCGCACCACATCGACGAAGGCTTCGACGTGATCCGCGCGGTGCGGAGGACCCGGCGCGTGGTGCAGGTGGGCACGCAGCGGCGCAGCGCGGAGCTGTTTCTGGAGGGCAAGGCCATCATGGACTCGGGCCAGCTTGGAGAGATCCGCCTGGTGACCTCGCAGTGGCTGAATCACCAGAACGGGCTCACACCGCGGCCGCTCAAGGGAAAGCTGGACTGGGACCAGTGGCTGGGCAAGGCTCCGAAGCGCCCGCTCGACCCGCTGGTGTTTTCCAACTGGTATTACTTCTGGGATTTTTCCGGCGGCCTGCTGGTGGGGCAGGCGGCGCACATCGTGGACTGCATCCAGTGGTTCATGAATTCGAAGGAGCCGGTGGCGGTGACCTGCACGGGCATCCGGCCGAACCTGACGGGCGCCGAGGTGCCGGAGACCGCCACCATCGCCATCGAATATCCGGAGAACTATCTGGCCACCTTCACGCTGGGATACAAGGCCATGCGATACAACGCCTTCAACGACCAGCTCAAGCAGTTCCACGGCGCCAAGGCGCGTTTCGACGTGGGGCGGGAATGGTACTCGCTGTATCCGGAGAGCAATGCCATCGAGATGAAGGCCAGCGTGGACAAGCGCCAGCCGGGCAGCTTCAACCGCGCGGCTCCGGCGCACATACGGAATTTTCTGGAGTGCATCCGCACGCGCAAGGATCCGAACGCACCGGTGGAAGCCGGGCAGGCGACCAATATCGTGCTGTGCATGGCCATGGATTCGCTCCGGCAGGGCCGCCGGCTGAAGTGGAATTCGCAAGCCCGGCGGGTAGAAGCGTAAGCCGCGGCGCATGAAGATCACGGGCATTCGCACCGACGTGGTGCACGCGGACTTTCGCAATTGCATCCTGCTCCGCATCGAGACGGACGCGGGCATCACGGGCATTTCGGAAACCGTGATGAAGCGCAAGACGCGGACCATCGAGCAGTCCATCCTGCAATTGCGCGGCTACCTGGCGGGCAGGGATCCGACCGAGATCGAGGATCACTGGGAGAAGATGTACCGGGACTCGTTCTGGGTGGGCGGCCCGATGCACGCGACGGCCATCAGCGCGGTGGACTGCGCGCTGTGGGACATTCTGGGCAAGTCCCTGGGGGCCCCGGTGCACAAGCTAATGGGCGGGCCGACGCGGCGCACGGTTCCGGTCTACTGCCACTGCCCGGCGGGCGAGACGCCGGAAGAATTCGCGCGCAACGTGAAGGCCTGCGTGGCGCGGGGTTTCCGGTCGCTCAAGACCACGCTGCCGGTGTTCTACGGCGGCAAGGGCGGCAGCCAGGTGAACTATTCGGGGACGCGGGGGCGGATCGACCGGAGCTGGAAGGAGACCGAATACGTGAACCCGGCGGTATTCGGGCGCATCCGCGAGTTTTTCGCCGCGGCGCGGGAGGCCGGCGGGCCCGAGGTGGGTATCGCCGTGGATTGCCACGGACGGCTGAACTTGAAGGGCGCGGTGCGGCTGTGCCGGGCGCTGGAAGACCTGGACCTCATGTTCGTGGAGGAGCCGGTGCCGCCGGAAAACGTGGAGGTGCTGCTGCGGGTGCAGCAGGAGACCTCGATTCCCATCGCGGCGGGCGAGCGCTGGGCCACGATTCACGGCGTGCGCGAGTTCGTGGAGCGGCAGGCGGTGGACATCCTGCAATGCGACATCGTGAACTGCGGCGGCATGACGGGGATGAAGAAGATCGCCGCGCTGGCGGAGGCGCACTATATCGGGATGGCGCCGCACAACCCGAACGGCCCGGTGGCCACCATGATCAATTTGCAGTTCGCGGCGGCGGTGCCGAACTACTGTCAGCTCGAGATGATCGGCTCGGAGACGGACGCGCGGATCTGGGCGGACCTGCTGGGGGCGCCGCCGCGCCTGGAGGACGGCTGCCTGGCGGTGCCCTGCGCGCCGGGCTACGGGGTGGAACTCCACGAGGAAGCGCTGGCGAAGTATCCGTACACGCCGCACGAAGGCTGGCGCTGATGCATCGCGCGCGTGTTCCGGCCGGCACTTGGTGGATCTGCGGGCTGCTGCTGGCGGCCACCATTTTGAACTACCTGGACCGGCAGGTGCTCTCGCTGACGGCGGAGAAGATCATGGCGGAGTTCCGCCTGGATCAGGAGAGCTTCGGGCGCATCCTGGCGGCGTTCCGTTATTCCTACGCGGCCCTGCAACTGGGCGGCGGCTGGCTGGTGGACGCGTTCGGCGCGCGCGGGATCTATCCCGGGGCGGTGGGCTTGTGGTCGCTGGCGGGCGGCTTGACCGCGGCGGCCGGTTCGCTGGGCGCGCTGTGGGGCTGCCGCTTCCTGCTGGGCATCGGGGCGGCGTTCAACTGGCCCTGCGCTCTGAAAGTGACCGAGCGCATGCTGCCGCCGGAGGACCGGCCGCTGGCGAACGGGATTTTCAACAGCGGCACGGCGGCGGGCGCGATCCTGGCGCCGGTGATCGTGACGGTGCTGACGGTGCGGCTGGGGTGGCGCGCGGCCTTCGTGTTCACAGGCTTGCTGGGCGGATTGTGGGTGACCGCCTGGCTGGGCTACACGCGGGGACGATCCGAGCAGATTCGCGCGCGGGCGGTGGCGGCTTCGGAGATTCCGCGGGTGATGCTGGACGTGCTGCGCGGACGCGGCTTCTGGATGCTGGCGGCCTCGGCCATCGTGATCAACAGCGTGAGCTATTTTCTGGCGGACTGGATTCCGCTCTACCTGAAGACCGAGCGGGGATTCAGTTTCGGCGCGGGCAACGCCCTTTCGATGCTGGTGTACGGCGGCATGGACGCGGGCAACCTGGCGGTGGGCTTCGTGGTGCGGCGCCTGGCGGCGGGCGGGATGAGCGTCGCGCAGGCGCGCCACCGGGCGCTGGCGGCGAGTTGCCTGTGCATGTCCGCGGCCATGGCGGCGGGCTGGACGCCGTGGCGCTACGTGGCGCTGGCCTGCATTGTGCTGACGGCCGTGGGCGTGGCCGCTTTCCTGGTGATCTACCTGACGCTGGTGCAGGACCTGGACCCGCTGCACGTGGGAACCACGTCGGGCCTGCTGGGCGGGCTGGGCAATTTGTGCTACGGGCTGCTGAGCCCGTACATCGGCCGGCTGGCGGATTTGCATGAGACGGGATTGACGTTTTTGCTGATCGGGGTGTTGCCGTGGGCGGCGTATGGGTCGATCGTGTGGGGAGAGCGGGGGAGCGTGGGAGATGTAGCCGCGCGGTGAAGGAAATGAGATGCCTTATTCTTTGAGCAAATTTCGCGGAATTTTTCCGGCGGCTCTGACCATGTTCGACCGGGAGAACAACCTGGACGAAGAGGCGAGCGCGCGGCATTGGGATTGGCTGATCCGGCAGGGCGTGGACGGACTGGTGATCGCGGGGACGAGCGGGGAGTTCATCGCGCTCGAAAATGAAGAGCGCGTGCGCCTGTTCCGCCTGGCGCGGGAGGTGGCGGCGGGGCGCGTGCCGGTGATCTGCGGGTCGGGGCACTATGCGACGAAGCTGACGATCGAGCTCAGCCAAGCGGCCGAGCAGCACGGCGCCGATGCCCTGATCGTGATCCTGCCGTACTACCAGAAGCCCTACAAGCCGGCGGTGATCCGCCATCTCCGCGACGTGCGGCAGGCGGTGGATCTGCCCATCATGCTGTACAACAATCCGGCGAATTCGGCGTGCGTGGACCTGAACCCGCGGGACGTGGCGCAACTGGTGGACCAGGACGTGCTGCACATGGTGAAGTCCACGTACGAAACGGTGGTGCCGGTGCACGACTTGAGCTTCCTGGTGGGCGACCGGATGGCCATCTTCTACGGGTCGTTTCAGGCGGCGCTGGAAGCCTTCGCCGCGGGCGCGCACGGGTGGATCAGCGGCATCCTGAACGTGGCGCCGAAGGCGGCGAAGGCGATGTACGAGGCCTGCCGGCGCAACGATGTGGCGATGGGCTTCCGCATCTGGAAGCGCATTCTGCCGCTGGTGCACCTGTACACACATCAGCAGATCGGGCCGGTGAGCGACCTGGCCACGTACCGCTCGATTTTGAATTTCTGGGGGTTGAAAGGCGGCTACAGCCGCAACCCGTTCTACCCGCTGGACGAGGCGCAGGAACGGGAATTGCGGAAGCGGCTGGAGATTTCCGGCTGGATGGATCCGGAGCACGCGCTGGACGGGATCGGGGATGCTTAGGCTGGCGGTCTCCGGCTATGGCGCGGTGGCGGCGATTCACGCGGCGCAGGCGCGCGGGCATGCGCGGCTGACGGCGGTCTACGGCCCGCGGGAAGCCAAAGCGCGGGCGTTTGCGGAAGCGCACGGTTTCGAGCGGTCGGCCGGGACCCTGGAAGAGGCGCTGCGGGATGCCGATGCGATTCTGATCTGCTCGCCTTCGCCGCAGCATTTCGAGCAGGCGGCGCAGGCGCTGGACGCGGGAGTTTCGGCGCTGGTGGAACTGCCGGCCTGCGGCAGCCGGGAAGAGGCCGCGACGCTGGCGGAAAAGGCCGCGCGGCGCGGCGTGGTGGTGCAGTGCGCGCACACCAGCCGGTACCTGGAGCCGTACGCGAAGTTGGGAGGCTGGCTGCGGGAGGGGAGACTGGGGGCAATCGAGCAGATCACCTACTGGCGGCACATGGAGCCGCGCAGCCGCAGTTGGGTGGACGACGCGCTGCTGCACCATGCGGAGCATCCGCTGGATTTGTTCCTGTGGTGGTTCGGCGAGGTGAGGCCGCTGGCGTGCGCGGCACATCCGCAAGCCGAGCGGGCGCAGAACGCGGCGCTCGCGGCGCGCCTCGGGGAGGGCGCGCCGGTGAGCGTCTCGATCAGCTACACGGCGCGGATCGCGAAACTGCAAATGACGGTGATCGGCAGCGAGCATACGCTCGACACGGACGGGTTCAGTTACGTGCGCTCGGACCTGGCCGGGTTGTGCGGGCAGTGGGACGGGCAAGCGACCTACGAGGCCGCCATCCGAGAGCAGGACCGGGCATTTTTTTCGCGCTGCCGGGGCGAGGCGGGAGGCGTCGCCTGGGAGGAGACCATGGCGCTGGCCGGTCTGGTGGACCGCTTCCGGGAACTGTGGGTGGGGTTATGCGCCTGAGGAGGCCGGCGCGGCTTTGGGCGGCCGGATGGTTGTGGGGCGCGGCCCTTTGGGGGCAGGCGGCGGGCATTCCCGCCACGGTGAGGCAAACGCTCCCGGGCACGCGGCCGTTCACGTTAGCTGCAGACTGGCAGGAGCAGCAGCGGGCGCAGATTGCCGGCTATTTCCAGAAACTCATTGACGCATCGCCCGGGGAGCGCGAGCGCGCCTGGACGGGAGCCTCGATCGAGCAGCATCGCGAACACCTGCGCCGGCTGCTGGGCGTGCGAACGCACGCGCCGGGCGAGGCACGCGTGCGGGACCTCGATCCGGAAGTGGCGGAAGTGGTGCTCGAGATCGAGCCGGGATTCACGGCGCGGGGGTTGCTGTTTAGACCCGTTGGGGGAGCGCGCGGGCCGGCGGTGATCGCGGTGCCGCCGGAGGACCAGACGGCGGAGGCTTTCGCGGGCGTAGCGCCGGGTACGGCTCCGGCGGCGTGGCTGACGTCGCTTTTGGGGAAAGGCACGGCGGTGCTGGTGCCCGGCATGGTGGAGCGCACGCTGGACTATCCGCTGGGAAAAAAGCTGCGCGGCAAGGACCGGCGGCACCTGCTCTACCGGCTGGGCTTCATCGTGGGAAGGCCGCTGGTGGGGCTGGACGTGGAGCAGGTGCTGGCGCTGCGCGCGTTTCTTGCCGCGCAGGCGGGCATCGACGGCGCGCGGATCGGGATCTTCGGACGGGGGCAGGGCGGCATGACGGCGCTCTATGCGGCCGCCCTGGAGGAGCAATTCGCCTGGGCGGCCGTGGAAGATTATTTCGGCCCGCGCGAAGGATGCTGGCGGGAGCCGGTGGACCGCACGCTTTACGGGCAGTTGCGCGAGTTCGGCGACGCGGAGGTGGCGGCGCTCATCGCGCCGCGGCCGCTGACGGTGATCGGCGGCGGGGAAGCGGCGCAGCAAGAGGTCGCGCGCTCCCGCCGGGCGTACCACGCCAACATCCGCGTGGCGGAGACGTTCGGGGGAGCGGCGCCGGCGGCGCCCGCGGCGATCGCCTACCGGGCTTCGTCGGAGGCGGTGGAAGAGGCGCGCAACCGGCATTTCGAAGGGTTGCTGGAGTATCTGCGGCGCCTGGACCGGGAGAGCGACCATGAGCGTGCGGAGCACTGGAAGCTCGAAAGTACGGCGCCGGGCGAGCGCGCTGGGAAGGCGGAGGCGCTGCGGCGGGAATTGGCGGGGCTGATGGGCGTGCCGGAGGCACGTGCGCCGCTCGATCCGCGCACGCGGCTGATCCGCGTGACCGACAAGTTCCTGGCGTACGACGTGATGCTGGGCGTGCTCGACGGCGTGGAGGCGTACGGGCAGCTATTGGTCCCGCGCATTCCGGGGAGGCACTTGCCGGCGGTGGTGTGCCAGCACGGGCTGGGCGGGCAGCCCTCGGATATCACGGGATTGAACGAGAAGCCGACGGTGTATCACGCCTTCGGCGGCAAACTTGCGGAGGCGGGCTATGTGGTCTTCACGCCCTACGTGACGGTGCCGGTGCCGCAGGCGGAGCTGATCAATCCGCTGGTACGGCAGGCCGCGTCGCTGGGGCGCATGCGCACCGGCGTGGAGGTGGCTAAGCTGCGGCGCATCGTGGATTTTTTGCAGTCCCTGCCGTTCGTGGACGGGGAACGGATCGGCTACTACGGCCTGTCTTACGGCGGATATTCGGCCATCTGGATGGGGTCGATGGAGCCGCGGCTCAAAACCGTGATCGTCTCGGGACACTTCAACGACTGGCGCAGCAAGATCACCAACGAGGACCTAACCACCAGCTACCTGTTTCATCCGGACGAGGATTTCTACAACTGGGACGTGCTGCGGCGCTTCACGCATCGGGAGCTGATCGCCGCCATGTGGCCGCGCCCGGTGATGGTGGAGTTCGCGGACCGGGACGGGACCACCACACCGGAATGGCACGAGCGCGCATGGCAGCAGGTGATAGCGTGGGCCGGCGCGTGGGAGATGGGGAACAAGATCGCGCGCTACCGTTTTCACGGGGTGCATGAAATCGGCGGCACGGGCACGTTCGCGTTTCTGGACCGGTGGCTGCGGCCGGAGCGGGCCTCGCGGCTGGAGTACAGCTACCTGCTGTGGCCCAGCCAGCGCGAGTTGCCGGGGTTGGGAGACAACGCCGAGAACACCTGGCCGTTCGTGCGGCAGCTTCTGGACGCGCGAGAGGAAACAAGGGTGCGCGGCCGGTTCCGGGTTTCGAGCACCGCGCCGGTGTTTGCCGGGATGGCGCTGCGGATCTCGCGGGCCGGGAATCCGGGCGACCTGGTACTGCGCTTCGGCAGCCGGGAAGGCGCGGCCGATCTGGGAGAAGCGCGCATTCCAGCCCGCGTGGTGCAGCCCCTCTACGATTTGTGGTACGAGGCGCGCCTGCCGGAGCGGCGCCTGGATGCCGACCGATGGTATTTCGTGGAACTGCGCGCGGCCGCGGGGGAGACGCCGGCGGACGCCTACGTGCTCTACGGTCCGCGGCCCCTGGGCGGCACGGCGTGGGAGCACGAGTTCGGCTTTGCGTACCGCGTGCTGGACGGAGGCGCGGCGCGTTCCCGGGGCGAAGAGACGCACGAGTTCACGCGCCGCTACCTGGAGGGCGAACCGGGCGGACCGCCGGTGGCGGTGGCGCAGGCGAGCCCGGCGCGGCCCGGCGAAGTCCGGATCACGCCGGAGTGGGGCGTCGTGGTGACGGCCGCCGGCGATGAAGTGGTGGAGACGGCCGCGGCGGACTTGCGGGAGTTTTTCGCGCGCGCCCTGCGGATGAAACTCGCGGGCGGGCGGGGGCCGCGCATTCTCCTGGAGGTGTCCGGCGGAGTGGATGGCGTCGCCAGCGCGGAGGGCTTCGAGGCGCGCGTCTCGGCCGATGGCATACGCATTCGCGCCGGCGCGGGGCGGGGCGTGATGCGGGGCGTCTACTGGCTGGAGGACGCCATCCGCCAGCGGCAGGCGCCTTACCTGGCGGCGGGAACCACGGTGCGCAACGCGCGCTTTGCGCGGCGCATCACCACTTCCATTCTGCCGGGCGGCGAGCGCTACACCGAGACCTCGCGGCCGATGATCTACACCGACGGCCTGCTCCAGCGCATCTCGCGCGACGGCTTCAACGGTATCTGGGTCTGGCTGAACACGGAAGAAGCGGCCATGGGGTCGCGGGTGTTTCCGGAGCTGGACGACCCGGAGGCGCCGGCCCGCCTGGCGCGCCTGGAGGACGTGGCGCGGCGCGCGCGGCGCTACGGCATCGACGTGTGGGTGTACCTGGCCACGGGCTACAACCACCACGTGCCGCCATGGTTCTACGACAAGCATCCGGAGGCAAAGGGGCACGGATGGGGCAACCCCATGTGCACGTCCGACGAGCGCGTGCGGCGGTATCACCGCGAGATCGTCGAGAACCTGTTCCGGCGGGCGCCGGACCTGCACGGCCTGGTGGTGATCTACGACAGCGAAGGGTTCTTTTACTGCGGCAACAGCGAGCGCAACCGCGCCGCGTGCGAGCGCTGCCGGAAGTATCCCTCCGAAGTGCTGGCGCGGCAAGTGCTCACCAACCTGGACGACGCCATGCACGCGGCGGGCGGGCCGAGCAAGGAGCTGATCGCCTGGGACTACGGCACCGATTACGGATGGATCCGCAAGCTGATCCCCACGCTGCCGAAGGACATCCTGGTGCAGGTGGATTTCACCAAGGGCGGCCTGGTGGTCCGCGACGGCGTGCGGCACTACACGGGCGACTACAACCTGACGCTGGTGGGACCGCCGGATCACTTCGTGGAGCAGTACCGGGACGCGCGCGCGGCCGGCCTGCCGTTTATGGTGAAGACGGAACACGCGGTGAGCCAGGAATTCATCTTCGTGCCGTACATTCCGGCGATGGAGCAATGGTTCCGGCGCATCGCGCGCATCCGCGAGTTCGACGCCGCGGGCTGGTTCGGCAACTGGGATCACTACGGGTACGCGGCTTCGCTGCCGGCCCGGCTGATCAACCGCATGTCGTTCGATCCCGCGCCGGGAAAGGAGCAGTTGCTGGAGGACCTGGCGCGCGAGAGCTACGGGGGGCGGGCGGCGCCGCTGGTGGTGCGCGCGTGGAACCACTTCAGCGAGGGAATCCGGCTGTTCCCGTACTCGGACCGCGTGTCGCGGCTGCCGGGGCCGTTGCAGAAGGGGCCGAGCCAGCCGTTCTTCCTGGACCCCAAAGTGAAGAGCTTCGGCGCGTGGCGCGCATGGCAGAACGATCTGCAATGGACCGCGCCCTGGGGACCCGTGATCGCGCGCAAGTACCTGGCGTTGGTGAAGGACCAGTTTTCGGCGGGCATCGCGGAGCTGGAAGCGGCGCGGCGGGGCGCCCCGGAGCCGTACCGAGAGGCCATCGCGGGCGAGTGGCGCATCGCGCGGACGATCGAGAGCAGCCTCCAGACGGTAATCCACCTGATCGACTGGCTGACGGCGCGGGACGAGTATTTCGCCGCGACCTCGGCGGAGGGCCGGGCGCAGGCGGCGGCGAAGCTGGAGCGCATCGCGCTGGCGGAACGCCGCAACGCACAGGAGATCCTGCCGGTGCTGGAGAGCGACTCGCGGCTGGGTTACGCGTCGGAGGGCGGCGGAGTGATTCGCGGCGGCCTGTTCACGCCGGAACTGGTGCGCTGGAAGCTGGGGCAGTTGGACGATGTGCTGGCGCGGCAGCTTCCGGCGCTGACCGGGCGGCCGCCGGCGCAAGTGCCTTGAACGATAATCTGGCAGCGCCGGGAAGCATAAGCTGGCAGTGCCATATCCCGGGAGTCCTTGCTGCTCATGCCGGACTCGTGGGCCGAGTGCCTCGTTCGAAAGCATAAAATTGGCAGACCCCACATGCCCCGTCTTGAGCCCCTCTCCCGGAACGTGACGTTCAGGGGTCCGGCCAGTGGCCTGATCGTAAAGTAAACGCTACACCCTGCGCCGATGACCCGTTCAGTCCGGTATCGGAAACCGCGATCATCAGAACGCTGGGCTGATCTGGAGGCGGTCTGGGTGAGGATGCAGGGCATCGCTTCGGCGTACAGACACACTTCGGCGGCCTCAGGGGTGTCTTGCGGATGGGAAGGTGATCGTCACCGCCCCGGCCCTCCGCCTTTGAGGCGGGGACCGGGGCGGGGTGAAACGTAACGGGGCTTATCGGCGGCAGTCTCCGGGGGGAAACCCCAGACTTACCCGAA
>Ga0209581_1001180_pt1 | contig 33607 bp, 41 predicted proteins | sample Coa_R2_FD_187160 | JGI IMG/M metagenome (GOLD analysis project Ga0209581, IMG submission 187160) | Surface soil microbial communities from Centralia Pennsylvania, which are recovering from an underground coalmine fire - Coalmine... | ecosystem: Environmental > Terrestrial > Soil > Unclassified ...
TTCCCAGCGCGCAGCCGTGCAACGCGCGCTCTTGTCTTCTCGCGCTCGACCTCTTTAGCGCAACGCTCACAATAGCGCGGCATGCGACCGGGATACTGCTGTTTCTCGACCTGGAGACCGCAACGCTCGCAGGTAAAGGTTATTTCCTGCTCTTGCACCGTTCGCGTATAAGCCGCGACCTTTTCGCGAGCAGGGACCGCGACCACGCGGCGCGCGCTCTTGCCGGTCGCCTGGTCAGACGTAACGCTTTCTTGCTTGCCATCATAAAACCAGAGAGCAACGCCGCGCGTGGTGGTGCATTTTTTTAGCCAGCCAGCGCGGATAAGCGCAGCATGCACGCGAGAGCGCAACTCGTCAAGCAACACCCTCGCGCGCTGCTCTTGCTTTTTACCCATTGTTCCGGGCGCGTCCCGGTTCGCGCGGTCTATCTGCTCGTCAAGAATATAGCCTCCAGGATAGGCAGGCTCTCCATAGTATCGGATAGTGATATGTGCCTGCACATCCCCGGCGGTTGCGCGCGCATGATACCAGCGCGGTGACTCATGGCGCGCTTGCATCTCCAGCGTATACGGTGCTTTTGCCAGGTCATCTATCTCAAATGTCGCTTGCTCCAGGCGCGCGGTTTCCTGTTTCGCTTGCTCGGCCTTATGCGCGGCTATCGTCCGGTCGAGTTCGCGGCGTGCTTTCGCTAGACTGTCCTCTTTTGGAGCGCGCGCCGGCTGCTCTTGCTTGCTCGCGCTGGAGGTTTTCAGGCGGCTAGCATGTTGCCAGATAGGCCGGCGTCGCTCATCCTGACCGACAATGCTCCAACCTTTGAGCAACATTTGACCGGTCATAAACTCGCGAATCTTGCTGATAAGCAACCTTCCTGTATCTATTTGCTTCTCTGTAAGGCGCCGGTTGAGTTGCACATGGTTATAGGTGTACTCCAGCACATAACCGTTTGCCGGCTGGTCTTTGATTGGTTCTAACCAGGCATGTGCGGTCAATGTCCCCTCTTGCCAGGATGCGTGAAAACTCCTGCAGGTTCCATCTGGTTGGAGATCGTCTATCTCGACTTTTGGGGCTCTCTTTATCGCCTGTTTCATGGCCTTTTCCTTGTGTAGCAAGTATCCGTTACATCTCAGAAGCAACTATATCACGTAACGGATACTTGCGCAAGTCTACAATGACAGGACAGTTGCCGGCAATTTCACACCCTCGTTTGCTATGCAAGCGCGCGCCGCATATTTAAGCGGCATGGCAGGACTTGCCCAGCCTCCAGCATCTTGCAGGCTCTTTACATCGGTCCCGGCCTTGATAGCCCACGTGGCCCAGTAATGCCGGCAGTCATGCGGGGATAAGCCAGGGAGGCCGGCGCGCGCTCCATAACGTGCAACGATATGCTCTATGGTTCTCTCTGCTATGCGCCGGTCGAGTTTGCGCCGCGCGGATTTATCGCGCGTGACCTCGCGTCTATGTGCGATTCCAGCAAAGAGCGGCGCGGCGAACTCTTCGCGCCTGGTCGCCGGCAATGTTGCGAGATATGCCTGTGCGGCCTGGAGGCTATGACCTGTCAGGTTGTGTGTTTGCTCCAGGTCAACTTTATGGCGATAAAAGGTCAGGGTGCCAGCGACCAGATTCAGCGCGCCTATGTTGAGGCTTGCGACCTCTTCACAGCGTAAGCCGTGATCAAGCAACAAACAGAGAATCAAGAAATCGCGCGCGGCGTTCTTATGCTTCCCGGCCATCGCGTGCTGCTTGAGCAGGGTAGCATGCGCCGGTGAGAATTCGACCGGCGCGGCCTTTTTGGCATTCTCGCGGCGCGCCCGATCACGTTTCTCGTCCAGGTTGCGGCCCTCTTTTGCGCGATACCCTTTGACTGTCTTTATCTTCGCCAGCTCGTCCCCGGACAAATAGCCAGCTTGCACTGCAAGCGCAGCATAGGCGCGAACGGTCGCAAGTCTTACGTTGATAGAGCCTATCGCGTAGCTCTCGCGCTCCATCCAGCGCACGAATGCCGCGACCAGGCCGTATGATACGCCACGCCACGCCTCCAGGTTACTGTACAGGTCGCCGGCATAGCCTGCTGCACTTGCCAGGAAGCGCGCGAATACCTCCAGGTCAAAGCGTTGTCGGCGCCTGGTCTCTTCACTCTTGCGCGCCTGGTAGTCGATGAGCGCGTGCGCGCCGGCTACCTGGTCCGCGATCGCGGCGATATCCGCGAGCGATGTAACGGATACTAGCTGTTTATCCATAGGTGCTACTCCTTATCAACATGCTGGCTTGCAAGCAGTGCTTTATATAAGGCGATCTCGATCGCGTCCCGGCGCCGCTCGCGCGTCTTACGTCCGCGCGCCTCTTGCTGTCGAGCAACAAGTGAGAGTTTATGGTGACAGTACGAACACATGCCGTCGCCTCCCTCATGCCTGCATTTCTCCATAATGGTTACTGCCTTTCAAGTAAACTGTCAAGCACGAACTGAAACCGCGCGCCTATGCACGGTCGCTCTGCGAACTGCGAACACTCCCGGCTCTTGAATGTCAATCACCTGGAGCGCGCGCGCTTTCTCCTCGATAGATACCGTTACACGCTTGCCTGTCGTGCTTACCATGCTTGCCATTGTCGTTACTCCCTACTCAACGCCGGTCATCTGGACTTGGCCGGCCTGGACTTTTTTGGTTTGTCGGATTATCTTAAATAATCGGACAAATATAGTATGCCATAGCCATAGCCATTTGTCAAGAAGTTAAGCGGTCATGACCGGACACCATAAAGCCATACTATGAGCCAATTAAAGCATACTGACCGGACAGTGACCAGGTTGCAATACATACGGTCATGACCGGATATAAAAGGACAATGACCGGACATAAAAGCTAGCCGGCGTATGCTATACTAACCACGTCCGTACATTGACCGGACCAGTGACCGGACAATCTAAGCAGGGAGTATTCTATGCGAACGTACACGGCGATAGAGGCCGCGCGCACGCTAGGCGTTTCAGAGAAGACGATCAGGCGATGGATCGAGGAAAACAAGCTCCAGGCGCGCCGCGTTGCCCGCAACAAGCTCGCGATACCAGAGAATGAGATAGAGCGCCTTGCGCAAGAGCGAGAGCAGGCCGGCGCACTCGATCAGGTAGCGCGCCTGGAGGCATTAGAGCAGAAATACCGCGACCTGGAGGCCAGATATAGCGGCCTGGTCGAGCGGATAGCCGCGCTGGAGGCTCTTACCACGAATAAGATAACCTCCGCGCCTGGTCCTGCTCGAAGGCAAGCAGAACCGGTTACACTGGAACTTTTCAGCACGCCGGCGCCTAGTGACCTCCCCGCCGGCGCGATGCTATACGCGGACTTTGCGCGGCGTCACGGCGTCAACCCGTATACGTTTCGCGACCACCTGACAATAGGTATCGGTCGCGGCCTGGAGGAAAAAGATAAGGTCGAGCATACTACGCGACCGATACCAAATAGAAAAGAGGTCGAGCGGTGGTTATCGCCAGCGCAGCAACACGCCGCTATTCTCTTCTGGCAACGTCACAACAAGGCGTATACTCCCTGTCCTGATTGCCCGCATAACGAACAAGATAGCGTTACCTCTCATATGAGCCTCCAGGACGGCGATAGCACGGCGAAAAAGGACCCGGGTCCTTAAAGACATTACGCCGGGCGATATGCCCAAATTTGGCCGCGAGAGGCTGCTAGCATCGGCTATCTCGCGCCCAGGCCCAAAAACAGCCTGGAGACAACTATTTCTCCAGGCTGGTCAATTCGACCCCATCACCCTTGTAACGGTTGCTTGCTCGCAGGGTACTCACCTCCCAAATGAGTCATACACAAAAGCAGTAGCTTTTCTGACTTATCTGGTGAAAATCGTCCAGGTTTACGCTCGCACTCCCAGCACATACATCAACTCGTGACCTGGTTCTGGTTGCACGCCTGCTCGACCAGGCGCTTTACACGTGGCAAGGCCGCCTTTATGGCTGTATGTGAATGCGCGGCGTACTGTTCCCAGCTACGCAAACCCGCCGGAATAATGTTACATTCGCTTACCTCAACACGCGGATATCCCAGCGCGGCACCTATGTCGAGCAAAAGCGCGCTTCTTTGATGCTCCTCACACCACCCATTTGCGCGCGGTTTGCCGGCGCATGGCCGCGCAACCTGCGAGCGGTTTCTCTTCGTTTCCCCGGGGATATCCGTTGTCGCCGAAACGAGCGCAGCGCAATGTTTGCGCGGCAAAGTGTCCAGGCTTGAGCGCGCCGACGGTGTTATCGCCAAGTCAGGAAGTGCATGAATGCGAGCGGCGAACTCCTTCTCGACCAGGCGCAAGCTATAGCCTTCCGGCCATGCTCCAGCATCGTCAACTAATGTTTTCACTTGGTCGAGAAACGCGGCACCGGCGTCCTGCTCCTGCTCTCCCGGGTCCTGTTTGACGATGGCCGGCGCAATTGGCTCGACCTGGAAACCTAGCCGCTCAACAAAAAGCGCGCCGGGATAGTCTATCTGCTCTCCATAATCCGCGAGCGCGGCAACATCGCGCGCGCTCCAGGCGGCACGAACATTTTGCATCCAGGCCCGGGCCTGGTCCCGGTCGAGTACGCCAAGCAACGCGGCCACGTCCTCCAGAACACTGGATGGCGCCCCGGGGAACACGGCTGCAAGTTGCGCGGCCTGGTCCTGCTCGCGTATTGCACTATTCAGGTTTGACGGCTCTACTGGAAGCATATCTAGCGCGGCCTCTATCCAGGTTCGCACGCTCCAGCCCTCCAGGTGCATCGCATTAACATCTTTTTCAAGGGGCCGGTAGCGCCGCGCGTTCGGGAGGACCTCTAACCAGGCGCGCGCCTGGTTATTTCCTTTGTCTTCGTTATCTTGCGCGAGCAGGACCAGCGGCATACGTGCAAGCCGGATAGCCCAGCGCGTAAGAATACTAGTTTGCCCGCCCGTCGCGACAACGTTAATAGAGAGGCCGCGCGCCTCTTGCGCAAGGATAAGCGCGTCCAGTTCTCCCTCGACCAGAAACGTTGGGAACTTGCGCGAGCGCGCAAGCAAGGACCCTCCATAAAGACCCTGCTTGCTACTGCCGAACAGCATTTTATAACGCGGCGCGCCTGCCGGCCTGTCGTCGCGCAAGTCACGCCGGTTAATGGCCCAATAGGTGCCGGTCAGATCGCCCGTATGCCAGGGGATAACTAGATAGGGGCTGGCATTGCCGGCCCGGTCGCGGTCGAGCGAAAAGCCAAGTTGCGCAGCCCTTATTGTCTCGTCCTGCAGACCTCGACCTCGTACATATTCAAGCGCCGCGCGACCTGCTGGCGTATGCCAGAGCGCATGTTGTGCGCGCTCGACATACTCGCGCGCTTTCTCCTGCCAGGCTTCACGCGGTGGTTTATCATCGTCGGGCGCCGCATACTTGCGCGCTACTTGCGCCTGGTTGAGCAGAGTGTTTAGCTGCTCGCGCGCAATCTTCAGCGCCTCGCGCTTGCTCATGCCGCGAAACGCGACCAGGTAGTCTACATCATCCCCCCAGCCGAACATTTCAGCTGGACGGCATACCCGGCACATCCAGGCGCCGCGACCGTCACGCTTTCTCAGGTTGACATGGAAACGGTCCCGGCCTCCACAGGCCGGACAGGGGCCAGCATACTCATTGACAGAGACCTTTTTTAGCTGCGTATCGCATTGCGCTAGCTCGAAAACAGATTCCATGTCTAGCTCCTCCCGGTCAGGGGATGGTGTTCCCACTGACTATTCCACTGTTCCACCCTAAAGGATGGTGGAACAGTGGGAATGGTCATAGTGGTATGACACTGTTCCCAGGAATAGTCAGGAATGGTCAGGAATGGTCTAAACATAGTTTACACCTCACTTCCCTGCAAAATGCTTTCTATCTCCTCTGACGGTGAAAGCATAAAAATACCTGAGAGTCCTCTTTTTTCAGGAGCCTGGTATATAACTCTGTTTGCTTCCCTTAGTATCTTTATGTGCCGGTAGTATGCATTTTTGCTAATCCCTACGCTCTTGCACTCGCTTATCCATCTATTGACGCTAAGCTTTCGATGTAAGCGTAAGATATCGATCATTTGTTCGCGCTCTTTCGCGTCGCTTTCCTCGGTCTCTCCGTTTTGCGCGGACTTCTGGCCGGCGACAACCACGCAAGAGGTAAGCGGCTCCAGAGTATCAGGGTCCAGACCTAACTCGACCTGTTGGAGCTGGAGGTAAATATCTGGAAAATGTTCGGCGTCCTTCTGCTTTTTGCAGGACATGACTATGGGCGCCGTACTGTTCTCACGGCTTAGCAAAATCATCGTGTCTACATTGCCGCGAAACGCCGCCGCGCCTCGATAGTCGCCGTTTTTGCCTGAGTGGTGGATGATGTGGACGTGCGTCCCGTAAGTGCGCTTGATGTACGTTGCCGCGTTAATAAAGCGCGCGACCTCTGCATTATTGTTCTCATCTATGCCCTCTGCGCACACAGAGAACGTATCAATCACGATCAGACCAGGTATTTCGTCTTGGTCCTCAATTGTTGCGCACAATACGTCAAGCTCCATCAACAACTGAACAGGGAAGCAGATAAACTGGACGAAATCTGTATCCGCCTGATTGTGGTACTTCAGCCAGGCTTCTACCCGCGCCGCAAGTCCTACATCACCCTCGCCAAAAATATAGAGGACGCGCAAGCGTGGGAGCGCGCGTCCTTGCCAGTCTAAGCCACAAGCGAAATGCATAGCCAGGTCCAAAGCGACGAACGTTTTACCCGTATTGGCATCGCCATACATGAGAGAGGTGGCTACCTTTTGCCAGATTTGGGGCAGTATCCACTTGGCTGGAGGGAGTCTTTTGAGGTCGCTTATGGAGAGCGTTTTAAAGACTGTTACGCCTCTTTTGCCAATGGTTAGCCGCGCGTCTTTCTCTTTTTGTTTTGCCTCCTGGTCCTCCAACCAGGAGAGCGCGGCCATAATTCGCCGGTTTGTCCTGCTCATAACCTGCAGGTTGGTGTTAAATTGTGCCAGGCCGGTATCTTGCAGATCAACACAGAGTTCTCGCAGGTCTTCCGCGAGCGTTCCGGCCTGGTCTATCTGCTCATCGGTTGGTATTTCGCCAGTTTTGCGGACGGTTGCGACCAGGCGGGCGAACGTTTGCTGGTCCTGGTCGAGTTGACGGGCTTGCGCGCGAGTGCTAGAATCAACTTCAGAACTAAACATACAAAAATCCTCATAGAGCGCGCCATATCTCCCTGTCAAGGTCGTGGCGCGCTCGCTACGTTTTGGCGCATCGTGCGCCCTCCAGGAGCTTTACTAGCCCCAGCCCATAAAAACTCGTAATTTCCTGTGATGGTTGGCCACTATTATAGCGCCCCACGTTTTCGTCGTCTACGTGCTATAGAAAAGTGGTTCAAACTGCATATTTGCGAGCTTGCCTGAAACATCCTGCCTTTTGAGTGGTGTTACCCATTCAGGCTATATCCTCGCTTGCGTAAAAGATAACGATGTTTCAGGCATTCCAGGCGTAGCGCCTGTATACGCTGGTCATGCTCGTAGTCGTAGCGCGCATGACAGGTAAAGCACAAGCACAAGAGTTCCGCCTGCTCGCTCGCGCGCTCCAGGTGGTTTTTATGCGCGGCCTGGAGATAGACGCGGTATCGGCGTCCTGTCCGCTTGCTGGTCCTCCAGGCGCGGTGATGGACGTGGCAATGCTCGCATTTCCAGCCGGCACGTTCTTTACAGGCGGTCGCGATCTGCAACCAGTTTGCCGGGTAGGTTTTGCGGTTACGCATGTAGCACCTCCAGCGCGCTCGACCAGGCGGCCTGAACTGCCTGCCAGTCGTCTTTATTTAACACTAGGCGCCGGTTGAGTTTTTTGTGAGTCAGGACCGCTTGCCACTCTGACCGGCCAAAAAAGCGAGTTTCCGTGACATCGGTTGTTACCTGGTCTCCAAAGCACGCTTTTGCATGCGAGCAGAGCGCGAGCGCGTTATCTTTCGTCATGGCCGCGCCCCCCTTTCACGCCTGATTGCCCGGCGACGCTGGAGCGTCCAGGACGCATGCTCCAGGCAGAGTGTAGAGGACCAGGACGCCGGGTATTGTTGGTCAGGGTGAGCAATGCTCCAGCAACACACGCAACGCTCGACCGGCACGGCGACGGCGGGAATCTCACGGGGCAGGAGCGCGGGAACAATCTGCATGGTCATGCTACAGCCCTCCAGTTCGCAATATCGTTTTCCACGTCCGCGACATAGGCCGCGCTATTGTTGCCGTCGCTATCCGACGCCCATCGCTCTATTATCTGCTTGATAGTGACCAGTCCTCCAGCCACATAGAGCGGACCGGCGAGCAGCCTGTACATTGCCTCCAGGCCGCGCGTCCAGGTTGGAAACCAGGCGTAGCCGTCGCGGCAAAGCGGCAGGAGGTCGCTATAATGCGCCTGGTCGAAACATCGCAGATTGCCAGGAGATTTGCTTACACGTGCCTCTCCAGTTGTCCCGTAGTTGCTTTCGTGATGGAAGATAGCGAGCACAAACGCGTCATCTATCTCATACTGGCGGCCTAGCCGAACGAACGCGGCGCCGCTTCCCTGCATAGGCGAACGCGCGCCGGCTAGTACCTGGTCTACGAATGCTGCGCTAAGAGATGGCGCCCCTACAATGCTATAGTGGGAATGTTGTGCAACGGATCGACCAGGCGCCGGCGTTGCGCTGGTTGCAACCTGGACATGCACGACCGCAAGGGCCGCGACCAGGCAAGCTGCGAGCAATAAGAAGCGTTTCATGGTACTCCCTGCTTTTCCAGGGAGGCCCGCGCTATGGTATACTTGTTCCAGTTGCGCGGGTTTACTCCCTGCTCAACCAGAGGCCGGTGCCTGGTCTGGACAACTTGCGGCGCCGGCCTCAACACATTTACTTTGTTACCGTTGTCTGGCAACTGACACACAACCAGCCTTGCGCGGTGCGCCTTACCTCATGCTTGTTGCCACAGTGTGAACATCGCCCGATGAGCGATCCTGGTACTACATAGCGCGGTTTCCGAACGCGGACTAACACGATCGAGCAAGAAAGCAATCCTGAAACCGCAAGAATAGCGACCAGGACGCCGGCAAGACTCGCGACACGCGCCGGATTGCTCACCAGCAGGATAGCGCCGATGATAACAGCGCAGCCGGCTAGCGCGAATATGCCAGGACGCGCGCCGGCGCGGCGAAAGCGATACCAGACCGCGAGCAGCACCGCGCAGCCGGCGATACCCGCGAGAACGTTCAGTAACATAGGTTTCCTCCCTGCTAGCCGGTGCTGCAAGTTCAGGCGCCGGCACATTAGAGGGATCGCGCGCGACCGCGCGGCCTCTTGAGACAATCGGATAGCATCGCCTTGTAACGCCTTCTTGATCGTTCTGACATGGCCGCTAGCGCCTGGTCGCCGGCCTCCATGCCCAGCGCGAGCAGCGAGATGATCAAATGCTGCTCGCGCTCGTTGCGCCGGTGCCTCTCTGCTCGTTCGATAGAGGGAATCGCGCCGGCCTGGTAGTAGTGGCCGGTTTCTAGCGAGAGGACAGGGACCGGCGCGACGGCGTTATGCTCGCGGACAATGAGCAGGTCTATGGTCCTGGCAGCATGCCAGAAACGCTGCTCATAAAGCGACCAGGTAGATGGTAAGCAGCGTGCGATCAGAAGTGGCGCCTGGTCGCCGGCGCGCAAGTCGCGAACCTGATACTTGTAGAATGGCAGCGCGTGTACTAGCTCCAGGTCCATTGCATCGGCCTGGAGGATCAGTTGCGCGACGACTCGCTCACACTCCAGGGAGAAGGCATCTAAGGCCATAACAAACAAACTCCTAATAGCGATACCAAAAGCCGTTAGTACCGGCGCCGGCGCCATGACGAGCCTTCGTCATCGCCTTGCATATTGCGGCGCGCCTGATTAATAATTGCCTGGTTCTGGATGCGCTCCAGTTCGTTCCAGGTCGCCGCGCGCTCCTGTTTCGCTTCCATGTCCATCATGGCCTGCAACTGATTCAGCGCGGCCTGACTTTGTTGTGCCTCCAACAAGATGTTTATGCCGGATATGTCCCTAACCGCGTCCATCACTGCGCGCTTGTCCGCAAGATAGCGTTTCAGGCTCTTGGCGCCGGTGACAGCAAGGTAGAGAGTCGCGATCAGGTCAACGAATAGCGGCGCGCCGGCGCGAAAGTAGACGGCGGCCTGGTCACGCGGGGTGAGCGCGCCTATGTTCTGCGTGACCATGAAAATTTGCACAACGGCGTTGCCTATACCGACCGCAAAAAAGAGCAGGACACACACGGCGCAAATCGCAACTTGCGCGCGGTCTTTCGCCGCACGGCGAAAGGTCAACGAGACACAGAATCCCAGGATAGGCACGCTCATTTCCAGCGCGATAGAGAGGAAGTGCGCATACCAGGAATAGCCAGATTGCGCGCCTGGAGGCGTAAAAGCATCTCCCACCGCCTGACCAATAAAGTAGGCCAGAGTGATAGGGACCAGGTAAGCGAACGCGGTAAAAACCGCGCGTAAGAGCTTTTCGGCAAGCGGTGCTTTTTCATCATCGAAGCTTTCTGCCTCGCGCCTGAATTCCTCTGTGCGCCGCGCGGCTTCGGTCATGATGGCGAGCGTTGACCGCTCGATAAAGCGGCCTTGTACAATGCTCGATGCGCCGGCGGCCTGGTCAGCCGGCGTGACGGTTACTATTGCTGCTGTGTCCTGCTCTTCTGCGGGAGCGGTCGCCGGTGTCTCTGGTTCTTCCTCTGCCTGGTCTTGCTGGAGGCGGTTAAGCGCCGTGTTAATGCCGGCAGAGAGCCAGGTGATAGGGTTGAGGTGTTTTATCTTCATCTCGGTCTCTTTCCTGCTAAAAAGCAAAATTGAACAGTTAACCGGACGAATTATCATGCTGATTTAAGCCTGTACAGTCATTGTCCGGTTGTCGCTGATACAGGCCGGCGTAGAGCGGCGTTACGCTTGGCCGGCCTGTACCTGTTTAAGCATTGTCGATGCTATCCTGTGTGGCCTGTTTTGTCTTGCGAGCCTGGAGCTTTAACGCGGCCTCTTCTTTGCGCACAGCAGCCAGCGTTTCCCGGTCGAAACGATCGCGGATACGTTTAATTTCCGGCGAGATGAGCGCGACCAGGCGCGTATACTGTGCGGATAGATACAGCGCCCCATTCGCCCGCGCTTGGTCGCCTTTTTCGAGCAATGTACGCTTGAGGTCTTCAAGCTCCTGTAAATCCTCGTCACGGACCATCCATGCGAGCGACTTGTTGTCTTTGCCGGCGACGACTCCATTGGTAGCCATGTGTTGATCCTCCTTCGCAATGTGTTACAATTGAGACTAGCTAGAGCGCACAACGCGCCTGGCCATAGCAAAGCTACCCGGCTGGACAGGCCAGGAAAGCTATGCTGGACAATGCCCGCTTCTTTTGCTTCCTACGGCGCCGGAGCGGGCTATAATTTTGCGCTACAGACTGACATTCAATCCCTTGATTTGGGTATAGTGGATGGTTTGTCCTAAGCCCTCGCTTATCGCGCTAGCTAAGGCCGTTGCTGTCCTTCCTGAGATGCTCTCGCCGCTTAACGCACGGCGTACTGTGTTGGTATCTAACCTGGATTGTCTTGCTAGTTCTGCAATAGACCAGCCAAGTTGACGCCGGTACTCATCTAAGGTCATTGTTCAGGTACTCCCCGCTTGACAGAATTCTGTCACTCTTAGTTATAACTGAAATTACGTTGAATTTCAAGGCTATAACCAATGAATTTCTAAGACTCACTTAGAGTATAACGTTTTTGGGTGCTGGAGAGTAAATCTTGCGTGACCTGGTACCATTGTAGTTATCGGGAGATCATGTACTTTTCTACACCATGTTAGCATGGTTGGTTGTGCAATGCGGGAGCCTGGGAGGCTACTCGTCTTTCTCGTCTCCGTCGAGCGCGGCGTCCTCTTCTTCATCGACATACGGCAAATAAAAAACGGTGATTACTCCTGGAGGTATCCTGGTCCTGGTCAGAGTGGAGGTATCCTGGTCCTGGTCAGGGTGATAGAAGATAATTGCAAAGTCCTGTTGGGTAGGTTGTGCGCGCGTCATGGCCTCCAAGCGCGCAAGTTTGCGCTCCAGCGCGGCAAGGCTAGACATTTCTGAGTAGCCCTCGCGGGTACTCTCGTATCACAACACGGTCATATGGTCCGATACTCGCACGCTGGGCCCGGGTCAGCGCGTCGCCTTGCTCCAGGACAAAAACTAACGTTTTAGGACGGCGCCGGCTATCCGCCTGGTCGAGTAGCCGCGTGACTTTGCGATCCAGCGCGGTTATGTTGCTGCTCATGGTTCTATTCCGTCGTCATTTGGGAACTCGCCATAGCATTTCCACAGCGCGCGCGGCCATCGCTCATCACCTGGCAAGGCTATCTCTTCCGTTCCATCTTCTTTGATCCACAGAACAGGCGGCAAGCCGCGCGCCGCCTGCAAGTGTTCGCGTAACCGCTCCAGCCGGCGGGTTAGTGTATCAATTCCACTCATTTTGCGCGCTCCTGTTCGCGAGCTTTGCCACGTTGCACCCAGCTAAAAAGCTCGCTGAGTTCATCGTCTGTTAGTTCACTCAGGTTTATCTTTCCACTTGGAAACCGGCTTAGATGCGGTTGGAGGCTTGCCAGGAATTGACGGGCCTGCGCACGCTCGTCACCGTGCAACGAGTCAAGCCAGGAAATATCAGGACCAGGTGTCGGATAGCGCCGGCGTGTTTCCTGCTCTAGCATAGCCGTCTTGCGCTCCAACGTTGCAAGCGTGGTCATTCAACAAACCTCACATTGTAACAGCGTTCTATCTCTGCGCAAGACTGCGCTAGCGCGGCCTGGTTCTCCTCCCTTGCTTCTCTGTCGCTCCAGCATCGCGAGCAGTTCCTCTTTCGCGCCGGCGCAATAAATGAGACGTGGCGCCAGCTGGAGCTTTTCAGAGAGCATGCGCGCCTTGCGCTCTAGTGGCCTGGTCCTGCTCATACCGCTTGCGCTTGGTCGCCGTCGCCGTCGTCATGCCAGGAGAAGAGAGCAGGTTGTATATAGCCAGGAGGAAGCGCGCGGCGACGTTTGCGCCTGGTTCTGGTTTTCTGCGCAGCATAAAGCCGGCTGGTTGCCGGAATAGCTTTTAACACGCGCTTGATACGTGCGAGGAGTGCATGCACTTCTTCTTTCATAGCAGCCATGTTTTTATCTCCCCTGGTCTTTTACCAGGCGTTCTAACTCTGCGTATTTCTCTTCTAACTCTGACATCTTATGGACATTGATAGCTTGCTCTAGGTAAATTTGCGCGGCGCGTATCTGCGCTCCAGCCGGCGTCTCCTCTGCGCTCATGTGCCTGACCAGCGTATTTATGGCTTTATCGACATGCTCGCGTAGTCCGTCTAACGCCTGGTTGAATAGCTCGCGCTTTGCCGCTCGATATGCCTCCTGAAAATCCGATTGTTTGACCAGGCGCCGTGCAGTCTTTTCTGCCATGCCACAGGTGCGCGCGGCGACGGTGATATTTGAGCAGGCAAGGTAGGCTGCTAAAAACGCCTCCTGTTTGCTCGTAAGCTGGTTCCGGTCATTTCCTGCCATTTTCGGCCATTTCGCGTTCTAAACTTGTCAGGATGTATGCACATATTATAACTGCCCGGTCGCCTGGAAACAAGAGAATTGCAAGGCTTCTGGCAAATCTTACCAGCAAACTGAAAAACTCACCGCGCAGATTGCGCCCTATCACGCTCAAAAATTCCCGCGCCGATCAGCTCGCGTCTTTCAATTCGCTGGTGAATCTTGTCCGGTCAGGGTGGTTGGCCCGTTGCACAATAAAAACGCCTGGAGGTCTAAACAGCAACCTCCAGGCTTTCTAGCCGGCTCTCTACGCTTCTCTGCCAGGTCTCGACCTCGATACGCCAATCTAAAAAACGCGCTCATCTGTTGATAATACGCACAAGCGCGCGAGTATGCCATTCACGCGCTGCTATTTCTTGCTCTGCCACGTGCTTTTCTTTCCTTTGCTATTATGCTGTCTCCGCTTTTTCCACGACGACAAAGATTCCCGGATAATTCTGCGCTTTCCAGCCGGTCAGCTTCCAGCCGTCGATTTCCGTGCAATAGTGCCGCAATCCGCGTTCGTCGTATTCGCGCCAGTAGACATCATCAAGCTTTTCCTGCGCTTCGTCAAAGGATATGCCCATCTGGCGAGCAATCGAGACGATTTCGTCCGGCAAGATGATTTCTGTCCAGTGGATGTCATTCCTCATCGTCGTTGTCCTCCCATGATAAATCGCCCGGCAGGCCGGCGCGCCGTCCGGCAAGCGTAGCACGATAAGCGGCTTACCATAGAACGTTAACGTTTCCCTGTAGTCTTGCTCGTCGCAAGTTTCTTCCCAGCGCGCAGCCGTGCAACGCGCGCTCTTGTCTTCTCGCGCTCGACCTCTTTAGCGCAACGCTCACAATAGCGCGGCATGCGACCGGGATACTGCTGTTTCTCGACCTGGAGACCGCAACGCTCGCAGGTAAAGGTTATTTCCTGCTCTTGCACCGTTCGCGTATAAGCCGCGACCTTTTCGCGAGCAGGGACCGCGACCACGCGGCGCGCGCTCTTGCCGGTCGCCTGGTCAGACGTAACGCTTTCTTGCTTGCCATCATAAAACCAGAGAGCAACGCCGCGCGTGGTGGTGCATTTTTTTAGCCAGCCAGCGCGGATAAGCGCAGCATGCACGCGAGAGCGCAACTCGTCAAGCAACACCCTCGCGCGCTGCTCTTGCTTTTTACCCATTGTTCCGGGCGCGTCCCGGTTCGCGCGGTCTATCTGCTCGTCAAGAATATAGCCTCCAGGATAGGCAGGCTCTCCATAGTATCGGATAGTGATATGTGCCTGCACATCCCCGGCGGTTGCGCGCGCATGATACCAGCGCGGTGACTCATGGCGCGCTTGCATCTCCAGCGTATACGGTGCTTTTGCCAGGTCATCTATCTCAAATGTCGCTTGCTCCAGGCGCGCGGTTTCCTGTTTCGCTTGCTCGGCCTTATGCGCGGCTATCGTCCGGTCGAGTTCGCGGCGTGCTTTCGCTAGACTGTCCTCTTTTGGAGCGCGCGCCGGCTGCTCTTGCTTGCTCGCGCTGGAGGTTTTCAGGCGGCTAGCATGTTGCCAGATAGGCCGGCGTCGCTCATCCTGACCGACAATGCTCCAACCTTTGAGCAACATTTGACCGGTCATAAACTCGCGAATCTTGCTGATAAGCAACCTTCCTGTATCTATTTGCTTCTCTGTAAGGCGCCGGTTGAGTTGCACATGGTTATAGGTGTACTCCAGCACATAACCGTTTGCCGGCTGGTCTTTGATTGGTTCTAACCAGGCATGTGCGGTCAATGTCCCCTCTTGCCAGGATGCGTGAAAACTCCTGCAGGTTCCATCTGGCTGAAGATCATCAATCTCAATTTTCGGCTGTCTTCTCTGCGCCATATCACGGCTCCTTTGCGTAACTAGATGCCGTTACATCTCAGAAGCAACTATATCACGTAACGGATACTTGCGCAAGTCTACAATGACAGGACAGTTGCCGGCAATTTCACACCCTCGTTTGCTATGCAAGCGCGCGGCCCCGTATTCGGGATCGACGCGGCCCGCGTGAATCTTGCCGATCTGCTGAGCCGCCGCCAGCAATCGCTGCCGGTGCTCTGGTGAGGTAAAAAAGATCGCCATTGGTGGTACTTCCTTTCTGCCTGGTAAACCAGGCGCTAAGACAATTTGACGCCAGCATTCGCGATATGCTGGCTGGCCGCGTATCGGAGCGGCATAGCCGGCGATGACCACCCGCCGGCGTCTTGCAAATCTTTGAGCGCGGTCCCGGCTCTGGTCGCCCTGGTCGCCCAGTGATGCCTCCCATCGTGCGGCGAGAGCGTTTTAAGGCCCAGCGGCGCGCCAAGCGTGCGTACCCGGTCATTGATCGCCCGGATACTATAGCGGCCTGACCGGCCAACGAACAGCGGCGCATCTGGTGCGAGTTCGCCCGCCTGCTCCCGATCTGCCAGATAGGAACGCGCCGCCTGCCAGGTATCCGCCGTCAGTTGGTGTGTTTGCGTCAATCCGACCTTGCGCCGATAGAAGCGGAGCAGGCCGGCCGCCAGGTCGATTGATCCTCGATTGAGGTCCGCAACCTCGGAGACGCGCAAGCCATGATCGAGCAGCAGGCACACAATCAGGCGATCGCGCCGCCCGCGTGGTGTATCGGGCTGCTCTTTCAGCAGGTCCGCGACCGCTGGCGCGATCTCGATCGGCGCGGCCTTTTTCGCGTCCGGTCGCCGCGTGGCCAGCTTTGCGCGCTGACGATCCGCGTCAACGTTTTTGTACTCGCCTGGTCGATAGCCCTTGACTGCCTTGATTAAAGCAAGCTGGTCGCCAGAGAGATAGCCTGCCCGCGCGGCAAGCAGGCAATAGGTCTTGATGGTTGAGAGGCGCACATTGATCGATCCCAACGCATAGCCAGCCAGGAGTTGCCAGCGAACAAACCCATCGATCAGGCCATGCGTCACACCGCGCCAGATTGCGAGGTCCTCGTCCATGCCCGAAGCTGGCACGCCGGCCTCTTGCAGATATCGCTCGAAAATGGCAATATCCGCGCGCTGCCGGCGCACGGTTTCCGCGCTCTTGCGTGCCTGGTAGTCCCGCAACACGCCGCGCGCTGCTGCATTGTTCGCCATCTCGCCGGCGATTTGCAGGAGCTCCACCTGCTCAACGCCAGCGCCGACAAGCATGATGTCCTGGTCACTCATCGCACGCACTCCGCTTGTGTAGATTTTGCGTTTCGCCGATTTGTTTGAATAATCGGCGATTGTTCCTACGCATAGTATGCCCGATCGGCGTCGGAAAGTCAAGCCTTTTTTGCCCGGTCATAACTCAGCAATGGAAATTGCCTGTGTAAAGGGTTTTCATCCGATGTTACACAAGTTACGCCCGGACATTTGCCCGGACATTTGCAAGTGTCTCTTACTCTCTCGCCCGGACAACGCCGGGCAATTATTGGACAGAGCCGGACACTGCCCGATACCTGCCCAGAGAGCCACGCGGCTATGCTATAATGCGGGTGTGCCCGGACAGCGCCGGACAGCGCCCGGACAATTATTTCTGAGAGAGAGAGTACCATCTATGGCATTATTGACCGCAAGAGAGGCCGCGCGCCGCCTCAATCGTGATGAGCGCACGATACGCCGATGGGTCAGCGCGGGTAAGCTCACACCGCGCACCAGCGCCAGCAACCGGCTCGCCATCGATGAGCAGGATATCGAGCGCCTGGTCGAGCGCCTGACGGAGCGCGACCAGCAGCGCCGGGGGATAATCGATCTGGAAGACCGGGTCTTGCAACTTGAGCAGGAGCAGGCCGCGATCCTCGCACGTCTGGCGCTGCTGGAGGAGCGCGCCGGCACGTTTGCGCCAAAGCCTGCCGCGCCAGATCGCAGGCCGCGCTCTCTGGCAACACCTGCTGATGTCCCGCCTGGATCGCGTCAGGCAACCGAATTTGCCGCCGCGCATGGCGTGCATCGCGTCACATTCCGCGATCACATGACCATCGGCATTCGCGGCGATCTGGTCGCGCATATCTCTATTCCCAAACCGAACAAACCGCGCGAAACGGATCGCTGGCTCTCGCCCGAGCAGCAGCAGGCCGCCGTTGACTTCTGGCAGCGACACGGCACCACCTGGCAGCGATGTTCTGATCCTGCCTGTCTGGTATGTGGCGACCAGCAGGACCCGGGCACACAACACACGCCCGGCGGATTCGCGCCAGGAAGCCCGTAGCGCCGCAAAGTACTCGCCGGGGGTATGATTCCGAGGAGCGCCAGGAATCGCCGTGTAGCGTGAGGATGGCCGCTCCTTTGCGGCTGGTGACATGGCAGGAAATGGCAGTGATGGGAAATGATGGAAAATGATGGTCTTTTGCGGTCTTCGCGCCATTGCGAGGCCGGCAAAGGGAGACCAAAGGTAACTAAACCGGCACACTCAGACCAACAGACCAACAGACCGACAGTTCCCGCGCGCAATGGGCCCGCCCGCCTCAAGGGCACATAACGTGACCGCCTGGTGTGTCACGTTATGGACACCTAAAGGGTACCAAATGCCTCAGAGAGCAGCGCCTTGATGGCCTGGTCGATGGCCTGATAGTCTCGACCAGCAACGTAGGCGCGCCAGGCGTCCGCGCCCGCGTCGATCAGCGGTTGCCTGACCACTGGGCGCGCGGGATACACAGGCGCGCCGGCGTCCGTGTATCTCAATGGCTCCTTGCTCGTATCTGGCAGATAATCGCGCTGGTCAATGACCGCAGAGAGCGCAGGATAGCCGCGCGCCGCGCCCGCGCGGATCAGGCGATAGCGATTCCAGCACGCCACATGGTCACAGTAGCGCCCGCCCTGCTCGTCGCTGTAGCGGATCGGCCGGCCATGCCTGGCGCACCGATTGCGCGCCGCGCTAAATGCGCCCCGATCGCTGGCCTGCTCAGCGATTTCTTCCTGTTCATCCTGTATCGCTGGGGAAATCACCTGTCCTGGCCGCTCTCCCTGCTGCCAGCGCGCGATATATTCCGCGCTCGACATGCCAGCAGGCAGCAGGCGGATTGTATACGAATCTGGCCACACGGGCGCGCCGCGTATCTCGCCGGCAAAGATCGCCTGGATGTGCGTCCTTGCCCTGCTTGCGCGTGCGTCCTCGCCCTGCTGGTCGCTCGCAGCCCTCGCCCTGCTGGTCACTCGCCAGCAGGGCATGCAAAACAGATCGCCATAGGTTGCGCTCGCGCGGTCATCGTCCACGTAAAACGCGCCGTCACGATCTTCGACGGGCTGACCGCATTGCACGCACCGATCAATGCCGGCGCTGGCTTGCGCGTGAGTCGCACGCGCACCGAGCGCACCGAGCGCCGGCAGGATCGCCGCCCGGATCGCGTCAAGTCCGGCGATCTGATGGCAATCATTCCAGTCTTTGCCCGCCGGCGGGCGTGCGATCTCAACCTCAACACCGCGCGCTTCCAAATCATCTTTCTGTCGTGCGATTGATTCCTGCCCGGCCTGGTCTTTGTCCAGCGCCAGGACAATTTTCAAGACGTTCAGCGGGACCAGGCGCGCTTGAAACGCTTTGCCAAAGGCGCATACGGCGATATCCGGCACGCCGGCCAGCGCCAGGCGAACGCTTGCCGCGTCAAACTCGCCCTCAACGCATACCAGTGTCCGCGCCCTGGTTGCATCTTCATAGCCGTAATAGGCCGCCTGGCGCGTCTTGTAGTAGCGAGTGACCTGCTGGGTGGGATGCTGGTCATTCCAGGCGTCTAGCAGCGCCTTGTGCTGCTCCGCTGTCATGCCTGGTGTCCATTTCCAGAGCGAGCGCCCGGCATACCCGCGCGCGCCCCCCGGCCCGGACAACGGGAAGATGATCCGCCCGCGCCAGGCGGCGATCTGCTCGCCCTGGTCGCTGCCTATCTCCTGGCGAGTCGGAATATAGCCCATGCCCAGAGCAGCCGCTTGCTCCAGCGTGAAACCGCGCGCTGCAAGATAGGACCGCGCCAGGTCGAGCGGAATCGTCAGATCATTGCGCGTGATCTGGCCAGCAGCGAGTATCTTGCAGGCCAGCGGATACGCCGCGTCAAGCAATTCCAGTTCAGCCTGCTCAGCCTTGCGCCGGCGCTCTGCCTCTCTCTGGCGTCTTTCGCTGGTCAATGTTCGCCGCTGCTCGCCCTGGCCGGCGCTTTCATCGATCGCGCGCCAGGAGCGCGGATCAATCCGCAATTCGCGCGCCGCCTCTGACCACGTAAGGATTTCGCCGGTGGTCGCCTCGCGATACTGGCGCACAAGATCGATAAGCGATCCGCGACGGTCGCATCGCCGGCACCAGAAATGCTTTTCGCGGATACCATTGCTGAGCACGCCTAAGACTGGCCTGTCCCATACCTTGAATGCATCTTTCCGGCTTGCGCAGCCAGGGAACGGACAGCGCCCGTTATATTCAATTTTGGTTACGTGATGCAGAGAGCAGCCAGTTATACGCTCGACCTCGGCCACGATATCCAGATGGCTGTAATCAACCTGTTTTTCGTTTTCCTGGTCGCCAGGCGGTCGCGCTGCCCGGCGACCAGGAGCAAAATAGGCCGGCGCGCTGTAATCGGTCAGTCTCATCCTCTCCTCCTATAGCGGCTGTTGCTCCTGCTCAAAAGCGTCTCGCCCTGGTCGCTGGCGCTGTCGTCTCGCTCGACAAACTGCTGGTAGGTCGGATACCAGGTCAGGTCAATCCGTGCGCCGGTGGCGCTGGTCGATCCCTGCCGGTTTTTCGCTATCGTGATAGCCCAGGCGAACGCGCCCGGCTCTGGCAGATTGATTGATACGCCGTTCTCAACCTGCTCACCGATGGCCATGATCGCGTCAGCCGTGTATTCAATGTCGCCGCTCTCTTTAGCGGCGTTGAGCGTCCGATCAGCAGCGGCGCTATAGCCGCCCGCTCTGGACATGGCAGAAAGACAGATCACGCTGCAATGCAGGTCACAGGCCAGCGCGCGCAACCGCTCCGTATAGACGGTCGCGGCCAGGCGAGCATCCGCGCCCAGCGCGCCGCCAGTCGAGGCCCGAATGTGATAATCCTCTGCCCTCGCTAAACGTTGCAGGTAGTCTATGATTATTACCGGGTCGCCTTTCGTCGAGTCGTTTACCGCCTCAAAATGGCGCACTGCCTGCTCTGCAATGTCCTGCAAACTCATTCCTTGCGTAGCGTCCGCGTAGCGGATATGGCGCGCTTGCGGCTGCTCGCGATATTCGGCGAACGCCGCGTTGATCCGGTCACGTTCGCGCTGCCAGCCATAGCGCACGGCGTTGTATTCGATCATCGCCCGGCGTGCAATAGTCTTCGCCAGCAAGACCAGCGGCGAGTCCTCGCTCGTTACATAGAAGATGGCCCGCTCTCTGCCTACATGGTCACATATCTGATTGATCCAGGTGGTCTTACCCGATCCTGGCGCGCCCAGCAGGACATAGAGCCGATCGCGTTCCAGACCCCCGGAAAACGCCTGATCGAGCGAAGCAAACCCGGTACTGGCGAGCTCGCGCCGCTCCGCCTGCTGCTGCCAGTATTCGGCCATCAGATCAAGCGGTGAAAAGGTAAGCAGGTCGCGGCCTGCTGGCGCTGCTTGAATGGGTTCTAGAAGTTGCTCATAGATTGCCCGCGCCTGCTCGCGGACCTGGCCGGCGTCAACTTCCTGGCCGTTGGCTTGCAGGCGGATCGCCCGCGCCACCGTCGCGGCCAGCTTGTTTGCATAACGATTGGTCTGGTCAAGTTGCGTTTGTATGCGATCTTCTGGTGTGCTATCCTCTGACGAGAGGATAGCTTGTTCGTTCACGTTCACGATTGCCTCTCTTTATCGGCCAGGGTAACGGCCTGGCCGCGTATTTTATGCGCGCGCTCGCCTGCCAGGGCGGGGCGCGCGTCTTTTTTTTGCCTGGCAGGAAGCCGGGCACGGGTCTATTTTCTCATTGCAGGCAGGAACGCGCTAGCGGCTCCTGCCTGCAAATTAATTTCATTAATTTTATTAACATTTTTTTTGTGGTGGTAAACGCGCCTGTAGCGCGGCTTAAGCAACACGCTCTGCCATGTTCATTCGGGAAATTGCCATGTTCATTCGGGAAATTGCCATGTTCATTCGGGAATAATAAGCTCATCATTAATACCACTTGCTGGCGCTTCTTTGCTTTCTTTAAGTAACTTTTGGTAGTGGTTTTTGACTTCGCTGGGTGGCTCAAAATTCAGTGTTTTTTGTAGCCACAAATCCAGCCATCCATAGGCGCGTTCTCTGATCTCCTTGTTGATCTCTGCTGTTGCTGGCGTTGCATCGATAATTTCCCAGTAGTCGCCTATCACTTCCTCTTCTTTCAGGCTGGCCAGTGCTCGCTCTATGCTTTCTTTAAATTCTCCTGGGTTTTTTTGGGCATACTGTGTTATGACAATACCAGATCGCTCCAGCAGCGTTGCTATAGTGATACCATTCAAGAATCTTCCTCCGCGTTGAGCGTTGTAACGGAACATATAGGTGAGGTAAATCCCGATGCGTTTTTTGTAGCGGTCATTTTTGCCGGAATATTTCAGGAGTTTTCGTAACATCCTGGCCGTCGATGGAGATAGGCCGGGCATGGTTTTAGCCCATGTGCCGATAGAGATACTGCGTTTTTCCCACAATTCGTCCCCAGTGATGGCGCTATATTCGCCAATCGTAAATGATAGCAGGTCGATTAAATTTCCCTCCATCTTAATGTAAGTCTCGCCGTTTGCGCGTGTCTCGCCACGCTTAGGGCGCCCGCGTCGATTCTTTCCTGCTGGTCGCTCTACAGCGATGGTTGCTTTAACATGGGCCAATGAGAGCGTTTTGAGTGCTTTTGTGACTTCGATTCGCTGAGTTTGCGTGTAACTCCCTTTGCTCTTTTCTTTGCAGCACATTTCGAGCAACTCATCAGGACTGGTCAAGAAGGGATCACTGATATGTTCTATCCCGTTCCGTTCGGTTGCTAGCGCAAGGCTTGCATAAAATATATCAGCTACGCTATCGCCCAGCGTATTGAGCGCGTCGTTAATAGTTTGCCATGCCTCAGTTCCATTGCCGATATCAATAATGAGCTGGCCTTTTTCTTTGCCGATGTTTTCAATGTGGCGTGCAATCTTAGCATCTGGATAGTTGGTAAAGTTGTCTTGTGAGAGTAAGGTCCTCCCTATAGAATGTTCAAAGCGATTTGCAGGCACAGAGGTGTAGTCGTTTCGTCGGGCGATCGCGCGCGGCTTGCTTTGTGCTGGGCGACGCCCTCTTTTCCTTTTTTCAACCGGCGTTTCAGGAACTTCTTCAGCAAATAGGGCGCGTTGGGTGATCACTTCTTTCTCCTGCTCTGATTCAATCGTTGCTGTCTCTGGAGTTTGCGTCGCCTGGTCGGTCACGATTTCTACCGGATGGAGTGAGAGATGGTGCTGGTAGTAGTCGCGCGCCAGGTCGCGGGCGAGAATCTGTATTTTTTGCCAGGCATCGCGCCAGGGTTTACGGAGGGTTTCGCGTAGTTTCGCTATGTGCTGGTGCGCGGCTCTAAGTTGGGCATCCTCCACGATGAGACCGGCGCGCGTTTCTCCTATGGCGAGCTTTTGCCTGGTTTGGAGCGATTGTATTGCCTGCTGATAAGCAGCCTCATTTGAGGCCAGGTCGTGGCGCTGAGTGAAAGCTGGCCACATGGAGGGAGCAGATATAGCCCGTAATTTATCGCCCAGCAGCGCCCAGCGTTGCCGCGCGGCCAGTGGGAGGCTCAGAACGTGATAGCTCACCATCTTCTCTTGATCTGGTGATTCCGCCACATAGGCGTATTCACCGTACTGAGGCAAGGGGAAAGGATTGAGCATAGGAATGTAGAGGGCTTCCCTGGCTGGCTGCGATCCCAGGTTGTCAATGGCAAAGGCCAGCACGACGGGGACGGGCGGGCGCTCGTCCTGATCGGTCCGGTAAAAATAGAGCAGGGTTTGGGTGTCGTGGTTGACGAGCTGAGCGTTTTGGTAGAGTTGAGACTCCAAAATGGTTGAGCCATAAGGGATCGGCGATTGTTTCCAGCCTTGCCCGATGAGATAGTCAATCGACTCTGCATTGTAAGGGAGTGTCAAGGGGCTCCAAAGCGCAATGTAAAGCCAGTGGGGCGTATTGGGAAGAGACATAATTGCGGATAGCGGGCGACCAGTATACTCAAGTTCCATGTTATTTGTTCCTCCTATTCGGTTTGCACCATCATACCAAAAGTCTTTCAGTTTGAAACGTAACACGCCAGGCTGCAAAACGTGACCGCCTGGCGTGCCTGCTCTACAGTTCCAGCGGGAGCCAGGGGCCATGATAGCCTCGTCTCTCCAAAAGGATACGGTGCTTGCGGCGCTCATGATAGAGCCAGCTATGCGCGCCTGGTCGGCGAAAGTAGCGCCAGTGGCACGATGGACACACGGCGATCAGCTCCGGCGCTTCGCTACTCTGGTCATGGTTGACATGCGCGGCCTGCAAATAGACTGGCCATACGCGCTCCGTCCAGATAGAGAAGCGCGGCGTGCCGTGTGCGATCCCGCATTTCTGGCATTTCCAGCCGGCAGCCTTTTTGCAGGCCCGCGCCAGCTTGCGCCAGTTGCGCGGGTACTTCTTGCGGTTATGCATGGCGAGCTCGCTTTCTGGCCTGGCGCTGCTCTTCGTACCAGGCAGCGTGAACCACGCACAGCGTACTTGACCAGGCCGCCGGGTAGGGCTGGCCTGGATGCGCATGAGGCCAGCAGCACACGCAACGCTCGACCGGCGCGGCGACGGCAGGAATCTCACGGGGCAGGAGCGCGGGAACAATCTGAAACCTTTCCATGTGGTACTCCTTGCACGGTAGGCAGGAAGTACGGTATGCTAACCGAAAGCAAGTGGTTGGTGGTACTTCCTGCTTGCTGAAACTGAAAGCGCCGGGGATGGTTGCAGCCGCCCGGCGCTTGCCGTTCTATCTATTTGTGACCGCCTGGTGCGTCACGTTTGCGGGCGAGATACCGGGCGCAGAGCAAGATTTGCATTTTGTCCTGCTCGCACAGGTCAGAGTGCAGCGCGTCCGCGTAGCGCGCGGCCAGCGCGGCGACCTCGCAGAAGCGCGCCAGGTTGGCCGCGATCGCCGCCTGCTCCTGCTGCCGAAGGAGCTGTAACACTTCGCCGGCGACGGCAATCATCAGTTGCTTGTTGTTGGCCGGGACCTCCTGCCAGGCAACCGCGCTCTCTTTCCGCGTTTGATAGCCATAGGCCGGGGCCAGGCGCTCGTAACTTTCATGGAACAGCCGGGCCAGTTCCTCTGCATGGATCATGGATACCGCTCCTTTCTCGCCTGAGCCATTGTGAGAAGGTTGGTTCCGGCCTCAAAAATGTCTTGCACGGAGAGGTGTCGGATTTCCGTTTCGAGCGTCGCTGCCGCCTGCTCTACGGATTGATTCAGGTTGATGTTGCTCACGTTGCCTCACTTTCTGCCTTATTGTTGCAACCATTGACGCATTGACAGGTCCCTGACAGGTTGCCTCAGATCGCGCTCTCTGTTGCCTCACGCGATGCCTCAGCGCGTGCCGTTTTCCAGTCGCGCATGTACCGCTGGATAGTGGCCGCTGAGCATCCAATGAGAGGCGCAAGCTGATAGCTCGATCGCTGGTCGCCTGCTGCGAGCAGGCTATAGACCAGTGATCGCTTATCAGTTGTGCCCGCGCCCGGTTGCCTCAGCGTCACAATGTTTGATGCATCATGCCCGTGCCCGGTTGCCTCAGGTTTTGCCTCACGCGGTTTTCTTTCCGCCTTTGCTGCTTCAATCTGGCGTGCCTCACTGACGACGGTTTTTTGCCTCATGGCTGCCTCAAGGCGTGCCTCAAAGTTTGCCTCAAGGTTACGTGCGACTGCCTCAAAGCGTGCCTCATAGTCAACCACCGGGACAGATTGCCTCACCTGGTCGATCTCGCCGGCGATCGTAGCCAGGCGTTGCTCGATTTGGGTTTGCAGGTTGGCGATCGCCTGGCTGAGATGCTCTTGGAGATCGGGCGCGGTGGTCACGTGCAAATCGAACAGGTCATCGTGCCTGAGCGAATGAATCGTATGGCCATACAATACGGCCAGGATGGAGCGCGCGATCAGCAGCACCGTGTCGATACCGAGCTTCCAATCGCCGGGAATGCTAAACAGTTGCTCGATCGCCACGACCACCACGCCGGCGATCATGATCGTGATGAGCGCCTTACTCATGCGTCCGGCGAGTTTCGCGCCGTCTTCATTGCCCTCTGCTTGTGCCTGTTTGGCGAGCTTGCTTAGTGAGAGCCCGCCCACATCGAGCGCGACAAACTGAGCGACGAAGACGATCACGTCAAGCCAGGCAGGCATTCGCACGACGGGGAGCAGTTTGACGCTCGCATAGAGCACCGAGAGTACCAGGATTGCCTCTGCTGCCCGGCCCGCTAATTCCAGAAACCAGTTCCAGGTCGCTGTTATCCAGGTGCTATGTTTCAGGATGTGTGTTCGTCGGCCTGGTCGCTGTGGAATCGCTGTCATGATTCCGCGTCCTTTCTATCTAGCTGGTGCTGCTGGTGGTGCTGATGCATCGCTGGGATTTCTCGCATGCGTGCATCACCATCAGGTCATTCACCACCAACAGCAACATCATCAGCCCCACCAACAGCCTCAAGATTTTGAAGCTGAGCGAGTAATTCGCCGGCGAGATAATCGCTGCATTCCAGTCCGCGCGCTTGCAGTAGTTTTTGCAAGCGAGGCCGCCCGATTCGTTCCTCACTCGCATTCCAGACCTCAACGGCATCGGCAAGAGTTGCCTTGCGTGGGGTTGGTTTCGGGACGACCCTGAGCGGGGGGACCTCGCTTTGTTGCTCCGATCTGCTTGCCGGGGCCATAGCAGGCGGTTGCAGTCGGAGCGGCTGGCCGGCGAACCGCTCAACGGCCTCAACGTCCGGGGTTCCACTGCGCTCTCCGTCGCTCTCTCGCGGGTAAAAGGTCGTGACAAGTTGCGTTCCGTCGTCGCCAATGTAGACGCCCTGCCCGCGCTGGAATCGGGCGATCTGTTGCGCTGTCGCGGTTTCGGCGCGGACATACTTCATGCAGCGCGCCAGATCATTATCCTGCGTTTGCCGCAGGATAATGCGTACTTCGGATTGCGCAATGATCTGATTGTTCGTTTCGGCGAACCGTTGCGAGAGGATGATGGGCGTGATTCCGCGCTTGCCGCCGGTCCCGCTCACATTTCGGTAGGCTTTCAAGAGTCGCTTACGCACGTCGGGGTTTTGGATTGCGGACGCGTTGAGGTCCTCGGGCAGATATTTCTGCGCTTCGTCCAAGAACACCTCGACCGGACACCGCTGGTGCGGATACTGGTTTGCAAACTCAAACAGGCCGTCAATCACGCCGCATACGATAGACCAGGCTTCGCTCTCATTCTCAAAACTGGCCATATCGAGAATAACCTGCATACCCTCGTAGAGAATTTGGAAGCCCAGGACATCAGCGTCTTCGGGGGTAACTGTCCAGAGATTCAGGTCTTCAACCTCTTCCCACTGTGAGCCGGGCGCTGCGGCGATCACCCCGCGCGGCAGCAGATCATAGATGCTGAGCATGTCACCCTCGCTATCAGGTATGAACAGGGGAATGTTGTACAGCCCGATCTGCTCTGCCAGCCGCGCGCCCAGCGTTGTCTTGCCCGATCGTCTCTGCCCTACCACAAAGACGGATTTGCCGATAATATCCGATCGGCGCAGGCGCAAATCGGGCGACAGGATGATTTCCCCGCCTGGCTCTTGTTTTTCGCTTGTGCCGCGCACGCTCTTTCCATTGAGCAGCCGGTACGCGAGCGACGGTTTTTTATCCTCTCGTTTCGCGGGAGAAGCCGGGGCAGGAGAATACTCTCCTGCCTCGACGGCGTTTTGCCGCGCCTGCTGGACCTCATCGGCAACGAGATAGGCGACCGCGCCCGCTGCCAGGCCAACAATCACCCCTGTCCCGCCGGTGTGCGCAAGCGCCAGAGCTGGCTCCGCAATTAAAGTCGCAACGCTTGCCGCCGCGAGCTTGTGCCCTCGACCCTTTCGCATGTTACAGCTCCTCGACTCCATGCTCGATGAGGCCCACTCCGAGGGGCAACCCAATCGTAACGATAATGCCGATCGCCAGCGCGATTAGAAACTGCACTAAAGGATTGCTGCCAGGGCTGGATGAGTAGTCAGCCCAGGAGTTGAGGGCGATGAGGACAAAGCCCAGCACGACAAACCATTTCCCGAAGCGGGGGTTAACCGTGCTGATTTTGACGACCGCCACGCTGAGCGCCAGCGCGAAGACCAGCGTTACTACTTCAATCGTCCAGCCATAGAGCCAGGCCGTCACATATTGCACAGGAGCCTGTCCACTAATCATCTGAAAAGGCTGGGTCAGGATCGACCAGGCCACGCCAGCCACGCGCGTTTGATTGCCCAGCGCCAGGTATTCGCTGGTTTGAATTTGTACCACTGTGCCGGCCAGCCAGAGCAGCAGCACCAGCGCGCCTAAGAAAAACATGATGAGCGGTGAGCTACCTAGCTTGTGATGCAAGCGGGACATCTGACGGAGGGCCTGCCGGCGTGTTTTCCGGGGTTGGAGGTCTTCCATCTCTTCGAGATCGTCAAGAGTGTTTGCCATGTTGTTTCCTTTCTGTGTTTGTGCTTGCCGTCCGTGTTACGATGGACCTGCAAGCGGTCTTTTGCCGCGTGTGCGTGCGGGCGCGCCTGGTCGTCGCGGGTAACGAGAGCCGGGCGCGCTCATACAATCCTCAAGTTCAACTGGTCAAGAGTAAGCGCGGACAGGTTGCGCGCCTGACGCTCTGCATTAAGCGCGTTTAGAATGTTTCGCGCGGTGGTGTAGCTGATACGTTCCTGCTTGCCTGTTTCTAGCCGGTGATACCATTGCCTTGAAACACCCGCCGCAAAGGCTAATTTCTCCTGAGACACTTTCGGCTGTAGCTCTTTGCGGATCTGGTACAATCTGGTTTTCATACTAACCATATCCGGCTCTTTTCCTCCTCGCTTAAATTGGTAAAACTGTAAAGTTGGTAAAGTTGTAAACTTCTCTTTACAAAAGATACCATGCTCTATGAAGTTGTGTCAAGTGGTAAAGTTGTTATTATTGTAAAGTACGGTGAAATTGATTTATAATTATGGCAGGGTAAACTTTCAGAGGGAGATTCGTATGAGTCTTGAGAAGATTTCGGAGCAGTACTATACAGCCGCTCAAGCCCGCGCGGTGCTTGGCTTGAACGAGCATACTTTTCAAAACTGGATTAAATCAGGTCGTATCAAGCGAACTATTTTACCAGGGCGCGGCCAGGGTCTTTACTTAAAGCGAGATATCGATAGGAAAGCGCATCTTATAGAGTCCGCGCTTTTTCTGGATACCACCAAAGATTTAGAGTTGCGCGCGGCGACTCCTGCCGAGGTTGACGGTGAGATACACCTAGCACATCTGATTTATGGTCGCCGTGTGCTCTTGCCTGAGGCCCAGCGAGCCCGACGCCAGCTTGTAGAAGTCAACCCGGAAAGTAGTTGGTATCTTTATGACCGCGATCTCCTCGCGGCGAGCTTGAATATTGTCCCGGTGACACCAGAAGCTATAGAGATGTTCAAGCAGGGTGTTCGCGGCTGGCTCTTTGTGCCTGGCCAGGTGAAACAATTTGAGCCAGGTGTGCCGCTGGATTGTATTGTGATTGACTACATGAGTACTCCAACTGTCCCGCCTGAGAAGCGAAAGTTTTATAGTGAGGCCCTTTTGAGAGAGTTAGCTTACAATGCGTTTAGAACTTGGGGCGCTCGCGGCGTCGAGTTACGTAAGGTGTATACCTGTGGTAGTACACCCTCTGGCCGGGCGCTCTTACGTGGTAGCAATGTGTTTCGCGAACTGGGCGAGCCGGTCCCTGGCCGGGTGATTTTTGAGTTAGATGTGTTCTCGTCTGATTTTGTGCTCTTGCGACCGTACAAAGAGGCGCTGGCCGCATGGCGAGAACAGAAAGAGCGTTGATAGTGGAAACATATTGTTTATTCGGGATCGTGACAGCCTGGTCAGTCACGAAATGGAGGTCCCGGGTCCTCTGCTCGCTATAACCGCTTGCCTGCCAGTCGCGCCTGGCGCTCGCTTAAAATTTGCTGCTCGCTGCCCGGAAAGCAATAGACAGCCTTTTCGCGTCCGTCTTTGCCCGCGAGTGTGCAATGGACAATCACAAAATGCGTCGGATCGCTTTTCGCCAGGGCGCGCAAAATCTGATAGGCGCTCTCTCTTGACTTGCAGCGAGCGATTTCGTACCAGCGCCCGTCAGGCAGCAGCGCGCGCAAAGAGTACTCATACCAGCTGCTCACTTTCTGCTTGCTGCTTGCGCGGGCGCATAACTAACTCTCCTGTTTCGCCTTGCGTCCGCGCTGGCCGCTTACCACATAGCCATCAATATCAGCTTTCCAGTAGAGTTTTCCGCGTGCGCTCACTTCTACCGTTCTCACCTTGCCATACTTGGCCAGTGTCCGCGGATAGCTAATATCAATCTTTCGCCCGCTGTTTGTCGAGAGCCGCGCCCGCGCTTGCTCTGCCGTGTACCAATCATCGAGATTAATCTTTTTTGCTTTCATGGCCCGCTTGTTCCTTTTCGCTAAATACATCGTTTCGTGTTCCAAGTATAACAGCGAAACGAGTTTTTTGCAACCCCATAAAATAGGTCATAAATCAGCTTAAAATGCTTGACAAAATAACTCGTTTCGTGTATTATCTAGGTGTAAGTTGAGTGAGGCCACAAGCCTCTAGAATAGGAGAAACCACAATGATCGTTTACTTCATCAGGCAGTTTCTGGCAAGCCAGGGCTGCCTTTTGCTTGCAATAGTCTAAACGTCAATTCTACAAAGACTTGACGTAATCACGGTATCGTGATACTATTGCTCATGCAAGGGATCTTCAGGCAGACTTCCTAATGATCGGCGGCAAAGCATGCAAGGATTGAGTAAACGCGTTCCAATGATCCTTTCGGAGCAAGAACGACTGCTTCTGGCAAAGGCTTTTCCGTCATTTCTGGAAGCGATCGAGCGTCAAGGGGCAGACTTTGCCGAAGTGCAAGCACTCCTCTCGATCCTCCAGAAACGCCCGGCAGCCAAGGGCGATGAAGCGGGCGCTGTTCTCGAGGCTTTGCAGGCACGCATCACAGGTCTGCTCGATTCGGTCGCGCCAGATCCGTTGACTTTAGAAGAGGCTTCAGACCTCTACAAAGTCAACGCCGCGACGCTTCGTCGAGCTTGTTGGGCGGGAAAACTTCCGGCAACCATGCGAGGGAAGTCATGGTTTGTGCGTCAAGCAGACTTAGAACGCTACCTTGCAACGAGTCAGAAGAGAAGAACAAGGAGGTCACTATGACCGGCTTCATCGAGTCGGCTAGCGAACCCGGCACTCAACCCACTGTGGTCGACTTGTTCTCCGGGGCCGGAGGAACAGGGTTGGGGTTTCAGCAGGCCGGATTTCGCATTTTGGGCGCCGTCGAACTCGACTCCTCTGCGGCAGAAACCTACGAAAAGAATCTTCAGACGGTTGTGAGACGAATTGATATCCGCGAATTGTCTCCGGACGTGTTTCGCCGGGAACTCGGACTTGCACCGGGGCAATTAGACGTTCTGGTAGGGTGTCCGCCGTGTCAAGGCTTTTCACGCATGCGTAATCAAAGCGGAGCCAAGGACAAACGGAACGATTTAGTTCTGCGATATTTAGAGTATGTGGAAGCATTTCTGCCGCGCTTTGCCGTCTTTGAAAACGTTCCGGGATTAATCCGAACTGAGCATGGTCGGGTGTTTTATTGCCTCCTGATCGAGGGTCTAACACGGCTTGGATACGGAATAGTCGAACGCGAAGAAGATCTCGTTCATTACGGGATTGCTCAACATCGTGAGCGGGTCGTGGTGATTGCAGGTCGGAATCATGAAATTCCGCCATTTCCCCCAAGAACCCATGCGAAGCCTGGAACTGATGACATAATAAGAGGACTCGCTAATCCCTGGCTTACCGTCTGGGATGTCATCGGGAACAAGAGGTATCCGCAACTTCGCGCTGGCGAAAACGGTGAACACGAGGGGGCATATCCTAACCACAAGGCCCCGGCCATCATCGAACCAAGAGTCTTAGAATTCATCAGAAGGGTTCCTCATGATGGCGGTAGTCGCAAACAGGTTGACCCGCGTTTCTGGCTCCCCTGTCATCAGGGGCATTCCGGTCATACCGACGTATATGGCCGACTGGCGTGGCACCGGCCGTCGAACACGATCACGGCCGGATGCACTAATATCTCAAAAGGCCGATTTGTGCATCCAGAGCAAGATCGGGCGCTGACTCCTCGGGAAGCAGCCGCTCTCCAGGGATTTCCGGACACCTTCCGTTTTTACGGAACCAATTGGGCTTCCCAAATCGGCAATGCGGTTCCTCCACCGCTGGCTTATGCCATCGCCACGCAACTCAAGAAGGCGCTTACGCAGACCGAAGGCGAGCAAAGTACCGGCAGGAGTCCTGAAGCGGACATGCTTCACATCTCGGTCGTCGCGGTCGGCAAATCAGTCGGCAAAAGTCGAGTAACTTCTCGGGCGAAGGCCCGACCTGCCCTTGCGAAAGCAACGGGAGAAGGCACCGAAGCTGGTCCGACCCTTTGGTGGGATGATTCATAGGCAAGCTGGTGAGTCGAGAGACGAATCGCAGGATGTTCACGTCCGCCAGTACCTCATATCCATCGTACCCAAAAGCAGCTATGGCAGCGGCAGTATACGATCCGATCCCTGGAACTTTGAGAAGTTCCTCAATGCTGCCGGGGACCTGTCCTGCGTGATGTTCCAAAATATAGTGTGCTGCCCGCGAGAGAAGAGGAACTCGTTTTCTCAACCCGAGAGGTTCTAAAGCAGCGGCAAGCGCATTTTCAGGTGCGGCTGCCAGTTGAGAAACATCCGGAAATTGAGCAACAATGCCCTCAAACTGTCGGGCAACAATATCCGAACGGGTACGCACCAGAAGGAATTCCGCCAGAAAGAGACGGTAGGGCGTGCGCTCTACCCGCCAGGGAAAAGCTTCCTGCTGCAGGTCGGGAAGCTTTGCTTCTCGCAGTTGTCGCGCAGCCGCAACGACGATGGGTTCTACCAGAGTACGTATGTCTTCCTCTCTCCATTCCTGCGGTGCAAGCTGATCAGATGGCACGGCAAAAACCCTCCTTGAGGCGTTCTGCCTAGTTTTCCTTATTGCGTTCTTGCCCAAAGGTGTTTCCCCACATAAGATCGGTTGCTTGGGCGCCGTGGGTTCTTGCTCCGTCCCTACCCCTTTTCAAACCGCTTCCGCAACTCGACGATGAGCCGTCGAATCTCATCTTGCACCTCTTCGCCCAGCTGATCACGGGCAAAGGTGACCGTTTGGTGGGCCAGAAGTGTTACATCGGGAACCAAAATGGGCATTTGTTCCTCCCGCTTCCCTGTATCGAAGCTTGATTGGGTGTGCAGGCCATCCAGATCCCACCCATCGGTTGCTAACCAGGAGAGCATGCCCTCAAGAGCGTTCTCTTCCTGCTTGGGATCGGCCACATTGATGGCCACCTCAAGCCGAGGGATGAGGAAATGCCCCCCTTCACCCGACTGCAGGACCAGCGGTTGGTAGACCGACGTGGAAGCCGCATAGCACATGGAAACGCCAGCTTTGGTACAGAGGTAGAGAAAAGGACGATATTCATCTAGATGGAGACTATCACCAGCATAACGACTCCGCTCCTGCTTCTGACGCATTTTCTGACGAATGAATGCCTCCCAGTCGTCCATCTCGTTTGCATCCACCCATCGGGTTCCGCAGGGTAGGCCATCTTGATCATATTCTTGAAGTGTCTCTTCTTCATCGATGGCGATGTCCGAGAAGCGTCGAAGGGCGCGGCAGGAAACAAACACGACATCCTTGGCAAAGTTCGTGAGGTGATTGGCCAAGCCGAGAAACAGCAAGTGTGAGACGGCCGTATCTGCAAAAGGCGGTCGGTACACGCGATCTTTTTCCTCGACCACAACTCTTCCTTTTACAGAAAACCG
>Ga0209581_1001186_pt1 | contig 33448 bp, 25 predicted proteins | sample Coa_R2_FD_187160 | JGI IMG/M metagenome (GOLD analysis project Ga0209581, IMG submission 187160) | Surface soil microbial communities from Centralia Pennsylvania, which are recovering from an underground coalmine fire - Coalmine... | ecosystem: Environmental > Terrestrial > Soil > Unclassified ...
GGCGTTTTTCTGGCCAGCTTTGTATTGTGGACGCCCGTCGGAGCGCCAACCATCTGGGGCATCCAGGGCAGATACTTCGTTCCGGTTCTGGCTGTTTTGGCGTTTTTTATTCCGCCGGCCGACCGGCTCGGCCGCATTTCAACAAATGCTTTAGCTGTCCTGACGCTGGGCTTTTTCGCCATGTCCGCCCTTGCGACGGTGCGGACCACGAGACATTATTTCTTCCCGGATCCGCAATTTCTGGGTGGAAATGTTTATACGCTATTCACGGAATTGCCGCGCCGGCCCTGTCCTGCCGTGCTGGGCGAAGCGGGAACTCACGGCGCTGGATGGTTCACTCATATCGCCTACGGGCGCGCCGATGCGCCCGACGCCTTCCGGGTTCTCGTCGCGAAGGAGGACGGAACGATTGTGGCGAAGTCGGATCCCGTCCTGGCCGGCGCTGATTTCCCATTTGTATTATTGCCGGGGTTGTCGCGCTCGAACTGGCGAGTTCGCATCTGGACTCCGAACCAATTCACAATTCTGCACTTTTGGCTCATAACGGGGAAAAACGCATGCATGTTCGGCCCGGATCTGAAACTGACCCAGCAGCCAATGCCGGACTCGTAAAAGGCGTGTTCCGAATTTCGGTCCTAGCCGGCTCGCTGATTCTTTGGTGCGTTATCGCAGCCGTGTGGGGGAGCGTACTCGCTTGGCGGTACCGCAATTTCATGAATCCGGACGGCATCAGCTATCTGGATATGGCCAGCGAGGTTCTGCGGAGCGGCCCTGGGGCTCTCGTTAATCCGCACTGGAGCCCGCTGTATCCCGCACTGATCGCGATCTGGGAGTGGCTGTTCCGGCCGCCGCGCTTCTACGAATTCCAGTATGTGCACGCTTTGAATGCAGTGCTCTATCTCCTTGCCGCAGTGGCGTTCGCGTATTTCATCCGGCAACTGACGCAATTCCGGTCCGCTGCGGCGCGCGCTGTATTCGTCGCATTCGGATTCGCGGTCTTCTTTCGCTATATGAACATGGACATGACCGCGTTCGTGATCACGCCGGATTTGCTGGTAGCCGCCGCCGCTTTCGTGTCTGCCGGACTCTGCTTGCGCATTTTGCGGGGAGAAGCGGACTGGCGAACCGGGCTCGCTTTCGGCGCAGCGCTTGCCGCGGGTTGCTTTGCGAAAGCGGTGATGCTGCCGGCTGGTATCGCGCTGCTTTCGATCGCGTGGCTCTGGTCGCCGCGTACGCCATCCGCGCGCAGGGTTGTTTTAATTGCAGCGGCCGGTATGTGCTTGACGTACACGCCGCAAATTGCGCTGGTCAGCAGGAGAGTGGGGCATTTCAGCCTGTCGGAAACAGGCCGCCTGAATTACCTGTGGTGGGTCAATGGCAAACCGTTTCAGGGATGGACGGGAATTTCCGGCCGCGACGCGCCCGCGCACGGTCCGAGAATTCTTGCTGATTATCCCAAGACGATTGAATTCGGGTCTCCTGTTCCCGGAACGTATCCGTTGTGGTACGACCCGGCATACTGGTTTGCCGGCGTGAAGACGCAATTGGATTTGAAGGGGCAGCTTCAGGTGATCAACGGCAGCCTTAAATTTTACCGCAGCATATTCGAGGATTTACGCCTTCCGCTTGAGGGTCTTACGGCGCTCCTGATCCTTTTGTATGTGCGGCGGAGGCAGCCCGAGCGCACTGAGTCGCTGTTTCTCCTGTGGCCGATCGCAGTGCTGTCGATGTACGCCCTTGTGTTTACCGAGCCGCGGTATATCGCCCCTTTCATCGTGCTGTTCTGGACCGCCGCATACAGCGCGGTGTTTCCGCCTGCGGAAGAATCGCGCATCCTGCTTGCGCTGGTTGCCGTCTTGATGTTGGCGACCAGCGCTCGCCAGACGATCTCACCGGACCGCAAGGTCGTCGCGCCGGGCAATAGGGACTCCCCGCATATCTTTCTTTGGATGACGCCCCCGCCCGACAATGGACCCGATCAAATTGCGGCGCGGGAGTTGAACGCCCTGGGTTTGACAGCTGGCGACGCGATTGCCACGGTCGGCGACGGCTTCGCCCACTTCTATGCACGGATGGCGCGCGTTCGCATTGTGGCGGAAGTGGTGGATGCAGCATCATTCTGGACGCTGCCGCCGGGCGCTGCGGCTGCGATTGAACAGAAGCTTGCCGCAACTGGGGCAGAAGCGTTGGTTGCCATCAACAGGCCGAAAGCGTTCCAGAGCGGTCTGTGGCACGATATTCCGGGGACGACATATAGCGTATTGAGCCTGCGCCATTCAACAAAGAGCGCGAGCCGCGCCGATCCAGGGCCTGCGCCGGGCTGGCGTTTGCCCAAGTGAGCATCGAGCAGACGGCGCTTTCGCGGGTGTGCTGCGGCGGATAAGGCGTACGGAACACGCTGGCTTTATCGATCGCGCGACGGCCGTCTACGGAATCCATGCCGGCTCTGGTCCACTCCGAGGCGGCGCAGCGTGATCGCAACCCGGGCGGCGGTTATCATTGACGTCAGCGCGCCGCTGGCGCGAGATCGGCCGTTCCAAGCAATCGATTCGAGACAATCCGCCCGTATACTGAGGGTTATGGAGATTGCCGTTTTCGGCCTCGGCTACGTCGGATGCGTATCGGCGGCCTGTCTTGCGAATCTCGGGCATCAGGTCACCGGCGTCGATCGCGACCAGAGCAAAGTCGACAGCGTCCGGAAAGGCGCATCGCCATTTTACGAGCCAGGTCTCGATGAGCTCGTGTCCGCCAACGTTGCGGCGGGTCGACTGAACGCCACAACGTCCGCTGCTGAAGCGCTCAAGACGGCTGAAATCGCGCTGGTGTGCGTCGGCACTCCGTCAGCGAAGAACGGCAATCTCAACCTAGAACAGTTACAGCGCGTGGTTCACGATATTGCTGGATGCGTGACAAATCGCTCCAGTCCACTGATTGTAGCCATACGAAGTACGGTTTTCCCGGGCACGTGTGAAGAGGTTGTTCTGCCGGCATTCCGCCAGCACCCGAACATATCCGTGGTAGCCAATCCGGAATTCCTAAGAGAGGGCGCCGCCGTCCGCGATTTCATGGAACCCGGACTGCTTGTCGTCGGCGGATCCGATCCTGCCGCGACCCGCCGTGTGGCGGACCTATACGCTGGCATTGACATTCAACCGCAACTGGTCTCGCTGCGCACCGCTGAAATGGTCAAGTACGCATGCAATGCTTTCCATGCGGTCAAGATCGATTTTGCCAACGAGATCGGCGCGCTTAGCGAACGGCTCGGCGTCGATGCCCAGGAAGTCATGGCCACGCTCGCCAGCGATATGAAACTGAACGCCTCGGCCGCTTACCTCAAGCCGGGGTTCGCGTTCGGAGGGTCTTGCCTGCCCAAAGACCTGCGCGCGCTGGTGTACAGATCGCGCCAGCTGGATCTCTCCCTGCCGCTGCTCGAATCCGCTTTGCCGAGTAACGGTGAACATTTGCGTCGCGCCATCGAAATGGTGCTGGACCGGCCGGAGCGAAATCTCGGGGTGTTCGGCCTGGCGTTCAAGGAAAATACGGATGACCTGCGTGAGAGCCCGGTGGTTGAGATGCTCGAATACCTGATTGGAAAGGGCCGCGAGGTCCGAATCTATGATCCGCACATCCGCCTGGATGCGATTTACGGAACCAACCGCAGCTTTATTCTCAATGCAATTCCACATATCGGCAAACTCATGCTGCCCTCGCTCGGAGATGTTCTGCAGTGGGCCGGTTGCGTTGTGATCGCGCAGAAACCGGCGCCGGACGCCGTGTCTGCGATTCGGGCTGCGGAGCTGCCGGTCATCGATCTTGTCGGCGCCGGCGCATTCGATTCCGCGGCCGCCGCGTTGGCGGCGCCTGAACCGGTTCCATAACCGCGCATGGCGGCTGTTGCGCCAAAATGAACAAAGCGGTACGAAAGCGTAAAGGAGCGCTACGAAGTTGAAAGGCGTGGTATTGGCCGGCGGCACTGGAAGCCGCCTCTTTCCTCTTACGAAAATCACGAACAAACACCTTTTGCCGATCTATGACCGGCCAATGATCTATTACCCGATCCAGACCCTGGTCGACGCGGGAATTCGCGACATCTTGCTCGTGACTGGAGGACGGAATTCGGGCGATTTTCTCCGTCTGCTGGCCAATGGCAAAGAGTTCGGCCTGAAACATTTGAACTACACCTACCAGGAGGGCGAAGGCGGAATTGCCGATGCGCTCAGCCTGGCCGAGCATTTCGCCGACGGGGATAAGATCTGTGTGATCCTCGGCGACAATATCATTGAGAAGAGCATCCGCCACGCTGTAGAGGACTTTGAACGCCAGGAACGCGGCGCAAAGATCCTGCTCAAAGAAGTTCCGGATGCGGCTCGTTTCGGCGTCGCCGAGATCCGCGGCGATAAAATCGTGGGCATTGAAGAAAAGCCCCAGGCGCCAAAATCGAATTATGCCGTCACCGGGATTTATCTCTACGACGGAACAGTGTTCGACAAAGTCCGGCAACTGGTTCCGTCGCGCCGCGGCGAGCTTGAAATTACCGACGTGAACAACCTGTACGTGCAGGAGGGCACGTTGACCTTCGCATACCTGGACGGCTGGTGGACGGATGCGGGCACCTTCGAATCGCTGCTGCGCGCCCAGAATCTGGTCGCCTCGATGCGTCATGTTGCGGTTGAGGTTGGGGCATGAGCGTCGCGCAGGCGCCGGGGTTCACGCTGCCATCCTCGTTGTCGCTGCCGAACTGCGAAAAGGGCATCGGCGCCGTGATTCTAAAGCCGGACTCCAAGGATTTGATCGACGGCGTCGAATTACAACCGCATGCGCTGTGGCCCGATGATCGCGGTTATTTTCTCGAAATTATGCGGTTCGGCTGCGGCTTGGCCGGCTCGCTTCCGGCTAGGTCGACGCAGGTGTCGGCGGCAATCAGCTACCCTGGCGCAATCAAGGCCTTTCATTACCACCTGCATCAAACCGATCTTTGGTCGCCCATTATGGGTATGCTCCAGGTGGCGCTGGTCGATTTGCGCAATGGCTCGCCAACCTTCGGCGCCAGAAACACGATCTATGTCGGAGCGCTGCGGCCGTGGCAGGTGCGCATTCCGCCCGGAGTGGCCCATGGATATAAGGTCATTGGCGACGCGCCGGCTGTTCTTGTGTACGTGACGGACCGGTTCTATGATCCCTCCGATGAGGGCCGGATCCCGTACAACCACTCTGCGATTCACTACGATTGGGAACTCCAACACAAATGAAATTCCTCGTGACTGGCGGCGCCGGATTCATCGGCTCGTGCTTCGTGCGAATGGTGATCCGGGAGCGCGCCAGCGATTCCGTGATCAACCTGGATAAGCTCGCCTATTCGGGCAATCTGGAAAATCTGGCGGAAGTCGAGGGTCATCCGCGATACAGCTTCGTTCAGGGCGATATCTGCGACGCCCCGCTGGTGTCGGCTCTGGTCGGCGAGGAAAAGCCCGACGTGATTGTGCACTTCGCGGCGGAATCGCACGTTGATCGGAGTATTCTCTCGCCGGAGCCCGTATTCCAAACGAATCTGCGGGGTACGTTTACATTGCTTGAGGCGGCGCGTCTTCATGGAGTTGGCCGCTTCCTGCACGTGTCTACGGATGAGGTGTATGGCAGCATCGAACCGCCGGCTGAGGCCGACGAAAATTTCCCGCTGCGGCCCAGCAGCCCATATTCGGCGTCGAAGGCTGGGTCTGATCTGCTCGCGCTGTCGTATTTCACGACGTACAAAATTCCCGTCGTGGTGACCCGCGCCTCAAATAATTACGGCCCGTATCAATTCCCCGAGAAGCTGATCCCGCTGATGATTTCAAATGCCATGGAAAACGTTCCGCTGCCGGTCTATGGCGACGGACAGCAGATTCGGGACTGGCTGTACGTGGAAGATCACTGTCGCGGCATTCTGTCCGTCGCGCTCAACGGCCGCGAGGGCGAGATCTATAACATCGGCGGCAACCGCTCGCTCACCAATCTCGAAGTGGTGCGGTACATCCTGGCGGCGACCGGCCGGCCTGAGACGCTCATCCGGTACGTAACCGATCGGCCGGGTCACGACCGGCGGTATGCATTATCGAGCGAAAAGATCATGCGGGAAACCGGATGGTCGCCGCAGATGAGCTTTGAAGAGGGGCTTGCCGCTACAATCCAGTGGTACCGGGACAACACCGGCTGGCTCAAACGCGTCAAGAGCGGTGAGTATCAGAACTTCTACATACAAAATTACAGCAGCCGTACGGTCCTGAATGCGTCTACTGACCGGAGCTGAAATGCGGTCGCAGCGGCGGGTGAGGGTGTAACATGGGCGACGACTTAGCCCGGCCATTTGATTCCATTGAGAGCGCGCAGGAATTCATGGAGCTGCTGGAGGCCAGCATCGCTGAGGCGCTGATGGATATCGAGCAGGACCTCGAGCGAGCCGTCCTCAATGGCGAACGGAGGCGTGAGCAGGCATTGCGGCTCGCCATCCATAAGATCAAACAACTAACCTTTCACGTCCAGCGGAATCGAAGGCTTCTGAACGACCTCCGAACCATTCGCCGGCTGCTGTTTGCGGAGCGCGCTGAACGCGTAAACGCCGCCGCTTCGGATTGAACGGCGAACCCGGCGCCGCCTACGGTATCGGCTATCATTGGGGAGAGAACGTATCAGCCGGCAGCTCGCAGGGAAGCGTGATTGGGCTGGTCATTCTATTGTGTGCGAGTCAGTTAACAGCAGACTTGTTTCCGACGTTGCTCGGGCGGTCTGACGCCGCGTCGCGAATGGCGGTTTAAACGATCGAATTCGGAGGGATCGTTCGTTCATGATCAAGTACGTCATGGGGCTTTTCGCGTCCGCGCTGGCATTTGCCCAATACGGCGGGCCGGGTATTCTCGCTGGCAGCATGGGCAACATTGGAGAGCGCGGAGGCCGCCCCTCCGGCATTCGCTTTTTTGCCGGCGTCAACGGCACTATGGATGCGGGTCTGCTGCCGGTCGGCGTCGATCAGCAGGGCCATCTGATCGAGGAGAAAAATCTGTATGGCGTCACCGCCAACGTCGGCGCGTACGGCCACAAGGATTTCAGGCACACGGCCATCGGCCTGAATTTTACCGCCAATTACCGCCATTATTCTCAAAACCAATACTACGACGGCGTTGATACCGCGCTGGCCTTAACTGTCGAGCGACAAGTGTCGCGGCGCCTTGTGATCGGGTTCAACAATATAGGCGGGACGATGTCGCAGGGATTCGGCGCTTTATACGGGTATGTGAACACTCCGGGCGAGTTGGTCGGCGTGCCTGTAAACAATATTTTTGACAACAGGACGTATTTCTGGCAGACCGCGGGCCAGGTCACGTATCAACAGAGCGCCCGCCTGGCGTATACGGCGGGCGGCAGCGGCTTCTTTATCCGGCCGCAATCGAAGCTCCTCATCGGCGTGAATGGATATGGAGGAACCGCCGGAGTTACATATCAGTTCACGCGCCGCACAAGCGGGTTTTTCTCATATAACTTTTATCATTTCGATTACCCGCGCGCGTTTGGGGAATCGAATGCCAACGTGGCGCTCATCGGGATCAATCGCGCGCTTTCGCGCCGCTGGACGCTTCAAGTGGGCGCGGGCGCATCGCGCACGTCCACGATCGGCGTCGCTCAGACCGCTGCCGATCCGGTCACGGCGGCTCTGTTCGGAATCACATCAGTAACCGAAGCCTTCTCGGTGCACACCATCTACCCGGCATTCCAGGCGGGCCTGATCGGTAAATTTCACCGGTCCAGCTTGACGATCAACTATATTGAGATGCCGAACCCCGGCAACGGCGTATACCTCACCTCCAATATGCGCAGCGCCAGCGCGGTGTACAGTTATGTGGCCAACCGCCGCACATCGACATCGGCCGGGATCTCCTACTCCGACATGGAGAGCATCGGTCAGAAGAGTCTCGGGAGATACCGGTACTTTTATGGCAGCGTGGGGGCGACCTACCGCATTGCCCAATCGCTGCATGCGACGCTGACCGCTGGAGCGCGCAACATGTATATCAACAATCAGGGCGGATTTTCGCGTGTGGGCTATTTTGTCGCCATCGGTTTGATGTTCAGCCCTGGCGAGCGGCCGCTGGCGTTCTGGTGAGCAGTTCCGACGCATCCGCAAGACGGATCTCTTCCGTCGTGCGATCGAACGCCGGAGAGTAGTACGGATCGGGCGCTTTAAGAACATCGCCCCAGCGCTCTTGAAAGCGCTCGCGCTCGGCATAGCGCGTCCCGCGCGTGCGGCTGCGGCACTCGTCATGCCGGAGTACGGCCCGCGGTTCGAATACGATGAGGTAGCCGGCCTCGCGCGCGCGCAGGCATAGATCCACGTCATTGTAGTTGACGGGAAACAGCTCATCAAAGCCCGACAGCTCGTTGAACACGGATTTGCGAATACCCAGACATGCGCCGGTCACAGCCGATACGTTGCGCGTCAGATCGAGCCAGGGATATTCGTCGCTGCGAAACGAGCCGCGGCCGGGGTGCCCGGCGCCGTCCGTGATGCCGGTTGCGATGCCGGCGTGCTGGATCGCCCCCGAACGATAAACGAGCTTTGCTCCTGCCGCACCGATTTCCGGGCGTTGTATGTGAACCAGCAGGTATTCGAGCCAGTCCGGCTGGATCGCCTGTACGTCATCGTTAAGAAACAGCAGGTAATCGCCGCGCGCCGCCTGTGCGCCGAGATTGTTCATTCGCGAAAAATTAAACGGCCCGGCATAGGGTATCCCGGCGGACGGAAAGCGATTCAATACGCGGTCGAAGCCGGGATCTGGCGCGCTTTCATGGCGGATCACAATCACTTCCCGGCGGCGGTAAGCGGTGCGCGCTTCGATGGATCGAATACACCGGGCGAGCAGCTTTGGATTTCGCGAGCAGATGATGATGCTGACCAGCGGATCGCCGGCGATCTTCCGGCGCACGTAGTAGGTGTTCGGAAGCGGCCCGTCCTCGACCGACGCGGCTTCGCCGCGCTGGCGCAAGGCGTCTTCGAGCGCTTTACGGCCCGCAGCGCGTGTGTCTGTCGAGGTGGAAGCTGTCTGTCCCCGGCGCCCATATAGCGGCAGAGGTATGTGCCGGATGCAGGCCGGTCCGCCGGCGATGCGCAGCGCCAGGTCGTAATCCTCAGCGCCCGCGCAACAGCTTCGAAACCAGCCGGCCTTTTCAATGCTTTCCCGCGAGGCCACCAACAGACGCCCCATGTACATGCAGCTGAGCAGGAGGTCGGGCGACCAGTCCGGCTTGAATCGAACTGATACCGAAACCCCGTTTTCATTGAGGGCGCTCTCGTCTGTGTATATGAGCGATGCGCGCCGGTCCTGAACCGTTCGCGCGACGTAATAGAGCGCATTCGGATGCAAAAGCGCGTTTTCATCCAACAGGGCGATATAATCGCCCGTGGCGAGCGCGCCGGCTGTGTTCAGGGCGCTCGCGATTTCGCGCTGGTCTAATCGCGTAAAGCGCACGCGCTCATCAGAGCGCGCCAGCGCAGAAAAATATTCGCAAACCCAGCTTTCATTGCAAGCGTGGTCGCACACGCAGAGCTGCCACTGCGCGTAGGACTGGCCGAGCACCGATGCCACGGCGGCCTCCAGCCACTTACGGTTGGGACGGGAAACGGCCAGGATCAGACTAATCGACGGTCGCCACGCCCATTGACGGACGTCTGCGACAGTGCTTTCTGCGGACGGGAGCGCGGCTTCGAGCTGCCGGATCCACGCAGCGTGGGCGCGCGGCTCGTGCGGCCATCCAAGCCAGTGTTGCAGCCTGCGCTTTTGCGTTATGGCGAAAAGGCCCGCGGCGCGCGCCGTGCGGAACAGAAGACTGTTTTCGATGCGCTCCAGCCGCTGCTCAAGACGGGCGATGTTATCGGCGGCGCGGTCGAGGCGTTCTTTTAAGCGGGCGAGATCGCGATCCTCAGGCAGTGTCATGAATGGCCCTGAGGCAGGGCCAGAGTCTGTGCAGACGATTGTACCAGACGCGAAATAACGTCCAGTTTAACAGGCTATGGCCCTACTACGGTCCACCCTGGGGCGGATGCGGTGACGTCAGCAAATAACTGTACCGTATTGCCAAGCGGACCGCCCATGTACCACACCGAAACGCCCCGCATGGCGTCGCTTTGCCAGATCAAATCCGGGACGCCATCCCGGTTCATATCGGCTGCGCCCCTCACCGACCAGCCCGTCGCGGAAGGGGTGATATCGGCGATCGCCTGTATTGCGTTTCCGAGCGGCCCGCCCATATACCAGACCGAGACAGCGCGCGTGGCGTCGCTTTGCCAGATCAAATCCGGGACGCCATCCCGGTTCATATCGGCTGCGCCCCTCACCGACCAGCCCGTCGCGGAAAGGGTGATATCGGCGATCGCCTGTATTGCGTTTCCGAGCGGCCCACCCATATACCAGACCGAGACAGCGCGCGTGGCGTCGCTTTGCCAGATCAAATCCGGGACGCCGTCCCGGTTCATATCGGCCGCAGCGCGAACAGTCCAGCCCGTCGCAGATGCAGTAATGTCAGCAATGCCCATGAGCATGACGCCGAGCGGTCCGCCCATATACCACACCGAGACAGCGCGCGTGGCGTCGCTTTGCCAGATCAAATCCGGGACGCCATCCCGGTTCATATCGGCTATTGCTCGGACCGTCCATCCTGGCGCCGAAGCAGTGATATCCGCAACCGACTGTAAAGCGTTGCCCAGCGATCCGCTCATATACCAAACCGTCACTCCGCGCGTGGCATCATTCTGCCAGACCAAATCGGGAATTCCGTTACGATCGAAATCAAACGTCGCGCTGGCAGGCAGAGCGCCTGTAATGCGTGACAAAAATGCGCTCGATGATCCGCTGCTGAGCGGTTGTATTGGTCTGCTGGTGGGAAACGTTATCGATGCCGTTTGGCCGCCAACCAAAACCCGTCCGGCTGTGTCGATCGCCATGCTTTTCACAACATCCGATGCCGGCCCTCCGAGGTAACTCGAAAACAGCAGCGACGATCCATCAGCCTTAAGACATGTAATGAATGCATCGTATCCCCCAGCCCACTGAGACTGAAGAGAAGTTTTCAACGGAAAGTCGCGCGATAACGTCTCGCCGCCAACGCAGACATTTCCGGATGAGTCCAGCGCCAGAGCAAAAGCGTCATCGGCGGCGGATCCCCCGAGATACGTGCTGAAAACAAGTTGATTGCCCGAAGCGTTCAGCTTGGCGATGAACGCGTCCGTCGCAGCGTCGATCTGTTTTGCCTGGATCGGATTCTTAACCGGGAAATCGAAACTCGGCGTAGAACCTGCCACATAGGCTTCGCCGGCGCTGTTTACAGCAATCGCCCAGGCGGCTTCGGGAGACGATAGCGGACCGCCGCCGGATCCGCCGAGGTATGTGCTGTATACGAGAACGCCGGACGCGCTCAGTTTAGCAATAAATGCCGCCTGCGCGCCGGACAGATAGGACTGATATGCGTTCCGAACCGGGAAATCAGGAGATGTAGTCCAGCCGGAAACATAGGCTTCACCGTTTCTGGCGGCAATGGCCGTGATCACATCCGTGTTGCGGCCGCCCAGATAGGTGCTGTACTGCAAAGATCCGGCGGAGTTAAACCTCGCGACGAAACCGGTTTGAGCGCCCTTGTTGGCATTTTGGAAGGGGGACATCAGCCGCATGTCGGTCGATGTAGTGCTCATCGCAACGTAGAAGCCGCCAGCGCCGTCAAGAGCAAGACCCGTTGCGTAGTCAGCCCCGGAGCCGCCAAAAAATGTGCTGAACAGCACTGTTGAACCGGTTGAGTCCAGTTTGGTGATGAATGTGTCCGGTCCGCTGCGCAATATCGGCTGCTCGGCGTTGCGTGTAGGATAATCAGACGAATATGTTGTGCCGGCGAGGTACGCGTTGCCGTTTGTATCTACGGCGATAGCGGAAGCCGAATCGTAATCGCGCCCCCCGAGATATGTCGCGTAGAGTATTCGCGTCGCCGTGGAATCCAACTTAACAACGATCGCATCTATACTGCCGCGGTTAGAAAGCTGATACGCGTTAATAGCGGGTACGTTTGTCGAATCTGTCCAGCCCGCCGCGTAAATCGACCCGTCCGGCGCAACTGCGATGGCCGCGAACGCCTCCGCCCCGCTGCCGCCCCAGAATGTGCTGAAGTCTAGTTCTGGGTCGATCACAAGGGGGATTGAGTGATCGTATTGCTGAATCCTAAACGATACGGCGCCGTCCGGATCAAGGTTGTAATGTCCCTGCACGGGTGTTTTGGATCCGGCTTTGATCTGGAAGACAAATGGGCGGCCTTCAGTCAACGTACCGAATGGAGCATGCACAATGAGGCGTCCGTCTTTGGCAATCTCCGGCGATCCGCCCTCATACCGCAGACGTATAACCGATGGATTTACGCCCACGGCAAGATGAAATTCCGATTTGAGCGTCCCGGCCGCGAATGAATACGCTAAGTCAACGCCCTTGTAAACATCGTGAAACGTGACCGACTCGTAGAGAGGCCTGTTCTCTTGGCGCCGGCCGGTAATAACAGTTAGCCGGCCGGTGCTTGACTCCGGAATGGCGTCTGGCCCTGGGTTGGAATTCTCTAACCGGACGCAAATACTCTGCCTGCCAACGCGGTATCGCGTCCAGCTTCCTCCCAACTGGATTTCGAGGCTCGACTTGCGAGCCGTCCATATGCCATCGGTGCGGCTCAAATATAGAGCATAGGGGAGTTGAAGAACCGCGGGCGTCATCGCCGCACTTGCCGCTGCACCGGCGAACAAAAATGTCGCCAACGGCCGCACTGGCGCAAGCGAGTTCATATCCGGTAAGATGGTGCACACTGCCGGACCAGAGTCTCACTGTGTTTGCGGCCGTTACGAGATCGAGAAGCCTACTTCCTTGCGATGGCGTCGGTGGCCTCAGACGGCCGATAGTGCAGAAACTGAAAGTCAAAGAGACGAACCGTTTTGAGACCGGAGCCAGAGGGGATTGTAAACCGCAAAGATGTAATGCGGTTCGCCATCAACCACTCCGGATAGCTGCCAAGCGGAATTACGGCTCTGTCTCCCTCGAGAATAAAGCTGATCGCATTTGTACTTGCTCCCACATCTGACGTCCAGCGCAGCTCAAAGATTGGACGCGCAGTGTTGGGCAGGAATGCGAAACGGAACGTCAGGAAGTCGTAACGCTTGGGGTCGATGTTCAGATCTCGAACATCGAGTTCGAAGGAAGAATTTTTGGCGCCATTCCGGCCCTCATGCCGGCCGAAAGTTTCGTAGTGCTGAAGCCCGCTTGTGAATGCGCCGGCCTTAACAGCGTTTGCGACGTCGGGATAGCGCTCCAGATACGTTTGCTCATCAAAAGCGGCGGGAGGCACTGTAAATGCGTCTGCTTCGCGCGAGAGACCATCCAGGTGGACTCGTGAGGACGTCAGGACAACATCCCGGGTTATGAATAGCGAGCGTAAGGTGCGCCACGACCCGCCCCAGGCGCTCGGAAGCGCGGCTAGATTCCAAAGTGCGAAATTGCTGTTCAATAACTGCTGAGGCGGAACGTTTTCACAAAGGCCCGGATTGAGCGATGGCGCCAGCAGAAAAATGTTCTCGGCAACTTTACAGGGTCGGTATCGAAGTACGGCGTACCGGTACAGCAAATAGCTTCTGAGACTCGCCGGTCCATCAAAGTTCATGGCTGGCGCGACATATACGAGCTGCGGGGGATTGGCGGATAGTTGCTTCAGGACGCGCTCTTGCTGCTGATGCGATACCGCGATGTAGGGAGTCGCATATAAAACGGGTTCTCTGCGACGGGTAAACGAGTACAGAGCTTGTCGGTTTGAGAGATCGAAGTAGGTGCCAGACTCGCCGACGAAGGCCGACACCGTACGATGAAACCGCAGGATCGCATCGAGCCGGTCCTGCGGCATGTAGAGATCGCCCAGATTCGGCAGACCGGCGTCGGAACCTTTTACGTGCAACAGATTGTCAGGCACTGTTACGGCGGGCTGTAGCCGGGCGGAAAGGTTCTGGAGTGACGCGAAGCTCCCGGTAAATACTGCATAAACCCCTAACAGCGCTCCGATTAGGGGTAAAGCAGAAGATCCGCCGCCCGTATGCCGGAGAGCTCCCACGTATCGAATTGCGAGCAGCGGCAAAAACACAGCCGCGCAATAGGCGGATAAAGACCCGCTCCGGCTTAAACCCGAGCCAATCCGGTTGATTGTCCAGGGCGCCATCACCAAACATGTGAGCGCTACGCCCCAAAGCAGGCGGGAAGCGCGCCGGGATGGATTCAGCCGACCTTTGGCGATCAGTATCGCGACTGCGAATAACGCAATAAAGACCCAGCCAAATTTAAACAGCTCGAACAGCAGCGGGCTGACGACCGCATCCGCGGCAGGCGGCTGGACGCTCGCAAAGCCTTCCCACTGGATTCCATGCGCGACAGTGTTTGTGCTCGCCGTCTCATACGCAAAGCGAACGAAACCAAAGCCGACGCGTCGGACTATGGGTATTGCCAAAACTATGCAGAGCGACGCGGCGGCCCCAATGAACGCGCGACGCCAGGGCAGCAGCCGGCGGCGCCATGCCCTGAGGCCTTCGTCGATGATGGTGGGCAGCAGACCAATGATCAATGCAAGGCCGACCGGAATGTTGTATGCGACCGAAAGCAAACAGAGCGCAATAACCGAAAACCACATCCGGCCCGACCGGAGCCATTTTGGCTGCTCGAGGCATAACAATACGGGGCCGACAAGATAGAGCCGGTCGAGATGATTTACAACCAGGCAAAACAAGAGCGCAGGCGCGAGACCCGCGCTGCGATACAGACAGAAAAATGTTACGGCGCCAGCCAACGCTCCAAGCAGAGCGCCGGCAGCCCCGAAAGTTGCGACAGTGCCGTCAAACAACAGTGCATTTAGGGCGCCTGTGGCGAACGCCATCAGACCATGAATGGGAATGAGATCAACGTACGGAATTCGCCCGAACTGGGTTAGCTGTTGCCACGGGATATACTGTTCGCCAAAATGAAAGTCGTCTCCTGTAATCGTTGGAAACGCCGGCATGGCGATGAAACAGGCGATGACGGCCGCCAGGCACAGCGGCTCTACGTGCGCGCGCAGCGGCGAACGAAAATAGCGGGCGCAACGGCGGTAGCGCCGATACAGCGAGATCCATGCAGCGAGGCAGAGAATCGCCAGTAGTGCGAGCAACGGCCGCCGGTTCGTCGGCGCGATTCGCTGGCCATGATAGAGGACGGCGCGGCGCAGCATCGCCAAGAACAGCAACGCCGTCGGCGCCTGAAGAAAATAGGTCGCCTTGGTCAGCTTTGCAACGCACTGGCAGAGAGATGTACAGCGCAGTAGTAAAACGCCCAAAACAGTCACACCGGCAAGCGTGTACAGGGCGGTTGCATACGAAACGTTCACCGGCGCGGATGGAAACAGGATCGCGAATAAAAATGCGATGCCGAATCCGCCCAATAGCAGACAAAGAAGGTCGAACATCAGCAGCAGACCCGCGCGTTGCAGCATGCGCGGCGAAAGGCGCTGCAACCGAACCAGAGCCGGCAAGGCGAGAAAAAGGACAAAGCTGCTCAGCAGAGATTCCAGAGGAAGCCGTTGGATGTCGAATCCGACCAGCTGCGCGCCCACCCAGTAAGCGAGCAGCACCACGGGAACATTGAGAAGCGTTGTCAGCCAGTGCGCAGGCCCCCCAGCGCGCTGCAAGATGAATCTTGCCAGTCGCAGCAGTCCCCAGTACGCGAGCACCGTACCGATAGCAATCAGGCTCAACCCGATATAGTCGCTGGTCTTACTGATGTTTCCCCAGGTTATGGCGCCAGTAATTACGTCAGGATATTGCTGTCGAGGTCGCCACCATCGAAAGACGCAGCCCGCAAAAACCGCCGCGTAGAGCATTGCTAAGAGAAACAGTCGCCAGGATGCCTGCAAAGGGGGGCCTGATGGAAACGTGAGTTGCAATGTGGGTTGGCGGGCGGCGCGCTCGAGGGTTGAACCGCCTTCCGCCGGCGTCTCTCGCGGATGACTATTGCGCGCCTTCGCTGTGCGGGCCATGGTCGTTGGATATGGAACGCTGTCGTTGGCTGATCGATGCGAGGTCTTGCAGCCAGGCGTTGAGCAACGGCAGCTCATTTTGAGACAGTATCGAGGCGGAAATAAGCGCTTCGTAGCAACGCCGCAGATTGTCCTCGATATGCTGAAGACCCGATCGTAACGGCAGACGCTCCAGGATCTCGCGAATCTGATCATTTTGGAGATAACCCGGCAATTCGTCGCGAAAATCCTTCATTAGATCGTGTGCATTTCGCTCTTGCAGCACGGTGGCGTCGTGGAAGAGAACAGCCCATCCATTTTCCCAGCAGATGCGTTGCGCGATAAAACTGCGCCAGATATCGGTCATGCGGAATGAGCAGAACGCTGGCAGGTAGAGGAGCGGATAGGCGTCTTTCCAGAAAACGGTATTCTGGCTATTGAAAGGGCACCAAGCTCCGGGAGCTAATGCAACGGAGCGGCCGCGTCGAAAGCGCACCGGCAACGGTAAGACCAGCCGGTAAACAGCATCGACGTCGGGATTTTCATCGGCCAGCCCTTGCTGGATGGGACAGTCGCTCTCCGATAAAGGCAAAGAGTCCCATGGCGGCGCTGGGCGTCGGACAAACTGTAGGGGGAGCCCCCGCGGCCAGATGTCGCGGTCAGTGAAATACTGATATACGTTCACCCAGCCTGACGCGGCGCACACAGAGGCGATAATCGTCCTCGGCCGCGCGTCCCAAAATTCCGCTCGTGGAATGTTGTCGTCGTCGGTTTCGACAATCCGGGCCGCGCCGTCTCTGATCGCCTGCAAATATCCGATGTTCTTACGTGCGTAATGGCGTTCCGGGCAGCGTTCGGCTGTGAGAAAGCCGAGCTGCCGTTGCCGTTCAAGACTAAAGAATTCACAACCATCCAGGTGAAAGTCAGGAGGACTGGAGACATCGCCCATGACATAAAAGCGATACCGGCGTTGCCGCGCTCCGTCCGCTAATTGTCGCAAAGCGCGATTCGGCCGCGCGATCGATGTGACTACTATGGCTGTATTCTGTTGCTCGTGTTCGCGTGGCATTATCGGCGCAGGTCGGGTAGTATTCGCGGGCGATCATGCATCGGGCGGGACCACGTGGGAACGGACGGCGGCATGATCGGGCGTGGACGTGATTACAGGTCGGCGCCCCGCTGAATTGCGCATTTCCGCAAGCAGACACCTCGCCAGCTTGACGCTTGTCGGAAAAATCCTGAACTTCGTTGCGCCATATGCGCGCGGGCTCTCGATGACAGGAAATTCCTGGCGGCGAAGACCGAGTTTATAGCAGCGGATCGCCATCTCCAGGTCAATCGTAACGCCCGTGCGCGAGGGGTTCATTGCATAAAACGCGCATTTTGAAAAGCCCTTGACCCCATGCAGAACGTCCCAGATAATGGGTCCTTCTCGTCGCCAGAGCAAAGAAGAACACAAGGCAAGGGCGCCGACGCCCCATTTGCGGGGCTTCAGCCATTTACTGTCCTCTTCATTTCTGCTCCCCTGAATCATGCGGCTGGCAATCACCAGATCGTGGCCGCTTAACAACTGCGCTTTGAAGGTCGGAAGGATCGCCGGGGAAATTGTTCCCTTTGGAAAAAAAACGACCAGACAATCGCAAGTCGACGTCTCGACCGCCTGCCAGTAAGCTGCGTTCAGACTTCGGACCCTCTGACGATGTACCGGTACGCCGTATCGCCGTAATACGGCTACAGTTCCATCGGTGCTGCCGCCATCGATGGCAAAGACTTCATCGAATATTGACCGATCCACATATGGCAGGTCGGCTTCACACCCCTGCTCCTCGTTCCATACGAGAAAACACAGGGCTACTGTCTTGCGCATGAAACGAATATTTTCGCATATTCAAGCAGATTCTCACCGTGATCAAAACGGTCGAGCTCAGCCGCATGCAGTCCCAGCCGCCTTTGAACGCTGCCGGCGCGGCTCACCTACGCGCCTGCCGACGCAGCGTTTTGGAGATACCAGGCATACGTCGATGCGATGCCTTCATGGAGCGGGATTTTCGGCGCCCACCCCAAGGCCCGGATTTTCGAGATGTCCAGCAATTTTCTGGGCGTCCCGTCGGGCTTCGAAGGATCGAACGTGATGCGCCCGGTATAGCCGACGGTGCGTCGTATGAGTTCAGATAACTCGCGAATGCTGATATCCTCGCCGGTCCCGACATTGATAATCTCGGGCTCATCGTAAGTGTTCATAAGATGAACAGCCGCTTGCGCGAGATCGTCTACATGCAGAAACTCGCGCCTCGGCGAGCCGGTGCCCCAGATCTGTACTTCGGGCCGCCCCTCCAGTTTTGCTTCGTGGAACTTGCGAATAAGCGCAGGAAGCACGTGCGACGAGGTCAAATCAAAGTTGTCGTTTGGGCCATATAAATTCGTCGGCATCACACTGATTGCGTTAAAACCATATTGCAATCGATAAGATTGGCAGAGCTTGATGCCCGCGATCTTCGCCACCGCATACCACTCATTAGTCGGTTCTAATGGTCCACTTAAAAGGTACTCTTCCCGGATTGGCTGTGGCGAGAGCTTGGGATAGATGCAAGACGAACCGAGAAACTGCAGTTTCTGAACCCCGTAGCGATAGGCTGCGTCGATAACGTTGAGTTCGATGGCCAGATTGTCGTAAATGAACTCGGCAGGCCGGCTGCTGTTGGCGAGAATTCCGCCGACTTTGGCGGCCGCCAGAAATACATATGCGGGTCGGGCGGAGCGGAAAAAGCGGTCTACGGCTGCTCGATCGCGCAGGTCTGTTTCGTCGCGGGACTGAACGACAAGGTTCGTCCACCCTCCGCTTTGCAGAGCGCGGAGTATGGCGGATCCTACCAGTCCCCGATGTCCCGCCACATAGATCTTGCCGCCTTTATCCATGCGCAGAGCCCCGAACGATGACATGATGGCCGGCTTCGGCAAGAAGCTGCTCCTGGCGTGCAAGCTCCAGGTCATGTTCCACCATCATTTTCACCAGATCGTCGAAGCCGACCTTCGGCCGCCAGCCGAGTTCGCGGCGAGCCTTGGATGAATCTCCTAAAAGATGGTCGACCTCAGTCGGTCGAAAATACCGGGGATCTTTCTCAACATACTTGGTCCAGTCAAGTTCGCAGTAGGCTGCCGCGAGATCGAGAAATTCCCGAATTGTGTGTGATTCGCCTGTTGCAATGACGTAGTCGCGAGGCTCGGGTTGCTGTAACATGAGCCACATTGCTTCCACATAGTCGCCGGCGTATCCCCAGTCCCGGCGGGCGTCCAGGTTGCCAAGAAACAGTTTCGATTGCAGTCCTAACTTGATACGAGTGAGCGCGCGCGTAATCTTGCGCGTCACAAAGGTCTCACCCCGCCGGGGGGACTCGTGGTTGAAGAGAATGCCGTTGCTGATGAAGAGATTGTACGCTTCGCGGTAATTGACGGCGTACCAGTGTGCAGCCAGTTTGCTGACGGCGTACGGACTCCGCGGGTAGAACGGAGTAGATTCATTTTGCGGAGGAGGAGCGGCGCCGAACATTTCCGACGACCCGGCCTGGTACATCCGAATTGGTTTCCCTGTCGCTTGAACGGAATCCCGGATCGCCTCGAGCAGGCGCAGCGTGCCTGTGGCCACGACGTCCGCCGTGTATTCAGATTGATCAAAGCTGACGCGGACGTGAGATTGTGCGGCCAGGTTGTAGAGCTCGTCGGGCTTGATTCGCTCCAGGATGCGTCTGATGCCCGTGCCGTCGGACAGATCGCCGTAGTGCAGATAGAACTTGACGCCCGCTTCGTGTGGATCCGCATAGATGGAGTCCAAACGGTCTGTGTTGAAGGTGGATGCGCGACGAACAATGCCGTGCACCTCATAGCCTTTGGACAGCAGCAGCTCAGCAAGAAAAGAGCCGTCTTGTCCCGTGATTCCAGTAATAAGGGCTTTTTTGGTCATGTCGATCCTCGGCGAGCTGTATGTGTGCGATTTTAGCGACCGCTCGCCTCAATGCGCGGCCGAGCGGACGGGCGTAATAGCGGAACAGCAGAGCTCGATTCACCAGGCGCGGCGTGTCCGTCAATCTACCCCCCCTGCGGGCGCCCGCGCTGTAGCAGCAGACCGGAGATGCGCCGCAATGGCGCCGTGATCTTCCAGGACAAGGATTGACGCAACATCCGCGCCTCCCGCTGCCATTGCTCCACCTCCGCCTCAAGAGCCTGAATCCGGCGCATATTCTCGTCCCTCTCGGCGCCAGCGTGATGCTCGCTGTGAATGGCGGAACGAAAGCGGTTTATGCTCTCCAATTGCAGATGGCGATCAAACCCCGGGTAGACTTTTTCAAGAGTGACGTAAAATTCAATCTCGTACCGGGCCGTCGTCTGAAAATCAATGCAGATAAAGTCCAGTAAGCCGAGTCTGGTCAGGTCCGCCAGGATATCCAGAAATGACGCCGGCGTAAATACATGGCAGTGCGCGTCGAAATATTCGTCGGTGGCGAACTGATGCTGCGCCAGTTGCAGGGCTTGTTCAAGCGTATAGTAATGGGGCGCCTCGTCCGCGGTCTGGGGACCGGCGCCTTCCCAGATGCGCCGCGCATCCGCCAGAGCGACATTCGCGCAATAATCGAACACGTGTTTTGCTGATGGATTCCGGCGATTTTCGAGCCAACATTGTATAATATCGCCCAGCGGCGTTAATAGACGAAATTGGTCGAAGGTATATCGTTTGTCCGGAATAGCAAGCGCAAGTTTCCCTCCGGTGTGCAGAAGGCTTGCGACCTGATGCAGCCAGCCGATGGTGTTTGGAATGTGCTCGATAACGTGTGATGCAATGACGTAATCAAAGCGCCTTTCGCCGCACGCTCGGATCAGATCCCCGTCGGGAGCGACAAAAGAGACCTCGACAATTTTTGATTTGTCGACGGTGGGATGATCAGCATATTTTCGCCGAAGGTCCTCCGTGGAGAGATGATCGAGGTAGTAGATCTCTCCGTCCTCTTTTGTTACTACGGGCTGCGTTAATGGGCCGATCTCAAGCCCCACGCATTTGCCGCAGTCGATGCGCGCCAGCATTTTTTGCTTGTTCGGCATGAATCAACGCGCACACCGCCGCTTGGAGCGACTGCGCGGCGCAAGGGAGATTATAAGCCTACCACATGGTCGGACTTGACGTCGCTGTATGGCTGCGCAGGCTGCTCCCTCGACCGGGCGCGCGGGCGCAGAAGATATAATGAAACTCACAACCGCTCATGGCCCCAGCGGTCGCCGGCAATTGTGCGCGCAGTCCATTCCGCCGACAATCATCAGCGAGATGTCAGGTCTTCTATGAGCAGCAGCGATTCTCAGGATATCGGAAATCGCTATTCAGACGTGGGATCCAGCCGCTGCCCCTATGATGCGGAATATTATCGGACCAGTTGCGGCCCCTTTCCCTATGAGCGTGCGCCGCACTGGCTGAACTTTTTCGGCAATATTGCCGATCATATCGTTCGTCTGCTGCAGCCGAGGCGCGTCCTTGACGCGGGCTGCGCCATGGGCTTTTTGGTCGAGGCGTTATGGGACCGCGGCGTCGAAGCCTGGGGGATTGACATATCGTCTTTTGCAGTCTCGCATGCCCGTCCCGATATTCGCCCCTATTGTGTCGTGGGTTCGATCGCCGAAGGCTTACCCGGCGGATCGTTTGATCTCATCACATGTATTGAAGTCCTCGAACATATGTCGCCGGCTGAAGCAGAAGCGGCCATAAACCGCCTGTGCGAGGCGTCCGACGCCATTCTGTTTTCATCAACCCCCGTCGACCTGAATGAAGCCACGCATCAGAATGTGCGTCCTGTTCTGGGATGGATCCATTTGTTTGCAGAACGCGGATTCTATCCGGACATGCTGTTCGACGCTCAGTTTCTGACGCCTTGGGCGATGTTGCTTCGCCGCCGCAAGGAGCGGCCGCCCGAAGACGCGCTGGTGTTTTTTGCGCGCGTTCTCAGCGCAAGATCGCATCCGCGCCGCGAGCCTGCTGCGCTGGCAGAGCGGCGCGGTTGTTCGTCCGTCGTCCAACAAGCCGGCGTTGATTTGGCCGAAACGGTCCACGCGCTCCAAGGCGACCTTGACGCTGTTAAAGCCGAAGTGCGCGCGCTCGCTGACGCGCAGTCTGAGGCGGCGGCAGTAAAGACATGGATGCACTCCGCCGAGATGACGCTTGCCTCCGTACAGGCCGCGTTACACACCGTTCAGTCGCGTCTGCTGCAGCTTGCAGAACGCGAATCCGGAACCGGAAATGGGCTGGAAGCCGAAGTGGCGCGGCTTGAGCAGGATCAGCGCCATATCGCCGCGCAAGTTGACAACCTGCTGAACAGCCGGATCTGGCGAACCCTCCAGGCCGGTGGAGGCGCCGTGCTGCGGCTACAGAGGGCCATTGCGCCCTGGAAGGCTGTCGCCAGGCGCGCGGTTCGAGACAACATCGGCGTTCGTATCCATTGCGATATGCCCCCGCCCGAACCGAAACACGGAATAAGCGGAACCATCGAGATCCGCGGGTGGGCCCTTGCGGAACGGGGTATCACTCACGTGGATATCGAGGCCGGTTCAGAGATATCGTTTCCCGCCCGGTACGGATTGCCGCGGCCCGATCTGCCGCCTCTGTTCCCCCATATCAAGGGGGCGGCTGAAGCGGGCTTTGCGGCCAAACTCGATACCCGCCGGCTGTCGAACGGCCTGCACGTATTGACAATACGTGCGCACGCGAAATCGGGAGAAACCGCAGAAAAACGCATCCCGGTGCTGGTTGATCATGAGCACGGTTTCGCCAGCGAGTATGACAGATGGCTGCACCAGTTCGAGCGGCGTGATCCGGTGCTCATCGAATTGAAGCTGTCTGCGTTCGTCTACCAGCCGTTAATATCGGTGATAGCGCCGGTTTACCGGACTGCCGCGCCGGTGCTGAAAGCCGCAATCGAATCGGTTCTGGCCCAAAGCTATCCGAAATGGCAGTTGTGCCTCGTCGATGACGGGTCGCAATCTGCGGAGTTGACAGGCCTCCTCGAAGCGTATTCAACGCAGGATGCGCGGATCGAGTTTGCAACCATGCCCGAGTCGGGCGGAATCTCGGCGGCGTCAAACCGGGGGCTGGCCATGGCCAAAGGCGAGTATATTGGCCTGCTTGATCACGATGACATGCTGGCGCCGGACGCCCTGTTTCATATGGTGGAGGCTCTTCAGCAGACCCCGCGACCGGATCTCCTCTACTCGGATGAAGATCACATGGATGAGGTTGGCCGGCGATTTGACCCGTTCTTCAAGCCCGACTGGTCGCCCGATCTGATTCTGTCCGAAAATTACGTCTGCCATTTCATGGTATTCGAGCGCGGTCTTGCCGAGGCGGTCGGCGGATTCCGCAGCGAAATGGATCTGAGCCAGGATCACGATCTGCTGCTCCGCATGAGCGCCAAAGCCCGCCGTATTTTCCATGTCCCGCGAATCTTATATCACTGGCGCACGAACCTGGAATCCATGCAGCGCGCATCTTCCCGTGAACAGGCGGCCTTTGCCTCATCGCGCCGTGCAGTAGAGAGCTACCTGGCCCAAACGGCCCAAGGAGCTCGCGTGGAAGAGGGCATCCACCCTGGCAGATGGCGCGTACGGTATCCTGTGCCCCCAGGCAGCCACGTCAGCATCATCATCCCAAGCGGCGGTAATCTCGACGTGCTGCGGCGCAACCTGAAGAGTTTATTGGAACGGACTACATACTCCGATTACGACGTTGTTGTTATTGACAACAGCAAAGGCGACGTCATTTCTGAATACATCCGGCGCTTGCGACAAAAGGGCTCGCCGGTTCGCTGCGTTGATATGCGGGGCCAGCCGTTCAACTTTTCGCGTCTGAATAACGCCGCGGTCCGGGACGTCGCCAGTCCGCTCCTGCTCTTTTTGAACGATGATACGGAGGTGATTGCTCCGGACTGGCTGACGGCCCTCGTGGAGCACGCAGTCCGGCCCGAGGTCGGAGCCGTCGGCGCGAAGTTGCTGTATCCGGACGGCCGCATTCAGCACGCGGGCGTCACGCTGGGCCTCGCTGGCCAGTGCGGGCACTCCTTTAAAGGATTGCGCGGCGATCAGCGGCATTATTTCGACTTTCCGGATGTTGTTCGCAATGTATCCGCCGTAACCGGAGCATGCTTGATCACCCGATCGGAGGTGTTCCGGAAGGTCGGCGGATTCGATGAGACGCTTTTTCCGGTCGCCTACAACGATATCGATTTGTGTCTGAAGATTATGGACGCCGGATACCGCATCATATACAATCCACACGCGCTGCTGTATCATCACGAGGCGGCGTCGAAATCGGACAAAGATCTTGATCCACAACCGGCGGAGATCACGGGGTTGAAATCACGCTGGGCGCACATCATTTCCTCGGACCCCTTCTACAACCCCAACCTGACGCGGAGAAAAGAGGATTTTTCGCTGAACTGGGGATGAGCAATGATATGACGGCGGCATTACCCGCCCATGCTAGCCTGAGATTTCCGGCGAACAGTTCGCATGACGTGGCAAGGCGATTATCCCTTCCTGATCGGCAATCTCGTCCTAAAGGACTTCCGCATCCGCTACCGCAACATGTCTCTCGGCGTGTTGTGGTCGGTGCTGAATCCTCTGGTGATGATGGGCGTGCTGACATTTATCTTCACCAAAATCTTCCCCAACAACATTCCAAAATTCCCGGTCTTCGTCATGTGCGGGCTGGTCCCGTTCAATTTCTTCAGCATCGCCTGGATCTCCGGGACGTGCTCGCTGACCGACAACGCCGGCCTGATCAAACGCGTACCGGTGCCGCGCGAAATCGTGCCGGTTACCAGCGTCCTGTCAAATTGCGTACATCTGTTCATTCAAATCGGACTCCTGCTCGGCATGACCCTGCTGTTCGGTCTGAAGGTCAACGTCTATTGGGCCTGGATGCCGGTTCTGTGGACTCTGGAAATTATCTTTGTGTGCGGTCTTGCGCTGATTTTCGCCGCCCTGAACGTCTATATTCGCGACATGCGATACGTCGTTGAATCGGCCAATACCGTGTTGTTCTGGCTGGTGCCGATCTTCTATGATTTCGCGATCATTCCCGCTCAGTTCAAGGAGGTGTATCAGTTCAACCCGGTTGCGGCGCTGGTGCTTGCGCTGAGACGCATTCTGATTGAAGCGAAAGCGCCGCCCATGAGCGTGGTCGTCAAGATGACGCTGGTGGCGTTCATGATGCTGACCGCCGGCATTCTGATTTTTGAACGACTCAAGCGGCGCGTCTACGACCACCTCTGATATGCGGCGAATCGATTGCCGGAGCGTGTTCAAGCGCTTCCACCATCACAGCGGCCAGCGGCTCCTGCGCAGCCATATCGCCGCATTCTTCCGCTCGCGCGAATCGGACTGGTTCTACGCGCTCAGAAACATCTCCTTCCATGTCGATTCCGGCGAAAGTCTGGCTATCGTGGGCCGCAATGGCGCGGGCAAAAGCACGCTGCTGAGCATCATCACCGGACTCGCCCGGCCCGATTACGGCTCCATCCAGATCAACGGGCGGGCCGCCGCGCTGCTCGAACTCGGTTCCGGCTTCCATCCCGATCTCACCGGCGCCGAAAACGTCCGCCTCAACGCCGCCCTCCTGGGATTCACCCGAAAGCAGACCAATCAGCTCTTTGCCGGCATCGTCGATTTCGCCGGCATCGGCGACTTCATCGACGAGCCGCTGCGTACGTATTCAAGCGGCATGATCCTCCGCCTGGCCTTTTCCGTGGCCGTAAATCTCGATCCGGACATCCTTGTGATCGATGAAGTCATTGCGGTCGGCGACCAGGAATTCCAGGCGAAGTGTTTCGACAAGATCCGCCAGTTCCGGCATCGCGGCAAGACCATCATCGCCGTTTCGCATTCGACCGCCATCCTGACCGAGTTGTGCGACCGGGCCCTGTGGCTCGACCGCGGCGAGGTCGTGATGTATGGGGAAATCCGCCCTGTGCTCGACGCCTACCAAGGCCAGTTCGCGATCGCGAGCAAGACCGCAGCCGCGCCGGAGTGATCCGGCGCATTGCTACCGGATCCTGCGATATTGCCAGAACCCGATCAGGCCCAGCCCTGTGATGACTACATATTGCAGCGCCTGCGCCAGCAGAATATAGGCGACCGCGTCCGTCCGGCTGAATCCGAAAGGAACCAGCACGCTGACTGCGACGAACTGATAAATCCCGACATATCCGGGTGTCGATGGCAGCGCGCTGCCCAGTCCCAATCCCGCGATCAACAGAAAAGCCGTCGGCAGGCTCAGCGACAGTCCGATCGCTTTCGCGCCCAGGATGGTAAAAACGCCGTCGCAGAACCATATGACGGCCGTCATCACCAGAAATCGCAAAAGGCGACCGCTGTCATGAAAGCTCCGGATTCCCAACAGCGCCTGCTGCACAATGTGCTCAAGCTTGCTCCGCAACCCTTCCGAGCACGGCAGCTTGCGGAACACGGCAACGCATAGCCGCTCGAAGCGGGGCAGCAGCGCCATCGAAACAACGCCGCACAGGGCCAGGATCGCGAACGGGCGCGCCGCGGGGCCAAACCAGCCGGGCTTCACTTCCAAGGTCAGTAGAACGCACGCGCTGATGAGCGCCAGCGCAATCGCATCCGCCGCTCTTTCTGAGAGCGCCGTGGTCAGAACGTAGGTTTTGCTCAGCGTGGACCGCGCGCTGACCATAAACACGCGTACAAGCTCACCGCCGCGCGCGGGCAGGAAGTTGTTCCCGAAATAGCCCGCCGCAGTCGCCCAGAACACCGTGCGAAGCGGCGCCACGCCTTCAGCCGTGAGCAATATCCGCCATCGCATCGCGCGCAGAAACATCGCCAGCGCGCACATTCCGCAGGCCGCCGCCATCCACGGCAGCCGCGCCGTCCGGAAGATCTCGCCAACCCGCGCCCAGGCGATGCCGCGAAGGGAATAAAAGAGCAGGACAGCGGCGATCAGCAGCGATGCCAGCCAGTACACGGGGTGCAGCCGCGCTGTCTGAGACTGGGCGCCGGCGGTTTTGACTGCGGCAACGGGAGACGTGGAGGACATCGAAGGCGGGTCCTAAGCCTCTAGTCTAAACGGCTGGCGGCTCAGGTGATTTCACGCCGCGCCGCCGTCCGGAGCTGCGCCAGCGTCTTGCCGAGGGCCCGGCGCGTCCGGCGCGGCCGCGGTTTCTCATCCGGCGATTGTGCCGCTTTAGCGCGCACGCTTTTCGCCCCGGGCGACTCATTGAGCAGCGACCGGAGCTGCTCCTGCGCCGCCTCAAGAGCCGCCGCCAGTCTCGCGCGCTCCGCGCGTAGCCGCGCCACTTCAGCCTCGAGCGCGTCGAGCATCTCCATCACCGTCATCTGTGCCTTCTACCAGTGTTTCTCAATTGGCCAGGTAGAAGCCCAATCGTATATCACCCGCGAGCTAGGTCGGCGACGCCTCCGGGAACGTCTACACCCACCGAGCCAGACCGGCCGCCCACGAATAGCCCACGCCGAAGCCGACCAGCATCGTCAAATCGCCGGGTTTTAACCGGCCTTCGAGCTGCGCGTGTTTGAGCGCGATCGGGATGGTGGATGATACCGTGTTTCCGCAATGGCTCATCGCCACGCAGAATTTGTCCTGCGGGACTTTGATTTTCCTGCGCAGGTGCTCCAGCATGTAGCGATTGGCCTGGTGGAATACGAACAGGTCGATTTCTTCCAGCGTCTTGCGGCTGCGCTCAAGCAACTGGCACACGCTCTGGGGCACGGCCTTCAGCGTGAAATTGAAAATCTCTGCCCCGTCCATGAACAGATGGTCTTGCGTGCGCACGCTCCCGCTGTCGTCCGTGATTTCGCGGGCCGTCTCCGCGGTGCGCGCCCGGCGCAGGCCTCCGGTCGGCACAATCAGATTGTTCGCGCCGCGGCCATCGGTCCCGAACACGAAGGGGCCAATGAGCGGAGCGTCGGCTTCGACCGCGGACACGAGCGTCGCCGCAGCCGCATCGCCAAAGATCGTCCGCACGCTGCGATCGCGCGGGTGAATGAACTTGCTGTACGTCTCCGCGGTCAGCAGTAAAACGTTCGCCGCTTGACCGGATTCAATCAGCCCCTGCGCTAAGCCCAGCCCGTAGACGAACCCTGAACAACCCAGGTTGAAATCGAGCGCGCCGGCCGAAGTGGGTATGCCCAGCCGGTCCTGGATCAGACACGCTGTCGTGGGCAGAAAATAATCAGGACTCTGCGTACACAGAAGAACGTAATCGATGTCATGGGCCGCGCAGACGCCGGATGCGAACAGCTTCTGCGCTGCGGCAACCGCTAGGTCGGACGAGCACTCATCCTCGCCCGCGATGTGACGCGCCTGGATCCCGGTCTTTTCATCGATCTTCTGCACGGACCACTCGGGGAATTCGGCCGACAACTGCTCCGTGGTCACGGCCTTCTCCGGCAGATAATATTCGATCGCTCGGATCGCTGCTTTCATGCGGGGTTACGCCCCGTTGGTGGCCAGCTGATAGAGATCGTCGACGGTCTCGCAGCGGCTGACATCGCGCGGCGACAGTTCGCGGCCGAGCTGCTCATCCACCATGGCGATAAAAGACATCAGCGCAAGCGAGTCCCATCCGATGTCCTCCAGCCGTTCTGATCCCTTGAGTCCATCAACGGGATTCTCCAGGATTTTCTGAAACTCGGCAAGGAATTGGGCGTGGTCCACGCCATTATTCTCGGCGGTGGAGCGATGCTGAAGCAATAGGCTTGCGCGCCGCCAGGAATAGCCCGGCAGCGAGCAGATCCTCATCGGAAAGGTTGCGGAAGGGCGGCGCAAGCCGCGGCCTGATGGCCTGGATGAGTTCGATTTGTACAGGACCGTAATCGACGCCCGGCCGAATCGCAGTCTTGTGCGGGTCAAGCTCATCCGCGCAGCCCGCGACCCGAGTAATGAACAACCTGGCGTCATATCCCAGCGCGCGCATTTTGTCGCGATAGTAATTAATCCTGTGACGATGCGGGATGGCTGAGTACCGGGACATCGATGTATACACGGCCTTCGGAATGGTCAGGAATTCGAGCGGATGGAAGCCTTTACGGCTGAACAGGCCATAATCGGTCAGGTCGATCTTATGAATCAGCCCGCCGCCCGGTCGCAGCAGTCGGTCCATGGCCGAAAACGCCCGGTCAATCTCATACACCTCTTCAAGGACGGCTCGCGAAACGATTAAATCAAACGACTCCGGGGCGAAATGCCCGTCGGCGCGTTCGATGGCGACGCTATATACCGGCCGGATCCGGTCTGCGGGAAATTCCCCCACGCCCAAGGATTCGCCGAGGGCGCGATAAATAAGGTTGTTCTTTGCAGGATCCTGGGCAGTGACGAACCGGTCGAGCGCAACCACCTCAGCCGCGCCCGCGTGTATGAACCGCATGGCCACGCCCAGGTTGTCGCCTGGCCCGACCTCCAGAATGCGCTTGCCGGCGAGATCGGCCGCGGTCAGCCCGCCATAGCGCAGGTAATCAGTAAAAACGCGATTAATATAGGCGATGCTCTGCTCCAGGGAGAAAGCGCTGTGGGAAGCGCCAATCGAGGAGCGCGAATTACCGGCCAGATAGCGCGCTTGAGTCCGGATATTCGCGGCAATGCACTTGCCAATGATGAGCCATTTCGAAGACGTCATGCGACCGCGCGCTGGCTGTCGAGCGCTTCGGCGAAATCCGAGGCGATTTTCTCCCACGAGAACTTCGATGCGACCATGCGCCACGCTTCGACGCGCATACGTTCCCGTTCCGCTTCATTTTCAAGCAATTCCAGGCAGGCGTCCGCAAACGCCCGGGGTTCATCCGCGATCCGGATATTCCGGGGAGGGTCGATCGTCAAGCCCTCAGCTCCGACAGATGTCGAAACCACCGGGACCTTGGCCGCCATCGATTCATAGATCTTCAGGCGCGTTCCACCGCCGATGTAAATGGGAACGATGGACACCCCAGCGCCCCACAGATATGGGCGCACATCCGGCACGGTGCCAGTGACCCGGATGTTCGGGTCGCTCTCGGCCAGCGCTCTGATTTCGGGCGTCGGATCCCGGCCCACAATCGCGACCGAGCAGTCCGGCCGCCGGCGGCGGATCAGGGGCAGAATTTGCGAAACGAACTCCTGGACGGCATGGATGTTGGGCATCCAGTCCATGGAGCCTATAAAAACCAGGTCGGAGAGGCGGGGCGGCGACGGAGGTGGTTGGAAATATTCGATATCAACACCGGTGGCGACATCGCGGACCCGTTCCAGGCCGAATAACTCCCGCATCACGTCGCGATCCACCGGAGAGACGGCGATCACCTGCGCGGCGCGCCGGCAAACATCGCGCTCGTATCGAAACATCCGATCAGCCTGGAGCCGCATATACGCCCGGCGCAGCGGGTCGCGGGCGTGTTCGGCGTGGCGCCGCCAGATCATAGTCTCAACGTTGTGTTGGAACAGCGTGAAGCGTTCGATGTTGTGGATATTGATGGACGGCGTCAGAAAGTCGCACACCATCGCGTCGAACGATTCGCGGGCCTGAAGTGCGGCAATCGCATGTTCCATGGCGGTTGAGCGATACCGCTGAATCGCAATCGGCAAGCGGGAAAACAGCCCTGCTCCAAGTTGTGCGGCAAAGCGCGGCGACCGTTTCGATACCGCGCGAAACGGGATTGGATAGGCGCGCTTCGAATATTCACGGCTGCGCTCGACGCCCTCGCGGTTTCCATCATCGAAGGCGACATAGTGGATTTCGTGGCGGCGATGCAACTGGCGCAGCATCTCCAGCGTGCGGATCTGGCCGCCTTTGGTCGTGGGGTGCAGGAAATCGCTCTTGACCCAAAGAATCTTCACGCGGGAGACCGGACCTCCGCGGACTGCTCAGGAACCGCGTGGTTGCCGGCAATGAAAATCTCGCCCCAGGTCTCGAAATTCAGAAGACGCCAGATCCTATCGGTAGCGTCTTCGACCCCACGCTCGTGCCGGTCGAGGATCGCGTTCAGCTCAGCGCGGTCCACGAATTCCGAGATGAAAGAATCCGGCGCACGCAGGGAGGCGTAGCGCTCCGGAGCCCCTGGTCCTGAGAGCCACTGTCGGAGCGGCGTCGGGAATCCCATTTTCTTGCGATGAATGATGTCGGGCGGCAGCAGATCCTCGACGGCGCGCTTGAACATATATTTCCCGACGCCGTTGCGGACCTTCATGCGATCCGGCGCCTGCGCGGCGAATTCCACCAGCGGATGATCGAGCAGAGGCACGCGGCTCTCGATGGAGCAGGCCATGCTCATCTGGTCCTGTTTCATCAGGAGTTCGACGAGGTAGGTTTTCTGATCCGCGTAAAGCAGTTGCGTTAGCGGCGACGCGCCGTCCCGCGCTGTCCAGTAGCGGCGATAGTTGGCGTAAATGGCGGCCGGGTCCGGATTCCGCAGCAGCCGGCTCTGCGCCGCGGCGCCGAACGCTGAGTAGAAATTATCGAGATACAGAGACTCGAGGTCTTCGGCCTGCCCGAGAAATGTGTGCTGCAGCTTGCGGCGCAGCGTTGCATTCAGCAGAGGCGAAGACGCGATCCAGCTCCGGATGCCGCGCCGCGCCAATGCGGGCGCCAAGCGATACCACCCCAGCCATTTCTCGTTGAGCGTGTAGAAGCGATACCGGGAATAGCCGCCGAAGAGCTCGTCACTTCCCTCCCCCGTGAGAACGACCTTGACGTGTTCGGCCGAGAGTTTTGCGACGAAATACAGCGACACGCTCGAGGGCCACACGATCGGTTCGTCTTCATGCCAGACTAGCTTGGGCAGAGCGCCGAAGAAATCCTCACAGGAGATCACGACTTCGCGATGTTCGGTATCCAGCGCGCGGGCGACCTGGCGCGCATAATCGAGCTCGCTGAACTCGTCCTCGGCGTAGCCGACCGAAAACGTGACCACCCGGCCGGAAACCATGCGCTTCATCAGGGCGACAATAGCGCTCGAATCGACGCCGCCGCTTAAAAATGCGCCCAGCGGAACATCACTCATCAGGCGCATGCGGACGGTTTCCTCCAGGCGCGCGCGGCACTCGCGCACCCAGCTTTCGTCGTCGCGGTCCTGTCTGGTGGGCGCGGGGACGTCCCAGTACTGGCGAATATCGAGTTTCAATGACTCGCCGGAAGCGTCCAGTTCGAGGACGTGTCCGGGCATGAGTTTTCTAATGCCGCCGAAGAACGTGCGCTCATCGCTGATGTAGCCGAAGGCGAGATATTCGGGCAGGATCGATTCGTCGAAGCGGGTCGAAATCGAGGGGTGTTCGAGAAGCGCCTTGATCTCGGAAGCAAATGCGAACAGCCGGCCGTCCCAAAAATAATACAGGGGCTTGATGCCGAGGCGGTCGCGGGCGCAAAACAGACGGCGGCGCCGCTGGTCCCAGATGGCGAAAGCGAACATGCCGCGAAAGCGCCGCACGCAATCAGCGTCGTACTGTTCGTAGGCGTGGAGGATGGTTTCCGTGTCGGAGCGCGACCTATATATATGTCCGGCGCGCTCCAGTTCGCGGCGAATGGACTCGTGATTGAAGATTTCGCCGTTAAAGATGATCTGAAGATTGCCGTCTTCGTTGGACATGGGTTGATGTCCGGCGGCAAGGTCGACGATGCTCAGACGGCGGTGCCCGAGAAAGGCGACTCCGTCAGTCCACAGGCCGCTATCGTCGGGGCCGCGGTGGCGGAGAAGGCCCGTCATCCGCGCCAGCGTCGCTTGGTCGCGATCTCGTTCTGAATTCGTTACGAATCCTGCGATGCCGCACATGCAAAATGAAGGACGCGACCGGGGCGCGGGAAATCGCCTTTAGTATAACAGGGCGTCGTAAACGGCTGGCAGCGAATGTGGGGGCGTCGAGCGCACCCATACGGCGATGAGGCAACTGGCCTTGTGAAGCAGACATACAATGCCCGGTGCGCCTGGGCGACTGTGGTTATCGTTGCGGGCATCATCTACGCTTCCCTGTTTCCGTTTCAGTTCCACCGTCCTGCCGGAATTCGCAGTCCCGTAGAGACGCTGCTCTCCACCTGGAATTTGCCGCCGGGGCGCGGCGATCTGGCGGCAAACGTCCTGTTCTATATGCCGTTCGGGTTGTTCGCCAGCCTGGCGTTGGCCTACAGAGCAGCAGCGATCCGCGCAGGACTGGTTACGGCGGCAGGCGCGGCGCTGTCGCTGTGTATGGAATTCCTTCAGATCTATGACGCCGGACGCGATCCAGCCATTTCCGACATATGCGCGAATACCGCTGGAACGGCGCTGGGCGTTCTAGCGGCCGCTCTCATCGTGCGTCGGCGCGGCGCGGCGTCCGGCGTCAAGGTCAAACGGCATCCGTTCGCGTTCATGT
>Ga0209581_1001188_pt1 | contig 33436 bp, 28 predicted proteins | sample Coa_R2_FD_187160 | JGI IMG/M metagenome (GOLD analysis project Ga0209581, IMG submission 187160) | Surface soil microbial communities from Centralia Pennsylvania, which are recovering from an underground coalmine fire - Coalmine... | ecosystem: Environmental > Terrestrial > Soil > Unclassified ...
ATTCTACCGAGCGCACCTTCTCTTCGCGCGAAAGCTCAAGTTCACCGGGGCCGAACGGGTCCACCTTGAGGGCCTTGTATCCCTTGTCGAGGACCACTTTCACCCGCTTTGCAAATTCCTCAGGCTTTCGCTCCACGGTGTACCAGGCGTTGGCGTAAGCTTTGATTTTTTCGTGGCAGCGTCCGCCGAGAATCTTCCAGACCGGCTGGCCACAGGCTTTGCCGACGATGTCCCAGCAGGCGATTTCAATTCCGCTCATTACGGTGGTGGCTATGGCTCCGTTCCTCCAGAACTCGTTCCGGTACATCCGCAACCAAAGGTCCTCGATGTTGAACGGGTCGGAACCGATGACGTGCCGGCGGACGGCACCCTGAATGTATCCGAGGATGCCTTCTTCGCGATTGTGCAAGGTGCATTCCCCAATGCCGACAAGCCCTTCGTCGGTCTTGACCTTGATGAAAATAAGGTTTCGCCACGCGGCTCCGAGCACCAGCGGCTCGACGGCTGTGATCTTCATGGGGTGTCCTTTCTGCGGGTAGATTACGGCTGCGACGCACGCCCCTCACGGTCCCTGCTGTGGAAAGGGCAAGAGAGCAACTTTACTGCAAAGGGTCAGGCCATCGCAATACCTTAGAGCGATTCGAGGAGATTTGAAACTTTGGCGCAAACGCTGCCGGGCACACTTGTGTGCCACACCAGCACCGAGGTGAGAGTCAGGTCTTACGAGAAGCGCTGTCGATTGAGCAAAGTCTTCGGTGGGGGGACGCACCCCTTGCTATCATCCCGGCGTAAGAGGGCGGCGCCGGGCCGCCCTCCAGACACACCCCCACCCCTGCATAAAGTTCATGACCTTAAGCTGTGGGGAGAAATAGGGGGCTAGTTTCGGGAACGCAATTCCTCGCACTTGAGGCAATACTCTGCCCAGGGAATCGCCTTGAGCCGGGCGGGAGATATTTCTTCACCGCAGGCCTGGCATTCGCCATAGGTTCCGCCTGCGACGCGTTCAAGTGCGTAGTCGATTTGACGAAGCATGCGGGTGCGAACGCTCGCCGCTGTAACGTTGACGTCCTGCTCGACGCTCTGGACGGCAAATTCCATTTCGTCAGGTGACTGGACAGCCGCGAGCGCCTCTGTACCTGCCCTGGTTCCGGCCAGTAGCTCCTGCCGCTTCTTTAACAGCAAGTCCCGGTACTCATTCTTTCTAGTTTTTGCAGTTGCTGGCATCTTACAACCTTCCTTGTTCTTAGTCGTCTCTTCACTACTTCTTTTCTCTTTCCGAGTTTCAGATGGTTTGAAAAGGGTGAAGGTTGCACAAAATTTAGCACGGAATAAAAAATTCCGCAAGGCCCCTGTTTTGCAGCCGATTCCAAGGCATTCTGGGGCGAATAATGCTAAAATTCGAGCCGTTGGGGAGCATTCTGACGGTAACAGAGGGGCCAGTCTTTGTCAACTCGCGAAGAAATACTGAATGATATCCGTAACATACTGAAAAATAAGGATAAGTCTGAATACGAGGATGCGGCCGACCGTTTGCCGCCACCGCTTGAAAATATCATGCCTGTGATCCCGCCCATGGAATTGGCGGAACGCCTTGAGTCGGAATTGAAGGGTCTCGGGTGCGCCACCTACCGCGCAGCGACCTTCTCGTCGCTGGAGGAAATCCTGAGATCAATTCTGGATTCGAAGCATGCCCAGTCAGTAGTGGTTTCGCGGAATCCGATCCTCGGACAGCTGAAAATTGCGAGTGTTTTGAGGGGTTGGGGAATCACAGTGTCCCAGTGGCCGGCGAATGTTGCCGGGGACGAGGAAAGTGGGAATTTCCGGGATAAATGCTTCGCTGCTGCGGCCGGGATCACAGGAGTCGATTTTGCGCTGGCGGAAACCGGCAGCCTGGTTCTCACCAGCTTTACCGAGGGGAGCCAGCTAACCTCTCTGGCCCCGCCGATCCATATTGCGCTTTACAGGCACAGCCAGATTCGTGCCTCGCTCGATGAGGTCCTGCGCAACCTTCCTGTCTCCCGCGATCCTGAAAGGCCCAGCCCGGCCCGTTCCGCAGTCTTTATTACCGGCACCAGCCGCACGGCTGACATCGAACAGGTCCTCGTTCGCGGCGTCCACGGCCCTAGAGAGGTCCACGCCATCCTTGTGGAAGAATCCTGCCTGGCGGAATGATGGGGTTGGCGGAAGGTGACAGATTTCGTTGAAGTTAACGCTCCGCAAAGTCCCTTTATGGAAAAAGAATATTGTTAAAATCATTACGTTATGGCAGAATGAAGTTGCGTTTGTCGCTCTTGTATCCCTTTCGAGTTGTATACTCAAAGGCTGCGAGGGAACCTTCGCGGTTGTTTGTGGTTTTCAGCCCCGGAAGTGAAGTACAGAACTGACGGCGCGATCTATCAACAAGGAGTAGAAGTAAACGTGAGTAACAATCGTGAACAAGGAACCGTAAAGTGGTTCAACGCCAGCAAGGGGTATGGTTTTATCCAGCGGCAAGGTGGCGAAGATGTTTTCGTTCACTTTTCTGCAATCCAGGGTGACGGCTATCGTAGCCTTCAGGAAGGCGCGTCCGTCGAGTTCGAAGTGATTCGAGGCCCGAAGGGGCTCCAAGCGGCAAATGTAGTTCAACTGTAACACACAGCGGGGCCGGATGATCTCCGGCCCCGGTCACTCCGGAAATCCGAGCACACAAGACTTTTCCCCGCCCAGAATATTCCAGCCAAGGTGGAAGCAACCTGATCGAACTTAAAATGTGAAAAGTCCAGTCCCATACGCAAGTGCGGACGCGGTGCGATGAGTTCCGGTCGCCCCGCCGAATCAGGCGTTGAAGAGGCTGGACGGCCCCGGTCAAACCAGTACCCGTTGGCTGATTGTTTTTCAACCAGAGGCCCGTAATGTTAGAATCTGCGGGTACGCGCGATACTCTCTAAAGGTGTGAAAGAGTTCGCCGGAGAGGGATTTTCGGCCCGGCAAGATACCGCGCGTAGTGATCCGGGAAAACAATTATGGCTATGACCCCATTATTGGAAGAAATCATGCAGCAGCCGGACGCGCTTTCCGGCGTGCGCAAGTATTACGCCAGCACAGGAGCGATTCCGCTGAACATCCGCAAACAACTGGGAATTTCCCGTGACACCCTGGTGGTCTTTACGGGGATGGGATCTTCGCTCCATGCGGCATATCCGGCGCAGGCTTATCTGACGGCCAGGGGCTACCGGGCGATTGTGTGGGAGGCGGCCGAACTTTTGCACCACCATTTGAAGGTGCTGACGGCGGACACCCTGTTGGTTGCCGTTTCGCAGTCGGGCGAAACGGTGGAAGTCATCGCCCTGCTCGAAGCTCTCCCCAAAAAGATCAAAGTCATCGCTGTCACGAACGTGGAAAGCAGCCGGCTTGCCAAGGAAGGCAAAGTGCTGCTGCCCATGATGGCTGGGCTTCAGGAAACGGTCAGCACGAAAACCTATACCTGTGCCGTTGCCGTGTTGATGTATCTGGCCTTTTCAATTGCGGGCGACGCCCACCGTCCTCTGACGCAGGCGCTGCTCCACGCCGTGGATGCCCAGGAGAAAATCCTCGAGCGGCATGATGACCTGATGCTGCCGACGCTCGAATTTTTCAATAACCCGCCGTACGTGGCGCTTCTGTCGAGAGGGGCTGACATGGCTTCGGCCTATCAGGGAGCCCTGATGCTGAAAGAAGTGGCGCGCCTTGCCGCGGAGGCCATCACAGCCGCGCAATTCCGCCACGGGCCGATTGAAATCGTCAACCCGTCCCATTGCTATATCATCTTTGCCCGGCACAACCAGCCCGCCGAGGCGGCGCCACGCGCTCGGAGGCCTTCCACGCTCCTGCTGAAGCTGGCCTGCGACATCCAGTCCCATAGGGGGCGGGTCCTGCTTATTTCAGACCGGCCGGTTGAGAACCTGACTAACATGCGGCTGATCCAGGTTGAGCCCATTCGGCTGGGTCTCGGCACTCTGGTGGATATTGTAATTATTCAGCTTCTCGCCCACGATTACGCCGTGCGGTCCGGCCTGGAGCCCGGCAAATTCTGGATCGCTGAAGGCGTAACACGCCAGGAGTAAGCAGGCAAATCGCCTCGCCGAAAACCTTCCAAAATACGGCACTGCAGGCTGAATAATTGCCATGTCAGCGTTTGAAAGGGCGGGTTGAGAGTATCTTTCCGCCTTCCTGGATGGTATATGTCGCGTTGGCTTTCAGGTTTGTGAACTTATCCTGGTGGCCGCTGGGCCATTCGATTTGCACTTCATCCGCAGCCCCTGCCTTTTGAAGGCCGAAAGTCACTGGAAGTTCGCTCTGCGAGCAGTAGCTCGAACCCGAATGGACGGTCTGCCAGTTGGTGGCGCCGCCACAGCGCACCCGAACCACGGCCCCAATGCCGTTGCGGTTGGAGCGGGTTCCGACGGTTTTTATCCGGATGGCGTTGGCGGAGTTTTCACCCACGTTCTTGAAGAGATACGCCGGCCCGTTGTTTGTGGTGAGCAGTACGTCGGGATATCCGTCATTGTCGATGTCGCCATATGCCGCGCCACGGGCTACAAACTGTCTTGTGAAACCGACCTGACGCCCGATTTCATTGAAGCGGCCGTTCCCATCATTTTGGAATAGCAGCGGGCGTTCTGCGTAAGTCACCTGCGCCTGGATACGCGCAATATCCGGCTCAATGTGGCCGTTGGCGGCAAAGAGGTCCTGGAGCCCGTCGAGGTTATAGTCGTAAAAGAACAGGCCAAAGGTCAGCGAAAGGCGGCTCTCCTGGCCGATGGAAGACTGCGGCGCAACGTCGATAAAGAAATCGTGCTTTTCATTGTGATAAAGCCCCAGCATCTGGTTTGAAAAGTTGCCAATGGCGAGGCTTGGAAACCCTGAACGGTCGAAGTCCGAGGCGTCAATGCCCATGGCGCCGCGCGCCACGCCGTTCGCGTCATAGGCGATCCCGGCCTGGACGGAATCCTGAGTGAACGTACCGTTGTGGTTGTTGTGGTAAAGCTTGTTGGGTTGCGTGTCATCCGAAACGGCGATGTCCGGCCAGCCGTCCATGTCGTAATCAACGATGGCAACGCCCAGGTTTTTGCCTGTGGGATCGTAAATGCCGGCTTTCTTCGTGACGTCTTCAAAGCGGCCGCCGCCAAGGTTATGAAACAGGCGGCAGCTTTGGCCCTTATAAGCCTCAGGAGTGCAGTAAGATTTGTGCGCGCCGTCCAGCGAGCAGTAGATGTCCGTTTTCTCCGTCCAGTCAACGTAATTGCAAACAAAGAGGTCGAGCTTTCCGTCTTTGTCGTAATCGAACCATGCGGCGCTGGCACCAAATCCGGTGTTGTTTACTCCGGCTTCCCGCGTGACATCGCGGAACGTTCCATTGTGTTCGTTATGAAACAGATGGGCCTCGCCGAGGGCGGTGACATAGATATCGTCCCAGCCGTCGTTGTCGTAATCGCCGATCGCCACGCCCATTCCGTACATCGGGACGTTCAGGCGGGCTCGGGCCGTAACGTCCGTAAAGGTCCCATTCCCGTTGTTGTGGTAGAGCTTCATGGTCGTCTGCCGGCGGACATGGCCGGGGAAGTCGGTCCCGTTGATCAGCAGAATGTCCTGATTTCCATCGTTATCGTAGTCTATGAAAGCGCAGCCCGAGCCCATCGTTTCCGGCAAGTACTTTTTGCCGAAGGCCCCGTTATTGTGGATGAAGTGAATGCCCGCCTGCGGCGCGATGTTAATGTAGTGCCTGGACGGAGTTTGTGCTGCGGCAGCAAGCCGCTTGGTACCGATGATCTGCGCCGCGCCCGCCATCAACATCAGGTCCTTGAGAAAATCGCGGCGCGAAGATAGGTTCGTCATTCCTGATCAAATGCCTTTCATTGCGAGGGTTTGAATCGCTGAAATTCCATAAATTCAGCCTCGTGTCACAGCCTGAAAATTGAACACGGTGAAGCCCGCAGATTTTCAGTTTAGTGCGGAGGCCTTACCTCAGCCACAATGTTGTGCGCGGGATGCGCCTGCGGTTTTTGTTCGGCGGCTGCCTGATGTTCGGGAACCTTTTTCGCGTCTCGACCGGCCACGGTTTTATGCGCAGCGCGGAGCTCGAGCTTGTCCCGCTTCATCGCGGCCAGATAACCGTAACTGCCGTCCTTCCTGAAGCGCGCCAGGGCGATCTGCTGTTCTTTTTGCAGCTTGCCCGGAAGCCAGTCCCACTGCTGGCCGTAATTCCAATAGTATTGCAAACCCTGCGGCGTTTCGTCGTTGATCGAGACATGCTCGTGGATGGGTTGCGCTTCCAGATTGTCTTCCGGATGGGTCAACTCGTACGGCCCGGTGATCGAAGAGGCGCTCTCGTCGGCTTTGAACCGCATATAGAGTTCCTCTTCACGGTCAGATTGGGCGTTGTCCTGCAAACCTCGATAGCAGAGCATCAGATTGTAGTGAGCAATCAGGTCTTCAGGGTCGATGCTCAGCGTGTACTGGAACTGCTTCACAGCTTCCTTGTATTTGCGCTGGAGGAAAAGGATGCGGCCCATGTCATCGCTGACAACACGGTCGCCGGGATGGATGTCGTGCGCTATTTTGTATTCCGCGTAGGCCTTCGAATAGTCGCCCCTGGTCTGATAAACCTGTCCCATAAAATAATGCGCGCTGGCGAGCTTTGGATTCAGTTTCATCGCCGTCTTAAGGTAAGGAACGGCCTGGTCTACATTGCCTTCCTGCACGAGGGCGCGGGCTACGTTCACCCAACCGTCGGCATATCGGGGGTTGATCTTCGTGACGGTCTCGAATGCCCGCACCGCGCCCTTCAGGTCCCCCTGAAGCAGGAGGCCGATGCCGTAATCGTTCCAACGGTAAAGGTCGTCTGGAACCAGCCTGATGCTCTGCTCGAACGGTTTCGAGGATGCGGGCAGCACGGGCACTGTCACGCTGTCCTCGGACATCACCACGATGGGAACGTCGGGTATCTTTTTTACCTTTGCAGAAACGTTTGCAAGGCTCCCGTCAAACAGCCAGTGCGTGTTGTCGTAGTAGGGCGTTGTCTCGCGGTTCTTTTGATAGGGGTCACGCTGGCCTGCAAACGCCCATTGAGTGTTCCACCAGTCAAACTTGCGGTAATTCAGTTTGGCGGTGAATGTGATTTTGTTCCCGCAGTCCTCAGGGACCTTCACACGGAAATGAACCGTGTCCGCCGCGCCGGGGGGAATCAGGTGCGCGTACACGGTGGCATGGGCGGACCAGGCGTTGCGTTTGTTGATCCAGTGTCCGTGCTCATCAAGCGAAAGTGAACGGTAGAAATGGGCCCCGGGATCCACTGGGCCTTTCCCATTGTCAGCGGTCTCGCCGCTCCAGAAAATGACATGGCCTTTGTCATCCACGCCTTTGAGTTCCACCCAGCAATCGAAGGCATCCACCGTGCCGCCGGGAAAGAAGTGTCCCACGTTTCTGGTTCGCACAACGACTTCAACGCGCGCTGTCTCTCCCCGGCGCAAATAAGCGACGCCGCGGTTGAGCGGCGCCATGATCTTGGCCGGCGGCGCGGCCGTGATTATTGAGGCCTCCAGGCCGCGGGCTGATTCTTCGCCAACCGCAAACATGGTTGATGTCTGCGGACCGCTGAACGCAGCACGCGAGGCCTCCTCCGACTGGCCCTTCGGCTCATCGGTGATGGCAAAGATGTCCACCGTCACGGCGCCCTTCAGGAATTTTTCGACGTCCTTTATCTGCGACGTATCGCCGTGGGATTCAGGCACCGCCGTATTGGCGGCTACAAAGCGATGCGAGTGCACATAGCCGTCAATGTTTCCAAAATCGTGAGATTTGACCATCGGCATGTGGCAGTCGATGCAGACCATCGGCTTTGGCGGATAGTAGAAAGACCGCGCGCTGTTGCCCGAAACGCCGCTGCCTTGCCAGTTGTCGTAATCGTTGAAGCCGCGGAGCCATCGATAGTGGTCCACGGGAACGTCCAAGTGGACCTTGTGGCATGTTGAACAGAACTCCGCCACGTCCTTCCGCTCGTGATGAAAAGGCTTCAGAAAGACCTCGCGATGGGGCTTGGGGTCGAGAAGAATCGCAAAGTTAGCAAGGCGGCGCATGAGCGGGTTCCTGCTCGCCACCAGGCGGTCGAGTTGCGGATACTTTATAATGTAGCTGCCGTTTCCCATAGTGCTCGTGACATGCACAATGGCGTGGCATGACATGCAGCCCAGGCCGGCCTGGCCTTCGGGTGTGAACTCGATCTGCCGGATCGGATATTTCTGCATCATGTCCGTGAAGGCGAGCGCATGATCGTGGCAGCCCGCGCACCACATCGACGGCTTGATCCCGATCGTGTCCTGCATGTATTCGATTGCTTTTCGGTACCACTGATTGTTGAAAGATGAGAAGTGGTGCATGGAGTGCTCCCACTGCTCGTAGATATCGTGGTGGCAAGGTTCGCAGGACTTTGAGTTCATGAAGAACTGGTTGGGAATCGTCCCCCCGTTGGCGGTCTGAGCAGAACTGGGCCACAGCAGGCTGTTCCTGCCACCACCTTCGTCGTACATGCTGGTTGGGGCCGTTGGCGGATTTTTAATTGTGTACTCGGGATTCGGGAAGAAATGATGTAGCAGGGAAGCGCAGCCGTAGAAAACCACGGCAGCCACAAATCCAATGCCGGCGGTCCGCCATGCTTTGGGACTGAAGCAGAAGTCTTTAGCGCGGTGATTCAGCGGGCGCAAACGAACCAGCAGAAAGAACAGCCCGGCAATGACAAACCCGACATGAAGATAAAGCTCCAGGCTGTGCGGCCGCGTCATTCCGGCGAAGAAAAGATACATTCCGAAGCCGGCGGAAATGGTCAGGCAAACGACGGAAATGGTCCCTGACAAATTTGCCAGGTACTCGCGGTGTCGCCAGAGATAAACGATGAAGAGAATTGCAGCCAGTCCGCCGAGAAAGGGATGCAGAAGCGCGTTCGCAACATAGAAGAGATCCGGCGTGGCATAGGCGGCCAGATAGGCCGAGTTGAAAGCCAGCACCAGCCCCAGGAAGATCAGAACGGCGTTCAGGCGTTGACGGCGTCCACCGCCATTGGGATCACGATTCATGCGAGAAGTGTAATGCCCCTTTTGCCCCAGGCTCGACGCGAGGGCTTTTACGTTATCCAAAACCGCTTTGCAAATGCAAGGGCGAATTGCAGGCGCGTCGTTATTTTTTTATATTATCTATCCGCTTTTTTTCAGTTAAGGCAGTGCCGGCATTTTGCTCGTGATCGCAGCCCGCCGACCCCGCAGCAGGGCTTCGCTGTTCGGTTCTCAATCAAACTCCTGTCACAACCTGAAGAAGTTATACGCGCGGAGGAAAACTTGCTAAATGACGGTTTTAATAATTCTATGCAGCGGAAAGTTCTTGCCCTTGGGGTCGAAGCGACATTATTGTGAATATCACGCAAAGGTTGGGTCCTGAACGTGTCGCGATGAATCGTCGGAATCTGCTTAAGCTGCTTGTGGGGATCGGGGCCGTGGGTGGCGCAGGCGGCTTGCTTTACGAGTCGCCGCGTTTCCGCGAGGAACTGCTTCGCGAGATACACGGCAACTCTTCTAACCGAACTTTCCCGGACAAGCTGACAGACGTCACCCGCCAGGCGGGAATCGACTTCTTGCACAACAGCGGAGCTTTTGGCCAGAAGTATCTGCCGGAGACCTTAGGTTCCGGCTGCGCATTTTTTGACTATGACAATGACGGCTGGCTGGACATTTTGCTGATCAACGGAAAAGACTGGCCGGGGCATTTTCAGCGTCGCTCGACGATGAAGCTCTACCGCAACAACCGCAACGGGACGTTCACCGACGTCACCCGCGAAGCCGGGCTTGATATCGAAATGTACGGCATCGGCGTAGCCGTGGGCGATTATGACAATGACGGGTTTGACGACTTTTACGTCACTACATACGGGCAGAACCATCTGTTCCACAACAATGGCAACGGAACCTTTACGGACGTCACGCGCTCGGCGCACCTGGACGGATACTCGAGTCTGAGCACTTCGGCCTTGTGGTTTGATTATGACCGTGATGGTCACCTGGACCTTCTGGTCGCCAACTATGTGAAATGGTCTCCCGAGACGGACATCTTCTGCAGCCTGGACGGGAAAACCAAGTCGTATTGCACGCCGGAGGCCTATCCCGGCACAACCTGCTGGCTTTTTCACAACCGGGGCGACGGAACCTTTGAGGACGTGACCGGCTCGGCCGGACTGCATGACCCGACGTCGAAATCGCTCGGCGTTACGATGATCGATTACGACCTCGACGGCTGGCCGGATGTTTTTATCGCCAACGACACACAGCCAAACAAGCTCTACCACAATAACCACGACGGGACGTTCACCGAAGTTGCGGTATCCGCGGGTGTCGCCTTCAGCGAGGACGGAGTGGCAAGAGCCGGTATGGGCGCCGACGCCGCAGATTATGACAATTCAGGCTTGCCGAGCCTCGTGGTGACGAATTTTTCCCAGCAAATGGTGGGCCTCTACCGGAATGAGGGACATGGATTCTTTATCGATGAGGCGCCATCAAACGCCGTGGGACAATCGACGCGGATGACGCTTGGATTTGGCTGCTTCTTCTTCGATTTTGATCTCGACAGCCTGCTCGACCTCCTGGTGGCCAATGGCCATATTGATGCAACGATCAATCGCGTGGAGGCCAATATTACCTATGCAGAGCCGCCGCGTTTGTTCCATAATGAAGGAAATGGTAAGTTCCGTGATATCAGCGCACTGGTAGGGAACTCGTTTGACCAGCCGAAAGTGGCTCGTGGTGCCGCTTATGGGGACTTTGACAACGATGGGGACTTGGACGTGCTCATGACCACCAATAATGGCCCCGCTTATCTCTATCGCAACGACGAGTCGATGAACCACAGCATCCGGTTCTCGACGGTCGGCGTCCGCTCAAACCGCCCAGGCATCGGGACCAACGTTCACATCTGGGCGCCGCAGGGAAAGCGATGGCTGACTGTGAAGAGCGGCTCCAGCTATCTCTCCTGCTCCGACACAAGAGTGACGTACGGACTGGGGCCGCACCGCTATATTGAAAAGGCGCTGCTCGAATGGCCCAGCGGCGAGAAACAGGAACTGGGCCGGCTGGAAGCGGGCCGCACTTACATCGTTCAGGAAGGCAAGGGCATAATTCACGACATTCCTTTCCAGGGCCGGACTTGAAGCCTTATGAGCGGGCCTGAGCCGCAGTACGAACAGTTGCGGAAGATCCCATCGCCGTCCACGCGACTCTGGATCGGCCTTTGCGTCATCCTCTCAATTTTCCTGATTTTTGTGATTTACAGCAGCCGCCAGATCCGGTGGCTGGAGGATTTTCAGGTCAACGTGGTCCAGCGCAACCGCAAAGCCTCGTTGCAGCTTTCGCGGTTGCAGAATGATGCCTACCTGCTCGCAATTTCACTGCAAGGCGTTGTGTTCTCAAAGAGCCGCTACCCGATCCGCGACTGGGAGCCGGAATTTACCCGGCTTCGCAATGACATGGAAGATGCTGCAAGACTGGAAGGACGCTTCGCCGTGGACACCGTGGCCAGCCACGATAAGCGCATTCAGTTGCGCAGCGCGCTGGCGGACTTTGGCAAAACGGCGGACGGCATTTTTGCTCTGGCGCGGCAGGGGCACACCGAAGAGGCGCGCCGGCTGATTGAAACGGAGCTTGAGAACAAACGGGCGGTGATTTCTGAAATCATCTCGAGGCTTCTGGTTTTGAATGATCAGGCGCAGTCCGACGCCGCAGACCGCATCAACGCCACGTACGAGAACGTCAAGACTGACATTCTGCTGTTAACGGCGCTGCTTTTTCTGCTGGCGCTGGGAACGGGCCTCTACACGCTTGAGGCCAACAAGAAAACGTTTGCGAAGCTGCACCACCTGGCTGAACAACTTCATGTGCAGTCCGGCCAGTTGCGCAAATTGTCATGGAAGCTGATCGATGTGCAGGAAGAGACTTTGAGGCGGGTCGCTCGCGACCTGCACGACGAATTCGGACAAATCCTCACAGCCATCGGCGTGATGCTGAACCGCGCAGGCCGGAAAGCGCAGAACCCCGATCCGGCCTTGATTGCCGACCTCGAGTACGTCAAGCAAATTGTGGAAGAGACACTCGAAAAGGTCCGTGACCAGTCGCAGATGTTTCGTCCCGGCGTCCTGGACGACTTTGGACTCGATCAGACGCTCGAGTGGTTCACGCGCCAGTTTTCGCGGCAGGCCGGAATTCCAATCCATTTCAGCGGCGCTGTGGCCAGCCGACGTTTCCCGCCTGAAGAATCCATCCATGTTTACAGGATTGTTCAGGAAGCCTTGAACAACGTAGCGCGGCACTCCCGGGCTACTGAAGCCTGGGTGGAAATGGAGGAGCGTGAGAATGAACTCTTCCTGGAAATACGCGATAATGGTGTAGGATTTGAGGTAGGCAACCCCGCGGAGCGGTCCCCGAACGACGGCATTGGGATGATGGGGATGCGGGAACGTGCTGAACATCTGAACGGCACGCTCGACGTACAGTCGGCGCCGGGCAAGGGCACGGTCGTTAGCGTTCGAATACCCTTGAGAGGAGCGCCGGAAACGCGTGTCGCTGAAAAGGTAGGGTAAAAAATTATGTCGCCCGAATCCACCGACAAGAAAATCAGGGTTTTCCTGGCTGACGATCACGCATTAGTGCGGCAGGGCTTCCGCCGGCTGCTCGAGGATGACCCGCGTATCAGCATCGTGGGCGAGGCCAACACGGGTCTCTCCGCCATCGAGCAGTGCGCCAAACTCAAGCCTGACGTCGTGGTGATGGACCTGCTGATGCCGGAGATCGGTGGACTTGAAGCCACGGCAGAGATACTGAAGGCAAACCCTGATACCAAGGTCCTGATTCTAAGCATGTACTCGAACCCTGCCTACGTCCGCAAAGCCATCGATGCCGGGGCCAAAGGTTACATCCTGAAGGACGCGATTGAAGTGGACCTGCCGCAGGCCGTGGCCGTGCTGGCACAGGGCGGAGCTTACATGAGCCCTGCGGTTTCGAATCTTGTGCTCGAGGGATTGAAGACGGGCACCATGCAGGAGCAGGGCCAGGACCCTTACGATCGCCTGACGCTCAGGGAGAAGGAAGTCCTTCAGCTTATCGCCCAGGGAAAGTCAAACAAGGAAATTGCCGCCCTCCTGGACATCAGCATCAACACGGTTGCGGTCCATCGCGCGCGGCTGATGGAAACCCTGGGCCTTCATCGCACTGCAGAACTCGTGCTTTACGCCGTTAAAAAGGGAATTGTCCAGCCGCAGTAGCCCTCAACTTCACCCCGGTCTTCGTCAGAACAGATAAGGGATGTTGCCTTCTTCGGGCTGCCACTTATTTGAGTTGGCCCGTTGCGGCCATGCAGGCAGCCATCAGGCTCGAATAGATTGCGCCGAATGTCTGCGCCCGGTCACCAAGCTTGCTGATCAGGATGGGGGGGCAATTGGGCTGTATCTTCCGAGCGACCCGAGTGACCGTCGAAAGCATGAACTCCGGCGCGCCGCGGCTGACTCCGCCACCGAGAACGATGAGATCGGGATCAAGGATGCCAACGACATTGGCAATCCCGACACCGAGGATGGTGAAGATGGTCTCCAGCGCCTTTCGTGCCTGCGCATTGCCGTTGCGATAAGCCTCAAAAACAAAGTAAGCATCGCGGGCCTCTGCCAGCCCTTTAGACCGGGCATTCGCGCGCGCCTTCATGAGCTTCCTCCCGAGCGTAGCGATACCCTGTCCGGAAGCATAGCTTTCAAAATATCCGGTGCTGCCGAAATCCTCATTCCACTTCGTCCAGTCCACGTTCAGGAACTGCAGTTCACCGGCTGCCCCCGTCCTTCCCACATAGAGTCGCCCGTTGATGAAAATCCCGGATCCGATCCCGGTTCCGAGCGCAATAAATACAAAGTTTTCGGCGTTCCTCGCAACCCCGCGCCAGTGCTCGCCGATGGCGGCCATGTTGGCATCGTTCTCGATGCGGACAGGCAGGCGGAATTCCCTTTCCAGTTCCCGCTTGAGGTTGATGTTTTTCCACCCGGGCAAATTGTTCGCCATGAGCACAAGGCCGGAGCGTGGATCAACGGCGCTTGGCACCGCGAGACCCACGGCGCGAAGCCGGTTTCGCTTCTCTTTCGGGATCAGGCGGTGAATGCCGTTCTTGATCTGGTTGATTGTTTTCCGAGGGCCGTCTTCAGGCCGCACTTTCTCGACGGAGTCGGTGATGACCTTGCCGGAAAAATCCGCAAGCGCAAAATGGAGATGGCTCGCGCCCATATCAATACCTACAACATAGCCAAAGTCCGGATTGAGCCTGACGCGGCCGCTTCCCGCGGCGGTGACGAGCCCGGCGCGCCGAAATTCTTCGATTCGGCCATTGATTTCAGAAAGATCAGTGGCCATCTTTTTCGCCAGCGACTTTAACTGGGTGTTGGTGCGCAGGGAGATAGCTTTAAGGATTTGGAATGCGTCGGTCTCGGGGCAGTGTCCGCTTTTCATCGGGGAAACCACAAGAATTTTGTGTTGGAAGTGAGCCCAAGGGCTGCAAGGAAACGTGCGGAATCAATCCGTTCGTTCCGTAAGGACTCGAAAGCTTAAGTGTATCCTCATTTCAGGTTCTTGCCAACTGGAAGCGCTCGGCAGGTTCCTGATGCCGCCGATCTTAAAGTATCATCAGGGATTGCAAGAAGAATGAAGCCTGCATTTCAAACTCGCTGGCACATCACGCCGCGTGAGGCCATGCGGCTCCAGGAACAGCTTCGCGACCGCGTCGTCCTCGAGGACCGCTTCGATCGCATCCGGTATGTTGCGGGTGCCGACATAGCCTTTGATCCCGAAACCCAAGTGGCCTTTGCCGGAGTCATTGTTTATCGTTTTCCGCAACTCGAAGAAGTTGAGCGGCGCATGGCGCGCCGCAAGCTGAGATTTCCTTACGTGCCCGGTCTGCTCTCTTTTCGCGAGACGCCGATTCTGTCGGCCGCCTTTGCCCGTTTGAGGACAGAACCCGACCTCCTGCTCATCGACGGCCACGGCCTGGCACATCCGCGCCTGTTCGGCATTGCGTGTCATATCGGCGTGCTTTTCGATAAGCCCACGATCGGCTGTGCGAAGTCGCTCCTTGTGGGAGAGGCCCGGGAGCCGGCGGCAGAAGCCGGATCGACGGCAGCGCTGATGTTCCGGGGACAGCGCGTGGGGACCGTGCTGCGAACGCGGGACAATACGAAGCCGATTTTCGTGACGCAGGGGCACCGAATTTCCCTGCCGACTGCGGTGAAGATCGTGCGCCGGTGCCTCGACGGGTACCGGATCCCGAAACCGACGCGAGTGGCGGACCATTACGTTCGCGAGCTTCGCCGCACCTTCCAGCGGGAGTTGGCAAAGTCCGCCGGGAGCGCGCGACGCGATTGCTGAAGGATTGCGGACCTTACGAGCTTTGCGCTTCGCCGGACAAACTGATTCCCACGTGCTTTGCCTTCAGGTTCTCTTCGATCTGCGCGAGAACGTTGGACGGGCAGCCATCCCACTCAGCCACCATCTTGTTGCCAAGATAGGGCAGGTCCTTCACGCCTTCCTTGCTCGAAAAGAAGCCGCCCACAACGAGGTCGCGCAGGTGATTGAAGAAAACAACGTAGTTTGAGTCCTCAGGCGCAGCCCTGTCCGGATAAGCGATGCGGTCGAGCATTTCCTTCTGCTGGGCCGGGGTGCAGCCGATAAAGTCACGGCCGAATTTGCGGTTGCTTTCGAGGTCCAGCCACGTCAGGCCGCCGAGAATTTCGGCCTTGAGGCCGCCGTCCCAGAAATTGAGCCAGTCATCGATAAATTCCGGCACGCCGGCCTGGCTGGCGCTGCCGCTGCGCTCGTCGGCGGGAATGATCAGATCGCTCAGCACCCTGATTGTCTCCCACTGGTGCTCATTGAAAGTCTTTCGTTGATACGTCGTTCCCGCTTGGGCCGCCTCAGCACCTGCGCGCGTTGTCTGCCCCGACGCCATGGTGGTCCCAAGCGGAACCAAGGCGGCCGCCGGCACGGCGGAAAAAACCTTCAGCATATCGCGCCGTTTGATGGCGCCTTCACTCTTGTTGTTTTCCTTTTCAGACATAATCTTTATCGCCCCCTGTTAAAGACCGAATGAATAACGTCAAATATTGCGCTTCTTAACCTGATCTACGATGTATTCGGACGTCCGCCAGGCAAGGGCCATGATGGTGAGGGTCGGGTTCTTGTCCGCGTTGCTGACGAACGGCGCCGCATCGGTGATGAACAGGTTCTTGCAGTCCCACGCCTGGCAGTACGGGTTCAGGGCGGAGGTGCTGCGGTCAGAACCCATCCTGGCTGTGCCGACCTCGTGGATAATTGCACCACCGCGGGAGATTCCCCAATTCTCCTTCTCACCGTAGGTGTGCACGACTTCGCCGCCGGCGGTCTCGATAATCTCGCGGAAAGTCTCCCGCGCATGTTTGGCCTGAAGGATTTCATCCTGCGTCCATTTGAAATGGAATTTCAGGACGGGAATCCCCCATTCATCGACAACATCCTTGTCGATCTCACAATAACTCTCATCATTGGGAATCATTTCACCACGGCTGGAAAATCCAACGAATGCGCCATAAATTTTCCTGCAGCCCCGCTTCAGCTCGACGCCGTATCCACCTCCGAGCAGGCGCTCTGAGCCGCTGAAGATGCCGGCTCCGGGCATGCCCCGGCCGCCGCCAAACTCGATGTGATAGCCTCGGGCGAACGGCAACTGGTTCTTAAGCTGTTTATCGTAGTTCCACCAGGGCATGTAAAGATGCATTCCGCCGACTCCGTCCTCGTTGTGAGGAGGAAGGTCGAGCAGAACAGGGAAGAACCCTACGGTTCCGTCTGCGCCAACGGTGTCCATCAGATAGCGGCCCACGACCCCGCTCGAGTTTGCAAGCCCGTTCGGGTGCTGCGGACTGCGCGAATTCAGCAGCAGCCGCGTCGTCTCGCAGGTGCTGGCCGCGAGGACAATGATCTTTCCTCGCGCCACAACTTCCTTGCGCGTTGTCTTGTCGATGTAGGAAACGCCGGTGGCCAGGCCGTCCGGTCCTGTGACGACTTCACGCGCCATGGCGTTGCAAATAATGTCCAGATTTCCGGTCGCCAGTGCTGGAGGAAGCAGGACAGTCGGTGACGAGAAGTTCGAGGATGTCGCACAGGAGCGTCCGCACTGTCCACAGTAGTGGCAGGCGGGCCGGCCGTTGAGCGGCCGCGTGATGATGGACAACCGCGCCGGGATGCAGGGAATGCCAAGCTTCTGGCAAGCCTTCTGAATCAGCAACTCATGGCACCGCGGCTTGGGCGGGGGAAGAAACCTGCCGTCCGGAGCATTTTCCACGTGGTTGTCTTCACCGAAAACACCGATCAGTTCTTCGGTCTTGTCGTAGTACGGCGCGATGTCGTCATAACTGATCGGCCAGTCATAGCCCTTTCCATCGCGTGAGTAAGGCTTGAAGTCATAAGGCCCGAAACGCAGCGAGATGCGTCCCCAATGATTCGTCCGGCCGCCCAGCATCCGCGAGCGGAACCATGTCCAGTCAGTCCCGGGAGCGTTCGTATAAGGTTCGCCGGGAATCTGCCACCCGCCCACAGCGGCGTCAAAGTAGCCAAAGGTCGTGTTCGGCTTTACAGCCCCACGGTGCGGCGCGTCATAATTCCATTCAAACATCTTGGATTGTTTTGCCGTGTCATACCAGCCGCCTGCTTCGAGCATCAAAACTTTGGCGCCGGCCTTGGTGAGAACGTATGCGGCCATGCCGCCGCCCGCTCCTGATCCCACAATGACTGCATCATAAACTTTTGAAGGTTTTTTAATTTGTGCCATATCCCCTTGCCCCGTCAGATTTAGTTCGGTGGGAGTTTATCACAAAATTCTGCTATTCGATTTTCAACTTTACGATGCATTTTCGAGATCTTGCGTTGATCTGCACGAGGAGACAGCAAGCGAGTTCGGGAAGTTTGCTGTCTTATTTGTGCACTCCGAATGAGAAATTTGCAATTAACAGGACGGAGGCTGCTGATTGAGGGTTGACGCTGCTCACGGCTGTTCCGGTGCCGGCCATCCGGCCGTGCTAACATTCATAAATGAGGAATGGACGGTGCAATTGAAACGACCACGCGGAAGCGCATTATCGCGCCTCTTGTTTTTCACCTTGTTTATGGTTGTTGGGCTCGGTTCATTGGGCCCATCGGTATCCTTCGCCGTTGAATTAAGTCCGAAGACCGTGAAGGCTTTTGATCAGTATGTGGCCCTTGCTGAGTCCCGCATGAAGCTGGAAGAAAGCCATCCCAATGGCTTCCTTTACATCGAGAACCTCCCCAAGCCTGAGTACGACTCGGTTATGGCGACGCTCAAGCGCGGCGAGGTTTTCGTGCAGCAGGTTCGCACGCGCGACGCGAAAGGGAACACTGTGGACATTCCAGACGGAATGATCCATCACTGGGTCGGGGACGTGCTGATTCCCGGACGGACAGTCGACCAGGTGCTCGTTGTGCTGCGCGATTATGACAATTTTAAGAATATCTATAAGCCTGAAATTATCCGTTCTCGCCTGATCAGCCGTAAAGATGACAACGATTACAGCGTCTATCTTCGCCTGCAGAAAAAGACCATTGTGACCGTTACGCTGGATACGTGGTATGAGATCCACTTCACTCGGTTCGGGGATGACAGCGGGCTGAGCCGCAGCGTCGCAACCCGCATTCAGCAGGTCGAGGACGCCGGCACGCCGCACGAGTATCTGGATCCCGTAGGGCGAGACGGCGGATATCTGTGGCGAATCAATTCCTACTGGCGATACCAGCAGCGTCCCGAGGGGGTTATCATCGAGTGGGAATCGATTACGCTTTCCCGCCAGATCCCGTTCCTGATTGCCTGGTTTGTCAAGCCGCTGGTCCGTAACATTGCTCGCGAAGCGGTTACAGACATGCTGACAGCCACGCGGAAAGCGGTCCTGGCCGAAAAGTCGCCGGCTGCCAATACGGCCGCCACCGCGAGACCTGCCAGGGCCAGTGTGCATGTTGCAATCCCGCGGGCACAGAAAGCGGCAATAAGCGATCACGGGATGATGCATCTTCGCAGGACGTCTGCGATGGGACTTCCGCTCACCTGAGAGACCTTTTGAAAGATGTGGAGGAGGAACCTTGAGCCGATCCGCTTTCGGATTCTGTGGGACCGTCCAGGCCGGGCTGCCAGGCAGCGGGCCATAATGAAGAGCCGTTGGGTCGCCCGTCACTCTCATGCCCGGACGTACCGGGGCTTGCAACCTTGCGAGCAGTCGTTGTGTAAACTTCGCGGACTTCGGTGGCAACCTTTTTCAACGAAGTGATGATCACCAGCGAAATCAGAATCAACACCAGCGCATATTCCGTCAGGGCCTGTGCTTTGTCTTCACACCAGAGCCGTTGGGCCAAATCGGCCATTTCCTTCCTCCCTGCAAATGTGACCCTGAGAGCTTCCAGCCCATGAATCGGCGGCACGCCACGGTCGAAGGCCAGATGAGTGCAGCATAGCGGGGAAGGGAAACGGACGCAATCGTACGAAAGTACCGTTGACCCGAAGGTATCGTTTGTCGATTAGTGAACGTTAATGAAAGTAAAAATGACTCTTTTGCAACGGCCACGATGGACGGTGATATTTGGCCGTGCGCGGGAGTCTCCGACGATGCAATGCTGCCTTGGCAATCCTGCGAGATTCCCGCGGAGGATAAGAGCGGAACGCCCCGGGTTCGGAAGACTTGGGAGACTTTCCGGCTGGGACCCCTAACTCTTTTTGCGGATCAGACGATCGGCGCTGAGCGGACCGCCACCGGCCATGAAGAGATACAGAAAAACAAAGCAGTAAACCACAGCCAGTTCGCCGCCGTTCTGGATCGGGAAGAATCCTCTCGGAAAGTGGACTCTGAAATATGCCACGGCCATTTCACCCGACAGGATAAAGGCCACCGGAACGGTAAACAACCCGAGAACCAGCAGCACTCCTCCGAAGCATTCCAGAATGCCTGCCAGGCCTATCAGGGAAAACAGCGGAACGTGCCCGCCGTGTCCGCCCGGACCTCCCAGCAGCCCGAAGAGCTTTTGGAACCCATGAAGCGAAAAAGTAAAACCCACAACGATTCGCAGCACCGACCGCATCCACGGTTCGGCAGAACGGATTGCAGACACGCGAGTCCTCCTTTGTTCATTCCTGAAAACGGATTGCCATGCGCCCTCAAGCTCTTTTAACAGAAGTCAGGCAGACGCGCAACTGATTGAGCGCTCGCCGAGCAACGCTCAGTTTCGCGGAAAGAATGGAAACAATCTGCGAATCTCAGTATCGTCCGGTTGGCTGCCATATTCCGTGATCTCAAATGCTTCGGCGTGTTGGACGGAAGCGGCCTGCGCGCCATACCACTTTTGCAGTGACGCTCTCCATGCTTCGGGGACACTGTCCGGATATTGGGACCGCAGCCACTGCCTGCGGGCGGCGGGGTCTTTAGGTACCTGGTCCAGGATTCCGTCATGCCACGGCAGCCATTCGTAAACCTGAGAGACATGAGCGTCGAGCATGTCAATCTTCTTATCATAAACATCGTCGATGGAGACAACGATGTCCGGACGGAAGGGCTGAGGTCGCTGGAAGTCGTCCGAGTAATACAGAAACACGGGGTTTTTGCGCAGTGCGGGAACGTCCGTCACGATGTCCGGCACGGTCACCATATACGCGGCGTCCTGCACGACGACGCCGGTGTTGCGATGGTCAGGGTGATAATCATTCGGCCGCGGCGAAAGGACGATGTCCGCGTGCCATTCGCGAATTTCGCGGATGACCTGCCGGCGCACGTCGAGAGTGGGCAGCAACTCGCCGTCGTGATTGTCCAGCACGTCGTAAACGATCCCGATGCGGCGACCCGCTTCGATGGCTTCCGCGCGTCGGCGTTTGGCCAACGGCCCTCCGCCTTCGGACTGGTGCCCGGCGTCGCCGTTGGTGAGTGAAACAAACTTGACCAGGTCGCCGTGAGCGACGTACTTGGCCGCCAGCCCGCCCGCTTTCAGGTCGCAGTCATCCGGATGCGCACCGAACGCAATCACGTGCAGCCTGGAGTTGTCCTGGGCAGCGAGCGGTGCAGCAACCATCAACAACAGTGCGATAAACCACGCCATCGGTGTCACCTCAAGCCTAAAGGATATGCAACTCTTACTCATACGACCCTTGCAAGTCAAGTGCAGCGATCATACGATGCAGAGCCGGTTGCGTGCAGACGCAACGCGACTCTGCAGCTATCGTGCACCGTGCACTCCAGTCCGGCAGGGATGCGTCGTGTATAATAATAAGGATTCGCATGTGATCGTTGCTGCCTCCATTGCGGGACTGTTTCTGGTCCATGCCGTTCGAAACCACCCATGGGAAGAAAACGAATCCTGCTGACGAACGATGACGGTATTGGCGCGCCGGGGCTCGTCGCTCTGGAACACGCTCTGGCACCTCTCGGCGACATTACAGTGGTGGCGCCCGATGCAGAACGGAGCGGTTCAAGCCAGGCCATTACCCTGCACCAGCCGCTTCGCGTGAAGACGCTGGACGATCACCATTTCGCGGTGGCAGGCACTCCGACGGACGCGGTGATTCTTGCGCTTTATGAGCTTCTGCCGGAAAAGCCGCACCTGGTTGTTTCCGGCATTAATCCGGGAGGCAACGTGGGCGAGAACCTGATCTATTCCGGAACGGTCGCTGCGGCGCAGGAAGCGGCGCTGCATGGCGTGCCGTCATTTGCGATCTCCCTGGTGGGGCGTAATCCGGAAGACTTCAGCGCCGCCGCGGATTTCGCGTACGAGCTCGCCGGGCGAATCCTTCGGGAAGGGCTTCCGCAGGGTGTGGCGCTGAACGTGAATGTCCCGCAGGGCGAGGTCCGTGGCGTCCGCCTGACACGCCAGAGCCAGAAAATCAGTCAGAACCTTGTCTGTGAAATGAAAGATCCTCGCGGCAGGCCGTACTATTGGCTGGATGAGACGCTGCCGCACCGCCGGGTCGAGCCGGATTCCGATTACGCAGCAATCTTCGAGCAGGAGATCTCGATTACGCCGCTCGAAGCCGACCGCACTCACCATCCCAGCCTGAATCACCTCTCTGCGTGGATGCCGGATTTGCGGCAGGCCCTCAAAACCCGATAAGAACGGACATTTTTGGATATCCGCTCGATTGTCCTGTGGCACGTTGCAGAAAGGGTATTCGCCGCTATGTCTCGAAAGGCAGGACCTTGAACATCGAAGGGACAACCGCATTCCTAAAGGGCAAACCGGTCGCGCCGGGCTTTAGCCCGTTGCTGAAAAACGGATTTTACGCTTGTCACCATGAGTGCACCGAAAGATCGCAGTATTTATTTTCTGAGAAACAAGGGGATGCCTCGCCTGGTCCGGTATGACAATTTGGCTCTTTTCAACGACTTGGCAGGTCCAATACGAAAAACGGCGCTGTGGACGCCGGCTATGTCCCCGGCTCCATGCGTCAACCATCGTTTTGACGATCATGGATCGCCAGTACAGGCTCACCACCGGAAGCGGGACCTTTATGCGGCTGTTGTCTGCCCGAGAACATCCCAGAGAGTGGCCGGGATTTCATCTTCGAACGCCACGCCGAACCGCGTATGCACGTGTTTCTGCATCTGGCGCGTCCACGTAACGCGGCCGCGGATTGCGTATCGAAGGTCCGGGTGAAGAATAACGCCGATTGCTTCGCCGGGAACGACCTTCTTCTGCGAACTGAACTCTCCACCCGTTTCTGATAGAGCCAGGACAACTGCCGGATGGCGGGTTTTGGCCTCTTCGGACTCCGTCAACAGAGTTGCGCAAAGTGGAAACTTGAACTCTGCCCGTTTCGAGAAATGGTGCGAATTCCCTTTCTGCACGCTGTCCCCCCAGTAACAGCCAGTTGCTTGCGGTACAATTACAATGAAGCAAGGTTGAGGAGTTGTCAATCCGTACCCTTCGGTCATATAACACTTAGTAAACATCCGTGCGCAGCGATCAGGGCCGGTTGTAACAAGTCATTGATAATCGGAGGGTTTTAACCGGGAGGCGGCAAACACCGGCGGCCTGTACACCATGACGCGCGTGTGTTAGTTTTCGAGAGAAGGCTTCGATCAAATGGAAAAAGACAGAATCCGAGTACGATTTGCGCCCAGCCCCACCGGTTACGTCCACGTGGGCAATGCACGCACCGCTTTATTCAACTGGCTTTTTGCGCGCCATCATGGAGGAGTCTTTGTCCTTCGTATCGAGGACACGGACGTCGAACGCTCCGAAGCGCGCTATGAGGTGCAGTTGCTGGAAGACTTGAAATGGTTCGGTCTCGACTGGGACGAAGGTCCGGATGTTGGCGGTCCCTACGGCCCTTACCGCCAGTCGCAGCGGCAGGATTTGTACCGGCAGCATGCCTTGCAGCTTATCGAAAACGGAAATGGCTATTACTGTTTCTGTTCACCTGAACAGCTAGAGGAGGAACGTCAGCAGGCGCTGAATGCCGGTCTTCAGCCGCGGTATTCCGGCCGCTGCCGCAAAATCCCGAAAGAAGAAGCAGCCGTCCGAGTGCGTGATGGGGAGCCTGCCGCGATTCGCCTGAAAATCACCGAATGCGCGTTTGCGTGGAAGGACCTCGTGCACGGCGAGACAAGTTTTGCCGGTGAGGTGATCGGCGATCCCATTCTGGTGCGCTCAGGGGGCGTACCGGCGTACAACTTCGCGGTGGTCGTGGACGACCATCTGATGAAGATCACTCACGTAATTCGCGGCGATGATCACATTTCAAACACGCCGCGCCAGCTTGCGGTCTATCATGCTTTCGGCTGGGAGCCTCCGGCTTTTGCTCACCTTTCGACGATCCTCGGAGGCGACCGTTCGCGGCTCTCAAAGCGCCACGGGGCAACGTCGCTTGAGAGTTTTCGCAGGATGGGCATTCTGCCCGAAGCCCTGCGCAATTACCTGACGCTGCTGGGCTGGTCTTCCGCGGATGGTAAGACCGAAATCCTGAGCACGCAGGAATTGATTGAGCAGTTTTCTCTGGACCACATCATTAAAAGCCCCGCGGTGTTTGATCAGGAGAAACTGAACTGGCTGAACCGCCACTATCTGAAACAAACGCCCCTCCCAAAGCTGGCGGAACTGGCTGCACCTTTTCTTGTTGAGGCGGGGTTATTGCGTAAACCTGTCACTCCGCCCGTAAAGGCATGGCTTGAACTCGTCATCGAGTCCGCGATCAGCAAGATTGATTATCTCGGCCAGCTTCCGGATGTTGTCCGGCTTATTTTTGAATACGACGCGCGTAAGGCTGCGGACCTGCTCGGCGGCGCGGTGACAGACGAAGGATCGCCTTCGCGAGAGGTGCTGAAGCGAGTGACTTCCAAAATACTTGAAGAAAGGGAACTCACTTACGCCCGGTTTCGCGAAATCCTCAAAGAGGTCCAGCGCGAGACCGGACTAAAGGGAAGGGAGTTGTTCCATCCGGCGCGCGTGGCATTAACCGGTGCTGAATCCGGCCCGGAAATGGAGAAATTGATTCCGATTTTCGAGCTGGGCTCGCGGCTGGACCTCGATCCGCCGGTTAAGAGTGTCGCCGAGCGCCTGCGCGAATTCTCAGATGCGGCGCACCTGTTCCCGTGCGGGTGACGACTCCGTCGCGGCCCTGCGGAGACTCGGGGCCCACCGCACCGCAGCAAAAGGCCGCCAGGAACCTGATGCACAGCGTGAGGAATGCTGACAAATTTGATGTCCTTTACGGCATCAATGCTGTGAAGGAAGCGATCGGCTCGCGGCCTATTGATCACGTGATGGTCCGCGAGGGCGCGGGCGGTGCGCGCCTGCAAGAAATCGTGAACGAATGCCGGCGGCTGGGCGTCCCTGTCCGGTTTGCTCCGAAGCCCGCACTCGAACGCCTGGCGCAGACCGCCCGTCATCAGGATGTTGTGGCTGTATGCTCGGCGAAGGCTTATCAGAACCTGGACACACTGCTTGCATGCCAAAGCCCGGCGTTGCTGGTGGTGCTCGATGGCGTGGAAGACCCTGCTAATCTTGGCGCGATTGTGAGGACCTCTGTGGGAGCGGGCGCCAATGGCGTTGTCATTGCTGAACGCCGTGCGGCGGGATTGTCGCCGGCCGTAGCGCGCACGGCAGCCGGGGCGCTCGAGCACGCCCGCGTCGCACGGGTCAAGAACGTTGTCCGCGCACTCGAAGAAATCAAGAAGGCGGGATTGTGGGTTTATGGATTTGACGCCGGGGCAGAGAAGACTTACCTCGAGCTCGATTATAAGGTCCCCTGCGCGCTGGTGATGGGCGGTGAAGGCCGCGGGCTGCACAGGCTGGTCAGCGAAGCCTGTGACCAGCTTGCGCGGATTCCTTTGCGAGGCCGTATCGAATCTCTGAATGTTTCCGTGGCCACGGGCATCGTTCTCTATGAGGCGCTGCGCCAGCGGCTCGTGGAATGATTTGTCCCGCCAGGTTGTTGCAAAGAAAGACAGGAGGGGTGTAACCCTCCAACGTTTGCACACATCATAGTTCAGAGAGGGACGTGGATCGAATGGGCCGGAGGGAAAGCTTCGTGTACAGATTCATCTCGTTGATCATAGGCGCCTTCGTGGCCGGCTTGATGGCCGCGGCCCCAGCGTTTCCGCAAAATGCAAAGGGCCGGGCGTCGAACCCGCCGGCGGCAGATGCCCCCGCCAAAGCCGATACGTCTGCAACCGCCGGCAGCACGCAGACGCCTCCGGGAATCAGGATCCAATCCAACCTGGTCACGGCGCCTGTCACGGTCACGGACAAGGTGACCGGCGAATTTGTTTACGACCTTGAACAGAAAGATTTCCAGATTTTCGACAACGGCAAGCCGCAGAGGATCACCGGCTTCGCCCGCGAGCCGCACGAAATTGCCGCTGTCATCGTGATCCAGGACAATGAAGCCGTCGGGCCGCTTCTGAAGGAACTGAAAATGCTTGGTCCGATTTTCTCGCAGTTGATGCTGGGCCCCAATGGTCGGGCCGCCGTCATCACCTTTGGTTCAACGATCAACGTGGCCCAGGGCTTTTCGAACTCGGAGGCCGACCTTGACAAGACTCTTGAAGCTCTTTCAACGGACGGTCCCAAGGCCCGTCTTAACGATGCGCTGGTTCAGGCGATGAATCTGCTGGCGCACCGTCCACAGGGGGAACGGCGAGTGATCATCGTGTTTTCCAGCGGATATGACTCGGGGAGCGAAACCTCAAGCGACGAAGTCATCCGGCGCGCTGCGGCCTCAGAAGTCGAAATTTACGGCATTGGGCTGAGCCTGACAAAATCGTATCTTTCCCGCGATCTGCAGCCCATGAACGCCCCGACGACGCCTGAAAATTCGAGCGTCGCCATCCCGCCCACGCCCGGGACCCCTTCCACGCCCAGTTCTTCCATGCAGAGGTCCGGCGTGATGGTTCCTGCAACCGGCGCTGTTCACGCTGCCGTGCGCGGCGTTGAGTCGAAGTTCCACGCGAATGACGTTGAATCCTACGCCCGCTACACCGGCGGCGTCTTCTACGGCCAGTGGTCCGAGAGGGCGCTGCAAGTCCATCTGAGCGAGATATCCGCAGACATCCACAGCCAGTATCTTCTGGCTTACGTCCCTGACGACCTCTCGCAGAGGGGCTTCCACCGGCTCGAAGTTAAAGTCCGCAAAGACGGTGTGAATGTTCGTACGCGCAGGGGATATTTCTACGAAGGGCCAAAGCAGTAAAGGGTGGGTTGCTCGGGGGATCAGTCCTGCCGGTTCTCGATAATCTGTCCGGTCCTCAGGTTGAGTTCCGCGAGATACGGGCGCATGGTGTCGGGGCGGGTCTCGAGGATGATGGCGTGCGTGCGGCCCTGGTCTGAGTAAAGCACCGTAAAAAAACCTTCATTTTTGTTTCGCGCGGATGTGGGCTTGATCGTCCAGGGCAACTTCATCTTTCGAATCTTCTTGCTGACCTGTGGCAGATATTCCATTTGTGTGACAGACCTGTAGGGAACGCTGAGCGAGCCTTCCGGGCACTCAAACACCATCGCCGACTCGGTAAGCTCCAGCTTCCCGCCGCAGCCCTCGGGCATGGCTTCCGTGCCCGCGACGTACCGAAACGGGGGCTTTTCATGCCTCCGTCCCCAGGCCGAGACATTCAGCAGAAGCACCGCCGTCCATGCAAGGAATATCGCCGCTGTGATTCTTGAGCGTGCACTCATCGGGACTTTTTATCCGCCCCCGGTTTGCGCGCAGGTTTGTTTGCAAACTTAAGGGGCCTTTCGATTTGCATCGTCTTCGATCGTGGTGCGGCCGACCGGTACTTTAACCGTGATATACCAGGGAACGGGAATTGCTCCCCAACGTGCCGGTCGAAACTTCCAGGACTCGAGGTTCTTCCGTGCCTGATCAATCTCAGGTCCCTCAATTCCGCCGGAACTCGCGTCCACCACTTCTCCCTTCTGGTCCACCAGCACTTTTAACTGGACACCGCTGCCAGCCGGATCACTCTGTACGGGAGAGATTGCTTCCGGCGGCTGGATTTGTCTTTCCAAATCCTTCTCCGCGTTTTGCGGCGTCCGTGAGCGAAATTTCGTAGAACGTAGAGTGAAATTTACGACGACGTTGGTGCTGAATGGAGCAGGACCTTCCGATGAAACGTATGGCTTATAAACCCATTTCCGGACGGCATCAATAGCCGCCACGGCAAGGAGCGGCTCGCCTTCCACCACGTGGGCCGTGATGACGCGCCCCATGTCGTTCACCGTGATCGCCAGTTCGACGGGTCCCTGGATAAAATTCACTTTGGCAATGGCCGGGTAAGACGGCTTCGCAACGTGGATCAGGAGATTGGCCGCCTCCTGGCTGCTCAAAGTGTGGACGCGTTGCGTCAGGGGCGCTTGTTTTCCGCTGCGGACATTCGAGCCGGCAAGTGAAAAAGCAAGCAGGAACCAGCAGCCGGCCATGTTCCAAAGGCATGCCGTGACCGAACTAGGTATTCGACTCAAGGATCACCTGCGCCACGACGTATCGGTTAGCGTGCGAGATGGACATAACCGCGTGCGTAACGCCAAGCTGCTCCGCCACTTCGCGCGCCCGGCCGCTGAGCAGAAGTTCGGGCTTTCCGCTGTCCTGATGGGCGATTTCCACATCAAGCCAGCGGACCCCTCGCGCCCATCCGGTGCCCAGCGCCTTGAAGGCCGCTTCTTTCGCGGCAAAGCGGGCAGCATAGCGTTCCGCCCGGTTCTTGAATTTCTCGCAGTAAGCGATTTCGGCAGGAGTGAAGACCTTTCGCGCGAACCGGTCGCCATGCCGTTCCAGAGCCTGGGCGATTCGCTCTGTTTCGGCGATGTCAATGCCAGTGCCAACAGTCATCCTTTTCTAACCTTAACAGGAGATCCCGCCGAATTCAAACCGCCGAACGCGGCGTGCTATATTCAGACCTTGGCAAACAGAAATTTCAACCTGGTTTCCTCCAGCGGCCTCGAATGGATTGAGTCCGGCGCGCTTCGCAGCATCCCGTGGCTCGTTCACGCCTTTGGCACGCGCCGCGGCGGCGCACTGGCTCCGCGTGCGCGCGGAAGGGCTCCCGGGAATGATTGGACCAACGGCCCGGCAGCATCAGGCACTGAAACTCAACAATTCCTCAAAGCGCTCGGAGCAGAGCGATTTGCCCTCGCCGCCATCCATCAGACTCATTCCGCGCTGATTTACTGCGTATCGCGTGATTCCGCCCGCGGCCGGCTTCGGTATGAACCAGCGGGGAATATTCGATCCGGCCGCGAGGCTTTACCGCACCCGCCCGCGGGCGACGGGCTGATCACCGACCAGCCCGGAATTCTGCTTTCCGTCCGCACGGCGGATTGTGTGCCGGTGCTTCTGGTTGACCGTCAGCGTCGCACCGTCGCCGCCGTGCACGCCGGATGGCGCGGCGCTTTGTCCAGGATCGTTGAAAAAGCCGTGGGCGAAATGCGAAGAACATTTCACTCCCATCCAGAAGACCTTGTGGCGGCGATCGGTCCGTCGATCCGCGGATGCTGCTATGAAGTCGGTCCGGAAGTGGCGGATGCATTCATTGGCGCATTTCCCGCCGGAGAAGAATTCCTTCTCCGCCTTCCCGCGACGCCGGAGGAAACGAGGATGGCACAGCGTTATCAGACTCTCTTCGCGCTCCAGTCGCCTCCGGGGCACCAGTCGGAGCAGGCGCTGGCGAAGGTTCATCTCAATCTCGCCGCCGCGGTGTCGTACCAACTCGAACAGGCGGGAGTCCCTTCCAAACAGATTTACGTGGCGGACTACTGCACGGCCTGCCGTACAGACCTGTTTTATTCTTACCGCAAGGAAGGCGCGCTTGCCGGGCGGATGATCACCGTTATCGGGATGCAGCCGCCGGCTTAAGAGCGGGATCGAGCTACAACGTGGCCTCAGTCGGTACGATGGACCTTTCGACCGCACCCAGGCGCAACTGACCGCAGGCGGCCATCACGTCCTGCCCGCGGGAAATGCGGATGTAGGCGGGAACGCCTTGTTGCCGCAAAATTTCCTGGAATGCCAGCACGCGCGGCATCGGTGACGGCCGATAGGGAAGTTCCGCTCCGCTGTTGAAAGGAATCAGATTCACCTTGCACTTGATGCCTTTCACCAGCGCCGCCACGCGCCGCGCGTCATCGTCGGAATCGTTGATGCCATCGAGAAGGACGTACTCAAAAGTGATATACTCGCGCGGACGCAGCGGAAACTCGCGGCACGCTCCGAGCAATTCACTCAGGGGGTACTTCCGATTGATCGGCATCAACGCCGTCCGCTGCTCGTCGGATGAGGCGTTGAGGGAAACAGCCAGCCTGGGCCGCGCCGGCTCCTGGGCAAATTTGCGGATCTGAGGGACAATGCCCGCAGTCGAAACTGTCATGCGGCGAAGCGGGAGCGCGAACCCGTTCGGGTCGGAAAGAATCCGGACCGCTTTCATTACTTCGGGCAGGTTCAGCATCGGCTCGCCCATGCCCATGAAAACGAGATTTACCGGAACGCCTTCGGGGACCTTCTGCGCGTCAAGCACGGCGGCCACCTGACCAACGATTTCACCGGCGGTCAGGTTGCGCTTAGCGCCCAAGAGCGCTGTAAAGCAGAACCGGCAACCTACCGCGCAGCCTACCTGGCTTGAAAGGCAGAGCGTTACGCGGTTTTCCATCGGCATATAGACGGTTTCAATTTTCTCGCCATCTTCGAGCGATAAGAGATAGCGCACGGCGCCGTCGCGCGACATGACCGCTGCTTCGACGGCGGGATATTCAATCCGCCGGCACGAACTGAGCATCTCGCGAAAGCGGAGCGGCAGATCAGTGCAACCGGCAAAATCGCGAACGCGCTGAGCGTAGAGATGACGGAAGAGTTGCTTGCCGCGAAAGCGCGGCTCTCCGCACGCCACCGCAAGTTCTTCAAGCTCTGTCCGGTCGAGCCCGAAAAGATTTTCTTCCGATTGCGATATGGGTTGCTTCATGGAACCGGGCTTTCAGCACACGCGCGGCGGGCCAGGGGCGGGTTTTAGATCTCCCCCAGCGGCTTAATCGCAGACGCAGCGACCGCGAATAAGCCTTTCATGGCGCTACATCTCTTCCACGATTCAGAATTCATCATTTACCGCGCCCCGCAGCTTCTTTCGTTCAGGGCCGGCGTTTTACGTATCCGACACGCGAGTTCTCTGATAACATTGACGCCCAATTCAGTATATCTTACATTCTATAGTCTCCTCCTGAACTGAGAAAGGACGTCCAATGAGCCCGCGTCGAGTCGATCTTGAGCTTACTGCACGCCGCCGCGAGGCCCTGATCAAGGCGGGTTATGCCGAGATCCTCGAAAAGGGCCTGCACGCCACCACTATTGACTCCGTTGTGGCGCGGGCGAATTCCAGCAAGGGGGGCGCGCTCCATTATTTCCGCACCAAGGAAGACCTTTTCTACGCTGTGCTTGAATGGCTGCTCAGCGAACTGACTCACAGCCTCGACCAGGTGGCCTCAAGCCAGGAATCCCCCCGCGAGCGCCTTGCAGCAGAACTCGAACTTCTGTTCCACAGCGCCGAAGTCAACCGCAAGCTCTACCTGGTGCTGTTCGATTACGTCACCCTCGGCGCGCGGTCGGAACGCTTCCGGAAGCTGTTTCATGATTTCTTCCTCAAATGCCGAAAGCGCGACGCCCACATCATCAGCGAGGGTATCAAGCTCCAGGAATTCCGCCGCGTGCGGCCGGATGACGCTGCCGCAACCATCCGCGCACTGGTGGACGGCTACTGCCTCCAGTGGCTGATGGACGCGGACAACCTTCCCGTCGAAGTCTTCCGCGAGCGCTGCGGTGCCGTGCTGGGCGCCTACCTGCTTCGTCCGCCCGTGGAAACGCCGCGCTGAGTCGCCGCGTGGCAGCGGCGGTCTGCGATCGCTGCTCTAACCTTTTCAAGTAATTTCGCCGGGCAGGCATCCCTGCGAAATAAAGCTTGACAACGGTCGGCTAGTCTGGTATATTACTCCTGTTGTCTCGTGTCTTGCTGCAGGCAGGGAAAGGGCAGGAAGATTATGATGGCGAAAGCCAGATCAGCCAGGCGCAAAATTCACGCTGGATGTATTCGGAGGGCGGTTGTTCCAACGTGAGGCCCGGGAAAATGGGACAAAAAATATTGATTTTGCAAAAACGAACCGGAGAAGTTATTGAAAACAAAGGATCGGCATTCCAAAATGGGACAAAACGAACCGAAAAACGAACCGGAGAAGTCATTTAAAATCAGTGCCTGTGTAAAAAACAAACTGGAACAGACCGAAAAACACATATTTCCAACTTGTTGAAAATAAGGGACAGTCCAAAGATGCCTGCGATGCTCCACAGAAGGAAACCTTGCGGATCCCCACGACCCAAGAGGCACTGCAAAGCCCATTGGCCCCGCACGGAGAATCTAGCGGGATAGCCTATTGACTGGCGCATTCGTTTTTCGGGTGACTGCCGGCGGCTCTCGCTTCTTGACGCGGCGCCCGGCGGATGAGACACTGGCCCGCGCTCCAGTTTCGCATACCAAAGGAACCATCGGATGCTTGCAACCTCACTCCGGCTTGTCTTTTCGCTCTTCCTGATGGCCGGCGTTCCGCTGCTTTCGTGGCGGACGGCGCGTCCCGAGCAGGTGCAGGGCATTCCAAAGACGGCGCTCTACTTTTCCGCCATCGTTTCCCAATGGGTCCTGGCGGGCACCGGCGTGCTGGTGGCGTTCGTTGCATGGCCGGATTGGGGTGCTGTAGGAATTGCGCCGGCCCGATGGGCAACTCTCTGGGAATGGGTCGTGATGCTCGTTGCCGTGTCGGTGGCCGGCCTGCTGGGAATCCTCGTGCTCGAGCGTCGCGGCTGGTGGCCAAAGGAACCGGAAATGGTGCGGATGCTGATGCCGGAGAACCACAGGGAAAAGCTGTGGGCCGTGCTCGGCCTGGCACCCACGGCGGGCCTCTGCGAGGAGTTCCTTTACCGCGGTTTTCTGCTGGCGGAGGCTTCGGCGTGGGCTCATTCGGCGGGGTGGGGAATCGTGATCTCCTCGGTGGCCTTTGGCCTGGCGCATTCTTATCAGGGCGCGAACGGAATGGCGCGGGCGGGCCTGCTGGGAGCGCTGCTGGCGTGGCCGGTGGTCCGGCTGGGATCACTCTACCCATCCATGGTTGCGCACTTCCTGATTGACGCTGTGGCGCTGTTATGGCTTGGCCCGAAATTTGTAAGAGAGCGAAGCTGAGTTTGTTCCTGACGGTCAGGCTTGAAGTTTATTATCGTCGGAACAGATCTTTTCCACATCGAGGGGGAAAATAAAGATGGAGAGATTTTCTGCTGTGTGTGCTGCGGCGTTCTTCACGGCATCGATGGCAGTGGCTCAGGGCCGGAGCGCGTCAGATCAGTCGAAGCTGGTCGCGCGCGGCAAATATCTGGTGACGAACGTGGCTATGTGCGGAGATTGCCATTCGCCTCATGATCAGCAGGGGCGGGAAATTTCGGGACGCGAACTGCAAGGCGCGCCTCTTCTTTTCCAGCCAGTCCAGGCCGTCCCCGGCTGGATGCCGGTGGCGCCTCCGATTGCAGGTTTGAACGGATGGACACATAGCGAAGCCGTGCGATTCCTGATGACGGGTATCAGGCGCGACGGCAAACCTGCCGCTCCGCCCATGCCGTTGTATCGCCTGTCGCGGAACGACGCTGAAGCCGTTGTGGCATATCTGAAATCACTCAAACCCTCGAAATAGCGAGAGAGCACGGAGCGTCAGCCGTTTCGGAATGAGCGATGGGGCGGTGTGGGAAGAAGCTAGGAATTAAGCTTTGGCGACCGCGAGCATTCCTTTCTTTTGATCCCTTCCTATTTTCGCATTCCTGAAGAGGGGCTTGACTT
>Ga0209581_1001189_pt1 | contig 33395 bp, 31 predicted proteins | sample Coa_R2_FD_187160 | JGI IMG/M metagenome (GOLD analysis project Ga0209581, IMG submission 187160) | Surface soil microbial communities from Centralia Pennsylvania, which are recovering from an underground coalmine fire - Coalmine... | ecosystem: Environmental > Terrestrial > Soil > Unclassified ...
GTAGTTTTTCGCCTGCCCTATTCCCAGTTGGTGCAACAGCCAGAGAGCGCAATTCGCTCCCTTCTGGACTTCCTCGACGAACCGTTCTCGTCCGAATGTTTGAAGCCCATGGCCAAACGCATCAATAGCTCAAATGTCCCACCCGATTTTGAAATCGACCTCCGGAAGGTCGATCCAAGGCTCGTACAACAGGCTACTGCGCTTTATCGCGAAACCGAATGCACGCCCCAGGCCCTTCACCCTTCGCAAATTGCGCTGGACGAAATTGAGGCTGCATTCCAGGAGCGCGTGCGCTTCATGGCAAGTTTGCCGAAGGAATATCGCAAGGTGCGCGACAAGATCGCCAAAGTTGAAGCTGCGACGCAGCAGCCATTCAGGACGAAACAGCCTCCCGCCGTCGGAGGTCTTCGCCTAGGGCCGCGTATTTCGAACACATTCCTTGCGTGTTCCAAAGCAGTGTGGACCCGCTTGAAACGGGGCAAAGAAAAGGGCGGACACCTCGGGAAATACGAACCTTAACACCTGCGAGGCCAATAAAATAACTGCTATCGTAACCACCCGTCGTTTACACGACGACTGTTGCATCAAACATGCGGAGCAAACAATTAAACTTGAGCCTTTACGAAACGGACAAGGTAAAGCATGGCTACCTTAACGCTTACGACCTTGTTTTGGAGCCATGGGTGAACAAGGAAATCACCCTTCTGGAGATCGGCGTACGCACCGGCGGTTCTCTCAAGTTGTGGCGGGATTATTTTCCTCGGGGCACAATCGTCGGCATCGATCGAAGCTTGCCCCGCAATTTTCTGCCGGGAGAGCGCATCTTCATTTTCCAAGGAGACCAATCCAACACCCGGTTCCTGTCCCAAGTGGCCAGCAAAACTGCGCCGGAAGGTTTCGACATTATTATAGACGATGCCTCACATATCGGTGAGCTGACGAAAATCACATTCTGGCATTTGTTCGAACTTCACTTAAAGCCAGGCGGCTTATATGCCATTGAAGATTGGGGAACAGGGTACCGCGCTGATTTTCCAGACGGCAAACAATTCCGCACCACGCCGCCCGTGCTCCAGTGCGTCCGCAACACCTTGCAACGCGCATCGGGCGGCACGATAAAAGTTCCCTTTCCCTGCCACGCTTACGGCATGGTCGGATTTGTCAAGGAGTTAATCGATGAACAGGGCGCCGCCAGTATCACCATGCAGTCGCCCGCCGGCAAGCGCCGGGGATCGCGCTTCCAAAGCGTCCTTGTCACGGACGGCATCGTCTTCGTCACCAAGGTTCCTCCTCTGGGCATCAACGCGTCGCCCAACCCCGTGCCGACAGGGAAAACAGTCGGCAGGACCATCATTTCATGGAGCACCGGGAGCGCCGATATCGGCTGCGTGTATGTTTCCGTCGATGGCGGCCGCGAAATGCTATTTGCGCAAAAAAATCATGGCTCAACAATAGTGGACTGGATCAAGGCCGGCTCCGCCTACGAATTTCGGCTCTACGATTCTGGACACGCCAGACTTTTGGCAAGCGTCCGCGTGACCGGCGCACAGATTTAGTGGCCTCCAGCGTAACGTCGGACCGCGCCTGGCGCGCGGTCCGCCCGTCCCAGGCGAAAATCTCCAGACGCGCAATCGCAGCGATTTTAATCGCCACCCGGGTCGCGCCGTCTCCCAAACCGTTGAGCGCAGAAAACTTGCGGCGTCGCCGAGCCTTTATAAAAAATTTTCCAAGATCAGTTGACGGCCCGACACAAGGCGCTACATTTGTAATCCCGCGGAAGCGGGAAACTCCTCGCAAGAGGAGCGCGTTCTGCACGGACTTTCAGGGACTGCAAATTGGAACTCAATTTTGTCCCGACAACGAAAAACGGCCCCCGACGCGGAGGCCGCAGTTTGGTGTCGGTGTGCGAGATTGAGTTTTTTGTCGCCCCGAAGAATCGTGCGCGGACGCGAGACCCCGTGATTTTGGGGATTGGTTCTTTGACATCTACATACAGGGTAGTAAGAATGCAACTTTGAGAGCTGAGTCTGAAATCTTGTGGCTCCGAAAATCTTCGGGGTCGCGGAGAGTTTCAGTTGTCACGAATTTCCCCCGAAAACATTCGGGGGAACAGATTGATCAAGCTACTAAGAGCGCATCATGGATGCCTTGGCGCCAACAGGCGACGAAGGACGTGGTAAGCTGCGATAAGCCACGGTGAGCGGCAAACACGCTTTGACCCGTGGATTTCCGAATGGGGTAACCCGGGCAGGGTAACACCTGCTCGACTTCCTGTGAATCCATAGCAGGAACGTCGCGATACCCGGCGAAGTGAAACATCTCAGTAACCGGAGGAAAAGAAAGCGAATGCGATTCCGTCAGTAGTGGCGAGCGAAAGCGGAAGAGGCTAAACCTGTCGATTTATCGGCAGGGGTTGTAGGATCCCAATACGGTAGTGCAAAGGTTAGGTGAAGCTTCTGGAAAGCTGTCCCACAGAGGGTGAAAGGCCCGTAGCCGAAAACCGGAGCACGCCCAGGGATTTCCTGAGTAATGCGATGCACGTGAAACTTCGCATGAATCTGCGCGGACCACCGCGTAAGCCTAAATACTCATTGGCGACCGATAGCGAACCAGTACCGCGAGGGAAAGGTGAAAAGAACCGCTGCGAGCGGAGTGAAACAGAACCTGAAATGATGCGCTTACAAGGTGTGGAAGGCCGCTTCGGCGGCTGACCGCGTGCCTTTTGCTTAATGAGTCTGCGAGTTACTATCAGTGGCGAGCCTAAGGCGTTCTGCGCCGCAGGCGAAGCGAAAGCGAGTCCGAAACGGGCGTCTCAGTCGCTGGTAGTAGACCCGAAGCGGAGGTGATCTACCCATGAGCAGGATGAAAGTTGCTTAACCGCAACTGAAGGTCCGAACCGGTGACGGTTGAAAACGTCTCGGATGACTTGTGGGTAGGAGCGAAAGACTAATCAAACCCCGTGATAGCTGGTTCTCCCCGAAATAGCTTGAGGGCTAGCCTCGTGCGCTGACTCAAGGAGGTAGAGCACTGGATGAACTAGGGCCCATACCAGGGTACCGAACTCAATCAAACTCCGAATGCCTTGAGGCGCAGCACGGGAGTCAGTGCGTGGGGGATAAGCTTCACGCGCGAGAGGCAAACATGCCAGACCAGCAGCTAAGGTGCCCAAATGCCGTTCAGTGGAAAGGATGTGAGGTTGCTTAGACAGTGAGGATGTTGGCTTAGAGGCAGCCATCATTTAAACAGTGCGTAATAGCTGACTCATCGAGCGATCTCGCGCCGATAATGATTGGCGATAAACGGCATACCGAAGCTCTGGAATTTGCCCGGATTCGTCCGGGCAGATTGGTAGGGGAGCGTTCTTAACGCATCGAAGCGCAAGGGAAACCGACCGTGGAGCGTTAAGAAGTGAGGATGCAGACATGAGTAGCGATAAGACAGGTCAAATTCCTGTCCGCCGTAAACCCAAGGTTTCCTGGGGAAGGTTCGTCCTCCCAGGGTTAGTCGGGGCCTAAGCCGAGGCCGAAGGGCGTAGGCGATGGACAGCAGGTTTAATATTCCTGCACCGGCTGTGGTTAAGCTGGAAAGTGACGTTTCTGTAGAGATGGGCCGCCGGTTGAAAGTGGCGGTCGGCCCGCAAGGGCGCGGACGTGGAGGCTTCGGCCAAAGCGGATCCATTAAAGCAGGAACCGAGAAAAGCTTCCCGGCGTTCCCACGGTCGCCCGTACCGCAAACCGACACAGGTGGGTGGGCATAATTGTGCCAAGGCGCGTGAGTGAAACCTCGTTAAGGAACTCGGCAATCTAGCCCCGTAACTTCGGAAGAAGGGGTGCCCCCTCCTTTTTGGGCAGAGCCAAAAAGGAGTGAAAGCCAGAAGCTCCGATACCGGGATTCGAGACGAAGCGACGCCACCCGGAAATGGCGTCAGCTTTGCCGGATTCTGGATGTCGAACTCCGTTTTTGCGTTACCGCTCAAAAGGGAGGGGGTCGCAGTGAAATGGGTCAACCGACTGTTTACCAAAAACACAGCACTCTGCCAAGTCGTGAAGACGACGTATAGGGTGTGACACGTGACCAATGCGGAAAGATTACGGTGAGCGGTTAGCCGGCAGCAATGCCGGCGAAGCTGCGAGCCCAAGTCCCCGTGAATGTCGGCCGTAACTATAACGGTCCTAAGGTAGCGAAATTCCTTGTCGGGTAAGTTCCGACCTGCACGAATCGTGTAACGAGTTGACCGCTGTCTCAACGAGGCGCTCAGCGAAGTTGTAGTGGCGGTGAAGATGCCGCCTACCCGCAGTAGGACGGAAAGACCCTATGCACCTTTACTACACGCTGTTACTGTCGTTTCGGTTTCGATGCTTAGCGTAAGTGGGAGACTGCGAAGCGGCCCTTTCGGGGGCCGCAGAGTCGCCAATGAAACACCACCCTTCGGCACTGAGACGACTAACCTTTGCCCGTGAATCCGGGAAAGGGACACTGGCAGCCGGCTAGTTTTACTGGGGCGGTATCCTCCTAAAGAGTAACGGAGGAGTACGAAGGTTGGCTCAACCTGGTTGGCAATCAGGTGTCGAGTATATGGGCATAAGCCAGCTTAACTGTGAGACACACACGTCGAGCAGATACGAAAGTAGGTCCAAGTGATCCGGTGGTTGAAGGTGGAATTGCCATCGCTCAACGGACAAAAGGTACGCTAGGGATAACAGGCTGATCCTGCCCAAGAGCTCATATCGACGGCAGGGTTTGGCACCTCGATGTCGGCTCATCACATCCTGGGGCTGGAGAAGGTCCCAAGGGTCCGGCTGTTCGCCGGTTAAAGTGGTACGCGAGCTGGGTTCAGAACGTCGCGAGACAGTTCGGTCCTTATCCACTGTGGGCGCAGGAGAACTGAGGGGTTCAGACCTTAGTACGAGAGGACCGGGTCTGACGAACCGCTGGTGTTCCAGTTGTCGCGTCAGCGGCAGCGCTGGGTAGCTATGTTCGGAAAGGATAAGCGCTGAAAGCATCTAAGCGCCAAGCCTATCCCAAGATGAGTTCTCCCTGAAGGGTCGTGGTAGACTACCACGTTGATAGGCTCCGGGTGTAAGCACAGTAATGTGTTCAGCTCAGGAGTACTAATAACCCGTCCGGCTTGATCTTTTACTTTTCTGTCAAACCATCGTTCGCAACCGCGGACGATGGCGCACAGAGAAGATGAAACGATCTCAAATCAAAGCGAAGCCTTAAAGCTCGGTGAATCGTTAAAAAATGTGAATCGGGAATCGGGAAACCGATGCCACGATGTAATCAGTTACGAATCACCTTCTTTCCCCTGTATGTAGATGCCAGAGAATCAGCGGTTCTTTGAACAGCGGAAAACTGACGCGGTTAAAAGGTTACAAGCTTAAAATTTAAGCACGCGCCAAGGGCTGGCCTTAACTGTTTGACTTTTTAACCAGTCACTTCACCAGAAATCTGAGTCGACACGTCGGCCCAGATTTCTGGTGACCATAGCGCAGTGGACCCACCCGTTCCCATTCCGAACACGGAAGTGAAACGCTGCAGCCCCGATGGTAGTACGGCGACAGGCCGTGCGAGAGTAGGACGTTGCCAGAATTGCGGCCCGGCATGTTGACAAGAACGTGCCGGGCCTTTCGTTTGCATGGCTGTCTGCGCGTCGCATCGCGCGGCCTGCCGATCGTCCAACACCATGAGCAACCAGCACTCCAAGGCGCCGCTTGTGCAGCAACCGCACAAGCGCTCGTTCAAATCGGGGTTTGTGGCGCTGGCGGGTCGTCCCAACGCCGGTAAGAGCACGTTACTCAATGCCATGGTCGGAACGAAGATTGCCATTGTCAGCCCGCGGCCGCAGACTACCCGGTTCAACATCCACGGCGCCATACATCGCCGCGACGGCCAGGCGGTGATCGTTGACACGCCGGGATTGTTCCTGCGCGCCGGCAGTCGCCTCATCGACGTCGTGAACCAGCGGCTCGGCGAAGCAATCGAAGGGATCGACCTCATCGTGCACGTGGCGGATCCGACCCGCCCCAGAGGACCCGAAGAAAAAGCCGTCGAACGGATTCTGGCACGCGTATCCCGCCCTAAAATTCTCGCCATCAACAAGAGCGACCTTCCGGAACGGCCGTTCCTCGACGAGTGCCTCTCGATCGCATCGGCCTACAGCGCGACCTTAGAAATCTCCGCGCTAACTGGCAAAGGCGTGCCTGCGCTGGTCGATGAAATTTTTAGTCGCCTCCCGCCGGGCGAGCCGATCTTTCCCGAATACCAGGTTACCGATCAAAGCAACGAACAATGGATTGCGGAGCTTATCCGCGAAAAAGTATTTTTGCACACGAGTCAGGAGGTTCCCTACACCACGACCGTTGAAGTCGAACAAATCGCCGATCGCCCGGCGCGGCGCCCGGGTTCTCCGGCGGTTCTCTATGTTAAAGCCAACATCGTGACTCTGAGCGATCGCTATAAACCCATGCTCATCGGCGCCGGCGGCAGCAGGCTGCGGCAAATCGGCGAAACAGCCCGCCGCGAACTCGAAGTGGCCATGAACCGCAAAGTGTTCCTCGATCTCCACGTGAAAGTGGACAAGCACTGGATGGAACGTTTCGCCTGATTCGCCGAGCCCCATTCCAGGGGTAAAACGCGGTCGGCACAACAGAACTGGCTCGTCGGCTTGAATGCGGCGGCGTTGCCCCGCGCGCCGCTTCGGGTCGGACGCAGGGAACTGCCAGCCACGCCGTTGGCATCCGCATGATTCGAGGTAATTTGCTCACATGCTTACGAGTCAGAAAGTTATCGATGCCATCAACGAGCAAATCGGATACGAGTTCAGCGCTTCGCTACAGTACTACGCCATCGGGGCGCATTTCGCCGCCGAAGCGTTGCCGCAATTGTCGCAGCATTTTTTTCGACAGGCGGAAGAAGAGAAAGGGCACGCGCTGCGATTTATCAAATACGTCGTGGACGCCGGCGGACGGGTGGTCATTCCGGCGATTGACGCCCCAAAATCAAAATTCAACACCGCGCGCGACGCAGTGAAATTGTCCCTGGATCAGGAGATCCATGTAACCAACCAGATCAATGGGCTCGTGGAGCTGGCCCGGAAAGAGAACGATTACATCACCATTAATTTCCTGCAGTGGTTCCTGACCGAGCAACTCGAGGAAGTCTCCTCCATGGATAATTTGCTCAAGATTGTCGACCGCGCGGGCGACGACCTTTTGCAAGCCGACGAGTACCTGGCGCGCGTAGGCGTGAAAGCCATGCCGGAACCGCCCGCAGAATAAACTTCGCCCGGGCGGCGAATAAAGCGCTCACTCGCTGCGCGGCTCGCAAGATTTTTGAAATTCAAGGATCATTTTTCGCAGCAGGCAGCCGAATACGCGAAGTTTCGGCCGACCTATCCGCCCGCGTTATTCGAATATCTCGGCAAGATTACGCCGAGCCGCCGGCTCGCATGGGATTGCGGGACTGGAAATGGGCAAGCGGCAGTCGCCCTGGCGGCGGTGTTTGACCGAGTGATCGCGACGCATGCGAGCCAGGATCAAATCCGAAACGCGCAGCGGAATGAAAAAGTCGAGTATCGCGTCGCGCCGGCGGAAAACAGCGGCTTGGGACCCAAGTCGGTTGATCTGGTGATGGTCGCCCAGGCCCTGCACTGGTTCGACTTGGAACGTTTCTACGCGGAAGCGCGCCGGGTGCTGAAGTCGCGCGGCATCCTCGCCGCATCGGCTTACAACTTGTTGCATATCGAACCGACGGTGGACCAGGTCGTGGAGCGGTATTATCGCCAGATCGTCGGCCCCTACTGGCCGCCGGAACGCGCGCTGGTGGAAAAATTTGGCGATCTGCCTTTTCCGTTCCGAGAACTCGATCCACCAAACCTGCAAGTGACGGCGCAATGGAATCTTGACCAACTCCTCGGCTATCTTCGCACATGGTCCGCGACGCAACGATTCGTTGCCGCCAACGGGCGCGATCCCCTCGAAGAAATCGCCGGGCAACTTCGCGCCGCCTGGGGCGATCCAAACCAGTTACGTCGCGTCACCTGGCCGCTGATTTTGCGCGTCGGGATCAAGGCCGCTTCCCAGGCGGAGCAGCAATGAAAGAATCGCCGCCGTATCCGAAGGCAAAAAGGCGCACTGAGAACTTGCGCCGCCGCCAAGTCTGTCAAATTTGATTTTTCATATGGAAAAGAAACTCTTAACAAGCGCAATTGTTGCTGGCTGCATGTTGAGCAGCGCAGCATTCGGACAAACGCTCACCATCGCGGGCACCGTATGCTCATGCTCGGCGACCGAACTCACTGTGCAGGACGGTCCGCGCTACTGGACAATCAAGCGCACGCCGACTACGACTGTTACGGGCACCTGTTCGGTTGGCCAGACGGTCAACGTCCAGTGCAAGTCGCTGGACGCGCAGAGAAAAGAAGGTTCGTGCTCGGGCGGGACAACACAGCCCGCAGCGTCAGGTGCGCACTAGGCACGCCGGGAATGCCTGAGCGGCGGCGCACTTTTGTGGCGGACCGCGCTTACAGCGCCGAGGCGTCGCTGGCCGAAATGGCCGGCGCGCGAGTATTCAAGCTATCCAAAAACCTTGAATACAACGCGGCGAAGGCAGTCTAATCGGAGGCATGAAAACCAAAACAGCACTTAGTTTATTGGCAGCGGCGAGCCTTGCGCTCAGCGGCGCTGCTTTCGCCGCGGGAGCCAAAACCTATCAGGTAACGGGGCCCGTTCTGGAAGTCACCGATTCGATGATTGCGGTCCAGAAGGGTAAGGATCGCTGGGAGATCAATCGGGACGCCAACACCAAGGTCACCGGGGACCTGAAGGTCGGCGAGAAGGTAACCATCACTTACACCATGACCGCTACGGACGTGGAAGTGAAACCCGGCAAGGCGGCCAAGAAAGAAGCCAAGCCAGGAGCCTCGCCAAAAAAATAAGCAGAAACAAACCGAATCAAATCGCCGGGTGCGTGAATGCATCCGGCGATTTTTTTGCCGTAGCGCAGGCGATCGGCCAGCGCCGTTGTTCGCCTACCTTCGCCGACCGCCGAGAATTCCCCCAAAAAGTCCGCGCGCGATTTGGCGCCCGATTTGGCTGCTTGCCGCGCGCATGGCGCTCTTTGCCAGAGAGGTAGCCAGCGAATCGTACCGTCCGCCACGCGGACCGATTGTCGGTTGAAACGCTTCTTTGACTGTTCCCAGCGCTTCGCTGAGCAACGAAGGCTTGGCGGCTTCAGCCGACGCAGTCGCTTCACCCAAAGGCGGCACCCCGGCGCTTTCCGTTTTATTTGCTGCCCTGGCCTGCAGTTTTTCGTAAGCCGATTCGCGATCGATCGCTGTCTCGTAATGGCCCGCCAGAACAGACGATTCAATGATCTGCCTGCGTTGCTCGGGCGTGATTGCTCCCACCTGGCTGCGGGGCGGAACGATCAGGGCGCGTTCGACAATTTGCGGGGTGCCGTTCTCATCCAGCATTGACACCAGCGCCTCACCAACGGCCAGTTCGGTCAACACAGCTTCGGTGTTCAGCTTCGGGTTTTGCCGAAATGTTGCTGCAGCGGCTTTCACCATCTTCTGATCGCGCGGGGTAAACGCGCGCAGGGCATGCTGCACGCGATTGCCCAGTTGCCCCAGAATCACCTCGGGAATGTCGAGCGGGTTCTGACTGACGAAATAGACACCCACGCCCTTGGATCGGATCAGCCGCACCATTTGTTCGATCTTCTGTTGAACGGCCGGCGCGATGTCGGCAAAGAGCAGGTGCGCTTCATCGAAAAAGAAGACGAGCTTTGGTTTTTCCGGATCGCCGATTTCCGGGAGATTCTCAAACAGCTCCGAGAGCATCCACAGCAGAAATGTGGCGTACACCTTCGGCGACTTTTGCATCAGCCGGTCGGCAGCGAGAATGTTGACGACGCCGCGGCCGTTCTGCGTTTGGATAAAATCGTCGAGGTTGAGCGCGGGCTCGCCGAAAAATTTGTCTGCGCCCTGCGATTCCAGGGTCAACAGATTGCGCTGGATCGCGCCGGCGCTGGCGGCGGAAATGTTGCCATATTGTGTTTTAAATTGGTCGGCGTTATCGGCCACGTATTGCAGCATCGAGCGCAGATCCTTTAAATCGAGGAGCAGCAGGCCGTTTTCATCCGCGATTCTAAACACGATGTTGAGCACGCCGGCCTGCGTCTCGTTTAACTCGAGCAGACGCCCCAGCAGCAGCGGACCCATCTCCGAGACAGTGGCGCGCACTGGATGCCCCTGTTCGCCGAATACGTCCCAAAACACAACCGGACATGCTTCGCCTTTGAAATCAGAAATGCCAAGCTCCTTTGCTCTGCCGACGATCTTTGGGTTGGTTGCGCCCGGCTGGCTCATCCCAGCCAGATCGCCCTTAACGTCGGCCATAAACACCGGCACGCCCCGCGCGCTGAAACTTTCCGCCAGCGTCTGCAGGGTCACTGTTTTTCCCGTGCCGGTCGCCCCGGCGATCAGTCCGTGACGGTTTGCCATTTTCGGTAGCAAAAAGACCGGCCTCTTTGATTGAGCAATGAAGATCGGGTCCGCAATCATGGGCAGCAAGGATTCTCGCCAACAGCGGAAGATTTGTCCAGTCGGCGGCAACCGCCGCAAAGCGCGCCAGGCAGCGGTCCCTTGATTCGCAACGCTCAATACAGATACGGTTTGGCGAGCGAAAAGGCGTTCCTGATCACTTCCACTCGCGGCTTCTCGTCGCCTGCCATGATCACTTCCACCACGTCAAATCGGAAAAGAATGTCCGGGTTATCGAGCATGCGCAGCCACGCGAGCGCGCCCCGCGAGAGGCGCTGGCGTTTGTCGCGATCCACTGCCGCTACAGGACGGCCGAAATCCTCCCGAGCGCGCGTCTTGACTTCCACAAACACGAGCGTGTCGGCATCGCGGCAAACGATGTCGATCTCGCCGCCGGTGCGACCCTTGAAATTGCGATAGAGAATCTTGTATCCGTTACGACGCAGGAATCGGCAGGCCAGTTTTTCGCCGCGCGCCCCGCGCCGGAGATGCGCAGAAGAGCCCTTCGAGTGCCAGAAGCGGTTGCGCCACCGGCTCGAAAGAGCGGCGATGGATCGGACAAGGCCCAAACTCATGGAGTCTCAACAGGTGCAGCTCAGTGCAGTAGCCCTTGTGCTGGCTGAATGAATATTGTGGAAACTGGGCGCAAAAGTCACGCATGATCCTGTCGCGCGTTACCTTGGCGATCACGCTGGCGGCGGCAATGCTGAGGCTGAGACAATCGCCGTCAACTATCGGCGTCTGCGGGACGGGAAAGGGCACCACTGGCAAACCGTCGATTAACACATGATCAGGCGGGGTGCCCAGCGCTTCCACCGCGGCCCGCATGGCGCGATGGCTGGCCCGCAGAATGTTGATGCGATCGATCTCGAGCGAATCAACAATGCCCACCGCCCACTGCAGCTCGGAATTGCGCGTCAGTTCCTCATAAATTTCTTCCCGTAGTTCAGGCGCCAGTTGTTTGGAATCGTTCAGGCGTCGATGCCGGAAATTTTCCGGCAAAATTACAGCCGCAGCGACGACCGGGCCGGCCAGGGCTCCGCGGCCAGCCTCGTCAATCCCGGCAATGCGCGCGACCCCTGCGGCACGCAGTTTCTTTTCGTAGCGAAATCCGCAACGGCGGCGCATGCCGCACCGTATCCAAAATTTCGGGCGCTGAGAAGCAAGAATCTCAGCGAGAAATTTTCAGCGCAGCGCTTTCGCGTTCATTCACGCACCGCGGTCGCTTCCTTCCCTTTGCGCGTGCGCAGATAATTCAAACGGGCACGCCGGGCTCGACCCTGTTGTTCCACTTCAATCTTGGCGACGCGAGGGGAATGCAGCGGAAAAACGCGTTCCACGCCTTCCCCGTAGGAAATACGCCGCACGGTGAATGTTTCGTTCAACCCACGGCCCCGGCGACCGATTACGATGCCGGCAAAGATCTGGATTCGCTCCTTGTCGCCTTCCACGACGCGGGTGTGAACGCGGACACTGTCGCCCACGGAAAACGGCGCGACGTCGCTTTTCAGCTGTTCTTTTTCGACGGCATCAATCATCCGATTCATAAGGCTCGCGGCCGGCGCGCGCGGCTGCGGGCGCACACTTTCATTCGAAGAGATCGGTTTTGCAACCGAATTCGCTCTTCGGGCTGGAGAAACTTAAATTAATCTGTGAAAATCTGTGGAACCTGTGGCTACATTTCCAGCCGCCGCGCCCGTAGCTCAACTGGATAGAGCGTTGGCCTCCGGAGCCAAAGGTTGTGGGTTCGACCCCCGCCGGGCGCAGTTGCCCTAAGGTTGTTTGCGCTCCGTCTTGCGAAGCTTCCTCCGCCTCGCAGCTTCACTTTGCCAGTCTCCCCGGCTCGGCGACTGTTTCTTCTGACTTTTTAACTCAATGCTTCGAGCCGGTTGAGCAGATCTTTTTTGCTCGTCACACCGGTCACCTGATCGCGAAGCTGGCCATTCTTGAAAAAAAGCAGCGCCGGAATGGCTCGAATATTGTACTTAGAAGAAAGGCTCTGATTTTCGTCCACGTTCACTTTTGCGATTTTGACCGCGCCCGCTTTTTCGCGAGCGATCTCGTCCAGCACCGGTGCGATCATCTTGCACGGGCCGCACCATTCCGCCCAGAAATCGACGATCACCGGTTTGTCGTCCTTGGCGATTTCGCGGTCAAAATTCGATTCGTTCAGATTAATAACAGCTGAGTCTTCCATGGTTTCAGGAAAAATAGATCCAAATTTGAATAATCAAAATAAGAGCAGCGCCTCCGAGCACAACCCATAAAAGCGGCATCTCTTTCTCGACCGCTGGCGCAACCGGTATTGCCGCTCTCTCCGAACCGGGAGCGGGCGCAGCCAAAAGGGGTTGAGTCTTTTTCATCTGGGCCGCCGAGATTTCCGGCAACAGCGGTCCTGGCGCCGGCGCGATGCGCACGGTCTCTTTCCTGGGTCCAGCTGATGGCAAATCGGGCGCGGGATCCACCGAGAACATCGGCGAAGCTGCTTGTTCATTAGCAGACGGAAGAAACGTCGGGGCGACTATCTCCTTCGGCGGCTGGTTGTGCGGCTGGCGGATGTCCGTGGGGAGCCGCAACGTGTCGCGTTCATTCGCATTCGCTTCCGGTGACCGGACCGGCCTCACGGTTTGCACGTCAATGCGAGTTGTCTCCTTTTTCGGCTCGTTCGGGCCAGTCATTTCAAACGAGTGTGATTATCTGCGAAAAGCGCGTCCTTGTCACGCTTTGGATTTTTGTCGCAGATCCAGCAGGGCAGGTTGCAATTGGAATGCCCAGGCCCCCGTCAAGCAAGCAGATCGTAGCCGCGGCTGCCGGTAATTTTACGAATAACAAATTCGCCGACCGGAACGGCTTTTGACAAAATAACCCGGCAATCGACGTCCGGAGCATCCCCTTCCGTGCGTGCGATGTGCGGTTGATCTGCCAGAAGCTTTAGTTCCCGGCCCACTTGTCGGCGCGCCTTATCGCGCGCGATCTGTTGCTGAATCATCATCGCCGCGCGGTATCGAGCATTTTTGACCTTTTCCGGCACCTGCCCCGGCATCCTGGCCGCGCGCGAGCCTTCCTCCTGTGAATATTTAAATATTCCCAGTCGTTCAAATCGGGTCCGACGAATAAACTCAAGCAGCGTTTCAAACTCGGCGTCCGTTTCCCCGGGAAACCCGACGATGAACGTTGTTCGCAAAGTCAGGCCAGGGATCCCTGCGCGCAGATTTTGAATCAAATCCTCAATGTGCGCCCGCGACGTCTCGCGTCGCATCCGGCTCAGCATTGCATCGTCGATATGCTGCAGGGGAATATCGACGTAACGAGCAACCTTGTCGCATTCCGCAATCGTTTCAATCAACTCGTCGCTCCAGTGCGCGGGGTGAGTGTAAAGAAGGCGCACCCAAAATTCGCCGTCGATTTTTTGGATTTGCCGCAGCAACGCCGCCAGCGTAGGACCGCGAGAGGAATCGATCGGCTGGCGCGGCCCGGCTTTTGTCGGCCACAAATCCATCCCGTAATAGGTAGTGTCTTGGCTGATCAAATTAATTTCGCGCACGCCTTCGGCCACCAGAGAGCGAATCTCCGCCAGCACGGAGTCCGGTTGCCGGCTTCGATGTCTTCCCCGCATCTGTGGAATCACGCAAAAACTACAGGGATGGTTGCAACCCTCCGCGATTTTCACATAGGCGAAATGCCCCGGAGTGAGGCGAAAGCGCGGCGTATCGTAATCGGGGATGTATGAGGGGCGACTGTTGACGAAGGCAAAATGAAACTGCCCATCACTGCTCGGAGCCTGACGATCGCCACCGGGCAAATGCCACCGGCCGGAGACGACCTCCTCGACAATTTCGCCCAGCCGACTCACCTGATCCAGTCCGATGAATGCGTCCACTTCCGGCAACTGCTCATGCAACTGATGAGCGTACCGCTGAGCCATGCAGCCGCTTACAACCAGTTTCTGGTTCAGCCGTCCATTCAACAAACGCTGCTGATGGACTTGCAGGATTGCTTCAATTGACTCTGCCTTGGCCGAGTCAATAAAAGCGCAGGTGTTCACGACAATTACATCGGCATCCTGAGCGTCGGCCGTTATTTCCATGCCTCGGGACAGAACGCTGCCCAGCATGATCTCGGAATCGACAAGATTTTTCGCGCAACCGAGGCTGATCATGCCCACTTTAAGCGGGCGATGCGGCCCGAAATTCTCATCGCCGCCGCGCCTGGCACGGCCCGCGGCGGCAGGCGCTCCTACTGGAGATTGCGAATCCACAAACGACACTAGTTGACTGTGACGTCTTCGTCGCCTTCCTCCAGCGCCTGCCCGTTCTTCGTAATCTTAACGGCTTCGGGGTCCAGCACCCGAATGGAAACATGCTTGCCCCGAAATTCAACCGGCCCGTCCGCTGGAGAAACCCAGCGTTCGAAAACGGGTTTCTCATTGTCGTTATCCAGCGTTACTCGCACATAAGTGCGTTTGAGCGGCCGGATGGCGATGCGATTTTGTTCCGTGGTTTCCGGCGCCGGCGATGAAGTCGCGCGCTGCTCCTGCGCCTTCTCCAGATCTTCGCGAGTCACCGGCTTGGCCCGGCGCACTTCCGGTTCAGCGGAAGAGGAGGTAACGGCGATAGCCTTTCGAGTCTCAAGTGGCGCAGCTGTTTCGGCGGGCGCCGTCGACGGTGCAACCGATGGGGCGGCGGCCACCGCCGAGTTCGGCGAGACCTGCGGCTGGACAGAAGCTGGCGGCGACGCAGAGATTGCCGCTGGCGCGGCGGATACCGCAGGATTCGGCGCAAGCCGCTTCACGTTCAGCAGCAATTTCATCACCGAAAAACCAATTACCAAAACCACGATGCCAAAGATGAGCGGCATTGGGGAAATTCGATCGCGACCGGCGGCGGGAGCGCGACGGCGCACCACCGGCGCGCTGCGCAACCGGGGCTGCGAATTCTCCTGGAGGTACGAATAACCATCCACTGTGACCCGCTCGGAATCCTCGAACGCATCCAGATACGGGGTGACATCGACATCGAGAAATTTCCCGTAAATCTGCAGGAAGCCTTTGGCGTAGGCGAGGCTTGGAAACTGCGAAAAGTCGTCCGCCTCGATTTCCGCGAGGCGCTGAGGTCGAATTTTTGTGATCCGTGCCGCTTCGTCCAGCGTCAGGTTCCTGGCGCGCCGCGCTTCCTGAAACTTTTTACCTAGCCCTTCTATCGTCATGGAACCAACGGCCCGTTAAACGGCAGCGTCGAGATCGACCAGAATCTCGCGTGGTTTGGCGCCTTCGCCAGGGCCTAAAATACCGCGCTGTTCCAGAATATCAACGATGCGCGCCGCGCGCGTGTAACCCAGCCGCAGGCGCCGCTGAAGCAGTGAGGTGGAGGCGCGTTTTTCCTGACGAATGATCTCCAGACATTTCTCCACCAGTTCCTCGTCCTCTTCGGTCACTTCCTCCTCGGGCGCTGTGGCGGACTGAAGTTTCTCATGCATGGCTGCGTCAAAAGTGGGGGCTCCCTGAGCGGAGACGAAATCGACCAGCCGATGAATTTCATCGTCGGTTACCAGCACTCCCTGTGCGCGGATCAGGCGCGAGGCGCTGGGCGGCAGATAGAGCATGTCGCCCTGCCCGAGCAGACGTTCCGCTCCGTTCTCATCTAGGATGACGCGGCTGTCGATTTTGGAGGCGACCTGGAACGCGATGCGGCTGGGAATATTGGCTTTGATCACTCCGGTGACCACGTCGGCGCGCGGAGTTTGCGTCGCCACGATGACATGAATGCCCGCCGCGCGCGCCATCTGGGTGATACGGGCAATGGCCGTCTCAACGTCTGCCGGCGCAGTCTGCATGAGGTCGGCCAACTCGTCGATGATCACCACCACATAGGGCATTTTCTCGGGCATCTGCAGGTCCGCTTCGCGCGAATCCTTTGGCTCAAGCGGAGAACGCGCTCCCGCCAGCCCTCCTTCACCGCGACTGCGCGCGATATCGGCATCCTCCTCCATCTCGGGATCCCTTCGCGGTTTTGGCCGGCCATTAAACCCGACAATGTTTCGAGCACCTGCGCGGGCGAATATTTTGTAACGCCGCTCCATTTCATCAATCAACCAGCGCAGCGCCAGCAAGACCTTCTTCGGATCGGTTACAATTGGGAAGGCCAGATGCGGCAGCGAACTGTAGGCTTGAAGCTCCACCATTTTGGGATCGATAATCACGAAGCGGAGTTCTTCCGGCGTGAAACGGAAAAGCATGCTGGCAATGAGCGCATTGATACAAACGCTTTTGCCGCTGCCGGTGGTCCCGGCTACCAGCAGATGGGGCATTTGGGCCAGGTCGGCTATGATCGTTTTGCCGTAAACGTCCTTGCCCAACGCCAGGGGAATGCGCGCATGAGCCTTTGCCTCTTCCCAATCAGGCGATTCCAGCAGTTCGCGCAGTTTGACGGTCACCTTGCGCGTATTCGCCAGCTCGATCCCCACCGTGTCTTTCCCGGGAATCGGCGCCAGAATATTAATTCGCTCGGCGCGGGTGGCCCGTGCAAGGTCGCGCTCCAGGCTCACAATCTTGTCCACCCGCACGCCCTTGGCCGGATAAACTTCGTAACGGGTAATGGTGGGGCCTTTTGTAATGTCGCCTGGGGCCACCGCGATTCCGAACTGCCCCAGCGTTTCAATCAAGATTCTCTGGACATCTTCCAGCTCGGCGGGATCGGTAGTTCCCCGACCTTCCAGGCTGTGTGCGTCGAGCAGATCAACGCCGGGCAGCGCATAGTTTTCCGGCGTCCAAGCGCGCATGGCGACGCTGGGTTTCGCTTTCGCTCCACCGCCGCGCAGATCGGCAAGAGAAGGTTTTCGCGCAGATACCATCTGCTCGCTCGGCAGAGCGGTGGTATCCACCACTTTTGGTTTCGGCAGATTTGCCAGTTCTTCGGGCGGAATCAGCGCGCCGCCGGATTCAGTTGGGGACAGCCCTTTCTTCTTCAGCTGTTTTTCCAGCAGGCGCCGCTGCTTGGCGAGTTGTTTTTCGCTGATTTCCAGTTTCCCTTTCAGATCGGATTTGCGCAGCCTGCGGCGCAATCGCCATTCGGAAAGTCTGGCCGCGACGCGCCGCATGAGAGCGACAGCTTCGCGAACAAGGTGGATCGGGCGCACACCCGTGACCAGGATCAAGGTTGTAACATAAACGCCGAGCAACAATATCAGCGACCCCACGGGCCCGAGAGCCGCGCGGAGCAAGCCGCGATGTTCATCGGACAAACGGTAACCGACCCAGCCGCCCGGGCCCTGGATGTTGAACGCCGCGTGCCAGCCGCGCAGATGATACGGCTGCACGTGCAACAAACAGGCGCCCGATACGATAAAGAGGACAATCCACGCAAGTCGCCGGGTCACTTGCAACCCAGGGTAAAACAGTTTCGCCACCCCAAAACCCAAGAGAATCGCCGCCAGCAAATATGCAGCCGCCCCGATAAACCAATAACAGACTCCCGCGACAATCGCTCCTACGGGGCCGATAAAATTTTGCGCAGGATGATTGGCAGGCGAGTACTGGCTGAACCAGACCCAGGAGGGGACATCCCTGGGCGTGTACGAGATGAGTGCGAAAAAAAGCAGCGTGCCGCAAAAAAGCATGGCCAGAGCGAACACCTCATTCCACGCGCTGTATTTGTCTGTGCGGCTCACCGCGTCTCATAGTAATACGACCGCCGCGCGTTTCAATCTTTTGTAGCAGTATCGCGCCGCTTCGATGCGTCGTCGCGCTTTGGTCTTGCGCTCGGCCAGAGAGGCTGATAACTGTCCCAGCGCATGATGAAGTTATCCGTGCGGCAGGTGGCAATGGCGGTCGCGGCCGGCGCGCTCCTGTTCGGCGTCTCGTGCCAGGAACGTCCTCTGGGTCAAATGCCTGAAGTGCAGCGCGAACAGCCCGACCCAGCGAAACTGTGGACTGACTCAGAAAAGAGGGAGCCGGGCCAGTCTTCTCCTGCGCCGGTCGAAATGTCGCCTCAGACGAGGTAGGGGGAAAGAGACGTCGTGAACAAGCCCAGACACAAATATCTCACTGCTCCGCCCAACATCAGCACGATGCCTCCGGGTGTGCCGTACATCATCGGCAACGAAGCGGCGGAACGGTTTTCCTATTACGGGATGAAATCGGTGCTGACGGTGTTCATGGCGCACTACATTTTGAACCAGTCGGGCGTGCTGACTCCGATGAGCCCCAACGAAGCCTACATGTACACGCATTATTTTGTGATGGGCGTGTATGCGTTGCCGGTGCTGGGCGCCATTTTGGCCGACGGTTTGCTGGGAAAATACTGGACCATCCTTTCGCTCTCAATCGCCTACTGCTTTGGCAATCTCACCCTGGCGTGCATGGCCACCTCGTGGGGAATCGCCATTGGCCAGCGCACGATGCTCGCCATTGGGTTGACGTTGATCTGTCTGGGCGCGGGCGGAATCAAGCCGTGCGTTTCGGCCAACGTCGGCGACCAGTTTGGCGAATCCAACAAGCATTTGCTTTCGAAGATGTTTGGCTGGTTCTATTTTTCGATCAACGCCGGTTCATTCATCTCATCAATCCTCTGCCCATGGCTGCTGGCGAACCCCAAGTACGGGCCGGGATGGGCTTTTGGCATCCCGGGGATCGCCATGGTGATCGCCACGCTGTTTTTCTGGGGTGGCCGCAACAAAATGGTGCACGTGCCACCGGGCGGCCTCGGCTACCTGCGGGAAACCTTCAGCAAGGAAGGGCTGCTAACGCTCGCCCGAATCGCCATGGTTTACGTGTTCATCCTGGTTTTCTGGGCGCTGTGGGGAATGAGCAACGGAGTGGAATGGACGCTGCAGGCGGAAAAGATGAACCTTCACTGGCTGGGGATGGATTTAATCGCGGCTCAGGTGCAGACGGCCAACCCGATTTTGATCCTGCTGTTTATTCCTCTGGTTAATTACGTGATCTATCCGGCGATCGACAAAATTTTTCCGCTCACGCCACTGCGAAAAATCGGGATCGGCCTGTTTCTGACCGGTCTTTCCTTTGTGGTGATTCTTTGGATCCAGAGCCAGATCGATCAGGGATTGAAACCGAGCATCAACTGGCAGCTCCTTGCCTACGTCATCCTCACTCTTGGCGAAGCGATGGTCTCCATCACCGGCTTGGAATTTTCGTACACACAGGCGCCCAACACCATGAAAAGTTCGGTGATGGCCTTGTGGCTTCTTACCGTGGCGGCTGGCGAGGGCTTTGTCGGTTTGTTCAATGGCTGGGTGTTAAATCCCGACGGCACGCGCAAACTCAACGATTATCAGTATTTCATGTTCTTCACCGTTTTAATGTTTGCGGCGGCGATCGTTTTTGTTGTGGTCGCCTGTTTTTACAAGGGTCGCACTTATCTGCAGGCTCAGCAGCCCACGCCCGACGAAATCGCCACCGAGCCGATCCTTCATGGCGGCACGCCGAGCTAGTCATCCAAGAACCGATGAAACTCAGCGCCGCGACTGCATTCGCTTTGTCGTTCCCCTGGCTCAGCGTCTTGGCCATGCCTCAGGATGAGGCCTTCCAGAAAATCGCCAACGATTACGTAGAGCAATACCTGCAGGCCAATCCCGAAGAAGCCACCGAGCTCGGCGATCATCGCTTTGACGGCGACCTCACCGATTACTCCGCTAATGCCAGGGCGCGGGACCTTGCGACGCAAAAGGAATTCCGCGACAAGCTCAACACGATCGATGGCTCCCAACTGACCGGCGCAAACAAAATCGATTTTCGCATCCTCAAGGAAAACATCGACTACCAAATTTTCCGCGCTGAAGAATTAAAGGAACCGGAGTGGAACCCGCTCATTTACATGCAGAGCCTGGCGAACAGCCTTTACCTGCTGGCGGCGCGCGATTTCGCGCCTGCCGACAAACGAATCGAAAATCTTCGCAGGCGGATGGAGAAAATTCCAAAGGTGATTGAGCAGGCCAAGGCCAACCTGCAGCATCCACCCCGCGTTCATACGGAAACGGCCATCGAACAAACCCAGGGCGCAATCAATCTGGTGCGCCACGGGCTGGCGCCGCTGCTCAATCAGGCGCCGCAGCTTAAAAACGAAATCGCCCCGCTGCAGGAAAAAACCGCCCGCGCCCTCGAGGATTACAAAAAATGGCTGCAAAACGACCTGTTGCCGCGTTCCGACGGCAATTTCCGTCTCGGCCCGGAAAAGTACAGGAAAAAACTGCATTTCGCGCTCGCGTCCGATCTTTCGATGGAAGAAATCATGAAGCGCGCCAGAGCGGATTTGCAACAGACGCAGGCTGCGATCTACGAAACGGCATTGCCCCTGTACAAAAAATATTTTCCCAATGCCGATTCAAAAACGCTGAGCGATCGCCATCAAGTCACCGTGGCCGTGCTCGACAAGCTTGCCGAGCGACATCCGGACGATGCCACCGTGGTTGATTACGCGAAGAAGGTAGTCGCCGAAGCGACCGCCTTCGTTCGAGAGCGTGACCTGGTCACCATTCCCACGGTGCCGCTGGACGTGATCGTGATGCCAGAATTTAAACGCGGTGTGGCCATCGCCTACTGCGATGCGCCCGGACCATTGGATAAAACCGGCAAAACGTTTTTCGCCGTTGCGCCGACGCCCGCGGACTGGTCCCGGGAGAGAAAAGAGTCCTTCTTTCGCGAATACAACAACTACATGATCCGCGACCTGACTGTGCACGAGGCGATGCCCGGGCATTTTCTCCAACTGGCCCACTCCAACCAATTCCGGGCGCCGACTCTGGTGCGCGCCATTTTCCAAAGCGGACCGTTCATCGAAGGCTGGGCTGTTTACTGCGAGCAAATGATGGCCGAGCAGGGCTACGGCGGACCGGAAGTGAAAATGCAGCAGTTGAAGATGCGACTGCGAGCCATCTGCAACGCCATCCTGGATCAAAGCATCCACGCCGGGGACATGACCGAAAAGGAAGCACTGGATTTAATGATGAGGGAGGGCTACCAGCAGGAGGGCGAAGCGGTGGCCAAGTGGAAACGGGCACGCCTGACTTCTGCGCAGCTTTCCACGTACTTCGTCGGCGCAACCGAACATCTGGACCTGCGCGCCGCCGCGCAGCAGAAACTCGGCAAGGATTTCAATCTGAAAAAATATAATGACCAGGTGATCTCGTACGGGAGTCCGCCGGTGAAATACGTGCGCGAGCTGATGGGGCTGTAGGCGCAAAGGGGTCGCTAAAAAAACCGACTTAATCTTGCCCGGCGGCGAGCGAAGATTCAGCGCAGCAGTTCGGTTCGGAGCTTGAGGTCGTGCCGGCGCGCGACAGCCATCGCCCGCTTTACACCGACGCAAGAAAGCCGCAAATTTACTGATGTTTTCTCTGGCGACGTGGATTCGTCCAAAGGACAAGAAATGGTTCAGGCCGTTCTTCGCCAGGCATCCGGAAATTTCCGTATTCGATGCGCGGGAGCGCGAAGTCTCGATGCGTCAAATGGACGGCTTGCTGCTGACCGGCGGCTCAGATGTTTCGCAGGATTTTTTGCGTCAGGAGAACATTGACCCAAACCTGATCGACAAAGATGCCGACCCCTTGCGTGATCGCTGGGAGCTTGACGCGATCGCCATTTCGCTGGAGCGCGGTCTGCCGATTTTAGCCATCTGCCGCGGCATCCAGGTGTTGAACGTGGCTCTGGGCGGAACGTTGCGGCTCGATATTCCAGGCCATAACCTGCCAGAGCAGAAAGAGAACGACGTTCAGCCGCTCCGGCACGCCGCCAGCGCCACGCATCGGTTTCAAAGAGTAAACAGCGCGCATCATCAGGCAGTGGATCGGCCGGCAGACGGTTTCGAGGTGGAAGCCTGGTGCGCTTCCGACGACGTCATCGAGCAAATGCGCCTGCGCAATTATCCGTTTGCACTCGCTGTGCAGTATCATCCAGAGCGCGGGACAATTTATGACGCGCTTTTTGAAGAGTTCTTTGCCCGAGTTAAATCGCAGAAACCTTCAGCGGCACGGTGACGCTGTCGCTTTGCGGGCGAAACATTTTTCGGTGAGCTATTCCACCCGTATCGAAAAAGCGGACGTTTGCGCGGGGCGCCACTTTGCCTTCCTGAGAATCAAAGGACTGTCGGCAGCAGAATGACTCCGCAAAATACCATCGCCATCGTTTACGATTACGACCAGACGCTGAGCCCCAGCTACATGCAGGAGGACGTAATCTTTCCGGCGTTCGGGATCGATGCGGCCAAATTCTGGCAACGCTGCGCCGAGTTGGTGCGCGAACAGAGCTATGACAACGAACTGGCTTACATGAAGGTCCTGCTCGATACCTTCGGGATGGACCGGCCGACCAATGCGGAACTGAAACGGCTCGGCGACAAACTGCATTTTTACAAGGGTCTGCCGGAAATGTTCGAGCAATTCCGTGACCATCTGTTGAGCGAGGAACAGGTCGGCCACGGAATCCGAGTCGAGCATTACATCATTTCTTCCGGATTAAAAGCGGTGCTCGAAGGCAGCCGCTTGCGCCCGTACGTGCGCGCCATTTTTGGCTGCGAATTCGCCGAGGACAACCAGGGGCGTATTGCTTTTCCCAAGCGCGTGATCAGCCACACGCAGAAGACGCAATTTCTGTTCCGGATTAACAAGGGCTTGTTGGACCTGTCTCAGGACGTCAACGATCACATGGATCCGGAGATTCGGCCCATCCCCTTCCCAAACATGATCTACATCGGCGATGGACCGACCGATGTCCCCTGCTTCACTGTGATGAGGAAAAACGGCGGACAAGCAATTGCCGTTTACAATCCCGACGATCCGCAGCGAGTCAGCTTTCGCAAATGCTATCAGCTCGCTTACGCCGATCGAGTCAAACACATCGCTCCCGCTGATTATCGGCCCAACACGCATTTGCGGCTGCTTCTGGAACAGATGGTTCACGAAACGGCAAACCGGATCATTGCGCAGCGCAAAGAAACCATCGAAGCCGGAACGGTGCGGGCGCCGAAACACTAACCGCGCACGGCAGTCTGGTCGCCCCGATACGCGCACCGCGCAGTCGGCGTCTCGTGCACGACGATCTCGCACAGACCCGGACATTGAGATTCCAACCGTTTCCAGAACCAGGCGGCCATGTTTTCAATGGTGGGATTCTCCAGCCCTTCGATGTCGTTGAGATAGGCGTGATCCAGCATTTTGAGCAAGGGTTCCATGGCCCGGCTGATCCTCGCGTGATCGTAAATCCAACCGGTGTTGGGATCCACCTCGCCTTCGATGGAAATTTCCACCTTAAAACTATGCCCATGCACGCCGCGGCATTTGTGACCTTCCGGAGCGTGAGGCAATGTCTGCGCGGCTTCAAAAGTGAAATCTTTCGTTAAACGCGCTCGCATATTGCTGAAGTTATCATGGCCTGTGCCGCGGTGTCATCCCGAACGCCACTTCCAGCTCAGGCTGCAAGCTTGCTCGCCGCCCGGCCCAATCGGTGGATTTTTCATCACACCCCGCGCTGGGTGGGACTCCAGATGAATTTGTGCAGTTGCAGTTGAAACCGGACGTTGAGCCTGTCAGCCAGAATCCATTCGACAATCTGGCGCGGATCGATCCGACCGAAGATGGGCGAAAACAGAACCGCGTGGCAGCGAGACGGCAGGTCGTAGCGTTCGACCTTGTCGCGCGACCATTCGTAATCCTGGCGCGAGCCCATCACGAATTTCACTTCATCGCGCGCGGTCAGATGATCGATATTCGACCAGAGATTTCTATCCACCTCGCCGCTGCCCGGTGTTTTCAAGTCCATGATCCGATGCACGCGCGGATCGACTCTGGAAATATCATGAGCCCCACTGGTCTCCAGCAGGACGGTATAGCCTGCGCCGCACAGCATCGACATCAGAGGCAGCACATTTTGCTGCAACAGCGGTTCGCCGCCGGTGATCTCGACCAGGCGACAGCGAAACGCCGCCACCGCATCCAGAATCTCGGCAAGGCTTTGTTTCTTGCCCTCGTAGAACGCGTATTCGGTATCGCAGTAGTTGCAGCGCAGATTACAAAACGCAAGCCGAACAAAGACGCACGGCCATCCCACCCAGGTGCTTTCGCCCTGAATGGAGTGGTAGATTTCGTTAATCGTCAGCGTTTTTCCCAAGTCGGACATTCGCTGTAATGGCCAAGCCGCAATTGCTCACAAAAAGTTCCGCGCTTAAAATCCGCCCGGTGGCGTGACAAGGCAAATTGCATTGTCAAAAGTTCGCCGCGCAACGGCGGCATTCTACGTCGCATACAGCCAGCCATTTAAAAGGGATTTTTCCCGGAACCTCGCGGGATCAGTTCCGGAGAAAGAAATGAGGCTTTCCGTTTCCTGAGGGGCTCAAAATATGTCCTTGACCTGGCGAGGCCGAAGCCTCAAAAACCGCAGGAAATCTGGCCCGTATCCAAATGCGCACATTTCCACAGCACCGCCGCTCAATGCTCCTGGCGGGCGCTTCGGCCTTTGCTTTGGCAATCCCCCTGCTCGAGGCCGGGCAAGCTGCACCTGCGCGAATTACACACCTGCGCGGAGATGTGCGCCTGGCGGTCCCGGGGAAAGCCGCGCACCGCGCGCGTTTGAGCGACATACTCGAACAGGACACCCTCATCCAGACCGGAAAGGAGGCTCGAGCCGAACTGACTTTCCCCGACAAAACCGTGGTGCGCCTCGCAGCCAACTCCGCTTTTAGCTTTAGAAAGGGCACGCGCTTTCTCAGTCTGCAGCGCGGCGCGGCGCTGGTTCAGACTCCAAAAGGCGCCAGAGGCGCCACGCTGCATGCCGGGGCGATGGCCGCGACACTGCCGGGAACAACGGCTGTGACGGAGTATCACCCCGGCCTTTGCAAATATCTGGTGTTGGAAGGCACCGGACGGCTGTATCGGCCCGGTCATCTGGGGGATTCAGTCCTTGTTCGAGCCGGCCAGTTGGTGATCGGCAATCCGGACGCCGCCGTCAGCGATCCGGTGGACTTCGATATCGCTCGCTTCGTCAGAACAAGTTGCTTGATCACTGATTTCCCGCCGCTGCATAGCCAAAGCTCCCTCGTTGCAGAGAGCCAGGAACAACAGCGCGAAAAATCGAAAAGGACGTTGCTCGAAACAAATCTGGTCATTTTCGGCGGCGGCACACTGGTCTCGGTAGTAGGCAAGGAACATGCGCCGGCGCTCGACACGCCCGCTACCGGCGCGGATACGTCGGGTGAACACGCAGCACGTCCAAATTCCCAGCCAGGGTTAATTGTCCCCTGAAAAAATTCACCATGAACAAAATCCCGACAAAAAGATTGAACGGCACGACGCTGGTTCGTTACGGAACGCTGCTCGCGCTTGCCGCGGCGATAGAGGTTGTCACTGGCGCCTCGCTACATCAAGCCCGCGTTTCTCAAGTGATTCAGGACGTGCGGTTGCTCCGGGCACATGCCGCTCCTCGGCCGGCGGTCGTAAACGACACGGTCACGTTGGGAGAAGCAGTGCGCACGGGCACCGCGTCGCGCGCAGAACTGACTTTCTCCGATCTCACCATTACCCGGCTTGGCGCCAACACGATTTTCAGCTTCGAAAAGGGCGCCCGCGATCTTGACCTGACCAGCGGCGCCATCCTTTTGCAAGTCCCGCCCGGCGGCGCGGCCGTGCACGTCAATACAGCCGCAGTGACTGCAGCAATCACAGGCGGCACCGCTCTTTTTGCCACGGGGCCGCCCACAAAATTCATGGTCCTGGAAGGAATCGGCACCTTTTACCCGGCGGGTCATCCGGAAAAGGCGGTTCAGGTGCACGGCGGCGAAATGGTGATGCTGACAGCAGACGGTCGGATCACTCAGCCGACAAAATTCGACGTGAAGCTGGTACTGGAAACCTCCCGGCTGATTCTTGACTTCCCACCGCTGGCAAACCTGCCGTTGATCATGGCGGTGGTGAACCGGCAACTGGCGGACCAACAGGCGGCGGGCGCAAACAGCTCGCCCTTGGCCAGAAATCTTGTGGATGTGATCGACACGACCGATCAAGACGCCAACTCAAACCCGATTTTAGTCAGCGACAGGATACCGGTTCCCAGCGTCAATCCAAGTCCCAGCGTCAGTCCCAGCCCAAGTGTCAGTCCCAGCGTCAGTCCCAGCCCCAGCGTCAGTCCCAGCCCCAGCGTCAGTCCCAGCCCCAGCGTCAGCCCGAGTCCGAGCGTGAGTCCCAGTGTCAGCCCGACTCCCACAAAATTCGGGACACCAATCACCATTACCTCGCCCAATCCCTATCTGATAACAAGTGATACGATCATTTCGACCGATCCCACGATCACCACCAATGGCGTGACCGATTACGGCAAAATCTATCGCGGCGGCCAAACCGACGGCTCATTCTCAACATGGGCCTTTGGGGCAACGTCCGCGTTCGACACCTCCAGCGGCTTTGACGCTCAGCTAAGCAGCGGCTCGGGTGCTGTCTTTAAATTCGCTGCTCTGCAGTTAACCGGTAATCCGACGGTTGATGTAACAGGCGGTGAGGTGAACCTGGGCCTCGTCGCCGTTGACAGCATCACCTCCGGCGGGCCTGGCGGCGTGTTAACCTTCTCCGGTATCGAGGGCCTGCTGCTGGCGACGCAGAACGGATCAATTAATCTTGGCTCGGAAATTTCGTTCGCCGAGTTGCAGGACCTGACCATTTATGCGCGCGGCGCCGGCAGCGACCTGACGCTGGCATCCGACATCGATACCGCGAACCGGGTCAGTCTTTTTGCCGAGCGGGATCTGTCGCTGGGCTCTGCCATCACAACCGATAACCTTTACATTTTTGTCGGTCGCAACGTTTCGCTAAACGATTCCGCCTCCATTCAGGCTCCGACCATCACCTTGACAGCCGGGCAAAATTTCAATGCCAGCCAGTTTTTCTCTGACGAAACTGCGACTCGTTCGAGCGGCGACGTCGTCCTTTCCGCGGCTCAGATGATCAACATCGCGGGCGACATGACCATTCTTCGCCAAAACGGCGGTATCAGTTCGGGTCTTAACATTGTGCTCAGCGCTGGCAGCGACTTTGCAGTCGGCGGCGACCTCTCCTTGGCCACAGATATCAGCAATCTCTCCAGCGGCGCCAATATCGATATTCTGACGACCGGGAACATGACTGTGGGCGGGTCGCTCACATTACAAACATCGGCAGCGGCGCAGTCCGGCAGCGGCGCAAACATCGACCTTCGAGTCGGCGGAACGTTAAGCGCGGCGGATCTGTTCCTGGGGATCGAGCTGGCCGTGCAATCGCCGCAGGAGAGCGGCGAAAATCTCACGCTTTTCGCCGGCCAAGATTTGGTGGCTCACAACCAAACCAACTCCGGCGGCATCGATCTGGAGATTATCACTCCAATTCAACAGGTCGTAAGTGCGGGCGCCAATCTTACCCTGAGCGTGGGACGCAACGTCGTCACGGATGCGGGCGGGGACACCACGCTCCTCATCAACAACAACATCAACGAAGTCGTCAATGGCGCGAACATTTTCGCCACCATCGGCGGAGATCTCACTACCAACAATCTGAGCGTCGAACTTCGCAACAACGGAGGCCAGATCGGGACCGGAGGAAACGTTCTGTTTACAGCCGGAGGCAGTATCACTGCCCAGGGCGACGCGATCTTCGACATTCAAAATACCAGCGGCACAATCGGCAGCAACGCCGTGCTGGCAATCGCCGCCACCGACCTGAATGCGAGTTCCCTCCTGGCTGAAATCGACAACAGCAGCGGCGGAGTCATCAACGGCAGCGCCACGGTCGGCATTAACCTTACCGGCAACGCAAACATCGCTGGCGACGCCACCATCGCCATTTTCGGCAGTGACGGAACCACCGACAGCGCGATTGTGTTCAATGGCGGCAATTATAATGTCGGCGGACAAATGCTGGCTTACATGGATGGCAACGGATCAATCTCCACCTTCGGCAACGCCACCATGCACGCCGACGTGCTTAAGATGGGAGTATTCGGCCCAAATGGCGCAATCAACATCGGCGGCGGAATATTATCGGCGGACACGACGCTGAAGCTTTACGCGCCTGGCAGCAACGGACAGCTCAACTTCGTTTCCAACGTGACGCTGGGCGGCAACAGCCTCAAAATTCTGGCCGCAAACTCGATCACCATTTTCGATAAAGTCGTGGTCACCATCGGCGGAGAGTTGCCTGCCGATGTTTACACCAACAACGCCAATTATACCGGCTTCGGAGGGAATGGTTCGACAACCGGCACCTTTGCCGGCGCCGGCGCAAACAGGCCGCTCCCGCTCGATCAAGCGCCGCCTTTTGGGAAATCTGCGAACCAACACATCAATCACGGAAAGACCGCCAATCGGGCTATCAGAATTAAAAATAGCAGCGAACTGCTCGCTCTGCTCGACGACACCGTTCCCGGAGAGGGCGGCAGATCGCGAACGCACGGTACCCGCGGACTGCGCCATGGCAGGTCCGCCGATCGCCTCAACGCCGCGCGTCTCGCGAGACCGGACCGCAGCCTGGCGGACATCCGGCGCATTCGCGACGGCGATGCAACGAACATTCGGCTCGGCGCAAATACAAAGCCCTTCTAGTTCGGGCCCCAAGTTTGAAAAATCAGCGTGACAAAAAAATCGAGAGCCATTCAAAGATTGCGATGGTGCCCCCGAAGGGAACGGATCCATCCGTGATGACTCGCTGGCATATTCGCGGATTAACGGCTCTGGTATGCAGCCTCGCCTTGGGTCCAATCAAACAGGGATGGGCTCAGGCTATTCAACCCAACCAGGCTCAGCTGACGCGGGAGCAGGCGCCGTCAGCCTTTCCAGGCGCCACTCCTCCCGGTACGGTGGAGGGCGGATCGGTTGCAGCCGGACCAAGCGATACAGAGCTGGGCGAACAGCAAATCCTCAAGCGTGTGGAGGAATATCAGCCTTTCACCATTTCAGCAGGCGTGCCGTTCTACTGGACGTCGAACGTCGCGCTCACCCGCAGCGGAGAACAGAGCGATTTTGTCGTCGCTCCGGTCGCAGCCGTCTTCTACGAGCCGCGCATTACGAACACGCTCTACGCTTTTGTCGATGTCCGGGAACAATTGTTTTATTACGATCGGTTCGATAATTTCGATTTCGGGAGTTTCGACGTCGAAGTTGGCCTGAGATATATCGTGCCGCAGTGGCATAATCTTCTTTTGCGGGCCGAATACGATTACAACCGACTGACCAACAAAGACAGTTTTAGCGCCTTCTTTCAAAATCACGGTTTTATTCTAAACGCAGAGATTCCCTTCCGCCTGGGCCGCGCCCAACAGGTGGTGCTCGGCGCGGAGGCCAACATCAGCGCCGCAGCGGAGGAATCCGGCCAGGCGCCGCCTCCGGCAAAAACTATCTCGGCCCGACGTAACGATTACGAAACGTACCTTGGCTATTCCGTCGCGCTTACGCGTTCCTTCTCAGTTAATGCCGTGGGGCGCATCGTGGTGCGCGACTACTGGGAAGGCGATCGCACAGACGTCAGCGAAATACTGGGGCTAAGCGCGACGTACCGGGTCAATAAATATGTCAGCTTTAGCGCAGTAAGCAGTCTGGCGGCGAACCAGTCCAACCAGAGCGTTTTCGATTATGAGGTAGCCAATGTCGGCGGCGCTCTTGCCCTCTCGGTGAAGTTTTAGAGTCGCCGCAGCGTCCCCACGAATAACACGCGGCGAGCATCCTCGCCCGACAGAGCGAGGCGCGACCCGACAGCAGCAGCGGCTTGACGCTCGGCGCAGCGTCCATAATCTGAAAGCAGGCGGCAAGCCGCGTTCAATCTGCCAACGCGTTGCAAATAACGTGTTGCGCCTCCCCCCGCTTCGGCAAGCTGCGCAAAATGTAGCGTGAAGATCCCGGTGGTGTTTTATCGCTCGTCAGTTGGAAAAAAGATGATCGTCGCCGTCACCGGCGTCATTTTGATCATTTTCGTAATCGGCCATCTATTGGGCAATTTGCAGATTTTCATCGGGCCAGATTGGATCAACGCCTACTCGAAACACCTGCACGATCTTGGCCCGTTGCTTTGGGCGATCCGCCTGTTTCTTTTGGCGGCGGTGGCCATTCACATCTATGTGACCATCCAGTTGGCAATCGAAAATCGACGCGCCAGGCCCGAGCCGTACGAAACGAGAGAATATGTGAAAGCGACTCCTGCCTCACGTCACATGGTCTTGAGCGGTCTGATTGTGCTGGCATTTGTGCTCTATCACCTGGCCCACTTTACGGTACGCGTAACCGATCCGCGTTTTGCCTCGCTCAAGCCAGATCCGCTCGGTCGCTACGACGTTTATTCGATGATGGTTTACGGATTCCAAAACTATTTCGTCTCCGGCTTTTACATCCTGGGTCTGTTTCTGCTCGCGCTTCACTTGAGCCATGGAGCATCGAGCTTTTTCCAATCGCTCGGATTTAATGACAAGAAGCTTAACCCGCGGCTGGCTTTGGGGGGGCGCATTTTCGCCTGGCTGATCTTTGCCGGGTACACGTCGATCCCAATCGCAATCCTTTTGCGTTTTATTAAGCCGGCGCAACCGCTGTAAGCGCAGAAATCCCGGAATCAGCATGTCCCATCGAAAAACCGATTCCCTCACGCAAATGTCTTTCGAGTTTCCCCTATTCATTCTCCATTTCCACGTTCGAGCCTCGAGTTTCGCAGCACCATGATTGGAACCTTCGATGCCAAGATTCCACCGGGACCGCTGGCGCAGAAATGGCGCAACCACCGTGATCACTCGCGCCTGGTGAGCCCCAACAACCGTCGCAAGTTTGAGGTCATCGTCGTGGGGACCGGTTTGGCTGGAGGATCGGCTGCCGCGACGCTGGGCGAACTTGGTTACCAGGTTAAATGCTTTTGTTTCCAGGATTCGCCCCGGCGGGCGCATTCCATCGCAGCACAGGGAGGCATCAACGCGGCAAAGAATTACCAGAACGACGGCGACAGCGTTTACCGTCTGTTCCACGACACGATTAAAGGCGGTGATTTCCGCTCTCGCGAGGCGAACGTCTATCGGCTGGCGGAAATCAGCAACAACATCATCGACCAGTGCGTGGCGCAGGGGGTTCCTTTTGCCCGGGAATACAGCGGTTATCTGGCCAATCGCTCCTTCGGAGGCGCCCAGGTATCGCGCACCTTTTATGCCCGCGGCCAGACCGGCCAGCAACTTTTGCTCGGCTGTTACCAGGCGCTGTGCCGGCAGATTGCCGCGGGACGAGTGCATATGTTTCCGCATACCGAAATGCTCGATCTGGTTTTGGTCGATGGTCATGCCAGAGGGATCATCACGCGCAACCTGCGAACCGGCGCGATCGATCGCCACGCCGCCGACGCGGTGGTGCTCGCCACAGGCGGATATGGAAACGTTTACTATCTCTCCACCAACGCGCGCGGTTGCAACGTCACAGCCACCTTTCGCGCCTATAAAAAGGGCGCCCTTTTCGCCAATCCCTGTTTTACTCAGATTCATCCCACCTGCATTCCGGTGAGCGGCGAACATCAATCCAAGCTGACGCTGATGTCGGAATCGCTCCGCAATGACGGCCGCGTCTGGGTCCCAAAACGGAGGGAAGATTGCGCCAAACCGCCGGCCGCAATCCCCGAAGAGGATCGCGATTACTATCTGGAGCGAAAATACCCGAGCTACGGCAACCTCACCCCGCGGGACATCGCCTCGCGCGCGGCCAAGGAAGTTTGCGACGAAGGCCGCGGCGTCGGTCCCGGCGGGCGCGGGGTTTACCTCGATTTCGCCGACGCGATTAAGCGGCTCGGCCTGGAGACAATCCGCGAACGTTACGGCAACTTGTTTGAGGTTTACGAAAAAATCACCGGCGAAAACGCCTACGAAGTCCCAATGCGCATTTATCCCGCTGTGCACTACACAATGGGCGGTCTGTGGGTCGATTACAATCTGATGAGCAACGTGCCGGGTCTGTTCGTCATCGGTGAAGCGAATTTTTCCGATCATGGCGCCAATCGACTGGGCGCCAGCGCGCTGATGCAGGGTCTCGCAGACGGTTATTTCATTTTGCCCAACACCCTGCCCAATTATCTCGCCGGGCAAATGGGAAAACGCCCGTCGCCCGACCTGCCGGAATTCCGCGCTGCGGAGCGCGAAGTGCGCGCACGAATCGAAAGATTACTGAGCATCAATGGCCGCCGCTCGGTTGACTCGTTTCACCGCGAGCTGGGCCTCCTGCTCTGGGACCATTGCGGAATGTCGCGACATGAAAAAGGATTGCGCGAGGCCATGAACAACATTCGCCGGCTTCGGGAACAATTCTGGCACGAGGCACGGGTCCCGGGGAACGGCGAAGATTTCAACCAGTCCCTGGAGCGCGCCGGACGCGTTGCCGATTTTCTCGAATTCGCTGAGTTAATGTGCGCCGACGCGCTGGAGCGCGACGAATCCTGCGGCGCGCACTTTCGCCAGGAACATCAGACTGCCGAAGGTGAAGCCCTTCGCGACGATGAAAACCACGCCGCGGTTTTCGCCTGGGAATTTCAGGGGGATGAACAACCTCCAATACTGCATCGGGAACCGCTGATTTTCGAGACCGTGCAGCTGACGCAGAGAAGCTACAAATAGCCGGGAGCGGAGTATGAATTTTAGACTGAAAATCTGGCGCCAGCCCCATCGGCAATCTCCCGGCAAACTCGTCGATTACCAGGTGAACGACGTTTCGCCGAACACTTCCTTTCTGGAAATGCTCGATATTCTCAATGAAAACCTGGTAACCCGCGGCGAGGAACCGATCGCGTTTGAGTCGGATTGCCGGGAAGGGATTTGCGGCACCTGTTCGCTCACCATCAACGGCCAGGCGCATGGACCGGATCATCCCGGAGCGGCGTG
>Ga0209581_1001190_pt1 | contig 33394 bp, 26 predicted proteins | sample Coa_R2_FD_187160 | JGI IMG/M metagenome (GOLD analysis project Ga0209581, IMG submission 187160) | Surface soil microbial communities from Centralia Pennsylvania, which are recovering from an underground coalmine fire - Coalmine... | ecosystem: Environmental > Terrestrial > Soil > Unclassified ...
CGAGATTCCGTGCGTTGATCGCGGACAACCAGGCATCTGCCCGCCAGGCGATCTCGCGAGTCCTCGAAGACGACGATTCAATCGAGATCGTCAGCGAATGTTCCACCGGGAGTGAGGCTCTGGCGGCCATCGAACGCCACTCGCCCGACATGCTGTTCGTGGACGTCCAATTGCCCGATGTTCATGGTTTTCAGATCGCGGAATCGAGCAGCGGGAAGGTAGCCGCGGTGGTCTTCGTGAGCGCGCTTGATCGATTTGCAGCCCGCGCCTTCGATGCCCACGCAGCCGATTATGTCATCAAGCCATTTCAGGACCAGAGGCTGCTCCAGGCAATTGAACGGGCAAAGCTGCGTGTGCGCATGGAGCGAAGTAGCGCAGTTCTAGCCGGACCAGCAGAATTGCCGGCCAACGTAAGACAATTCCCAATTCAGGAGAGCCCACGATATCTGGAACGCCTCGCCTTGCGCAATGGAGATCGTATCTTTTTCCAGAAGGTCCAGAACGTCGATTCGTTCACCTCAGCGGCCAACTACGTTAACGTACACTGCGGAGGACATCAGCATCGTATGCGTTCGACGATGAGCGAACTTGAACGCAAGCTGGACCCGCGGCACTTTGTCCGCATCCATCGCTGCACCATCATCAACATTGAATGCCTGAAAGAATTTCGTCCTCTGCCCCACGGCGACTATCTGGTGAAGCTAGTCGATGGCAAAGAACTCACGATGAGCCGCAACTATCGCCAGAAATTTCGCCAGGCGTTGTCGGCCTTGAGCTACACACAATAGTTCAATGGGAGCACCGGACCGCGTGGCCTCCAATTTCGCGATTTGGCATTGCGTGATTTCGCGATTTTAATCACGAAATCGCGAAATCAGGAAATCACGAAATGGCGAATCACAAACTCATCAGCTCGCGTCCTTCGCTCTTCCACCGTCGTTGCAGACATCCCCGACCTGCTCCTGGCATCGAAACCATAAAAGCACCTCAAGTGCACAGGTTCCGTTCAGGGAATTACAGGAGCAGTTTCAATGCAGAGGACATGGTATCTCTCACCAGCACTGCTGGTTGCGCTCAGCTTTGCCGCAGCGCAAACCGCAGGAACATCGGGGACATCTGGCAGCCAGAGTTCTTCCTCGACACAGGCAACAACCACGAGCACAGGCCAGACCGGCACGAATGGTAGTCCGACCAGCTCGAGTCAAAATCCGGCCAGTGCAACGGGATCAACCGGCAGCAGCTCGACGACTCCGTCAGCTCAGAGTTCGACCACAACTAGCGGCACGAACTCCGCCGGAACAAACCAAAGCAGCACCAGCCAGACTGGCGCGACCGGAACATCCGGCAATACGAGTTCTGTAGGCAGCAACTCAGCAAATCCGAGTTCGCCAAGCTCGAATAGCCAGAGTTCGACCAATAGCGGCGCCAACAACGCATATCCGACTGACCAGAACAGCACCAATGGCAATGATCAGATGGGTGCGCAGTCAAACGCCACCGGCGCATCGACTGGAGTAGGCGTTTCGGCGAATCCAAAAAAGAACAGCGCGAGCGGCCGTTCGGCTCTACCGCAGAGCGATCAGGGAGCGAACGCCACTTCCAGCTCCAGCTCTTCGACAACGGCGCCTTCGGCAACGGACCAGAACAGCAATTCGAATACCGTGCCGAAGAATGACCCGAACGCAACGGGAACTTCGACCACGCCTCGTAATGATCAGAGCGCGAAGAGCAGCACTGCGTCGGATCAGACTGCTGCCGGCGCAAGCTCCGGCTCGGAAGCTGCCAATTCGGCGGCACAGAGCCAAAATGGAACTGCATCGAACAGCGCACAGCTTCCGCAGACTGCTTCGGTGTTGCCTTTGCTCGGACTCACTGGATTCGGTACGTTGCTGGCGGGCTTCATCGGCCGGTTGCGCCGCTGATAGAAAAAACAGAACGAAACCTGACGCGGATTGGGCGGGATCGCTTCGAGGCGCGGATTACGCTGGGTAAAGATTCGGCGGATTCGCCAAGAAGCGAGGCGCCTGATTCGCGTAATTGTTTGTTGGAGCTATTGTTTTATCGAGTTGCTATAGCCCAGCCGCGGTATGCATTACCTTTTCCAATCGCGGAACTTCTTCTCCCAATCGTGGAACTTCTTGGCTGGCTATGGGTTTGCGGCGATTTTCTTCGAGAACAGCGCTGATTCCGATGAGCATTTGCTCGGGGCTGCTGCTAACGAAGGCAGTTGACCACGCATCATGATCTTCTTTCTCGTCCTGCACCATCACGATCGCCAGGTTAGGGAAATGTTCACGCAGGCGCTCCACCAGTTTTACGTTCTCGGGCGTGCGCAGCGAGTCGCCGACCAGCAGCATGTCAAAGAAGATGCCGCGCAGCAGCGGAATTAGGTCCGAGCAACGCGTGGTCTGAATCACGTCGTAACCAGCGCGGTGCAGGATCATGGCGCGAGTAGAGATGACGAGGGTGTCCTCGCCATAAGCGAGAATTCGCCGGCGGTGCATAAATTTTTTGGGAGTAGCTGGCGAGAACAGTACTGCTGCTCTGCAGAGCAAGTCAACGAGAATCGAGAGCTGCTGAAGTTGGCGGAAGTTGGCGCAAGTTTCAGCAGGAAGCCGCATTTGGCGGAACGAAATATCTCGATCAAATTTCTACACAGCTTGACAACCGAAAATCCCAGGCGCAGAATCATAAGGCGAATAAAAAACGAATATAGCTGCCGATTATGACTGTCGCAACTGAGCTGCGAACCAGACTCGAACAGGCGCTGGAACATCGTATTCCCCGCGCATTTACCCCAATCCAGCGACCTTCGCCGGAGCGGGTTCTCCCTGGCATCGCTTCGGTGGATGCGCTTACCGGCGGCATTCCGCTCGGCTGCCTCACAGAAATTTGTGGACCAGCCTCCTCAGGACGCAGCAGCATCCTGCACCAGATCCTCGCCGCATTCATGCGCCGCGACGAAACCTGCGCGCTCGTCGATGCCGGCGACGCCTTCGATCCGCAATCGGCAGCAGCGGCTGGGGTGGAGCTTGGGAGACTGCTGTGGATCAGGTGCAGGCAATCGGGTCATCGGGTCATCGGGTCATCGGGTGAAGTAAAGAGGCATTCGGCATTCGGCACTCGGCATTCGGCCCAACAAAACCAATTCAACACTAAGGCATCGAAAACACCCCCGCTTTTCACTTCACCCGATGATCCGATCACCCGATCACCGGGGTCCCCAGCAGGCGCCGGTTTTGCGGCTGCTGGGGTGGGGTCGCCCGATCCGCTTTCTCAGGCTCTCAAATCAACCGATCTCCTGCTCCAAGCGGGAGGTTTCGGAGTCGTAGTTCTCGATTTGGCAGACGTTCCGATTTCAGCCGCTCGCCGTATTCCGCTCACTACATGGTTTCGCTTTCGGCGCGCGGTGGAGAACACTTCGACAGCATTCATCGTTATCGAGCAAACTCCACACGCGAAGAGCTGCGCCACACTGGTGATGGATTTAACCGCCCAACAGGCGAGTTGGAGTGAAGCTTCAGGCCAAAATGGAACGGTGATGAGCGCGCACGCCGGAAATCCTGCTCCTTTGTTCCGAGTGACTGCAGAAGGAATCGCAATCCCGTTTGAACAATCGGCAACGTCGTCATTCGCGATGCCGCAGCGCTGGAGTATGCCGCATGCACGTTTGCTGAATACCGTTCATGTGCATCTGCAGATCACGCGTTCGAGAAGCGCCATGCAGCCGCCAAAGCTGCCTGCAAAACCAGCATTCGAGTTTGAAAACGCATTGATTCACCACAGAGACACGGAGGCGCAAAGTTCCCGGCTGTCATTCCAAACCGCTGCTTGTGGAGAGGAATTGCTGCAAACGCCGGTTGCTTAAATTGCAATGATTGCGGCAGCAATCAACGGAAAACATCGTTCAGGGAAACAAGTGAACGAAAGAAATCACAAAATATTGTGATTCCAAGTTTGTAATCACAAGATATTGCGTCCCAAAATGAGAAAAATGCCGCAAAACTGACCGAAAAAACTGGTCTAAGTCTTTTGAATGACGATTTTGCAGCGGAAGAGGGGGGAGGGGGGAGGGGGGAGGGAGGGTACAAAGGCGTTTCGAGTTTCAGGTTTGGAGTTTCGGCAAAGCCCGTTGCCGACACGGTCACAGCCAACGCCGTGAGAGCGCGTTGAGCAACAGCAAACGCAAGATCCTTCGCCGAAAAGCGGCGAAGGATGACACGGGATCACATTTGCATGAAACGACCAGAACGGCAGAGCCTCCCAACAATCGTGTCATGCTGAGGCCTGTTTTTGGCCGAAGCACCTTGTGTTTGCCTTTGACGTTTTTGACGAACAGGCTTTTGCTGAATTTGAAGCTGGCTTTGCCGAAACCTGAAACTCGAAAACCCCGAAACGTTTTTCTTCTTCTCCGCGAATCCGCTTTTTCGGTTTAGTCATGCTCTTTGCCTGCATCTACGTTCCTGATTTTCCCGTCGAGGCTCTTCTGCGCACCGCGCCTGAGTTGCGAGAGCAAGTAGTCGCCGTTCTTGACGGCACGCCGCCCATGCTCACGGTAATTGCCGCCAATGCGCGGGCGCGTGCAGCAGGAATTGAAATCGGCATGACCAAGCTGCAGGCGGAAGCTTGTCCGGGCGTGCGGCTCCGGCGTAGGTCGCTGGCCGAAGAAGCTGGTGCACGCGACGCTCTGCTCGATTGCGCTCACGCTTTTTCTCCGCGTGTGGAAGATACGAACCAACAACTCTCGAATAGCGATGACAAACCGAGACGAGGAGACACGATCATTCTCGATATCGATGGACTCGATCGCCTCTTCGGCCCGCCAGGAATGATTGCGCGCGAGTTATCCGCACGAGTTTCCAAAATGGGAATCACCGCGAATATAGCAATCGCCGGCAATCCCGATGCGGCTATGCACGCAGCGCGCGGCTTCTCCGGCATAACTGTGATTCCGCACGGAAAAGAAGCTGAGCGACTCGGCTCGTTACCTGTTTCCTTGCTTCAACCCTCGGAAGAATTGCTGGAGACGCTCGAGCGCTGGGGCATTCGCGACTTCGGATCGCTTGCCGCATTGCCGACGATCGCACTCAGCCAGCGCCTCGGACAAGAAGGTCTGCGACTGCAGAAACTCGCTCGCGGATGCGCGCAACGCACCCTCGTCCCAGTTGAACCAGCAACAAAGTTTGAAGAAGCCATTGAACTGGAAGACGCGATCGAGCTGCTCGATCCATTGATGTTCGTTCTTAATCGAATGCTCGAAAGAATCTGTGCGCGGCTGCAAGCGCGCGCTCTCGCAGCTACTGAATTGCGAGTTGCGTTGGAGATTACCGGATATGAAGACCAATCGACCGAAGAACAAGAGGCGAGTCGATCAATCCATCAACGCACCTTGCAGTTTCCAATCCCAATGCAGGACAGCAAGACGTTTCTCAAGCTCTTGCAGCTTGAGCTTGCCGCTCATCCACCGCAAGGCCCGGTGAAGAAGTTAGGGCTTGCTGCAGAAGCCTCGCCGCCGCGTTTCGCGCAATCAGGATTGTTCCTCCCGCGCGGACTCGCTCCTGAGCGCCTTGAACTGACGCTGACTCGCCTGCGCGGTCTTGTCGGAGACGATCGCGTAGGCTCGCCTGAATTGTTGGACACGCATGCTCCTGACGCATTTCGCATGAGACCATTCCATCCGCAAGCGTCAGGCGCAGAGAATGACAAAGGTCCTCAAGAGCAGAAGACAGCATTGCGTATCTTTCGTCCGCCGCTTGAGGCCAAAGTTCAGAGCAAACATGGTGTGCCGGTTCGCGTATTCGTAAAAGGGCAGCCGCATCAGGTCACAGCCGCTGCAGGCCCCTGGCGCAACAATGGCGGATGGTGGACTGAACAGGCATGGACGCGCGACGAATGGGATCTCGAACTACGCACAGAAGAACTTCGCCCATGGCTCGTACATGTATATCGCGATCTAAGCTCGGCGAAATGGTATGTGGAATCGAGTGTGGATTAAAGCCGGTTTTGTCATCCCGAACAAAGTGAGGGATCCCTACTGAACCGAAAAAGCATGGGTTCAGTAGGGATTCCTCGCCGCAAAATCAGCGGCTCGGAATGACAAATGGATACAGATGTACGTAGAACTCCATTCCCGCTCGGCTTTCAGCTTTCTCGAAGGGGCCTCTCTGCCCGAAGCTCTGATCGGCGTGTGTGCCGATTACGGAATGCCGGCAATGGCGTTGATGGATCGTAACGGTGTCTATGGTGCGCCGCGTTTCCATCTGGCAGCGCAGAAGTGTGGAATCAAAGCACACATCGGAGCGGAAGTCACCATCGATGACACGCTCTTTGGTGAAGCTGGGCCAGCGCGCTATCCGCTGCTGGCCGAATCGCGCGATGGTTATCAGAACCTTTGCCGCTTGATCACGCGCACGAAGATGCGCGCCAAGAAAGAAGAAAGCGCTGCGCGCTTTGAAGAACTGGAAGAACATGCCGGCGGGCTCATCTGCCTTACCGGCGGCGATGAAGGCCCTTTGGCTGAAGCATTGGCGCGCGGCGGATATGACGAAGGGCTGCGCGCAGTCGAGCGCATGATGCGCATCTTCGGTCCGCAGAATGTCTTTGTCGAATTGCAGCGCCATTTTGATCGCCGAGAGGAAGCGCGGAATCAGGCGGCGATTGCCATCGCTCGCAAGCTACGTCTTCCGCTGCTGGCGACGAATGGTGTCTCGTATGCGACGGCTGCGGAGCGCGAGATCCTCGACGTCTTCACCTGCATTCGTCATCACCGGCAACTCGAGAATGCCGGACGCCTGCTTTCGATCAACTCCGAGCGTTTTATCCGCACGCCTGCCGAAATGGAACAGCTCTTTGCCGATCTGCCGGAGACGATTGCAAATACCGAAGCTCTGTCAAACCGATTGCAGTTCACGCTCGAACATCTTGGGTATGACTTTCCGAAATATCCGGTAGGCCACGGCGAGACCATGATGTCGTTCCTGCGCGACCGCACGCGTGAAGGCATGCATGAGCGCTATGGACAGAAGCCTCCGGAGCTGCGCGAGCGAGCCCGCCAGCAGATCGAGCGCGAGCTGGCGCTGATCGAGAAGCTCGATTTACCCGGCTACTTCCTCATTGTGTGGGACATCGTGCGCTTCTGCCGCGAGCAGCGCATTCTCGTACAAGGACGGGGCTCGGCGGCAAATAGCGCCGTTTGTTACGCGCTCGGCATTACCGCAGTTGATCCGGTCGGCATGGAGTTACTGTTCGAGCGCTTTCTTTCCGAGCAGCGCGGCGAGATGCCCGATATCGATCTCGACCTACCCAGCGGCGATCAGCGCGAGTGCGTGATCCAGCACGTTTACGCGAAGTATGGCGCGCACGGGGCCGCAATGACTGCCAATGTGATTACCTACCGCGGACGCTCGGCCGCGCGCGAAGTAGGCAAGTCCCTCGGTTTCGATGCCGAAACGTTGGATAGACTCTCCGCGCTCGTCGGCTCGTGGGAGTGGCGCGGGCCGACCGACACGATGGAGCATCAGTTCCGCCATGCTGGATTCGATCTTCGGCATCCGCGTATCTCAAAATTTCTCGATCTAGCATTGCGTGTTCAGGACCTTCCGCGCCATCTCGGACAACATTCCGGCGGCATGGTCGTTTGCCAGGGACAGCTCAGCTCCGTGGTTCCTCTTGAGCCCGCGAGTATGCCAGGACGCGTCGTCGTGCAGTGGGACAAAGACGACTGTGCCGATTTGAAACTTATCAAGATCGATCTGCTCGGGCTCGGCATGATGGCCGTTCTCGAAGACTGTATTGAGCTGATCCCGCAGCATTATGGCGACAATGTTGATCTGGCGCAGCTTCCGCAAGACGATTCGCAAGTGTATGACGCGCTGCAGCGTGCCGATACCGTCGGGCTCTTCCAGGTAGAAAGCCGTGCGCAGATGGCCGCACTGCCCCGCAATCGTCCGCAAGTCTTTTACGATATCGTGATTCAAGTGGCGATCATTCGACCAGGCCCCATTGTCGGCAAAATGATGAATCCCTTTTTGAAACGACGACAGCATCTCGAAGAGGTGCGCTACGCCCATCCGTCACTAGAGCCGGTGCTCAAGCGAACGCTTGGCGTGCCGCTCTTTCAAGAGCAGCTTCTGCGTATGGCGATGGTAGTGGCGAACTTTACCGGAGGCGAAGCCGAGGAACTGCGCCGCGCCATGGGCAACAAGCGCTCGCAGGCAAAGATGGCGGCGATTGAAACTCGTCTGCGCAGCGGCATGACCCAAAATGGGATTTCGCGCGAGGCCCAGGATGAGATCGTGCAATCGATCGTCTCATTCGCGCTCTACGGTTTCCCTGAATCCCACGCTGCCAGCTTCGCTCTGCTGGCGTATGCGAGTGCTTATCTCAAATGTCATTACCTAGCGGCCTTCACAGCAGCGTTGCTGAACAATCAGCCGATGGGCTTCTACCATCCGGCAACGATCGTGAAAGACGCGCAGCGGCACGGCTTGCGGGTGCGGCCAGTGGACGTGACGCGTTCGTACTGGCCGTGCACTCTGGAATGCGAGTGCGGCGAAGCGGCTCCGCATAATCGAGCAGACTGCAAGATTACGATGCGCATGGGCCTGCGCTACGTTCGCGGTCTGCGCGAAGAAGCTGCGCGTGCGTTGGTGAGCGCACGCGATCACCGGCCTTTTGCCTCAGTCGATGATCTCGCCCGCCGCGTTCCCGAATTGAGACGCAATGAGTTGAACATGCTGGCGCAGATTGGGGCGTTGAATCGCCTGGGCGGAGGCTTTGCGGAATGCAATTCAATTGAGTTTGATCCAAAGAAGCTGAGCGGTTCATCGGCCTGTCATTCTGAAGCCCTTCTTTTGGGCGAAGGATCTTCCGGAATGCCTCGTGCTGAAATGCACTTGCCGGGCTCTTCGGCCGATGAAGGTCGAGTCCACGGTGGAGGAGCCTTACCGGCAGCACTTCAGTCCGAAACATCTCGGGAGATCCTTCGCGCAAAAGATGCGCTTCAGGATGACAGTTTTAGTACGGTTGAATTCTCCAAAGGATCAACACGGCTGAAGCCGGTGCCCGCTCCAACTTTAGTTGTTCAACAAGGATCCACCAGAGCAGCTCCACAAACTCTCCATCGCCGCGACGCTCTCTGGCAAGTCGAACGAGCAGCCTGGAGCGAGGGTCCGCTACTCGCTGACCTCGCCGAGCCGGACTCGCCTTCTCCTCTGGCGCAAATGACCGCCGAAGAGCGCCTTGTGGCCGATTATCACGGTACAGGAATGACTGTTGGTCCCCACCCGATGGTTTATCGCCGTGCGGAGATGAATCGAATGCGCGTGATTCTCGCGACCGATCTGCAGGGAATGCACCACGGGCAACTGGTCCGCATCGCCGGGTGCGTCATTGCGCGCCAGCGTCCAGGGACTGCGAATGGTTTCATCTTCCTGAGCCTGGAAGATGAAACTGGAATCTCCAACGCGATCATCACACCCGACTTGTACGACCAGAACCGGCTACTCGTTATTCACGAACGGTTTCTTCTAATTGAAGGAATTCTCCAGAACGTAGAGAACGTGATCTCAGTGAAAGCGATGAGAGTAGCCAAACTGGAAATCACCGAGGCAGCTACGCGGTCTCACGACTTTCACTAAATACTTCAAAACATGAACAGATCACACGGATTCTACGGCTCGAACAGGCGAACCTTTTGACCAGCGTTTTTTTCCAACCAACCATTGCTGCTACGAACGTTGATCACAAACATTGTTCGTCACAAACCTTAGTTCCAGAAAATTAGTTCGCATGAGTTATGCAACGAACGTACCTGATTTTCCACCTCAACTTCTCTCCCGTTCTCCACTCCTCGTTGCTAAAATGAGGTTGTTGTGTTGTGCCATCTGTGGAGGTCGTTGTGATCTTCGCGCTGCCGATGGGCGCTCACATTCCAAATTAACCCCCTAACTTGGAGAAGATCATCCATGCCAAGAGCAAAAAGTTCCAGCAAGAAGGCGTCCGGCGCAAACGGTGATGCCGGAACCAACGGCGCCACCGCTGCCGCCATCAAAACCGCAACTTCAGCATTGCAAACCAGTTCTGCTGCCGAAAACAGAGCAGCCCAAACTGAGACGCAGCGTCCTTCGCGCGCTACCGATTCCAGCGTTCACCCCAGCGTGAGCGAAGAGCAGATTCGCCGCCGCGCCTATGAGCTCTACGTCCAGCGCGGAGGTACCCATGGCCGCCATATGGATGACTGGTTCCGAGCGGAATCGGAACTCCGCGGCCGCGCGTCGTAGAAATCGTTTTCACCACGGAGGCACGGAGCACACGGAGAAAAAAGAAGGCCATTTATTGCAGTATTACCGTCTGCGTTGAATAAAAGCGTCTGGGTCGTTCCTGATGTTGGCACTCTGTTGAGCCTCTTCATTGGGATCTGAATTTGAAAGTTGCTTTCTCCGTTTCCTCCGTGGCTCCGTGGTTAAAATTTAGCTTCGCGAAAGGGCAAGAACATTGAGCAAGACCGTTCTTCTCGTGGACGATAATCCGATTCAGCTCTCGGCACGGCAGATGGTGCTGAACCAGGCAGGAATGGAAGTCCAGGTCGCTACCAGTGCCGACAGCGCTCTTGCCCTCCTTCGCACCCTCTCCCAATCGCAGAAAATAGGTGTCGTCGTCACGGACCACATCATGCCGCACGCCACCGGCTCAGAATTTGTTCACATGCTGCGCGAGATCAATCCGAACGTTCCGGTCATCGTGATCAGCGGCATGCCTGAAGTGGAAAAAGAATACGACGGCATGAACGTACTGTTCCGCCAGAAGCCGTGTCCGCCTGCCGAACTCATTCATCTGGTGCAGTCTGCCGTCGATGGTTCCGGACCGGGAAAGTGATCCCAGTCACGTTGTAATTCAAAGCTGTTAAGAGCATTTGCGGAGCCGCGATTCGTCATAAAGCAGGTAGAATTGTGCTTCCGGAACTCCGCTGGTTCCGACACCATCCATGCCGCTGTTTGGAAGCTTCGCTCTCATCTTCGCTCTGGTTCTGAGCGCCTATTGCCTGTTTGCCGGAATGGTCGCTCTGCGCTGGCAGGCAGTTGGGATTCCCAGCGATCGTCTCGCCGAAACCGCGCGCCGGGCGGGAATCGCGACCTGGGCTGGTGTGGCAGCAGCGGCTTTCGCGCTGGTTTGGGCGGCGCTCAATAACGACTTCTCGGTTGCGTACATCCTGCACCATAGCAACCGCGATCTGCCCATTCCGTACAAGTTTGCGGCGCTGTGGTCAGGACAGGAGGGATCTCTCCTCTTCTGGGCCTTGCTGCTGAGTACCTACGGCCTGGTGCTTCGCCTGCGGCACAAGGTCGATGTGAAGCTGACCGCGTACGCGTCCACGATTCTTGCCGCGATTCAGCTCTTCTTCCTGCTGCTTCTCAACTTCGCAGCGACTCCGTTCTCCCTGGTTAGCGGAGCAATCCCGCCCGACGGCAACGGATTAAATCCGCTACTGCAGTATCCCGAAATGGTTATCCACCCGCCGATGCTCTACCTCGGCTACGTGGGATTCTCGGTGCCGTTCGCCTTCGCGCTAGGCGCGCTGATCATGAAATATCCGGGCGAGAAGTGGATTCACATCACCCGCCGCTGGACCATGGTGACATGGTGCTTCCTCACCTGCGGCATCTTTCTTGGCGCGCACTGGGCTTATTCCGTTCTGGGCTGGGGCGGCTACTGGGGATGGGATCCCGTCGAGAACGCATCGCTTTTCCCATGGCTCACCGGAACGGCGTTCCTGCACTCAGTGATGATGCAGGAGAAGCGCGGCATGCTGAAGACGTGGAATGTGTGGCTGATCTTCTGCACGTTCATGCTTTCCATTCTGGGAACGTTCCTGACGCGCAGCGGTGTCGTCAGCTCGGTACACGCATTTGCGCAGTCTTCGATCGGCGACTGGTTCCTTTGGTTTCTTGCCGTCGTCTTCGCCGTCTGCCTCTTCTTCTATGTTCGCAATCGCGATCATCTGCGCACCGAGCATCGGCTCGAGTCGCTCATCTCACGTGAGTCGAGCTTCCTCTTTCAGAACCTCGTGCTGCTGGCTGCGTGCTTTGCCGTGCTCTGGGGAACGCTGTTCCCGATCCTGTCCGAGGCGATTCAAGGTCGGAAGGAAACGGTTGGTCCGCCGTTCTTTAATCGCGTAAACATTCCAATCGCGTTGTTCCTTCTCTTGCTCACCGCGGTAGGTCCGCTGCTCGCGTGGCGCCGGACATCTTGGGCCAGCCTGAAACGGAACTTCACGATTCCGGCAATCGTTGCTCTTGCGACCGCCGCTCTGCTCATGGCGCTCGGCGTTCGTCCATGGACGGATAGTTCACAGCTCTATGCGCTGATGGCAATCTCGCTCGCCGCGCTGGTTACGGCGACGGTCGCTTCTGAGTTCATTCGCGGCGGACGCGTCATTGCCCGCCACACTGGACAAAACCTGCTTGCGTCGATGGTCACGCTGACTCGCCGTAACACGCGTCGCTACGGCGGATACATCGTTCACTTCGGCGTTGTTGTCATCGTCGTTGGACTCTCCGGCGCTGCATTCAATCAGCAGAAAGAGCAGGAGATGGGCTTCGGCGACAAGATGCAGCTCGGCCCATATACGCTGGTCTGCGACAGCTACACGCAGGAAGATAATGCCAATTACTCCATCGAGTACGCCGTCCTGAATGTGTACAAAAATGGGAAACCGCTCTTCCAGATGTTCCCGGCGAAGAAGTTCTTCAAGGCCAGCCAGCAGCCGGACACGATCGTCGCGAACCATTCCACGCCGAAAGAAGACCTGTACGTCATCTACGCCGGCAAGAACTTCGATACCGACCGTCCGATTATCAAAGCGTTCATCAATCCTCTCGTGATGTGGATTTGGGCAGGCGTCTGGATCCTGATCTTCGGCACGGTGGTAGCCATGGTCCCGCCGATGACGGCCTCTGCCGTTCCGCAAGCGCAGCGAGTTCGTCCGATCACGGTAGCGCTTCCCGCGCAGAGTGAACCAGTCGAGGCGGGTGATTGATGGCGCGTCTCCGCAAAGTCTGCTCGACTGCAATGGTGATCGCCTTTGGCGTGGCGCTGCTTGGCGCCAGCGGTGATACGGTGCGATTCGATGAACTTGGTCATCACCGCATCATTTGCGTCTGCGGCTGCAACCAGATGCTGCTCGAGTGCAATCACGTGGGCTGCACGTATTCCGACAAAATGCGGCAGGAACTTTCGGCTGCCGTGCAGAACGAGCCCAACGACGACGCGATTCTGCAGTCGTTCGTGCGGGAGTACGGAACGACGGTGCTCGCAGCTCCCAGCGCTCGAGGATTTGATCGCGTGGCCTGGATCATGCCATTTGCAGTCTTCTTCGCAGCTACATTTGGAGCGGCCATTGTGATCCGCAAGTGGAAGGAGCGACAGCCGGCTCCGGCGATGCCGGCGAACTCTCCAGCCTTTGACCCATATCGGGAACAGGCGCGGCGGGAGACTGAACTGTGATTGCTGCCGTCTGCATTCTGTTTGCCGCCGGACTGCTCCTCTACGTCTTTGCTCCCGGAGTGGTCTTCGAACGCGCAACCGACAAGTCACGCCTCGCTTATCTAGAAGAGCGTAAGCAGGTGGTCTATGAAAATCTTCGCGATCTGAATTTCGACTACAAGGCAGGGAAGTACCCGGCGCAAGACTACGAGTCGCTGCGAAGCTCGCTCGAAGCCGAAGCCGCTGAGATCCTGGCCGAGATGGCAGCCTTGCAGGACACGCAGACTGCAGTGCAAGCGGCGCGATAGACTGTTTCCAATCACTCACACATCTGAATCGAATGACTAAGAGTCCTTTCCTGAAAACTGCTTTCGCCGTGCCTGTTCTGCGCTGCGCGGTCTCCCTGCTGATGCTGGTCGCGACTACGGTTGCCGCCGACCTCACCGGAAGCGTGACTAACAAAACTTCCAACAAGCCTTCCGCTGGCGATGACGTGGTCATCCTTAAGCTCTCGCAAGGCATGCAGGAAGCCGGCCACACGAAGACCGACGCCAAAGGCAACTTCACGCTCCCGATTCCGGACGATGGCGGACAGCATTTGGTTCGCGTCACACACCAGGGCGTAAACTACTTCAAGCCTGCGCCGATGGGCACAACCTCCGTCGAGGTCGAAGTCTATGACGCAGGTAAGCAAGTGCAGGGCGTCGCCGGACGCGCCGACATCATGCGCGTGCAAACGGAGAACGGCCAGCTCGAAGTGACTGAGATGTTCGTAGTCCAGAACAACTCAAATCCGCCGAAGACGCAGATGAGCGACCGCAGCTTCGAATTCACCTTGCCCGAAGGCGCTGCTGTCGATGGCTCTCTCGCTGCGGGACCTGGAGGCATGCCGGTCACTTCAGCTCCTGTTCCCATAGGCAGCAAGAATCATTACGCCTTTGTGTTCCCAATTCGGCCTGGAGAAACTCGCTTTCAAGTCAGTTACCATCTTCCCTATTCGGGAAGCTTTGCGTTCCGGCCTGAGATCGTGATGCCAATGGAAGATGTCGTCGTAATGCTCCCGAAGAGCATGGAGTTCAAAGGCGACACTTCGCAATTTGCCGGCGGCGGCGATGAAAAAGGGATGAGCATCTTTGTGGCTCACAATGTAGCTGCCGGAAAGCAGATGGCATTTTCCGTTTCGGGAACGGGACAGATTCCGCGCGATGCCCAGGACGACAACACTCAAGGACAACAAACGGAAGCCGCGCAAAGTCAGCCAGACAATCGCCCGGGCGGCGGACTAGGCCGTCCTGAGGACACGCCCGACCCGCTCCACGCCTATCGTTGGTGGATCATCGGCGGACTCGCGGCTGCGCTGGTGGTGGGAGCGATTGTCGTGGTGAATCAAAGGCCGCGTGCGCCACTGGCGGCCTCAGCGACTGCGGCCGGCGGCAGTCCAATGGTTCGACGGCAGAGCCAGGTTCCTAATCAAGGTACATTCCTCGAAGCAATGAAAGAGGAGTTGTTCCAACTTGAAACCGAGCGACTCCAGGGCAAGATCTCCGATTTGGATTACCAGCAAGCAAAAGCTGCCCTTGATCTCACGATGAAGCGCGCTCTCGACCGGCAATCAGCCAAAGGGTAGAAGCGGTTCTCCCGCAATTCGCGCCGGGGGAAGGTGCTTGACCGAAGATAATCCGGCAGATCGGACGCAAAACTTGGCCATCGATTTAAGCTCTCATGACCCATCAACATCATCTCACCATAGCCACCAGAGGACACGGAGATATGCACGATCTGACCGATGAAGTCGCCGCCGTGGTGGCGCGGTCGAAGATCAAAACGGGAATAGTCAACGTCTTCAATGTTGGCAGCACGGCGGCTGTAGGCACAATTGAGTTCGAGCCAGGACTCGAAGCGGACTTGCCCGCCATACTCAACAAGCTCATCCCGCCAGGCCGCAACTACGGACATGAACAGGCGTGGCACGACGGCAACGGGCACTCTCATCTGCAGGCCACCATGCTCGGCCCATCGCTCACGGTGCCTGTGACAGGCGGCAAACTTCTCCTGGGCACATGGCAGCAAATCTTCCACCTCGAGTGCGACGTGCGCAGCCGGGAACGTACGCTGGTGATTACTGTGAGCGGCGACTAAGACCAGTTTGCGCCCAAAACGGAAAATGCCCAGACATCTGCATTTCCTGCATGTCGCTTGCGCAGGGAGAAAATTCGATATGGCACGCTCACATGCGGCGAGTCAGATAATGACGTGATTGTCCTTCCGAGGAATTTCCTTGGTCAGCGATCGGCAGAGTTCCGTAAAAATGCGCAACCAAATTCTTACTCCCGTGTTCAAGCGCCTGGAGGTGTGTATGCCTGTTCGATTTCAGAAGCTTTCGGTAGTTGTCGTTCTGGTATTGCTGTTCTTGGGAAATATTACTGCCTCGGCGGCTAACAATTGCGAGCGGCGTGTTCGCAACGCGGAAATGCAATTGCAAAAAGCGGTCGCGCGACACGGCTATAACAGCCGTCAGGCGGAAAAGAAGCGCCGTCATCTGGAAGAGGTTCGGGCAACCTGTCGCTGGCGCTGAGTAAACAATCGAGGGGTTAGGTCGAAGCCGCGCCGAGGTGCCATGGTTCGGAGAGAAGCCGAACGGCGGTCTCCGCTCCGTGCGTGGTACAAGTGTGCAGAAACGCAGCGATATGGGCCGTCCCGCCGGCTGGCGGACGCGAAGTCTGCCGCTAATTCGGCAGCGGCAATGGCGCGTGGTTGAGCAAGGTAAGAAAGCGCGGATCTTTTCTGTAGCTGGCGAACTCGCGATCTTTTTCGAACCCTTCGGCGACTTTGTAGCCTTCTTCCATCGCCTTCTTCAGATAAAGAAGACAGCGATCGACATCGCCGCGCGTGGCAAACATTTTGGCGATCACGTAGGAATAACGCGCGCGCTCTTCAGGGGAGGACATCTGCGCGGTAATGCCTGACTGCGAGTGACGCTCGAATATCTCGGGGTCAAGCGAAAGCGCAGTAGCGTATTCGCGGCTGGCCTTCTCATATTTATGCTGCGCGAAATATGCGGTCCCCAAGTTGCTGTGAAAACTCGCCGAGTCATTATTCATCCCAATCGCGCGATGGTAGTACTTCACAGCTTTCCCGTAGCTGCGCATGTTGTAGTACACCACGCCGAGATTATTGGTCGCTTCGGGAAACTCGCGATTGCTCTTGATCGCGTGCTCGAATAGATGTTTGGCCTCATTGAAGTGCAGCATCTGCAATTCGGCGATTCCTTCTTTGTTGTAGAGCTGTGCCGGAGCGGGACTCTTCTTAATGGCCGCTTCGTAATAGTCGATCGCGTCCGCGTAATACTTTTCTGCGCGCAGGATGTCGCCGCGTTCTTCGAGTTCCTTCGCGCTGGCGGTTGGCGACGGCGGTTCGATGCGACGCAGTTGCGTGGGCGTCGTCATCGTTTGGGAACTGTCGTTGATCAGGGGGATTTCGGTCTGGGCGAACGAGCCGACAGCGGTGAATGCGAACAGAAGCGCGAACCAGGAACGATACATAACGATGACCTCCCCAGGTCGATGGTCGCGGGTTCTACCTCGGCGCAGGCGGTGGTTGAGAACTCTGCGGCGGATTTTGGTCCTTATTATCTCCCTTAATGGCCCCAAATAGCTTGCCAAAAAAGCCCTTTTTCTTCTTGTCATCCTCGGCATTGGCGGCCTGGGCAGGCTGCCCCGGCTGGCCAGGTTGGACTGCCTGACCGTTTGTGGGAGCCTGAGCCTGCTGTCCGGGATTAGACACCGGTGGTGGCGTCGGCGGCTTTGGCCCGACTCCGAAGAGCTTTTGGAAGAAGTTGCGCTGATCGCCCGCCGTCATTTCGCAGGTTTGGCTGGGCTCTGTGCCGGCGATGAAGGCCGCCGGATAGTCGTTGGGACAAACGGGTGTTGCCAGATAATTCGTTACCTTGTCGAGACTTACCTCCACGACTCCGGGCGGAGGAGTGAACGGCTTTACACCATCTTTGTATTGGGGAAGCGCAATCGCGCGCTTCATGAACTCTGCCCAAATAGGGGCGGCGGTCTTCGAGCCTTCAAGGCACATCTGGCCTCTCGGGCACATATCGCTGTAGTCATCAAAACCAACCCACACGATCGTGAGCAGGTTGGTGGTGTATCCCGCAAACCAGGCGTCGTGCGAAGTGCCGGTCTTGCCTGCAGCCGGGGCGGTAAACCCCTCGCGGCTGCGGACCCCTGCTGCCGTGCCGTAGTTTAGAACTCCTTCCATCATCTTCGTCACCACGTATGCGACGCGAGGATCAAGAACCTGTCGGGTATCGGTTGTGAAGTCCTGGACTACGTCGCCCTTCGCATCGCGAATCGAGGTAACGAAAATGGGCGAGATGCGGGTTCCACTGTTTGCGAAGATTGTGTAAGCGCCGGCCATTTCCATCGGCGTGGCGTCATAGGAGCCAATCGCCATAGCGGGAGTAGCACGCACCGATTTGATTCCGGCCGCACGGGCGAGTGCGACCACCTTGTCGTATCCCACTGCTTCTGCGACTTTGATGGTTGCGTTGTTCAGCGAATGCGCCAGGGCGAAGCTGGCACTGACCGGGCCGAAATACTCGTCCTGGAAGTTCTTTGGCGTATAGACCTTATCTTCGTATTGAAAGACGGTCGGAGCATCGTCAATGATGCTGGCCGGCGTGAAGACCGGTTGCGTGCCGGTTAGCGCCGTGTTGATGGCGGTGGCGAAGACGAACGGCTTAAAGATTGACCCGGTTGGACGGCTCGCGGTCGCGTGATTCAACTGGCTGAAGCCGTAGTTGCGTCCGCCGGAGAGCGCCAGCACTGCACCTGTGTGCGGGTCGATGCAGACCAGCGCTACCTGCGCTTCAGGTCCGGGCTTCACGGTCGTTACTGTCTTCGCGTTTTTGCCTTTCCCTTCGCGGACTTTCTTGGTGCGCTGCTTCTTCACGAGATCATCGACCTGCTTCATGCCGATGTCGATTGAGGTTGCAGCGGCCTTCTGCAGATCAAGATCGAGGCTGGTGTAGATGCGATATCCGTTGTCATTCAGGTCGCTGTCGCGATATTGCGAGAGCAGCGACTCGCGCACCATATCGACGAAATATGGAGCATCGCTGGCTTCGACGTTTGGCGGAGCGAGCTTCAACGGAGTCGCTTTGGCCTGGTCTGCTTGCGCCTGGGATATTACGTTGTTTTCGACCATCGCCTGCAGCACGAGGTTGCGGCGCTCCATGGCGCGGTCAGGATGGCGATATGGCGAATAATAGGTCGGCCCATTTACAATTCCCGCGAGCAGTGCCGCTTCGGGAAGATTGAGATCGCCGATATCTTTCCCGAAATAGGCCTGCGATGCTTCGCCGAATCCTTTGATGGTGAACGAGCCGCGCTGGCCCATATCCACCTGGTTTACGTAGAGCTCCAGAATCTGTTTCTTCGAGAGCCGCTGCTCCAGCTCGATAGCAATGAGCATCTCTTCGAGCTTGCGCTTGATGGTCTGCTGTGGAGTAAGAAAGAACCCACGGGCAAGCTGCATGGTGAGCGTCGAACCACCCTGCTTGTGTCCACCGCGCAGATCGATCAGAACCGCCTCGGCCAATCGGTAATAGTTGACTCCGCTGTGCTGAAAGAAGCGGCGATCTTCGATAGAGAGAATCGCATTCACCAGCACCTGCGGCATGTCGTCGTAGGTGATGAGGCGGCGCTTGGAGCGATTCTCGCGATCGAAGAGTCCGGTTACCAGTTCCGGTTCAAGTTCGTATGCTTCGAGATCGCCGCCGCCTTTTTGGCTGATGCGATCGATCTTGCCGCTGGTGAAGTGGATGGTTGCGGATTCGGGGGTGTGGTACGACTCCGGTCCGGGGCGGACCTCGATATAAGAAGCGCCTTCTTTATACGTTCCCACGCGCGACGGATTGCGATCGCTTTCTTCCGTGTACCCAGCGCGCCGCAACTCATCGGCGACACGGTCCGCACTGAGGTCTTCCCCTAGCTTCACCGTCTCGGGAGCTGCATAGATTTTCGCTGAGTTAGCGAAAATGGGCCCGTTCAGGCGCTTATCGACGATCCTCTGATACTTGACGTAGTAGTACGCGAAGATCCCGAACAGGACCATGCATACGATGATGAAGCCGGCAACAGAGGCTTTTACGGCAGGATGGGAGAGTCGTTTGTGAATCCCATGGCCGCGAGGAATTTTGAGTTTAATTGCCAATGTGTTGACTGCTACCTAATAGATTAGACGAAAGTTGACGCGCTATCCATGCCGCGCCTCGATGCTTTTAAGGGCACACGGCTTGCCGTTTGTTTGATGTTGAGAATTCAGAGACTTAAGGCGCCCCGCCAAAGCTGAGGGTGTCAAAGCCTACACGTTTGTGGGCGATTCGATACAAAATGGCTGTTCCTTACTGAGGCGTGCGATTCGCCGGGACTGGATCGGCTGCATCCCCATTCTTTGTCGAAGGATGGAACTGCAGGTCGAAGGGATGGAGCACGGCATCGACGTGTACGGTGTAGTTAACCCCTATGGTGACGTCGGTACCCGCTTTATTGATAACAACCGCCTCGGGATTCACCGGTATGTTGAAATCCGAAATTTTCTGCTTTACCAGTTGGCGAATCCCATTCTCGTCGAGTGGCGAATACTCGTTCTCGCGCGCGATGCTCTGAATTTCCTGCTGAAACTGGTACTCCTGAATATATGGAGGAAGAATCTTCCATGCGAGATAGAAGAAGGCTACAACCAGAAGAATTCCAAACAGTGCCTTGAGTCTCTGCATGGCTCGATGGAGCGAAATTACTGCGTCATTTGGCGCAATTTTTCAGGAATTTCGGCCATCGTAGCATCGGTGGATTTACGTGTCGAGCGTTCTACGAGCTCAACTTTACCTTCGGTAACCTTCTTGCCAACATTGATTCGATAAGGGATTCCCACTAGATCGGCGTCTTTGAACTTCACGCCGGCGCGGTCTTCGCGGTCGTCGAGCAGAACGTCGAATCCAGCCGTACTGAGCTTCGAGGCAAGCTCTTCGCCGGCGCTGCGGATAGCTGCATCAGCAACATTCGTTGATGTGACCACGACATCAAACGGGGCAATGGCGCGTGGGAGCCAGAAGCCATCGTTGTCGTTGCTCTGTTCGATCGCCGACGTAAGGATGCGCTCGATGCCGATGCCGTAGCTTCCCATAATGGGAGCAACTTCCTTGCCGGATTGATCGAGGACGCGTGCGCCCATCGATTCCGAATACTTGTAGCCGAGCTTGAAGATGTGTCCGATCTCGACGGCCTTGGCAACCACCATCGGCGTTCCGCAATTGGGACAGCCTTCGCCTGCTTCCACGTTGCGCACGTCTGCATACTGCTTAACGGGAAAGTCGCGTCCGGGTGTGACATTGCGCAGGTGGTAGTCCTCTTTGTTAGCGCCCGCAACGAGATTGGCGCGTCCTTCGAGCGCCTTATCCACCACGACCTCGAGACCATTCAGTCCCATGGGGCCAAGGTATCCGGCAGGGGACTTGAATGCCTGCTCAATTTCTTCCGCGTGCATCGGTCGAACTTCGCGCGCGCCGGTCGTTGCGAGAAGCTTGGCTTCATTGAGCATGTGGTCCCCGCGCACGAAGACTGCAACAGGACGCTCTACGCGCTTGCCATCTTTGCTGTCCCAGGTTCCTACTAAGGCAAGCGTTTTAATCTTCTGCTTCGGCGACACACCGAGGTACTGCGCGACTTCTTCGATCGTTTTCTTTCCCGGCGTGTGTACCAATTCGGGAGCGCCGTTGCCAGTCGATTTGAGATCTTCGACAGGCTCCAAACGCGATATGGCCTTCTCCAGGTTGGCAGCGTAGCCGCATTTTGGACAGCTCGCGACCATGTCTTCGCCAGCATCGGTGTACACCATGAATTCATGCGACTGCGAGCCGCCCATTGCTCCCGAGTGCGCTTCGACAACTACGAACTTCAGTCCGCAGCGAGTGAAGCTTGCTGTGTATGCGTCGTAGTGCTTGCGATACGAGACATCGAGCCCGGCAGCGTCGATATCGAAGGAATATGAGTCCTTCATGATGAACTGGCGGACGCGCAGGAGTCCCGATTTGGGCCGAGGCTCGTCGCGGAACTTGGTCTGAATCTGATACCAAATCTGGGGAAGCTGTTTGTAGCTACGCAGCTCTTTGCGCGCGATCTCGGTCATGACCTCTTCGTGGGTCATGCCCAGGCATAGGTCGCGTCCGTTGCGGTCCTTCAGGCGAAACATGTTATCGCCCATCACCGACCAGCGACCGCTGGCCTCCCACAATTCCCTTGGGTTCAGAGCAGGTAGGAGGAACTCCTGCCCGATCTTGTCCATTTCCTCACGGACGATCCGGATGATCTTGTTGATTGAACGTTGGCCCAGGAAAAGATACGAGTAAATGCCGGCAGCGAGCTGACGGACGTATCCGGCGCGAACCAGGAACTTGTGACTTGCGACCTCGGCATCAGCCGGCGCCTCGCGCAGAGTGGGAATAAATAGTTGTGACCAGCGATGCATGGGTAAAGGTTCTATTGTAGCGAACACCACTAACGGGAAAGGCGAACACGAAGGTCACGAAGTAAAAAGGAAGAGGTCACAAAGACCTTTGTGACCTTACTGGGTTGACTCTGTGACCTTCGTGTTCGCCTTTCCCGGCTAGATGGACTCGGTACCCCAAAGATCGTGTAGATGTACAACGCCGAGCAGCCGCAAGTCATCTTCGACGACGACTAGCGACGTAATTTTTCGCTGCTCCATGAGGTTCAACGCCGTCATTGCGAACGTGGAAGGATTCACGGTGACCGGTGTACGGGTCATGCATTCGCCGGCTTTGAGGTCCATTGCGTCCTTGCCCCGGCGCTCGAGCAGGCGTCGAAGGTCGCCGTCACTGATGACTCCGAGCAGTTTCCCGTTCTGGGCCACGGTGGTCATGCCCAGCTTCTTGCGCGACATTTCATAGATCACGTCGTGCATGGCGGTCTCTGGACCAACCCGGGGAAGCGCATCGCCGGAGTGCATGAACTCGGAGACGCGCATCAGCTTCTTACCAAGCTTGCCGCCAGGATGTAGCTCGGCGAAGTCCTCTTCTTTGAATCCTCGCTTTTCCGAGAGAGCGACCGCAATCGCGTCGCCCAACGCCAGCATTGCGGTTGTGCTCGCCGTGGGAGCAAGGCCGAGATTGCATCCTTCGCGGGGAACCGAGCAGTCAAGAGCTACATCGGAAGCCTGTGCCAGCGTGGATTTCAGATCGCAGGTGAAGGAAATCAGAGCATCGCCCACGCGTTTGATTTTCGCGAGGAGCTTCAGCAGCTCTTCAGTTTCTCCGCTGGATGAAAGCGCGATCACCACGTCGCCGCTCGCCACCATGCCAAGATCGCCATGGAGCGCCTCTGCCGGATGCATGAATAGCGAAGGCGTACCCGTGGAACTGAGCGTAGCCGCAATCTTCTGCGCGATAATTCCACTCTTTCCCATTCCGGTAACGACGACGCGAGCCACGCAGCGATAAAGAAGATCGACAGCTCGTTCGAAGTCCCGCCTCATCGGTCCAGCAAGCCGGGCAGCAAGCGCCGTGAGAGCTTCTGCTTCGATGCGGACTACGTCTTCGCCAGTGGATGACATCGGTGAGGAGATGGTAGCAAAGCCTGGCCTCAGTCCGACCAAGTACCGGAGACGCGGAACTGGCCGCCAATGTCGGCGACGCTTAAGACGAGCCTTGCTCGCTCGATGTTCAGCGCGAAGGGGACCAAGGGCGTAATACAAATTACGGAGTTGCCGCACAGTTTGCGAGAGCGCAAGATCAGGTCTTAGAATCTTTTGTTTTATCGAGGCGCTCCATGCCAATGCCGGAATTTAATCAGCTCTGCAACGAGGCGAAAAAGGAAATTCAGGAGATCGATGTCGAGGCTCTCAAGACCATGCAGAAGCGTGGCGACAGCTTTGAACTGATCGATGTTCGGGAACCAGACGAGGTTCAGCGCGGCATGATTCCAGGCGCGAAGCATGTCTCTCGTGGAGTGTTGGAGCGCGACATCGACAAGGTCACCACGGATAAGAATCGAAAGATTGTTCTTTATTGCGGAGGAGGAAACCGCTCGGCGCTGTCTGCCTGGATGTTGAAGAAGATGGGTTTCAACAACGTGTATTCGCTGATCGGTGGATGGTCAGCGTGGAATAAGTAGGCTGCTAGCCACTGGCTCCTGGCTCCTGGCTATTGGCTGTGAGGGCCAGCGGCGAGTGTCCACAAGCCAGAAGCCCGTTTAGGAGTTCACCTTGATCGATCTCAAAGGACACAAACTGACCTGGCTCGGACATGCCACGTTCCATATTGAAACTCCTTCGGGAAAATCCATCCTCATCGATCCGTGGGTGATGAATAATCCCGCATGTCCAGACGACAAAAAGAGCTTCAAGAAGATCGATGTGATGCTCTGCACGCACGGGCACGGCGACCACATCGGCGATGCGGTTGAGCTTGCGAAGAAGCACAATCCCAAGATCACCGCCGTGTACGAACTCTGCTTATGGCTGCAGAAGAAAGGTGCCAAGCAGATTCTGCCTATGAACAAAGGCGGCTCGCAGACGATTGAAGGCGTGCGCGTCACCATGGTTCATGCCGACCACTCCTGCGGGATTGAGGACGAGGGTCAGATCATTTATGGCGGCGAGGCATGCGGCTATGTGATCGAGCTGGAGGGCGGGCTGAAAATCTACCATGCCGGCGATACCAACGTCTTCGGCGACATGCAAATCATTCGCGAGCTCTACGCGCCGGAAGTGGTAATGCTACCGATCGGCGACCTATTCACGATGTCGCCCCGCGAAGCGGCATACGCATGCAGGCTGCTGAAGCCAAAATTCGTAATTCCAATGCATTTCGACACGTTCCCATTGCTCACGGGAAGACCACCTCAACTCGCCAAGCTGCTTGAAGGAAGCGGAGTGCAGGTGGTCGCGATGCAGCATGGAGAGACGCTGCGATAGTATTATCCGGCGAGCCCGCCGGAGCGAGTGGTGGCGCTAAGTCACAATTTGTGACAAAAAATCCCTGCTGGGTGCCTGTTCGTTTGCGGCACTCTCTCCAAATGTTGCTGCAACTCGGCTGATTTCAGTGGAATAGCCCGAATTCCCTAGAATCGCTGTTAATTCCCTGGCTGCGGGCGAAATTTGCAGATTTTGGGCGGAATTCGTGGATTTTCAGCGCCCATTTTTTTATTCGCTGTTAAATTCGCTGTTCCTATGGATCCATGCTTCACGAGCCGGAAGCTTCTGAATGTCGGCGAGAGTAACGCGAAGGAATTACTACTCTGCGAGGCAGGAACTCCAGTGCGCTGCCGGTGTCAAATTGGAGTGAGCAGTGGTGTGCCTCTTGCCGATGAAGTGCCATGGTTGAGCTGTGACTTGCATCTAATCAGTAAAGAGTCACAACAGGGTGTTCGCGGAAATCGCCGCTTGCTATGTGGATGGTGCATTTCTATAATCAGCGTTTTCTTGTCGTAAGCGTTGATCCACTGAAAGTTGCGCTGTTGGCGAGTCGAACTAACGGCGGAGTTCGAGCGGATTTCCGCTTTGCCGGTTGTGCCCATGTTTCAAAAATTTGGTGCCGAGTGACGCGGATCCGCAGAAGGTGCTCCTGCCAGGACCGCTAATTAAGGAGCTTCGAATGAAGAAGTTGCTCTTGACGTCTTTGTTGGCATTTGCCGCATATGGCTTCGCCCAGGAAGCGCAGGGTACTGCACCCGCGCAGACCACGCCCGGACAGCAGCCCACAGCCGGTCAACAAACAACCACGGGTAGTCAGCAGACCGCAGGCAGTCAGCAGGCTGCACAGCCGCAGCAGAAAACGATTAAGGATCCCGCTGAGTACAACGCCTACATGAGCGCGATCAGCGCGCAAGATCCGAACGCCAAGGCTCAGGCGCTGGAGGCGTTCCTGCAGCAGTATCCCAACACCGTAGTAAAGGAAGAGACTCTGGAGCAGTTGATGGCTGCATATCAGGCGGCCAACAACGGCCCAAAGATGACCGATGCAGCGAATCGTCTGCTGCAGGTCGATCCGAACAACATCCGCGCGCTTGCGTTACTGACGTTTGTGACGCGTACGCAGGCTGCCAGTTCGAATCCTCAGCAAGCCCCGCAGCTTTATGCGCAGGCCGCGCAGTACGCACAGCGTGGATTGCAGGCTGCAGAAACGATGCCGCGTCCGGCTGGTGTCTCCGACGCCGATTACAAGAAGCTGCAGGATGGGGTACGAGTAATCTTCAACGGCGCCATTGGCATGGACGCTTTGCAACGCAAGGACTACGCGACGGCCCAGAAAGCGCTCGCCGCCGCTATTGCGGTTCCAGAAGACGCGAACAACCTTCAGGATGTTTATCCGCTGGCCACGGCTTATCTGCAGGCCAATCCTCCGGATTACATCAATGGACTTTTCTACGCTGCGCGCGCGGTAGATCTTTCGGCCAACAATCCGACGGCGCAGCAGCAAATCAACAAATTTGCGCAGTACTACTACAAGAAGTACCACGGCAGCACCGATGGCTGGGACCAGGTGCTGCAGGCGGCACAGAACTCTCCGGCTCCTCCGGCTGGATTCACAATTACGCCGGCCCCGCCTCCGCCTACTCCGTGCGAGTTCGCTGACACGATCATGAAGCAGAATCCTGATGTGTCGCAGATGGCGTATGGGGATTGGCTATTCGTGCTCGGTTCCGGCAATCAGAAGGATGCGGATGCGGTTTGGGCATTCCTGAACGGTAAGGGAATTCCGGTGAGCAGTCCGGAGCACCCGGCGAAGGTCATCAGCGCAACGCCAGAGGAACTGCAGCTTGCGACTACCGACGATGACATCCAGGAAAGCAAAGCGGACGTCACTCTCAAGTTGGCGAAGCCGCTGCCTGCATCGCAGGTCCCGCAGCAGGGTACGATGCTGACCGGACGCTGGGTAGGAAAAGCCACCAGCTACACTCCGCTTCCTCCGGCTCAGCCCACGCAGAATGCTGCCGCTGGACAACAGCAACAACCTGCCGCTGGAGCGAACGCACAACAGCCTCAACCAGCAGGTTGCCTGCCGAATACCGGAGGTAGCGTGATGCTAACGCTCACCGAAGGCGCCAAGCAGGAGCCACCGAAGAAAGCTGCGCCAAAACGGAGCACCACGACACGGAGGCGCTCAACCGCGCGTCACTGAATCGGGAATGATCGACTCGATAAGGGCAGCCCACTGCGGCTGCCTTTATTGCTTATGCAGTTGTTTTCTTCTGCGTCGTTGGCGGCAAACTGAGGAGTACACACTGCAATCCAATCTAAAGTCATGCAAAAGCTAGTGGCGTTGACTCCGGCTGCTCACAATCCCTCAATTCTTCCACCCAGCTCTCACGATCCCTCCAAGCACAAGCGCTTCGCTCAAGCGCATGAGCTCGAAAAGGCTCTCAAGGAAGTAGTCAAAGGCGAAGTCAGATTCGGCGACGGCGATCGCGCACTCTATGCGACCGACGGATCGAATTATCGCCAAGTGCCGATCGGGATCGTCGTTCCTCGCGATGCGGAAGATGCCATCGCGACCATGCGCCTGTGCCGAATGTACGGAGCACCCGTGCTCTCACGCGGGGGAGGCACGAGTCTGTGCGGGCAGTGCTGCAATTTCGCAGTAATTCTAGATTTTTCCAAGTACTGTCACCAGCTTCTCGAACTGAATCATCGCGAGAAGTACGCGCGCGTGCAGCCCGGAATTGTGCTGGATACTTTGCGCAAAGCAGCAGAGCACTTCCATCTTACGTTTGGTCCCGATCCCGCCACTCACAACCATTGCACGTTAGGCGGCATGATCGGCAACAACTCCTGCGGCGTACATGCGCTGATGGCGGGCAAGACGGAAGAGAATGTTTATGAGCTCGACATTCTCACCTATGACGGTCTGCACATGAGGGTGGGCGAGACGAGCGAGGCCGAACTCGAGCACATTATTCGTGAAGGCGGCAGACGCGGCGAGATCTATTCCAAGCTCAAAGCGCTGCGTGACAAGTACGCGAACCTGATTCGCGAGCGCTATCCGAACATTCCCCGACGGGTCTCCGGCTACAACCTCAACGAGCTTCTGCCTGAGAACCATTTCAATGTGGCGCGTGCCCTGGTCGGCTCAGAGGCAACCTGCGTCATGGTTCTCGAAGCGAAACTGCGTCTCGTGTATTCGCCTCCCGTCAGAACGCTGGTCGTGCTCGGTTATTCCGACGTTTACGCCGCCGGCGATCACGTTCCGGAAGTTCTCACCTTTAAACCCATTGGGTTAGAAGGAATCGATAATCGCCTAGTCAATTACATGCAGAAGAAGGGACTTCACGCGGAGGATCTTGCATTGCTGCCTGACGGCAAAGGGTTCCTGCTGGTCGAGTTCGGCGGCGAGAGCAAGGAAGAGTCCGACGCCAAGGCCATAGCAATGATGGCCCGCCTCAAAGCCGGCGCAAATGCGCCAACGATGAAGCTCTACGACGACAAAAAGCAGGAGAAGCTCGTCTGGGAGATTCGCGAGTCGGGCCTCGGCGCTACCGCCTTTGTCCCCGGAGAGCCGGTCACTTGGGAAGGATGGGAAGACTCAGCCGTTCCGCCCGATAAGGTCGGTCATTATTTACGCGATCTGCGCAAATTACTCGAGAAACACGGATACAACTGCTCGCTCTATGGACACTTTGGACAAGGCTGCATCCACACGCGCATTGATTTCGACTTCCGTACTGTGGAAGGGATTCGCAACTATCGTGCTTTCATCAGCGAAGCTACCGATCTGGTTGTAAGCTACGGCGGTTCCATTTCGGGAGAGCATGGCGACGGGCAATCCAAAGCCGAGATGCTGCCGAAGATGTTCGGACCAGAACTTGTCCAAGCCTTTCGCGAATTCAAAGCCATTTGGGATCCGCACAACAAAATGAATCCCAACAAGGTCGTCGATCCGTTTCCGATCGACGAGAATCTGCGCCTGGGTGCAGATTTCGCCCCATGGCAGCCGGAGACTCACTTCAAATTCCCCGAAGATGAAGGACGATTCTGGCACGCCACGATGCGCTGCGTCGGGGTAGGCAAATGCCGGCGCAAAGAAGAAGGCGTGATGTGCCCCAGCTACATGGTTACTCTCGAAGAGAAGCACTCCACGCGCGGCCGCGCTCACATGCTCTTCGAGATGCTGCAGGGCGAGGAGCTGAAATCAGGCTGGCAGGACGAGAGTGTCAGGGAAGCCCTTGATCTCTGTCTAAGTTGCAAGGGCTGCAAGGGAGAATGTCCGGTAAATGTTGACATGGCGACCTACAAGGCCGAATTCATGTCACATTACTACGAGAAGCATAAACGTCCCATCACGGCATTCGCCTTCGGGCACATCGATCGCTGGGCCGGGCTGGCGTCTATCGCTCCGGAGTTCGCCAACTTCTTCAGCCAGACTCCGGGCTTCAGCGACCTGATGAAAACCGTGCTGAAGATTCCAAAGCAGAGACAAATTCCGGAATTCGCTCCACAGACTTTCCGGCAGTGGTTCAATCAGCGGAAAACCGATCGCTCTCCCGGACCTCAGGTCATTTTGTGGACCGATACTTTCAATAATTACTTTCACGCGAATACTGCCAAAGCTGCTGTTGAAGTGCTGGAGTACATGGGATGGCGCGTCCGCATTCCACGCGAGAACCTCTGCTGCGGTCGTCCGCTCTATGACTTTGGCATGCTGGACGAGGCTAAGCTATACCTGAAGCGCATTCTGCGGAGCCTTGAGCGAGACATTCAGGCTGGGTTTCCCATTCTGGTACTTGAACCGAGTTGCGCCTCGGTCTTTAAAGAAGAGCTCAAGAACCTTTTGCCCGATGAGCACCTGACCGAGAAATTGTCCGGGCAGGTGTTTCTCCTGAGTGAATTCATCCAGAAGAAGGCCAGCGAATTTGAGTTTCCGCAGCTAAAGCGAAAGGCGATCTCTCAGAGCCACTGCCATCACAAAGCGATTTTCAAGACTGAAGCTGAGGAGCAGGTCTTCAAGCGTATCGGGCTCGATGCCAAACTTCTGGATTCCGGGTGCTGTGGCATGGCAGGGCCGTTCGGTTTCGAGGAGCACAAGTACGAGGTTTCTCAGGCATGCGGCGAACGCGTTCTGCTGCCCGCGGTCCGCGATGCTGCAGAAGACGAGTTGATCATTGCCGACGGTTTCAGTTGCCGCGAGCAGATTCGGCAGAACACTAGCCGTTATCCGCTTCATCTTGCGGAGGTGCTGCATGCTGCGATCAAGCAGGATCTTCCCAAATCCGGAAAACCGGAAGCCCGCATAGTAAAACGCATTCAGTCCGAAGCCGCAATTGGCAAAGTGAAAGCGGGCGCTGCGCTGACGGCGCTGCTGGGCACCGCGGCTTTCGGATTCTGGGCCTTCTTCGATTACCGGAATCGCAAAGCAGCGCGCGGCAAAGTGCTCGAGATGGGAAGCAAATAATTGACTCGAACGCTGGATTTTCAATCGTCGCTCAAGTAGAACCTTCTGGATGCACTTCACCAGCGACGATGCCAGGCTCTACTACGAGTCCACGGGCAAGGGCACTCCTGTCGTTTTGCTCCATCCCTTTCCTGTTCACCATGAATTTTGGAAGGCAGTAGCGCCCAAGCTTGCCACGCGCTATCAGGTGATCCTCCCTGATCTGCGTGCGCATGGGCGGTCTGAGGTCGGTAAGGAGACAGCGACCATGGCGAAACATGCGGCTGACCTGATGCGCCTGCTGGAAACGCTGCAGATTCCCAAAGCGGTATTCGTCGGTGTGTCCATAGGCGGATACATCCTCTTCGAATTCTGGCGGCAATATCGGGAGCGTGTCTCAGCGCTGGTGCTTGCGAACACACGCGCCGAAGCGGATACAGAGCAGGGACGAGCGAATCGGCTCAAGTCTATTGCCGACTCGCGGCTGCACGGCACAGGTCCGTTCTTTGACGCTCAAGTGCAAAACCTGATCGGGGAGACGACTCGTCGAACTCGCCCTGACATCGTGACGAAGGCGCGCGCCATGATGCAAATGATGAGCGTAGATGGCTTGGCGGCGATTCAGCAGGGAATGGCGGAACGTCCGGATTCAATTGCTACATTGCGAACCATCAACGTTCCCACTCTGATCATTTCGGGGGATGAAGATGCTGTCACACCCATCAGCAACGGGCAGCTTTTGCATGAGCAGATTGCAGGATCGCAATTCCAAATCGTAGCGCGCGGAGGACACTACGCAGCGCTTGAACATCCCGAGGAGTTTGGGCGAATCCTCCGCCGCTTTCTGGATGAGCTTCGATCTAACTAAGCGTTCGCAGGATTGAGCTATCGAGGCGTAGCAACTGCCGGAGCTGCAACTGATGCGAGATATGCTTTCAGCTTTCCAACGGTGTCGCGCGCTGTCGCAGCGTTCGGATCTTGCGGCGCGAGGACAAGGAACTGCTGAAGTTCAACCAGTGCGTCGGAGTAGTTTTTCAGAGCCAGCATTGCATGGGCGCGCACAAGGTGGAGCGGAGCGTAGTCTTTGGGAATAAAGCCCTGCGCTTTCGCGAGCTGCTGTAATGCGCGCTGATAGTCGGCTTTGCCCACATAAGCCTTGCCCATCTCGAAATATGACTGCCAGGAACTCGGCGACAAGCTGATCGCGCGATCGGCAGAGCGAATTGCTTCGTCGAACCTATGCAGTTGATTGAAGGCTGCCGCCATCGCTGTATAAGCGAGCGAGTATCCCGGATCGCTTTTGATGGCGTGGTCGAAATCATTGAGTGCGGCCTCGGGATGCGCGCCATCGAGTGACATAACTCCCCTCAACGTGAGCGCCGGAGCGTAGTCAGGATCGATCTGCAGAGCCTTCGCGAGTTCCTTGTTCACCTCGTCCGGGCGACTCTTGGCAAGTGCAGCTTCAGCTTTGTGATATGCGTCTCGCGCTTTCTGCGGAACTTTGTACTCGGCGACGGAGACGGTAGCAGTTCCGTCAGCTTGGGTCGCATCGCCGGCGGTGTTGAGGCGGAGACGAAGATTCATGCCGAAATCTCCCGCTGCAAGATGCTCGTGAGTTTCCGCAAGGCCGCGCATGGCTGCGATGTCATAACCGCTCGCAGGGAGACCTATAAATTGAAATACGCCGCGGTCGTTGGTATAGCCACTCGCGGCTATGCGCGAGCTTCGCTCATTGCGTACTTCGACGCGCACATCGGGAACTGGAGCGCCGTCAGAGCCGATTACCACTCCGGAGATGCTGGTCGTCTCCAGTCTATTTTCGGAATTGCCGTGCGTCCCAAACGAGTCCGGCGGAGCAGTGTAAATTTGAGAGAAGCCAATGCCGCTGCAAAGGCAAATTGAAAGGACAGTTGTTACGACTCGGCCGGTCATGGCCCGGTACCTCGTTAAATTTCACGAGCATCGGGAGGCGCCTTGTCACCCGTGGGGAACCTCATTCATCGCTCGGCACTGCATAGCTGCCGTGCTGCAGAATGAGAGTGAACTTTCGTCCCTGAAAGTTGGCCGACGCTCCTGCACGAGCAGGAAATTTATTCTTGGGATGCCGGACAACTAAACTGGCATTCCGCTCTCAAGGACTTCAAGATTGATGACCGATGTCGTCGTAAAACCTGCAAGAAATATTCTCGGATCGATTCGTCTTCCCGGTGACAAAAGCATTTCTCACCGTTATGGCATGCTGGGCGCTCTCGCTGACGGCACAACGCGCCTGCGGAACTTCTCGACCGGAGCCGACTGTGCCAGCACGCTGGCATGTATGGCCGCGCTTGGCGCGCGAATCGAACGGAATGATGGCGAGATCGCAATTCACGGCCGCGCCAGCACGCTGAGCGCTCCATCGCGTGTACTCGATTGCGGCAACTCTGGTTCGACGATGCGGATGCTCTCCGGCATCCTCGCGGGCCAGCCGTTTGAGAGCGAGTTGATCGGCGATGCTTCGCTTTCCCGTCGTCCAATGCGCCGCATTATCGAGCCGCTTACCAAAATGGGAGCCTCGATCTCCTCGCAGGATGGACACGCGCCGTTGCGCGTTCGCGGCGGCAAGCTGCAAGGGATTTCTTACAAGCCGCCGGTTGCCAGTGCCCAGGTGAAGACCTCGCTGTTGTTTGCCGGGCTGTTCGCGAATGGAGAAACCACCGTCGAGGAGCCGGTGCGCACACGCGACCATGGTGAAGTAGCTTTGCGAGCGTTCGGTGCGGAACTGAGCCGCGATAAGGATCGTGTGACGATTCGCGGAGGCCAGCATCTCAAAGCAATCGACGCCATCGTGCCAGGCGATATCTCTTCCGCAGCATTCTTCCTGTGCGCGGCCGCACTGTTTGCGGAGAGCAGTCTGGTCATCGACTCCCTTCTGCTGAATCCCACCCGGGCTGTGCTGCTCGACGTGCTCACAGCACTGGGCGCGCGCGTGCGCGTTATCCAAGTTGAGGAGAGCCACGGCGAGCTGGTTGGAACGATCACCGTCGAATCCGGTCTGCTGAAAGGCATAAAGCTCGCAGGAGCCCAATCGGCCGCACTCATCGACGAGGTGCCAGTGCTGGCGGCGATTGCCCCATATACGCGCGACGGCATCGAGGTTCGAGATGCGCGCGAACTTCGCGTAAAGGAATCGGATCGTATTGCGGCGGTCGCGAAAAATCTTCGGGCCATGGGTGCTGAGGTAATTGAGTTCGAGGACGGCCTGCGAGTTCCCGGCAATCAGCAACTGCACGGGGCGGAAATCGATTCTGAACACGACCATCGTATCGCTATGGCCTTCGCGATCGCGGCATAGCGAGCGCAAGGCGACACTTTGATTCACGGAGCGGACGCCGCACAAATCTCCTTCCCGGAATTCTTTCAGATGTTGGACGGCATTGCCGAGAGATGAGTCGCGAGGGCACGCGAGGTTCATGGCTG
>Ga0209581_1001191_pt1 | contig 33373 bp, 27 predicted proteins | sample Coa_R2_FD_187160 | JGI IMG/M metagenome (GOLD analysis project Ga0209581, IMG submission 187160) | Surface soil microbial communities from Centralia Pennsylvania, which are recovering from an underground coalmine fire - Coalmine... | ecosystem: Environmental > Terrestrial > Soil > Unclassified ...
GGCGCTCCACCGATGGCCAACATTACGGGACCATCGCCGTGCGTTGCCACCGCAGTCTTCAGACTCATGGCTCCGACCAGAACCAACATGGCCGCGAAGCCTACCGTTAGCTTACGTGACATAGTGCCTCCGAGGGACAGAAAACCTCGGCGACACTCTATCCTTTAATAGATAGAAGTCAAGTGAAACAAACGGTCAAGTCTGTTACGAATCGATACACATCTCCTTGCGCCGCCCGTTCGCCAGGTATTCGCCTGCCGCCCAGCCGGCGTGATTCGTGACCACCGCTAACTTAGTGTTGGGAACCCGCTGGGTCAACGGTACGGTAGTACTAAAAGCTTTGGGACTCGCTGGCGCCCTGGCTTCTGCTTCTGGGGCGGCCGAAATGGCCCGCCTCAGCACCTTGCTCAGCAGCTTGACACACTCGCACGCTCCTCCGTAGCATGAACATTTGCTCGTCGGCCGGCGTAGCTCAGTGGCAGAGCGAGGGTCTCATAATCCCTAGGCCGTGGGTTCGATTCCCCCCGCCGGCACCATCTTTCCCGAACAAACCTTGCACCCAAACTCAGAATCTGTTGCTGAGTGTCGGCTATGCGCTCGGCGGGATGGTGGCGCAGAGCAGGTCGCCGATGAGTTTCGGGGTGAGCCGGTTGCGCGTTTCACGCCGATGGAGAGATCCTGGGAAACACGCCGGTGGAAATTGCGGTTATCCCTAAGGCTATTCGCGTTCTCGCGCCGCGGAAGAAACCCTTCAAGATTTCGTGAGCGCTCCTAAGGTGTCTGCTTGTGCAGCACCTTGCGGCGGATGTCTGGCCAGAACTCCTTCATTTCATTGGAGACGCCGTCCCACATGTACAGCATGCCCAGAGTGCCCAAGTTGCGTCCGAGACTCCGATCTTCAGGCGCGTGATACGCGTTGGATATGCCGGTGGCTGTAGCGTTGCCGAACAGCTCCGAAAAATCAAAACGTTTGCCTCCGGAATCCGCGCGTGTGACAAAGAGCCGCGAAATCGGATACATGGCGCGCTTCGCGAATTTTCCGCGGGCCATCCTGTAGTAGCGCGGGTCTTCCCGCAGGAGTGTCGGATAGACCGCGGTCGTCATGTACGTTCCGATGGTGTTGTCTCCGAAGGAAGCGCCGAAGCGTTTACCGTAGGCTCCCCAGCCCTGGCCCCAGGATTTCGGGTCATTGTTCGCTTGCGCCATGGCTGCAAGCCAAAGATTGAAGGGGTACGCGAAGTAATCGAACGCCCCCGCTGTGGCGAGGCGAAATTTCTGTCCGCTAGTCATCGGCGGAAGAGTGGTTGGCGCATAAACCGTGCCGTAGTTGGGCATCACCTCAAAAATGCGATCATTCACGGTGCCGGTTTCGCGCTCGATGCTCGATTTGGGGCGCGGCCCGTCTGGCTTCTTTTCTGCCGCCGAGGGTTTGGGATCGCCCGGCGGGTCGGCTTGAGGTGGCGCGGGCTGTTGCGCCCGCAGAAACCCGGCCGAACCCAGAGCGGCCAGAATTGCAATTCCGAAAAGACCCGGACGAGAGTTGCGCATTCTCATTAGCTTAAATGTCCCAGAACGCAGAATTAGTTCCCGAAACGGAAGCAAGGCTTGGCACACGACCTTCGGACCGCAACGGGCGCGCCTTTCGGATGGGCGAGGGCGGGCCAATCTTGAGTTTGGAAGGAGCGCGATTCGCGCCGGTCACTTTTTCTTGTCGATCTTCAGGTTAAGCACGATCTCCTTGCGTGTATCGAAACTCGAAACGGTGCGGGTGGCGGATTTCGCGCCATCTTTCTCGGCGTGGACCTCGTAATCCGCATTCGGGTCCAGTCCGCTGAACCGGTAACCGCCGTCTTGCTCCGTGTAGCTGCTGCGGACAACTTTTGTGCGCATATTCTGAAGAAAAACAACACTCCCGGTCACGGGGTTTTCAGCTCTGTCGGTGACGACTCCTGTGACCGTTCGGAGTTGCGCCTCGCGTTTGGCATCTTGCGCTGCCGCAGCGCCCGCCAGAATCAGCAATGCGCCGCCTATTGCGGCCATCAAGGTCCATCGCGCACTCGATCTCACCTTTTGCCTCCTGTGGGCTGCATCCGGAAGACGATGTCGTCCAGGTAGTCGCCAGTCTTTGCATCGATGGCTCGCGTCTGGTCCGCGAATCCTTTTGCATGCACCGCCAATTCGTAGTCCGATCCCTGCGGCACGCGCACCGCAAATTCGCCGCGCGAATTGGTATAGGTCTGCCAGCGAAATTTCTTCTCACCCGCGCGCTTGATTCGCAGTTGTACACCTGGAAAGGCCAGCGCCTTATCCGTGAAGACGGTTCCCTTAATCAGAAAATCATAGGCGTGGCTATTCTTCTTTGCGCTGGAAGAGGCCGCCTGCGCGGAATCCGTCCCAGGCTTGGGTGACGCCTGTTCCTGTGCCACTGCGGGAGCGGCGAAGCACGCCAACGCTGACAGCAAGAACACACCATGCAGGCGAGAAATGGCCAACGGAGTTGCTCCTCGGCTCTTAGATGGCGCGGCACTTTCTCAAAGATGCCAGGCTACTCTTCGTCTTCTTCCTCGTCGTCCTCTTCTTCGTCTTCGCCGGAAAGATCTTCGTCGTCGCCCAAATCGCCTTCCGCTTCGTCCTCGTCTTCCTCTTCGTCCAAATCGTCAGAAATCAGGTTCAGGTGGACGGGATGCGTTTGCGATACTTCCAGCTCCGATTCGCATTCGGGGCAGCTCAGAATCTCGCCTTCTTCCACTTCGTCTTCATCGACGTCAATCTCGGCGGAACATTCGGGACAGCGAATCACGGCGACGACCTCCGTTACCTTTGCGAGAACGGTGGCTCAACCGCCCTCGCCACCTTGCATCGTATTATATACCGCGCATCCGGAATTCAACTCCTGCGCATCGTACCAGTGCCTCCGGTACGAAGAGATACGGCGTCTGGCATGGCTTCCTCACGAGAATACCCTGAGCGCCCGCTCGTCGGGGTCGGCGGCGTGGTGATCCTGAATGAGCGCGCGCTACTGATTCGGCGCGGCAGTGAGCCCTTGCGCGGAGAATGGTCGATTCCCGGCGGTATGCTCGAGCTGGGAGAATCCCTCCAGCAAGGCGTGGCGCGCGAGCTCCTCGAGGAAACCGGCTTGCACGTCCGCGTCCTCGATGTCATCGAAGTGTTCGATCGCATCTACGGTAGCAGCGACCAGAACAAGCACATCCTCCCGGCGGACGCTCCGGCCAATCAACGCCCCCGCTTTCACTACGTCATCATCGACTACCTGTGCGAGGTGGTTGAAGGCAGCCTCCGGGCTGGCAGCGATGTTACCGACGCCAGGTTTGCGTCCGAGCAGGAGCTCTCTCAGTTCGGACTAACGGAAACCGCCTCTCGAGTCTTGCAAAAGGCCTTCGCCATGTACCGGGCGCGCAGAGCAGCCGGTTGAAGCGGCCTACATCGCCTTCATGATCTCAATACTCCCGTTGGAATCCGTCAATTGCAGCCGGCTTATGCTGGCAGCGCTCGTTCTCCGCCAAAGCGCCGGGTCCTCGCGATAGTCTCGCGGGGCTCCCGCGCTCCGGTGGACTCGCCCGCCGTTAGCTCACAGCTTCCGCGGGCAGCGCTCCTCGGGTCCGCTCCCGCCGATAGTATTCCGCGAGCGCAGCTTCCAGGTCCGACACGGTAAAATCCGGCCAGCGCTTCGGCAGGAACACCAATTCCGCGAACGCGCTTTCCCAGAGCAGAAAATCCGATAGGCGCTGCTCGCCTCCCGTTCGAATCAGCAGGTCCAGATCCGTCGAGCCGCCCCGGTTCACTTCCGAGAGCACGCGCGCAAAAGACTCGGCCGAAAGCTCCGTAACCTTATAGAACCGGCACGCCGCCGCATAGATTGCATCGCGCGCCGAATAGTCCACCGCCAGCCGCAGGTGCAGACGCGTGCCGCGAGCCGTTGCCGCTTCCGCGTCCGCAATCGCCTCGCGAAGCGTCCGGGGCAGCCGGTCGCGCCGTCCAATCACGCTTAACCGCACTCCTTCTTGCATGCAACTCGTGGTTTCCGTAAGCACGTATTCGTGCAGCAGCCGGAGAATCGCGTCCACCTCCGCCTCGGGCCGCTTCCAGTTGGCCGAAGACAGCGCAAACATCGTCAGCGTGTGGATTCCCAGGCGCGGCGCGGCCTCAATCACCCGCCGAGCCGCTTCCGCTCCCGCGCGATGGCCCGCCGAGCGGGGCAGCCCTCGCGCGCTCGCCCACCGGCCGTTTCCATCCGAAATGATGCCCACGTGCAGCAGATTCTGATCGCGCGGCACAGGCCGCTCGGCGACGTTCTGTGGAAAAGCTTGGTTCATGTCGCACCCGGTATTCCTCCGCCGCTGTACTGCAAACTACTCTTCGCTATAAAGCATAGGCGCAAAAAAATTTGCCCGTCAGCCTTCCCGCGTGGCCCGGATCAGGGCCTCCATATGATTGAGATACCGCTCCAGCGCCTTCCGCCCGCTTGCCGTCAGCCGGTATTCGGTCTTTGGCAGCCGCCCTTCAAAAGACTTTGCGCACACGATGTACTGTGCTTCCTCCAGCTTCCGCGCATGCACGCTCAAGTTGCCGTCCGTCGTTTTCAGCAGCGCCTTCAGCTCGTTGAAGGTCAGCGACCGGTTGACTGCCAGCGCGCTCACAATCCCCAGCCGCATCCGTTCGTGAATCAGCCGGTCCAGGTCCTGCGGAACACCCTCCCGCGCAGCCGCGGCTACCCCGGATGGCCCGGCGTCCCTCCGCCGCACCCGTTCGTCTCGCGCTGTCGAGGACTTGGCCATTCGCTTAGCCTCCGAATCTCCGCGCGATCAAAAATCCGAAAATCATCTGCACGATCCCGAATCCTCCCGCCATGAACCAATCGCCCCAGTCTGCCGGGGAAAGGATCGCGGCCGTGCCCATCGCCATCAGGCAGAGCCCCATCACCGGCACCACGCGCACCGAAAACGCTCCGCCCGTCACGATCGCCGCGCCGTAAAGCAGCAGCCACACTCCGGGCAGGGTTGCCACCGCTCCGGCATGAACAAGCGCGAACGTCAGCAGACCCCCGGCGACAATCGGCGGCGCAAAGCTCAGCACGAATTTGCGCCCCGGCCCCGAAAATAGTTGCGAATCCACCCGGTGCGCTTTGGTCGCCGCCGTGGCCGCCGCGATGGCCACCGCGACAAACGCCTCCACGAGCCATACCGTCAGCCAGGCCCTCGGTGTCGCCTGCCGGTGAGCGATCCACGCCGCTGCGAGCGCGGTCAGGCCCATCGCCACGCCGCCCCAGCCGGGCACCGCCGTGAATTCCGCCGCCCGCGCCATCGTCTCTCGGATATACCGAAGATGATCCGCCGCCCGCGCATCAATCGGAATCGGCGCCGTCGAGGACCGCAGAGGACTCGGTGCAGCCATGCCCCTACCCTAACCGGCGGAAGCGAAATCTGTCAAGTACTTTGTAATACAAAGTAGATCAACGCCCCTGCCCCTGCGCTCCCTCCTTCGCGCCTTTCGGGTATCTCCCCGCCATCGCGTTCCACCGGATCTTGAACACATCCCCGAACATTTGCAGGCTGTCGCGCAACATATTTACCTTGGTCGCCGGCGAATGCGCCCAGCGCACGGGAATCTCCGCCGTCTTCAAGCCGTGATGGCGCGCCAGATACAGCAATTCGGGGTCGAACCCGAAACGCTCGATGCGCTGCTGGTTGAAGATAATCCTGCACCGCTCGCGCCGGAACGCTTTGAAGCCGCATTGCGTATCCACGAACGGCAATCGCAGCGTGATCCGCACAATCTTGTTAAAAATGGTTCCCGCAAATTCGCGAAGCGGCGACTCGTGCACTTCGATCAAGCTGCGGTCCACCGCACGGGAGCCAATCGCCACGTCGTTGCCTTCCTCGAGCGCTGCCAGAAGTTTCTCCGACTCTTCGATAGGCGCCGAAAGGTCCGCATCCGTAAAGAGCACCACGTCGCCGCGTGCTTCCTGCATCCCGTGACGCACGCTGTAGCCCTTCCCGCGATTCACGCCGTTTGAAACCACACGCAGCGAAGAAATCTTGCCGCGAAAGGTCTCCGCAACAGCCGCGGTCCGGTCGCGCGACCCGTCATCCACGACGATCACTTCCGCCGGTCTGCCCTTCGAATGGAGAAACGCCGCGATCCTCTCAAGCGAGGCGGGTAGCCGCAACTCTTCGTTGTAGGCGGGAATGACGATGCTAAGTTCCGGCTCGGCTGGGCTCATCGCGGGGGCGCTTCCGGCCAACCATGGTACCCAATCAGAGGCACAAATTGACACGCATCCAGCCGCTTTCGCTCGAAACGGCCGGCAGTCCGCACCACCAGTTCCAGCTCCTGATACCCGGCGTCTCCGATGGGAATGGCCAGGCGCCCTCCCTCCGCAAGCTGCTCGAGCAACGGCTGGGGCACGCCGGGCGCCGCTGCCGCGACGAGCACGCCGTCATACGGCGCGTGTTCAGGCAATCCCAGGGTTCCATCGCCCTGGAATACCTGCACGTTGTTGTAGCCCAGGCGCTCGAGTCGCCGCTTCGCTTCCGCCCGCAAATCCTCCCGCACTTCAATCGAATACACTTCCGCCACGATTCGCGAGAGCACTGCGGCCTGATAGCCGGAGCCGGTGCCGACGTCCAGAACGCGGTCGCTCGGCTTCAGACCTAGCACCGCCGTCATCAGCGCCACCATATACGGCTGCGAAATTGTCTGTCCGCCCCCGATTGGCAGCGGTCCGTCTTCGTAGGCCTGTGCTTGATACTGCTCTGCCACGAATTCGTGCCGCGGCACGGCGAGCATCGCGCCGAGCACCGCCGGGTCCTGGATTCCGCGCCGCCGAATCTGCTTCTCCACCATCGCCGCGCGCTTTTCGGCAAACGCATCCTCGCCGGCCCCGGTTTCTTCGCTCGTTTCCGGGCTGTGTTCCCGCAAATGCTTCCAGTTCCAACTCATTGGGTGGAGCGCCAGCCTCCGTGGCGCCCCGCTTCCCAGCGGCTCAAGCGGGACTTCCAACGCTGGCGTGCTTTTCCCAGGCGCGCGTCTTGAGAATCTCCGCCATTTGCGCGAGCCCGAAATCGCACTCCTCTTCGCTATTATAGAAGTGCGGCGAGAGGCGCACTCCTGCGTTGGGGCGATAATCCACCAGAACGTCCCGCGCCAGCAGTTCCCGGCAGACCTCCGCCGCGTGCGGGCAATCCACCGAAACGGTTCCCGCGCGTTCCGCCGGATTTTCGGGCGTATTTACGCGCCAGCCGCGCTGCTTTGCCCCCTCGAGCAGCCGCGTCGTCATGCGCATGGACTTCTCGCGAATTGCGGCCGGCCCCACGCGGTTCAATATCTCCAGTCCCGGCCGGCACGCATAGAGCGCCGGGACGTGCGGCGTGCCATTCATATAGCGATACGCATCGTCGCGCGCATCGATCGCTCCCGGCTCAAAGTGAAAAGGCCGCCGGTGCGCCAGCCAGCCCGTCAGCGCCGGCTCCAGCTTCGTTCGCAGATCCTCGCGCACATAAAGGTACGCCACCCCCGGCCCGCCGCACAGCCACTTCAGCACTCCGCCCACCGCAAAATCCGCTCCCAGCGCCCTTACGTCCACCGGAATCGTTCCGGCTGCCTGAAATAAGTCCAGCACCACGTGAGCTCCCACGCGATGCGCCCGCTCAATCACCGCCTTGGCATCCACCACGTACGAACTGCGAAACAAAACTTGGGATATCGGCACCAGCAACGTGGTCTCGTCGATGGCCGCCAGCAGCTTCTCCAGATCGATGCGCACCGCGTCCGGCGACTTGACCAACTCGATGCGCGCGCCGAGCCGTCTCTGCTCGTGATAGAAGTACTGAATCGAGGGAAACTCAAGGTCCACCATCACGACTTTGTTTCGGGGTCCGCGGAAGTCGAAGCACGAAGCGATCACCGCCTGGGTCGTGGTCACGTTCTGATGCAGCGAGATCTGGCCCGGCCCCGCTCCGATCAGCGGCGCAATCAGGTCGGCGGTACTCGCGCTCAGCTCCCACCAACTCTCCTCCCATGCGCGCACGCCGCGCTCCGCCCAGCAATCCGCATACGCCCGCAGGCTGTCATAGACTTCGCGCGGCATTGCGCCGAGCGAATTGCTGATCAGATACGTCGTTCGCTCGAGGATCGGAAATTCGCTCCGCCACTTCAGCAGCTCATCCATTGCGTTCACCTTGAGACCTGCTTCATTCCGCGGGTGCGGAAGTCGCCGCCCGCGCACTCCTCATCCGCACCTTCTTCCAGACAACGTAGCACACCGTCACGAACAGCAGCCACGGTACGCCCGCCACCAGCGTCACCCGAAACCCGGGCACCCACCAGGTCGAAATCAGCACCGCGATCAGGCTCCCAAGACCCGCTAACGAGGCCCACGGCCCGCGCGGACTTAACCGCAAATACGCCCGGCCCCGCCGTTCGTGGAATCGCCGGAAGGACAGGTGCGTCAGCAGGACCATGGACCACGCCAGCAACCCGCCGAAGGTGCTGAGCCCCACCATGTACACGAACAGCGAATCCTTGAACACGCCCGACAGCACCAGGGCGGCCGCCATTCCGGCCGCCGAGGCCAGTACCGCCGCGACCGGCATGCCCTTCGGGCTCAGTCGCCCAAACGCCTTCGGCGCATACCCGCCCCGCGCAAGCGAAAAAAGCAGCCGCGCCGCAAAATAGAGATTCGCCATCGCGCTGGAAAGCGCGGCCGAGAGCACCACAAAGTTCATCACGTGGCCCGCTCCGCGAATTCCCACTTGCTCGAAAACCCGCACGAACGGGCTCTCTCCCAAGCCAATCTGCGGCCACGGCACAATCCCGACCACCACCGTCAGCGCGGCCAGGTAGAAAATCGTCAGGGCCAGCAACGTTCGCCGCAGCGCTCGCGGCACGCTTGCCTTCGGGTCTGCCGCCTCTCCCGCCGTGCTTCCCACGGTTTCCACGCCAAAGAAGCTGAAAACGCCCATCACGACGCCAAGCCCCACGCCGCTCCATCCATTCGGCAGGAATCCGCCGTGCTCGGTGTAGTTCGCGAACCCGATTCGCGGAAATCCCACCCCAAGCAATAGCGCCGCTCCCAGCACAATAAACACCAGGATCGTCACGACCTTCACCATGGAAAGCCAAAATTCCGAAGCCCCAAACTGCCCAACGCTCATCGTATTCACGTACAAAATGGCCCCCGAAAAGGCGGCAATCCATGCCCATGATGGCACGCCGGGCATCCATAGATGGCAATAGATCGCACTTGCCACCACTTCGCTCCCCACCGCCATCACCACGCACAGCCAATACGTCAGCCGCACGGCGAAGCCCGCCCACTCGTGCAAATACATCTCGGCGTACAGACCGAACGTCCCTGCCGCGGGATGCGCCGCCGCCATTTCCGCCAGACCCCAGATCATGGTCATGGCAATCAGCGCGGCGACCGCAAAACTCAATACCACCGCGGGACCCGCCGCTTTCACGGCGATCGCGCTTCCCAGGAACAGTCCTGTCCCGATGGCGCTGCCCAGTCCGATCATCGCAAGCTGTCCCTTCTTCAGCCCGCGATGCAGTCCGGATTCACGCTCCGCGATCTGTCCCGGATCGCCTGCTTGCCTTGCGCCTGCGTTCTCTGCCGCCAATGCTGGTTCATTCATGGCGTCGCATCCTAACAGACCCGTTCTCTGTGCGCGACTCGCAGCCTGTTGCGGCTGGCGCAAGCCTCTCCGCTGTCCCGGCCAACCCTTTCGCGCGTTCAGCCGCACCACCTGTACCTGCGACCGGTAAACACCACGGCAAACCTGTACCGTGCGCTCCGTCCGCGCTGCTTCTCTTCATCCTAGACTCTCTGCAAGGCGCGTCGCAGCGACCCTTTCGCGTCAGCGGCGCCGGAAACCGGAAAGAAGGAAGTCACGCCATGAAAGCCGTTCTTGCTCTCGTCCTCATCTACGTCGGAACATTCCTCGTCGCCATCCAGGGCGCTTCGCAGAATTCCGTCCAGGCCGCGCAATCCGCCGCTTCTCAGGATGTCGCGCCAAAGATCGATCCCGTCAAGGAAGCCGATATTCGTTCGCTCATGGAACTCATCGGCGCTCGCGATCAGGTGCAGGACGCCATCAACAATTCCACGGAACAATTCCGCGAACACTTGCTCGCCACCGTTCCCAATAACGAAAAGGGCCAGGATTTCGTCAACGCCTTCTCCGCTTCCTATCAGAAGAAATTCGACGTGGACCAGATCGCCAACCAGCTCGTTTCCGTCTACGACGCCCATTTCACCGACGACGAAATCAAGGGCTTGCTCCAGTTCTATGGCTCTCCTCTTGGCCAGAAAGTCGCCGCGGAAATGCCCAAGATCACCCGCGAAATCCAGGCTCGGAGCCGCGCGGTTGCCGGCAAAGCGGCTAAGGAAGCGCTCGAGGAAGTGAAAGCCGAGTATCCTGGCTTTGCGCAGTCCGCGCGCCTCGGCCAGGCGAAGGGCTTCGGCCAGCGGCGCTTCCAGCGCAACCAGCAGCAATCCCAGTCCGCCGCGGTTTCGTCAGAGGACCAGCAGTAGATCGTTCACCCACGAGCCGCCGCTAGCACGGATCGCGCCGCGAACAGTGCTCATGAGGGCGTTAGAATGTGCCGCTAGAATGTGCTGGACAGATTGACAGCTTTGTGCAATACTGTACCTGCGTTTGTTGCTCTTGTATCGTCTTTGGAGTCGTGAAGCGGTCGCAAGGTGTTCAACCAACTTGCGGCCTTTTTTTGTGCCCGCTGAGCGGACCGGAAACGCACTCCACGGACAGCCGCAGCCGCGCTCGATCAGGTTCGGCAGTCGAAGCATCAGATAGCTTTTTCGAAAAGAGAAACGAGAAGTGAACAAAGAACAAGGAACAGTGAAGTGGTTCAATGCCAGCAAAGGCTTTGGATTTATCCAGCGCCAGACCGGAGAGGACGTTTTCGTCCATTTCTCCGCGATTCAGGCGGATGGGTACCGCAGCCTGAACGACGGCCAAGCGGTCGAATTTGAGGTTGTCCGCGGCCCCAAGGGCCTGCAGGCCGCCAACGTTCAGCCCCTGTAAATCCACTTCATTCCGGAAACCTCGGGCGGCGCTCTTCGGTGCGCCGCCCGTTTTGTTTATCGGCGCTCCGATTCCCGGCCGCGCTGAGCGCGGCCGGGCCGCTATAACTCGCGCACCCGAATTTCAAGGTCGGAAGCGATCCGTTCCGGTGTCATTCCGGCGCCGAACGTCACTGGCTTGCCGATTCGAACCGTAATTTCACCGCGGCGCGCGAACCGCCGTCTTTCCCGCTTCATCCTCCAAACACCGTCGAGCCGCATCGGCACGACCGCAACCCCTTCGAGATTCTCGGCGAGCAGTCCGATACCCGGCTGAAACGGCGCCATTTCGCCCGTCTGCGTATTGCTTACTTCGCCTTCGGGGAAAATCAGAACGCTGTAACCGCGCCCGATGGACTCACCCGCGAAACGGAAGCTCTCCCGAAAACCCGAAAACTTCGGCAAAGGAAAAACATTGAAAAGCGCGGTGAGCAGCCAATAACCCGTGCGCCACGCCCAGCGCTTGCCGAACCACCACTCCCGGGCGGGCGTCCGCATCTCTTCTACGCTCTCGCCGCCCATCGCCGCGGCCAGGCGGTGCCGAAAGCGCGCCGGCAGCGCCGCCAGAATCAGCCCGATATCGGCGCGTCGCGTGATGTGGTTCGAAACGATCACGACGGGCCCCGGAACGCCGCGCAGGTTCTCGCGGCCTGTCACCCGCGGATGCCCCAGAATCTGTGTCGCGGGCCAGACCAGCGCGTAATAGACCAGCAGCCGCAGCCAGCGGACCGGCTCGCGCTGTGCCCATGCCGGATACACATACTCGCTCCGCTCTGCTGACGGCCGGCGCACCATCTCTTGAATCTCCCGAAGAGACGTTGCCCGGGCAAACGCTGTCTCGTTCAGCTCCACGCGGAATTTCTCTTCGAGAGCGGACAGCAGCTCGACGCGATCCAGTGACGAGAGATTCAGCTCTTTTTCCAGCTCGCCGCTCGGCGCCTCCGCGGCTCTGGCCTTCTCGATCAGCGCCGCGATTTCGGCCGGCGCCATTCGCGCACCCGGTTCCCGCGCTTGCCCTTCAATCCTGTCTTCCTTTCGCTCCCGTGCGCGCCGCGCGCGAATTTCCGCGAGCCGCGGCTTTCCCGTGGCCGTCCGCGGAAAGTCCGTCGCCGGCCACACACTCCAATCCCGGATGCGCTGATATTCCGCTAGTTCCGCGTTCGCCCCCTCGATGGCGCGCCGCGCCGCGCTTTCGTTCCCGTCGCTCAGAAGCAGCACAGCCGCGGGTTCCGCGTTTCCCCAGCGGTCTTCCGCGAGCACCACGGCATCACGCACGCCCGGCTGCCTCTTGAGCGCTGCCTCGAGGTCCTCCGGATACACATTGAGGCCCGCGGCCGTAACGATTACATTTTTCTTGCGCCCGCGGAACCGCAAGTTCCCTTCGCTGTCCAGCTCCCCGATGTCGCCCGTGTACAGCCAGCCTTCCTCGCCGGCTTCGCGCAGCCTTCCGCCCTCCCAATAACCCGCCGCGACATTCTTGCCGCGCACCAGAATCTCGCCGTCTTCCGCCAGCTTGAATTCCCGCCCCGGCAGCACCTTTCCGATGGTTCCCTCCGCCGCGCGAAACGGATGGTTCAGCGAAATCAGCGAAGCCGTCTCCGTCATCCCGTACCCTTGCACCACGGCGTACCCCATGCGTCTCAAAAACTCTTCCGTTCCCCCGGAAAGCGCCGCGCCTCCCGAAATAAACGCCCAGAATTTCCATCCCAGCCGCCGATGAATTCGCCGGAATCGCCACACGCGCCGCAAAAATTTCTCGCCGTTCGCCGCGGCGTAGTTGCGGCGGAACCAATCCGCTTCGCCGCGCGCTTCCAACCAGCGCTCGAGTCCTGCTTGCACCCCCTCCAGCATCCGCGGCACCGCGATCAGCGCCGTTGCGCGTTCACGCTTTACGGCTCGCAACATCTCTGCTGGATTCCCCGAGTCCTCGAAAACCACCGTCGCGCCGAGCAGCGGCGGCACGAACACCGCCATGAACTGCCCGAATACATGGCTCAGCGGCACCATCGTCACAAACCGCAGCGGATGCATCCACCGCTCGTACTTGCGGTATGGTGCGATCCCTTTTTCCAGCGGCTCGAGATTCGCAAGAAAATTTCCGTGCGTCAGCACCACTCCGCGGGGTTCGCCCGTGGTCCCGGAAGTAAACAAGATTTCGGCTACCGTATCTCGCGCGGCCTTCGCCGCGCCCATCGCTCCCTTTTTGCCGTCCGAAGTTCTTCGCCGCCACTCTCTAGCGCTGTCGGCCAAATCCTCCAATCGCCGCGCCGGCACATCAACCGTGTGCCGCGCATCCGCAAAAGCGAACTTCACGCCCGCATCGCGCATCACGCGTACTGCGAAATCCGGCGTGGCGCCGGCATCCATCGGTACGGCAACTGCGCCGCAGATCAGGCACCCCCAAAACGCCGCTATCCACTCCGCCGAATTGCCTCCCCAAAGCAACACTCGCTCGCCCGGCTGAACGTCGCCGTCCCTCAGCCCGCGCGCGGCTTCCTCCGCCATGGCAGCGATCTCCGCGTACGTCCGCAGCTCCCGCAGATAGCCGCGCCGCTGCACGACCGCCACATCGCGCGCGATTCCCCCTTCGCGCGCCTCGCGCGCAAATCGCGCGAATAACGTCAGCAGACTCTCGTGCTCCATCTTCCCTAAGCAGTCCTGGCGCTCACAGCGGTTCCCCCGCCGAAACCACGCTGCATGCCCCGGCAAATCTCCTTGCACCTCAAAGGCCGCGCCGCCCTGCCCCGCCCTGCCCCGCCCTGCATCCAAATCAGCTTGCTTCAGGCCTCGATTCCATACCGGCGCCGGATCTGCGCGTCCACGATGCTGTCTGGCAGAAGCCGCTTGCCCCACTTCACGGCGTGTGCCAATGGCGTCACTGCGTAACGCGCCTTCGGTCTTGGCGCCTCGATCGCCCGCAGAATCACGCGCGCGCAATCCTCGGCCGTTGTCTTCGAGGCTGCCCGGCTCGCCTTTGCGTCGGCCCATGCTGTCTCATAAATCTTTGCGTAGGGCCCGCTCCGGATGCGCTCCATGTACGGCTGGGCGAGCTGAACCGCTGTTTGTTGGATGCCGCTGACGATGTACCCCGGCTCGATCAGCACCGTCCGAATGCCGAAGGGATAGAGCTCGTGCCGCAGCGCGTTCCCCAGCGCCTCCAGCGCATGCTTCGACCCGCTGTATGCCCCCTGCGTCGGCGGCGTCACCAATCCGGAGACCGAGCTCATCAGCAGGATTCGCCCGCTCCGCCGCTCACGCATTTGCGGCAGCGCCGCCTGTGTCACGCGTATCGTCCCGAAAAAATTCACCTCGAACTGCCGCCGCCAGTCCTCGAGTCGCATATCTTCCACGCACGCCACGTAGGCGCAGCCCGCGTTGTTCACCAGCACGTCTATGCGGCCCGCCTTGCGCAGAATGTCCGCAACGCCCTGCCGGACCGACCCGTCTTCGCAAACATCCATTTCCAGCGTTTCCAGCGGCAGTTGCCGGGCCCGGGCCGCCGCATCCAGTTGCGCCCGCTTTTCCGCCGAGCGTCCCGCCGCGAAAACGCGATAGCCGCGCTCCGCCAGCAGCAGTGCCGCGGCTTTGCCCAGCCCGTCCGTCGCTCCGGTGATCAGCACACACTGTTCGCGCATGTCCGCCTTTGCCATTCTTCCCTCCGCAGCAGGAAAGGATTATGCTACGCCGGTTTCTGGGCCGGATACCGGAGCGCCATGAAACGTTTGTTGCCGCCGGTCCGTCCCATCGGCAGCGGTCGATGCGCTCGATAGAACCGGACAGCGAGGGATTGTGATGAATCTGCGGCGAGTTGTGTGTCGTTGGGTCTCGGCGAAAAATTCCGTTCCGTATGCGGGCGTCTGCGCGCTCGCCCTGGCCGTCTCCGGCCTCGCCGCGGTTTCTGCTTGTGCTCAGGCTGCGGCCAGCGCTTCGAATGACGAGGCTTACGGCAAGAAAATTCATGAATACACGACCGAGAAATTCTTTCTGACGGACCTTGTTGACCACCTCCCCTCCTCGCCAACCGTCCCTTCGCCGGACAAAATCCTCGGCCATATCGTCGGCGCGCCTGATTTCCTCACCTATTCGAAGGACATCTACCGCTACTACGACGAACTCGCCAAGGCGAGTCCGCGCGTCAAGGTATTCCGCGTCGGCAAAAGCGAAGAAGGCCGCGATTTTCTCCTCGTTGCCGTCAGCGACGAAGCCAACATCGCTCAACTCGACCGCCTCCGCGGCATCACCGCAAAACTTGCCGACCCGCGCAAGATTACGGACGCCGAAGCACGCCAGCTCATCGCCTTCGGCAAGCCTTTCTACTGGGCTTCCGGCTCGATCCATTCGCCCGAAACCGGCGCGCCGGAAATGCTCATGGAGCTGGCCTACCGCCTCGCCATCGAAGACTCGCCCATGATTCAGAAAATCCGCAAAAACACCGTCTTTCTCATCACCCCCATCGTCGAAGTGGATGGCCATGACCGCATGGTCGATTCCTGGAACTACAAAAAAGCCAATCCGAAAAAGCTCCAGCCAACCCTCGTCTATTGGGGGCACTACGTCCAGCATGACAACAATCGCGACGGCATTGGCATGGCCCTCAAGCTTTCCCAGGTGATGATGAAAAACTTCCTCGACTGGCACCCGCAAGTGCTCCACGACCTGCACGAATCCATCCCCTACCTCTATGTCTCAACTGGCACCGGCCCGTATAACGCCTGGCTTGATCCCATCGTCGTCAGCGAATGGCAGAAATTCGCCTATAACGACATTCAAGGCATGACCGAGCGGGGCGTATTCGGCGTCTGGACCCACGGTTTCTACGACGGTTGGGCGCCCAACTATATGTTCTATGTGGCCAATGGCCACAACTCCATTGGCCGGTTCTACGAAACCTACGGCAACGGCTTCCCCGATACGCGTGACGCCGAACTCGGGCCCGAGCAAACCAGCCGCACTTGGTTTCGCCCGAATCCGCCCCTCCCCAAAGTCAAATGGTCGCTCCGCAACAACACCAATCTCGAGGAAAGCGGCGTGCTCCTTTCCCTCAACTACACCGCCGACCACGGGCAGGAGCTCCTCAGCGACTTTTACGAAAAGAGCAAGCGTTCCGTCGCGAAAGCCACCACCGAAGGGCCGGCTGCCTGGGCCATCCTCAACGATGGCCGCCGCCCGGAACTCGCCGCGCAACTCGCCGGCCTCCTGCAACGCCAGGGCGCCGAAGTCCAGAAACTCGAGCAGGAAGTCGAGGTCAAAGTAGAAGCGCCGAAGACGCCCGAAAAACCCAAAGCGGACGCCGGCAAGGGCGAGAAGGCCAGGGACGAAGCCAAAAATTCCGAGTCCTTTAAGACCGTGAAGATCCCGCTCGGCAGCTACATCATCCGCATGGATCAGCCTTACAGCCGCATGGTGGACATGCTGCTCGACACCCAGTATTACTCCGTCAACGATCCTCGCCCCTATGACGACACCGGCTGGACCCTCGGCCCCCTGCGCAACGTCAAGACCCTGCGCGTCACCGACGTGAGCATCCTGAAAGCCCCGATGACCCTGGTGGATTCACCCGCCAAATTCGATGGCGGCGGTGTCGCGCCCCCGCACGCCGTGAAGGGCAAAGCTCCCGCCGTGAAAGCCTACCTGATCAACGCTTCCGCCGAGCCGGCACTGGCCTCGCTGCGCTTCCGGCTAAAGGACGTGAAATTTTTCGCGGCCGAAGATGCGTTTGAAGCCGCCGGACAGAAATTCGTCGCCGGCTCCTTCGTGATCCCTGCCGAGAACAATCCCGCGGATCTCGATACGCGCTTGAACTCGGCTGCGCGAGAACTGGGCGTTCGCGTCGCCAGCGCTGAAGCCCTGCCGGACGTGGCGCGCCACGAAATCGGCCTGCCCCGCATCGCCCTGATGCACACCTGGACCGATACGCAGAACGAAGGCTGGTTCCGCCTGGCTCTCGAGGAGACCGGCGTGCCCTACTCCTACATTTCCGACCTGAACGTGCGCGCCACGCCCAACCTGCGTGAAAAGTACGACGTGATTATTCTTCCGCCCGGCTTCTTCGGTGTCGCGCAGCTCATCAACGGAATCCCCAAGCGCATCGGGCCGGACGGCTCGGATGCCGGCGAGCCCATTCCCTGGGAAAACTCCGCCACCACGCCAAACTTTGCCGGTGTTGACCAGGCTCCAGATATTCGGGGCGGCCTCGGATTCCAAGGTCTGGCGAATCTGCAGAGATTCATCGAAGAGGGCGGCGTATTCATTCCCGTCGGCGGCAGCACGCGCCTTCCCATTGACTTGGGCCTCACCGACACCGTGACCATCTCCGACGCCCGCCAGCTTCGCGCTCGCGGCATGATCGCGCGCGCCAATGTCGCGGATAAAACCAGCCCCATCGCTTACGGCTATGACGATGGCCTCGGCGTCTACTTCAATCAGGCGCCTGTCTTTCGCGTTTCCGTTGCCGGACGTTTCGGCGGCTTCCTCGGCGGAGAGGAAGCCGCAGCCGGACGGCCCAGTGGTCGTGGCGCCGTCAACGAGCCGGATATTCCGCAGGGGCGTCCCTGGGTGGAGCCCGAGCCGCCCGTTCATCGCAGCCGCATCGAGCAGGAAACCTACGTCGATCCCGAAGTGCGTGGGTTCTTCGGCGCCATCATCCCGCCGCCATCTCTCTATCCCCGCGTGGTCCTGCGTTTTGCCGACGAAAAGAATCTGTGGATCAGCGGCATGCTCGCCGGCGCCTCGGAACTCGCCGAAGCTCCCGCCGTCGTGGATGTTCCGCTCGGGCGCGGCCACGTCGTTCTCTTCGCGATTAACCCCATGTGGCGCCAGGAAACGCAGGGCAGCTTTATGCTCTTGCTCAACGCCGCCCTCAACTTTGACCATCTTGATGCCGGAAAGAAGCCCGCGAAATCCGAAGCCTCAAAATAGATCCGTCCGCGTTTCGGACGCGGAAAACTGAGCGGAGTCCGGACACGCGCGCGCCGCCGCTCTCTCCGAAAGCTCGCGAGAGCTTCGAGCTTCGGCGTCCCGCTTTCGTCACACGCTGCCTTGGCGCAACCAGGCGCTGCAAGTTGCCTGCTAGAATTGTTCCATATCCGTTGCACGATCCCACGCTCCCGGGGGCAACGAAATGGCTCTTGACGCCGGAAGCAGCGCGGCGGCGCCACCGAGGAATTGGAGGCTCGGCTTCTGGAGCCTCATCGCCACGCAGTTTCAAGGCGCCTTCAACGAGAACGCCCTCAAGTTCCTCGTCCTCTATCTCATTTTGGCGATCGAAAAGGACTCCGCCAAACGCGACCTCCTGGTCCTCCTGGTCGGATTCCTTTTTGCTGCGCCATTTATCTTGTTTTCCCTGAGCGGCGGCTTCCTTGCCGATCGCTTCAGCAAGCGCCGCGTCACCATCTGGACCAAATTCTTCGAGCTGGGCGTCATGCTGCTGGCCGTTATCTCGCTCATTCAGCCCAATTTCCCCCTGGCGCTCGCCGCGATTTTCTTGGTCTGTACTCAAGGCGCCGTTTTCGGCCCCTCGAAATACGGGCTGTTGCCGGAGCTTCTGCCCTCCGAAAAATTGTCTTGGGGGAACGGCATACTCGAGCTCGGCACGTTTCTCGGCATCATCGCCGGCAGCGTGGCCGGCTCGGTTCTGGCCAAGGTCTTTGAAGGCCGCGAAGTCTATTCCGGCGCGCTCTTATTGGCCTTCACCGTCGTGGGCCTGGCTTGCAGCTTTGGCATTTCTCGCGTGCCCGCAGCCGATCCTGCCAAACCATTTCGCGCCACCTCCTTCGTTGACGTCTGGTCGCCCATGCGCGTCATTCGCGGCGACCGCGTGCTCTGGCTCGCCGTGCTCGGCAATACCTACTTCTTTTTTGTCGGCGCGCTGCTGCAATTCAACATCGTCCTCTATGGTCAGGACACGCTGCGTCTCGACTCCATTCACGGTTCGGTCCTCTCCGCCGCTATCGCCGTCGGCATCGGCTTTGGCAGCCTGGCTGCCGGATTTCTTTCCGGCGGAAAAATTGAATATGGCTTGATTCCGCTCGGCTCCGTTGGCATGACTCTACTGGGCCTGGCCTTGGCCATCCCCGGTTTGTCTTTCTCCGCTGTTGCTGTGTTGCTGGCTTGCCTCGGCTTTACCGGCGGCTTCTTCATCGTACCGATCAGCGCCCTCATCCAGCACTTGCCGGAAGAGCGCCACAAGGGCATTGTCCTCGGTGCGGCCAACTGGTGGTCCTTCGTCGGAGTGGCCGCCGCATCCGGCGTCTACTACGTCTTTTCGCATTGGGCGCACCTGCATCCAGGCTCCATCTTTCTGTGGGCTTCCGTCGCCACCCTCGCCGCCACGGCCTTCTTGCTATACCTCCTTCCGGATGCGTTGTTGCGGCTGTTCCTTTGGCTCGCCACGCACACTCTCTATCGCCTCAGTGTCAGCGGCCGCGAAAACGTGCCGGCCCGCGGCGGCGCATTGCTGACCCCCAATCACATCTCGATGGCCGATGCCGCTTTTCTGATCGCCTCCCTCGGCCGCCCGGTCCGCTTCCTCATGTTCAAGGGTTCGTACGACCACCCTTTCATCAAGCCCTTCGCGAAAATTCTTGGTGTCATTCCTATCGCTTCCGATCAGGGTCCGCGGGAAATGATTCACTCTCTTCGCGAGGCCACCGAGGCTTTGCGCAATGGCGAACTCGTCTGCATTTTCCCCGAAGGCCAGATGACCCGCATCGGCCGGATGCTTCCATTTCGCCGCGGCATGGAACGCATCGTCAAAGGCGTGGACGTTCCCATCATTCCGGTCTGCCTCGATGGCGTGTGGGGCTCCGTCTTCAGCTTCTCGGGCGGCCGCTTCCTCTGGAAGTTTCCGAGGCGCGTTCCCTATCCGATTCGCGTCGCCTTCGGAAAATCCATGCCCGCAACGGCCACGGCGCAGCAGGTTCGCCAGGCCGTCCAGGACTTGAGCGCGGACGCCTTTGCCCGCCGCAAATCGCAAATGCAAACGCTCCCGCGCTCCTTCATCCGCGCCGCGCGCCGTTACCCCTTCCGCTTTTCCATGGCCGATGGGCAAACGCGCGAAGTTACGTTTCTCGGCACGCTCGCGCGGGCCGTTTTGCTCGCGCGCCGCTTGCGCAAACATTGGGCAGGCGAGGAAATGGTCGGCGTCCTCCTCCCGCCCTCGGTTCCCGGCGCGCTGGTGAATTTGGCCGCGATGCTCCTCGGCAAAGTGCCCGTCAACTTGAATTACACCGCAAGCAGCGAGACGCTCGCCTCCTCCGCCAGGCAATGCGACCTGAAGACCGTCGTCACCGCGCGCGTTTTCCTTGAAAAAGTCCGCATTCGGCCGCCCGCCGAACCCATTTTCATCGAGGATGTCGCCAAAGATACCCGCTTTGCGGAACGCCTCGGCGCTTTCCTCGCCGCGGTTCTTCTTCCCGGCCGCTCGCTCATGAAACACGCCGGCTGCCAGCGTCTTCCTTCTCTCGACGATACCGCCACCATTATCTTTTCGAGCGGTTCCACCGGCGACCCGAAAGGCGTCATCCTGACCCACTACAACATCGCTTCCAACGTCGAACAGCTCAACCAGGTTTTCATGCTTCATGCCGACGACCGCGTTCTCGGGATTCTCCCCTTCTTTCATTCCTTTGGTTTTACCGGCACGCTGTGTCTCCCGGCTGCCGCTGGCATCGGTGTCGTCTTCCATCCCAATCCGCTGGATGCCCGCGTCGTCGGCGCGCTCGTTCGCTCGTACTCCGCAACCATGCTCCTCGCCACTCCCACCTTTCTCAACGCTTACACCCGCCGTTGCGAACCGGAAGATTTCGGCAGCTTGCGCTTCGTCATGGCTGGCGCGGAAAAACTTCCGGAACGCATCTCGGTCGCCTTCGAGGATCGTTTCGGCATTCGCCCGCTCGAAGGTTATGGCTGCACCGAATGCTCTCCCGTCGTCACCGTCAATCGTGGCGATTTCCGGGCCGCCTCTTTCCGGCAGGTCGGAGGCAAGCGCGGCAGCATCGGCCATCCGCTCCCCGGCATCGCCGTCAAGATCGTCGATCCCGAAACGCTCGAGCCCCTCGGCGTTGACCAGCCCGGACTGCTTCTCGTGCGTGGCCCCAACGTCATGCGCGGCTACCTTCACAAGCCCGAGAAAACCGCCGCCGTGCTGCGGGATGGCTGGTACAACACCGGCGACATTGCCACGGTGGATGAAGACGGATTTCTCCGCATTACCGACCGCCTCAGCCGCTTCAGCAAAATCGGCGGTGAAATGGTGCCTCACAGGAAGGTCGAGGATTTGCTCCAGGAACTCGCCGGCCGTTCCGAGCAAACCTTTGTCGTTACCTCCGTGCCCGATGAAAAGAAAGGGGAGCGCCTGATGGTCCTGCACACCCTGGAAGAACCTCAGCTCGAGGAATGCCTCAAGAAACTCGCCCAATCCGAACTGCCGGCCCTTTGGCGCCCTCGCGCGGACCAGTTCCTCCGCGTGGAAGCGCTGCCCTATCTCGGCACCGGCAAGCTTGATCTCCGCAAAGCCCGCGACATCGCGCTGCAAACCGCGCAGCAGCAGAGCGTCTGATGCCTGCTCTCGAGCATCCGCCTGCGCCTGTCGCTCCGTCGCCCGGAAACGCCCGCCGGACGCTCACGCACGCGGTTCTGATCCGCGTCCTCATCACCGCCGGCTTTCTTGCCATTTGGTTCTGGACGCAGTCCCTCATTGGCGCCCGCCCCCTCTCGGCCGCCGGGATCGAGGACAGGCTGCACAGCCTCACCGCCGCGCTCAATGCCTATCTGTTCCAGAATCCCCGCGCCGCCGGCGCTCTGTTAATCCTCAGCTCCTTCTTCATCGACCTTTTCGGCGTTTTCCTGCTCGCCGGCTGGATTTTCGGCCGCTCCGTCCGCCCATTCCTCGGCCTGGTCTTGCTCATGCTCCTTCGCCAGCTCGTCCAGGGGCTCGTTGTTCTCCCCCCTCCGCCGCACATGATTTGGCGCGATCCGGGTTTCCCGTCCCTGCTCGTCACCTACTCCGTCGCCGGCGATTTCTTTTTCTCCGCGCATACCGCCATCGCCGTCTTCGGGGCTATCGAACTCGCGCGTCTCAAGCGCCCGTTCATCACCGCGTTTGCCGTGCTGATTGCCGCTTTTGAAATCGCTGCCGTCATCATTCTTCGCGCCCACTACACCATGGATGTCGTCACGGGTCTTCTCGCCGCTCTTTGCGTCGCGCAATTCGCGGAACACATCGCGCCTCCCATCGACCGTCTCCTCGCGCGCTTCTAGCATCGCCGCATTCCGCTTCGCCCTTCGCGCTCTTGACACTCCGCCGCGCCCGGTGCTATCTCCTTCGCGCTGCAAGGAGGCCCGCGCCATGAAGCTTTGCACGCTCTCAACATTTGTTGCACTCGTCTGCCTTAGCCTCGCCGTTCCCCGGCCTGCAAGCGCGCAGGATTCCTCCCACAAGCTTTCCGTCATGGATGAATTTCAGCTTCAGCTTCCTTCCGATCCGCAAATCTCCCCGGACGGCAAGCAAATCGTTTACGTCCGCCGCTTCGCCGATCCCATGACCGACCGCCGCTATTCCAACCTCTGGATCATCAACGCCGAAGGCACCGATCACCGCCCCCTCACCACCGGCAATCGCAACGACAGCTCGCCCCGCTGGTCCCCTGACGGCACACGCATCGCTTATCTCTCCGACGCCGATGGCAAGCCGCAGATTTACGTCCGCTGGATGGATTCCGGCCAGGTTGCTCGCATCACCAATCTTGAGCAGGCCCCCGAAGCGATCGCTTGGTCTCCCGATGGCAAGTGGCTCTCCTATTCCGCCCTCGTCCCAGGCAAGGGCCCGCATCTCGCCGATCTTCCCGCTCCTCCCGCCGGCGCCAAATGGGCCGAGCCTGCTTCCGCCTACGACCGCACCATCTACCGCTTCAACGGTGCCGGTTACCTCAAGCCCGGCTTCATGCAAATCTTCGTTGTCGGCGCCGAAGGCGGCGCTCCTCGCCAGGTCACCAACGGCCAATTTGCCAATGGCGGCAACGAATTTGGTCCCACCCGCGCTTCCTGGACTCCCGATGGTAAATTCCTCATCGTCTCCGCCAATCGCCACCCCGAGTCCGATCACGAATCCTTCGACACCGAAATCTACGAATTTGCCGTCGCCGATGGCTCTCTTCGCGCCCTGACCCGCCGCAAAGGGCCCGATAACAATCCCGTCGTCTCTCCCAATGGCAAGTGGATCGCCTACACCGGCTTCGACGACCGCTATCAGGGCCACCAGACCACCAAGCTCTACCTCATGAGCCGCGATGGCGCAGGCGCAAAATCCATCTCCGAGAAGCTGGATCGCGACGTCCAGTCTCCCGAATGGGCCCCAGACAATTCCGGCCTCTACTTTATGTACAACGATCAGGGCGATACCAAGCTCGGCTTCTGCTCAACGGACGGCGCCTGCAAGCAAGTCGCCGAGCACGTCGCCGCGGCCACCTCCGCCTATGGCGGCGGTTCTTTCTCCGTCTCTCACTCGGGAATCCTGGCTTACACCTATGGCCGCAGCGATCTCCCCGGTGATGTCGCCGTCTCCACTATGGGCGCGACCAAAGTCCTTACCGCCCTCAACCAGGACCTCCTTCAGCAAAAAAAGCCCGGTCACGTGGAAGAAATCTGGTTCGAATCCTCGAAAGACCATCGCAAGATTCAGGGCTGGATCGTTCACCCCCCCGATTTCGATCCCGCCAAAAAATACCCCCTCATCCTCGAAATCCACGGCGGCCCCTTCGGCGACTATGGCGACCGCTTCGATTTTGAAAAGCAAGTCTGGGCTTCCATGGGCTACGTCGTCCTCTACACGAACCCGCGCGGCAGCACCGGCTACGGCGAGGAATTTGCCAATCTGATTCACCACGCCTACCCCGGCGACGATTTCTACGACCTCAACAGCGGCGTTGACGCCGTCATCGCCAAGGGCTACATCGATCCCAGCCACCTTTACGTCACCGGCGGCAGCGGCGGCGGCGTTCTCACCTGCTGGACCATCGAGCACACCGATCGTTTCCGGGCCGCTGCCTCGCTTTATCCCGTCATCAACTGGTACAGCTTCGTCCTCACCTCCGATATTCCCTGGGTCGCGAAATATTGGTTCCCCGGCCTCCCGTGGGACAACACCGATCACTACATGCAGCGCTCGCTTACCAATCTGGTCGCCAAGGTCAAAACGCCCACGCTCGTGATGACCGGCGAAGCCGATTTTCGTACTCCCATTTCCGAAGCCGAGCAATTTTACGAAGCGCTCAAGCTCCTCAACGTGGAATCCGTCCTGGTGCGTGTTCCCGAGGAACCCCACGGCATCAGCCGCCGCCCCAGCCACCACATTGCCAAAATGCTCTACGTCGCCGGCTGGTTCGATCAACACAAGTAGCCTGTAGCACGGGGCGCTTTTGCCTGTGCCTCCCGCGCGCTGCCTTCGTTCATTCCAATCCCGCCAACTCACCGGTGCCGGTTCCGCGTTCTGCCTCTTCTAGCGTCCCGCATGCGGCACTGCCTTGCCTCTTTCGAACCGCGAAGCTCGAGCTTCCCGCATTTATCCGCCGTTTATCTTCCCGGCGTTATCGTTCCACCCGCAAGATCGTCTGTTGCCCCGAGTTCTTCGCTTGGAGGATCACATGAGCGCCAAACTCCGCCTCACCATCGCCATCTCCGCCTTCTTGCTTGTCTTCGGCATCTCCGCAAAAATCTCTCTTCGCCAGGTCTCCGGCGCGCCTGCTCCCGGTTATCATCTCGTCAAAACTTTGCCCATCGGCGGAGATACCGGCTGGGATTACGCCACCGTGGACGCGAAGAACCGCCGCGTGTACATCTCGCACGGCACTCACGTGGTGGTTCTCGATGCCGACTCCTTCGCCACCGTCGGCGATATCACGGGCTTGCAGGGAATCCACGGCATCGCCATCGCCGATGACCTCGGCCGCGGCTTCATCAGCGACGGCCGCGCCAACAACGTCGTCGTCTTCGATCTCAAATCCCTCAAAACCCTCGCCACCGTTCCCGCCGGAACCAATCCCGACGCGATCATCTACGACGCCGCCACCCAGCGCGTCTTCGCCTTCAACGGCCGCAGCAAGGATGCCACCGTCATCAACGCCGCCGACAATTCCGTCGCCGGCACCATTCCTCTCGCCGCCAAACCCGAATTTGGCGCCGCCGATGGACGCGGCAGCGTTTACGTCAACGCCGAGGATACCTCCGAAATTCTTCACCTCGATTCGAAGAACCTCAAAGTCCTGCAACGCTGGCCTCTCAAGCCCTGCGAATCGCCTTCCGGCCTCGCCATGGATACACAGAGCCGCCGCCTCTTCGCCGGATGCGATAACAAAATGGTCGCCGTTGTCGATGCGGACTCCGGCAAAGTCGTCGCCACACCTCCCATCGGCGAGGGTGTGGACGCCAACGCCTTCGATCCCGGCACCCGCGATGTTTTCTCATCGAACGGCGAAGGCACGCTGACCGTCATCCACGAGGATTCTCCCGATAAGTACACCGTCGTCGAGAATGTCCCCACCAAGCGCAGCGCCCGCACCATGGCGCTCGATACCAAGACGCACCACATCTTTCTCGCGGCCGCGGATTTCGATCCGCCGGCCCCCGGCGAACGCCGCGGCAAACCCAAGCCCGGTTCCTTCGTCGTCCTCGTCGTTGCCCAGTAGTCCCATCTCGAAGTTTTTCGCCAGGCGTGGCCAATGCCGTTCGCGGCTGCCACGCCTGTTTCTTTCGCAACACCGTTGCGCCCCGGCTAGCCCCGCCGGTGATGCCGGCTAGTAAGCCTCTAGCCGGCAACCTCTTGCCGCTTGACCTACCTCGCGTCTCTGCCTCTCGGGCCGCCAAATCTCCATCTCCACGCCTCAACAAACGTTGCGTTCGCCTCTCGTTATTGAATTATTTGTTGACATCGTTCCGCCTCTTGGTGTATTTCATGCGCAATTTTCGCGGTGGGGCCTGCGAGTGGTCACATATCTGCCTTCCTCCCAACGAATCTCGGCGTTTGCAGCGCACGGCGTGCCTTGCCGCCGGCGTGCTTCCCGTGGCTCGTGGAGCGAATCGCCGGTATCGCGGGATCCGCACACCTGAGTGCGAATCACCACTTCGCTCGGGCTCTCCCGTTCGCTGCTTTTCAGCGTGGAGGAACTATGCAGTTTGTTTGGCACCGAGCCCTTCCCCTGTTGCTCCTTCTTGCCGCCGGCGCCGTTCCGGCGTGGTCCCAGACGGCCAATACCGGCATCGTCCTCGGTACGGTGACCGATCCCGGCGGTGCCAGTGTTCCCGATGCCAAGGTTCAGCTCACAAACACGGCAACAAACGAAGTCCGTGAGATCGCCAGCAATGCCGCCGGTCAGTTTACTTTTCCCGGAGTTGCTCCGGGCACCTACAAGGTAACCGTCACCAAGGCCGGGTTCGCCACCTTCGTCGTCGCCAACGTCGTCGTTGACGTCGCCAAAAGCAACAATCTCGATATAAAGCTGGAAATTCGCTCCGGAAGCGAAACCGTCGAGGTCTCCGCTGCTTCCCAAGCCGAGCTGCAGACCGCCGATGCAGTCGTCGGCAATGTCGTTGGTGAAACGGAACTGATGCGCCTGCCCACCCTTGGACGCGATTCTCGCGAGCTTCTTACGCTCCAGCCGATGTCAACACCCTTCGAGAGCACCAACGGCGGCGGTTTCGGCAACAGCGGCGGCACCATCGCCGGCGCGCGCAGCGATCAGAACGCTTTCAACCTCGATGGCATTGATATCACCGATAACGTTATCGCGGGCGGCGGAAACCAGACGCCCATCATTCCCATCGGCGTCGAAAATATTTCCGAGTTCCGGGTCGGTGTCACCAATAACAATGCCTCTTTTGGCCGCGCCGAAGGCGGACAGATCAACGTCATCAGCAAGTCGGGAACAAACGACTATCACGGTTCCGTTTATTGGTACCACCAGAATTCCGCCCTCAACGCAAACACCTGGGACAACGGCCACACCCCCAACGGCACCACTCCATTCACCCCAAAACAGCCTCAGCACGATAACCGTGGCGGCCTCAGCTTGGGCGGCCCCATCCGAAAGGACAAAACCTTCTTCTTTGGCAACTATGAACTCCGCCGCTTCCCCCAGTCCGTGGAAGTCGAACGAATCGTGCCAACGGATACGCTCCGCAACGGCATTCTCACCTTCAACAATGTTCAGTACAACCTCGCCACCTCAACCGCTTGCGGGCCCGGCGGAAATCTCCCTTGCGATCCTCGCGGTATTGGCATCAGCCCAACCGTTCAGCAGCTTTGGAACATGATGCCTCAGCCGAATGACCCTAATGTCGGCGATGGCTTCAATACCGAGGGTTTCCGAACCAACGTCCCGGAGGCCCTGAAAGACGATTTCGTGAATTTCCGTCTCGACCACAACTTCACCCAAAAGATCAAATTCTTCGGCCGCTATATGTACCACCGCAACTTGGCGCCCAATGCTCTCGGCCAAGGCGGCCAGGTCTCCTTCCTCAAGGGCACCTCCGCTGCCAGCGCCTCCGATATACGGGGCGATGGTTTCACCAGCGGCTTGGATTGGCAGATTCGCGACAACCTCATCAATACCTTCCATGCCGGCTGGATTCGCAGCCGCCAGGATTTCAATACCATCCGCCCCCGCGTATCCGCTGCGGACCTCAATCTCCCCGGCACCCAAACACCGCTGGGCGCCATCGCTCTCGCTCCGGGACTCGGCGCCACCGGCCTCATCGATACCGTCGTTGACGTTGATACCCAGCGCGCACGCCATCAGGCCATTTACGACAGCAATAAGCAGTATTCCGACAACCTAAGCTGGATCAAAGGCAAGCACACCTGGACTTTTGGCGCGGACATTCGCTGGCTCCCGACCATTCACGACCGCGACGACAAAGTCATCGGCTCCGTCAATTCGCTTGTCGCCACCCTCGACGCGGATGTCACCGGCTCTCTCACCATTCCTTCCGCCAATCGCCCGGCGGCACTGCCGGTTGCCCAGGACCAGAACTGGGATCGCCTCTACGCGGCCGCCCTGGGACTCGTGAACAACGTTGGCATTCTCGCCGTGCGCGACGGCAATCTTCAGCCGAAGCCGCTCGGCACTTCGCTGGTGGCAAGGACCACGCTTCGCGCCTACAATTTCTTTGCCCAGGATTCGTGGCGCCTGACTCCTTCTCTAACCCTTACCTACGGCCTCGGCTATGGCTGGCAAACCACGCCTCACGAACTCAACCAGCAGCAAACCTTCATCGCCAATCACGATAGCGGCGATCAAATCATCAACGGCCTCCAGTACATTCAGGCCAAAATGCAGGCAGCCCAGAGCGGCCAGATTTTCAATCCGCAGCTCTCTTACATTCCGATCAAAGATTCGGGCCGCAGCGATGTCTTCAATGTTGATTACGGCAACGTGGCCCCTCGCGTTTCCGCCGCCTGGAACCCCAGCTTCACCGGCGGGCTGCTCGGTCGCATCCTCGGCGAACGCAAGACCGTCGTGCGAGGGGGGTACGGCATCGCTTACGATCGCGTGAACACTGTCCAGAGTGTGATCATCCCCATGCTCGGCGTTGGCTTCGCCCAAACCATTAACGTTCAATCGCCGCCTTGCAACGCTTCCGGCACTCCGGGCACCAACTGCAACATCAACGGTACACCCGGCGGCTCTATTTTCCGTGTCGGCGTGGACGGAACCATTCCTACTCCCGCCTTGCCAGGCGCGCTGGCCTCCCCGATCGTTCCAGATGTCCCGCTCAGCGAAACGCTCAGCTTCCAGAATGATCCTAACTTCAAGAACGGCCGCGCGCACATGGTGGATTTTACGATTCAGCGAAGCTTGCCGGGGCAGATGACGCTCGAGATTGGCTACGTCGGCCGATTCGGCCGCAACTTGGCGGGAAGCATCAATTTCAATTCCTCGCCGTACATGTTCAAAGACAATGCCTCCGGTCAGATCTTCGCGCAAGCGTTTGACGCCGTAGCCAGCCAGCTGCGAGCCGGAGTCAGCCCGCTTCTTTCGAACGGCACAGCCAATCCTGCTTTCCAGGTCCAGCCCTGGTTTGAAAATCAATTGCCGGGCTTCGGTGCTGCCTGCGGCGCCGGAATTTCCTCCACCGCGTGCCTGGCATCCAACAATGTCACTTCGTTTACAAACAACAATATCTCCAGTCTCTTTCTGACAATGGATTTGACAAGGCAGTTCGCCTTGGGCCTGCCTTCCTATGACAACTTGCAGGTCCTCGATCTATTCATGCGCGACAGTAACGACCGCTCAAATTACAACGCGTTCGTCGTGACCCTGCGCAACAACACCTGGCACGGCCTGATGTTTGATATGAACTACACATTTTCAAAATCACTGGACACGGTTGGAGCCGTGCAGAACGCCGCCGAGTACCACAGCTCGAGCTACGACTTCAATCTCGACTATGGGCCGTCCTTCTTTAACCGGCCTCACGTTTTTAACGCTATCTTCAACTACGACTTGCCCATCGGCCGCGGCCACCGCCTGAGCAGCAGCCATGCCGCCTTCGATCGAATCCTCACCGGGTGGTATACCGCCGGAATATTCCGAGCCAGCAGTGGAATTCCAGAGCTGGTGAGCGTTAGTGGCCAGTCGTTTGGCGGCGGTCTCATTTTTGGCATCAACGCTGGAATGGTACCGACGGTTCCGGTTGGTTCGCTCGGAGGCGGTATCCACTCCGGAGTGTGCAGCACTGGAGCCGGCTCAGGCGGAAACGGCACCAACTGCGGCGCCAATTCCGGAACGGGAACAGGTTTGAACTATTTCGCCAATCCTGCCGCCGCGATCGCCGATTTCCGCCCCACGCTCTTGGCCTCAGACACCAACGACGGCCGCAGCAGTCCGCTTCCCGGTCTGCCCTTCTGGAATCTCGACATGTCCTTGGGCAAATCGACCAACATTACAGAACGCTTCAAGCTCGTCTTCACCGCCGATTTCTTCAACTTGTTTAACCACGTCAACTTCCTGGATCCCTCGTTCGATACCACCAATCCGGCGACGTTCGGCGTGATCAATACCCAGTTGGTGCCGGCCGACCGCATTCAAGGGTCGCGTTGGATTCAGCTTAGCTTGCGCGTCAACTTCTGATTCCTTCGAGAACGCCACTGCGCTCCGCCGGCCCCAACTCCGGGCCGCCCGTTTTTCACCTTGACGTGGATACCATATTTCTGCAATAATGGAAATATGAGACAGCCTCCCAAGCGCTCTTCCGAACACCTCGCGCGATACGCCGATATGCTCTCCGCCATGGGAACGGAGCCCAGGCTGCGCATCATGCAGCTCCTCCTATCGGCTCACCCCGAGGGATTGGTCGTAGGCGAGATTCAACAGGAACTGGATATTCCCAATTCCACCTTGTCCCACCATCTCGAAAAGCTGAAGGCCGAGAATCTCGTTCGCGTCCGCCGCGAGAGCACGTTTCTGCGCTACACCGCGGATACCGAAGCGCTTCGCGAATTGTTGCGCTTTCTCTACGCCGAATGCTGCACGCGTAATAGAGCCCTTAAACCCGAAGCCATCATTCAGGTTTGTAAGCAGGAGGACAAATGAGCGAGCCAGCCATAAAGGATGTAGTCCGAGCGAAATACGCGGCGGCGGCTTTGCGTGCGAGAGAGGGACGGAGCTGCGGAACCAGCCCCGCAACTGCGTGCGCGGACCCAATCACTTCAAACTTGTATGAAGCAAGTCAAGCGGAGCAAGTCCCCGCGCAGGCTCTGCAAGCCTCTCTCGGTTGCGGCAATCCTGCGGCGCTCGCCAAGCTGAATCCGGGCGAGGTCGTCCTGGACCTCGGTTCCGGCGGTGGCATCGATGTGTTGCTCTCCGCTCGGCGCGTTGGCCCAGCCGGCAAGGCCTATGGCCTTGATATGACCGATGAGATGCTTGCCCTCGCGAACGAGAACAAGCGCAAATCCGGCCTTGAGAACGTTGAGTTCCTGAAGGGTGAGATCGAAAACATTCCGCTGCCGGACAATGCCGTGGACGTCGTCATCTCGAACTGCGTCATCAATCTTTCCGCGGACAAGGATCGCGTCCTGAGAGAAGCGTTTCGCGTTCTGAAGCCCGGGGGACGCTTTGCCGTCTCCGATGTGGTCACGCGGGGAGACCTGCCGGCCGCGATTCGAAGCAGCGTACTCCTCTGGGCCGGCTGCGTCGCCGGCGCATTGGAAGAAAACGAATATCGTGCCAGGCTCCTGTCGGCCGGATTCGAACAAATTCAAATCGAACCCACCAGGGTGTATCGCGTCGAAGATGCCCGCGCGTTTCTGTCGGCGCAAGGCGTCGATGTGGATGCGATTGCGCCTCAGGTTGACGGTAAATTCATGAGCGCGTTTGTGCGAGCCGTGAAAGCCCAGCCGGCGAAATCGTGCTGCGGCCCGGCCTGTTGCTGCTGAGCGCCCTCTCAACTCATACGTCAGGGCCCCAGCCTTCCTCTTGCCACCCCCGGTGCCCCGGCGGCGTGCTTTCCGGGCTACAGCATTGTCCTGATTGAGAGTGCGGTGGGCGCTCGATACTTTGCCCCTACAGGATTGCGCCCCTGAGCCGCCTCATCCCCTAGTCCCCGAAAGGCAAATCGAAATGCAACCACTCAAAGAACTTCTCGTCGATGAAATGGGAGATTTGATGAACGCCGAAAAGCAATTGGTCGAGGCTCTCCCCGCTATCGCCGAAGCCGCCCATTCCCCAAAGCTCAAGGAGGCCATCCAGAAGCACCTTCAGCAGACCCGCGGCCATCTCGAACGCCTGAATTCCGCTTTCGATCTTCTCGGTGAAAAGCCCCAGGCAAAAAATTGCAAAGCCATGGCGGGAATCCTGGCGGAAGGCAAGGAGCGCATCCAGCAATTGCACGACAAGGACCTGCTTGCCGCGGACCTCGGATTGATCACCGCGGCTCAGAAGGCCGAGCATTACGAAATTTCCGCCTATGGCACGCTCCGCCACTTCGCGCGCCAGATCGGTCAGTTCGAAGTTGCCGCCCTGCTTTCGCAGAACCTCGGCGAAGAGGAAAGCGCGGACTTTCTCCTTACCGAGGTTTCCAAGCCCTTGCTGCAGCAGGTCGCGGCGGGCGAATCGGCCGCCCAGCGGCAGCCCTCCCGTGCCCGCGCGCAGAAAGCCTGAGGCGCCCGAACATGTACCACCACGTGAAGGAGCTGATGTACACCGTCCATGTCGGCACGCCCGATCCGCGCTTCGGCAATATGCTGCTCGAACAATTCGGCGGAGCCAATGGCGAGCTCGCGGCTGCCATGCAATATTCCGTTCAGGGACTCAACTGTGACGACCCGGAGCGCAAGGACTTGCTCATGGATATCGGCACCGAAGAGCTCAGCCATCTCGAAATTGTCGGCACTCTCGCCCGGATGCACCTGAAGCCCGCCCGCCATCATCGCCACGCTGCGGAAGTCGATCCGCTCATCGCTATTGCCGGCGGAGGCGGAGTGAACCTCATGAATTCGCAGGGTAATCCCTGGACTGCCGACTACCTCAAGATCACCGGCGAACTGGACGTGGATTTGCGCAGCAATATCGCGGCGGAAGCGCGCGCGAAAATCGTCTACGAGCGCCTCATTCAGTTCACGGACGACGCCGATAGCATCGCTGCGCTGCAGTTCCTCATGACGCGCGAAATCACGCACATGAAAGCATTCACGCTGGCTCTCGAGAGCCTCGGCAAGGACCCGTACTCGATCGGAAGAATTCCGCCAACGCCCGGGCTGGTGCGCCAGTATTTCGACGACTCGACCGGCATCGGCGGCCGCGGCGAGCACAACGCGCGCGGCCCGTGGAACGAAGGCCCGGATTGGGAGCTCGTCGAAGCACCGGCGTTCCGGCAATTCGAATCGCTTCGCAAAGGCACGCGGCGCGAGTCCTTGGCCGAGTAGCGGCGAGGCTTGCTGCGCGCCGTTCGTTTCGCCCCCTGTTTGTTCCGCGGGACGCAACGCGGCTGGCCGTCGCCGGCCACGCCCCCCCCCGAAAAACTGCTGAATTGCAAGAATAAGGTTATTATTGGCGGCGCTCGTTTTCCCAGGAGCCGCCATGAAATCCTCGCCTCGCGCCCTTATTGCCGCCGTTGTGGTTTTGTGCCTTGCCGCGCTCGCCACCCTGGCCTTACCCGGCCGCCATGCCCGTGCTGCCGCGCAGGATGAAAAGCCCGCGAATCATCCCTGGATGAACACCATGCTCTCGCCTGACGAGCGCGCCGACCTGGTCCTCAAGGAGATGACGCTCGACGAAA